>ERZ773042.742-NODE-742-length-21275-cov-13.058812_pt1 | contig 21275 bp, 13 predicted proteins | sample MGYA00511664_ERZ773042 | MGnify/ENA primary metagenome ERZ773042 (study PRJEB29015, sample SAMEA2737984) | human oral metagenome | biome: human oral; feature: human-associated habitat; material: dental | place: China | collected 2036 ... | reverse complement strand
AGTCCGGGGGCGTGAGCCTGGAGACCCTCTTCATCGACGAGGGCTTCGGCACCCTGGACGCCGACACCCTCCAGGCGGTCATGGCCCAGATCGACCACCTGCGCGCCGGCGGGCGCACCGTCGGCATCGTCTCCCACGTGGCCGAGCTGCGAGACCAGATCGCCGAGCGCATCGCAGTGCGGCGCGTCGCCTCGGGCGGATCCACCCTGAAGGTGACCGCCTGAAGCACTCGGCCACCAGCGGGTCCGGGTCATAGCCACACCGAGACAGGACCGGCCCTCCACGCAATTACTGCTGCGATCCGTCCTGACCCTCCGGGTTCGGGGCACCCTCCTGATCGGAGCCACCTTCCTGGCCGGCTCCGTCCTGCGGCTCCTCCTGCTGATCGCCGGGCTGGTCGGATCCTTCCTGCTGGCCGTCGTCGCCTTCCTGGCCGATCGTTTTGTCCTTGACCGTGTTGAGGACACTGATGATGTCCTCGCGCCCGGGGAAGGCGACTCCCGACTGCAAACTGCTGAGAAGCTGATCGACAGCGCCGGTCCTGATCTGACCGACGAAGCCCTCGGCCTCCGCCACCGTGTGCTCCTTGAGCACACCCGCCCCGTAGTAGACGCCCGCGGCTGTCGCCGCCAGGGGCAGGAACAACGAGGCCAGGAACAGCAGCACCGCCGGGGACTTCGGCTTGGCCCGGGCCAAAGCCGCACAGGAGACGAAGAAGGCGATGAGGGCCAGCAGCGCGCCGCCAACGACCGCGCCGATCGGCGTCCAGTTCGGGGACCATGTCTGACTCGAGACGATCTCGAAGACGTGGAGGGTCGTCAGCAGCGTGTACGTCCCCCATCCCAGGAGCCCCGAGGCCGCCAGCACCATGATGGTCCCCAACGGTAACGCAGCCGTACTACGGCGCTCGGGCGGTCGGGGAAGTGCCACCGGCCGTTCCGGCTCGGGCTCGTTCCAGGTCCGCTGCTCCGGCCCCCGAGAGGCCGCGGGGCGGACGGGCTCGGGATTGGCATAGACGACCTGCGACTGCTGAACCGGCTCGGCCGGGTAGACGGCCTGGACGGGCATGGCCATCGTCTGCGGCGCCTGCATGGGCTGAAGGACCTGGGTGTACTGGCTGCGCTGGTCGGGTGAGGCGGCCAGCTGCGGAGTTGACGTCGACGGCGGCAGGTAGCCCCAGCCCTCACCGCCCGGCGGCATGGCGATCGCCTCGGTGGCACCCGCCTGTGCCTCAGCCTCGGAGAGATCGATCCGCTCGGTCGGCCGTCCGCGGTCGACGACCGCATCCACCTCGGCGTCGTCGTCGAACTGCGGCCCACGGGAGAGAGGACGGGACACGATGAGGCTCCTTGCCGGAAGGTATCGATGAGGTCTCTACGGCCACGAGGCTACGCCACCAGCGCCCTAGATACGAGGAGCCAAAGACCGCGCCGAGCGCCTCACAAGGACAGACCTCTGACGTGCATGCCCCACAGCACCGGATCAAGCACTCTGAACGGCGAAATACCTCGTTCAGTGAGCTGCTCGTTATGCCGAGGTGACTCACCCACCGCAGAAACGGCGAAGTGCCGATACTCACAGATCTGCCGGTTCGCCTTCGCCTGTTCAGCCAGAATCGTCACCGATTTCTCTCCGATCAGCTGGAAAAGCGACCTCACCTCTGCATCCAAGAAATCGAGGTCTTCCATGAGCGCCTTACTGGCGGCAGGCTCCTGCATTCCTGCCAAGATCATGGTGTCATCCCGGTTGATATGTGCCGCCGGATTGGCCAGTGCTGGCGCCATCGGACTCATCGCTTGAGGTAGCTGGTGAAGGGAATCGAACTTGGAGACCGTCAGGGCCAAAAGTGCCCGACCGGACTCCATGAGCCCCATAATGGCTGGAAGCACCTCCCCGGATCGCGCACCCAGCCGCCCCTTATCGACGTCCGGGATAATGCCGGAAAGCACCTGACGCACCGAGTCCAGCAGAATCGGATCGAAGAGGAAGATGACCAGGTCGGCTCGATCATGGAAGCTGAACGCGGGTGGCCGGCCAGTGAGGCTCTCCATATCCTCGCCCGGAACATCACGCATCACGATATACAGACGTCCCGATCGAGCCCCAGAAACCTCCCAGATGAGAGGATCACTCTCGAAGGAAGCCCCCACGCCCAGCGGGTGGGTGCCCTCCATGGCCACGTTCTCTTTGAACAGCGGCCGATAGTACATGGCATTGTAGGCATCGTGGGTGCGGCGCGTGTAAGGCAGTACCGTGCACGCCCTCTCCTGGGCATACCGACGCAACACGTTGACCATGACAGCAATGTAAACAGATTTACCGGCCCCCCGCGCTCCCGTGATAGCCATAGTGAACACATTGGCATCGCGCCAGCCCTGCGGAAGATCTCGATGGCAGACAGAGCAGATTTCCTGGACACACATCGAGCGGCAACGCCGACACTTCACCGCGCTCGGAAGAACCTTGACCTCCTGCCTAAGAGTCTCCCTGTAGAAAGGAGTGCAACTCGTCTCATATCCGGCATAGGAAGACGCCCGAGGATCCGGCACGCTGGCACAACCACCTGTGCACCTCAGAAAAATCTCAGATGGAGAAATTGGAGTGAAACAGTACGGGCACGCAGAACTCATGATACCGTTCCAATCGACGCATTAGACGAAGCAGGCTGAGAAATCCAGTCCAAGAGGGGATCCAAGGCGACAAGAGTCTGCGAAGTGAAAGCCACATCCTCCCGCAGAAGCTCATTCCAAACATCCCCATCGGGCACGAGATAGGGCGCTCCACTATGAGGAGTAAGTGCACGAACAATATCCGGCTGTCCGATGACGAGACACTCGCAACGCCCCTCCTCCAAGGGCGTATCAGTCAGCACGACGCGCCGCCCCCGCACATCGGGGTCCACTTGCACCACACCAACCCCGCCCAGCCCCACTGAGGAAGCATCCATCGAGCCACCTACATTGAAGGAATGCACACGAGGTGCGGCTACACCGATCGCAGCGCACAAGTCGGTCAGAAAAGTCAGGAATGAATCCACAAGGGGACGATGCTGCGCCATGGACGCGGAAGCATCAACAATGATCTCCGTGATCGTCGGCGCCAAGGGTGCTCCAGACTCCTCTCTCCGCTTGGCGCACCAGCCTCCCAGACCAAGAGTCGCCGCCCCCTCCTCACCCGGTCGGACACGAATTGTATCGCCCTCTAGCCTGAGCTGAAGGAGCGGAGCGCTAGCCTGACCCGCCACTGAGATACCCCTGATGAGGTAGGCATGCTCGCCGCCGGCAGCATCGAAGGACAAGTCCACGACACAGTCACCAGGAAAAGCCTCCCGGGACGACACGTTGGCACGAACCGTAACAGGTGGTTCAGTCGGAACCGCTCTTCCAGGAAAAGCGACAGCATCACGTGAGACCCCGAGATATTTTGGAGCACTAGAGGTGCCTACAACCTCCAAGGTGGCGGGTACGGGAGCGACAAGACCGATCTCAAGAGCACCTCGGTTGCTCACCGAGAACTCTTTCCACTGCCCACTCACAAGGATGTCAGGCATTAACTTTCCTTTCCCATAGCAGTCTCAGCATCATCTCAGTATTTTCCGGAGAATTCCGGAGCCACGACCCGCCGCAGATAGAAGATTCTTGTCAACCCAGCGTTGCGCTCCAGCATCATCGTTAAACAAGTTATGGAGAACCAGTCGAAACATTTCGGCTCCCTCGGCACCGTTGCGGGCGATCACGGCGCGAACTATCGCCAGGACAGCTTCCCATCTATCCGAGAACAGAGTGGAGGACCCCTTTTCGACTCGTCCCAATCGATTCACCTGCTCATCGGCCAAGGAGAGCATGTCATCGGACATACGAACACCGCTGCTGAAGTAGAGACTCTGAACCACCGGTGGAACCAGCTCACCCACCCCATTGTCCTCATCAGCAACCAGGTACTCCGGGTGACGTCCGAGGGTACCAGGAAGCTCCTCCATTACCTGATCCAGCTCCCGATTCATCAGCACCACCTCGGGGCCATGTCCTCTCAAGACGATTTGCTCGAGAACAATGCACCTGCCACCCCACACTCCGGCCAGCAGTATCCCAACAGCCTTGATCATGGCTCGACGCACCGGATCGCAGCGGAGGTATCGACGTTGAGTTGCCAACACACGGATGGCAATAAGGATATTTCCAGCGTAGTTCAGGGCGGCATCGAGACCTACTTTGGTCGCTAGAGGGGCTTTCGCACTGAGCACGACCAGACTCATGGCGACAGAAGGGGAGATACGCTGAATTAGCCCTACAGTAAAGCAGTGCTCGGGAAATCCGCAGCTGTTGAGGTAGTTTCGGGCAACCTTTTTTGCATTCTCTGTGTCATGGCGCCTGACCAGGACCTCCGTGAAGATCTCATGAAAATTCTGACAGTTATGAGGAAGGTTCTGCACCATGTCGGGCATCGCTTGCTGTGCCAGCGCCTTAACCACCGACGGCTGAAGACTGAAGACGCCTCCTAGACGTTCCAGCGCCAAACATGCTCGGCCGACGTCGCTCCCACCAGCGGCTACTGCCGACAAAGCGACCTGCGCTTCAATCTGTACTCGATTTCCGGGCTCATTATCCTGACTCAACCACTCCAGGACCTCGCGGCTGAGGCTGGGCAGAACCCTCAGTCCACCAGAGCGCTCCTCATTATCGAGCTGCCAGTTCACCTGGTCGACCAACAGGCTACGACTGAGCGGCGTCGCCGGTACAGCAAGAATCTCCCGCTGCTCGCGAGAGCCATTGGCGGCAGGCTGCATCATATCGGCGCACCCTTGCAGGAGATAACTGTACGCCTTACCAGAGACGTTGACGTGCTCACGGATCATACGATCCAAGATGCGCAGGCCCCCCGCAGTTCCCGGCTCCTCGGCTTCGACAAGCTTTTTGGCGCGCACAAGTGCTGCATCGACCTTCGAACGATGCTCCCGCGTCCCACTCCACTCACGCAAGCACCGATTGGCTTGTTCAGAGACAGGGCGTTCAAGGTTAGTCAACCACCGAGCCTCGTGGCAGGCGGCATCAAGATAGCGTTCGCAGAGCCCACCGACGAGTCCGTTCACTGGTGCCCACCGGGGAATCCGAGAAAGCCTCTCGTACCAAGCGGCAGGATTCCGCGTCGAAGAGCCAAGTACGCGATCAGTCACCACCGCCGTGAGGTAGTCATTGCCGGCCAAGGACCGCGGATAACACGACACGAGTTCACCCTCGATGAGCTCCGCCTCGGGCCCCGTCCTCGCTTCCACTTCCTCCGACGAGTGCGGCGTCGTCTCCCATTGAGAATCGAGGAGCCCGGGATCGCAAGCCTCAGCTGCGGCAAGTGGCCACCCTGGAGTGAGGTCGGAATGATCGGACAGAAGACTGAGGACGTCCTTCACTCCTTCATATGCGGCAACCCACGCACCCAGGTCCTGGCTCATCAAGGCCACCAGGCGTCCCCACGACGTTGTTGGCGTTAACTCGACGGCGTCGCCAACCTCGTTCGGGTCAATAACAATCAGGCCCGCTCGAGACTCCCCAATGTTTTTCAGGTCCTGCCGAGGAACGCAGGCCACATTGATGCGAGACCGCGAGAGCATCTCTACATCCGAAGGCGTCAAGATCCGCTGTAGAACGGAGTAGCTCAGGTACCGTCCGGTGGCCGGGGCACAGGTGCGCAGCAACGCTCCGATCCAAAGGGCTGCTTCATCAGTCGAGGACACTGCGAGTATCACCGTGTTCCCCTTGTCCGTCTGATCAGGTGGGACGCCGCCCCGTTGGGTGCGGACGGCCTTGGTAAGCCCCAACTCGAGAGCATCGGCCATGGCTACGAGAACTGAGCTCCGCGAGCCATCGGAGAGGAACTCAGCCACCGTGTCGTCGTCAACGCACTCGCCGGGTTGCAACGATGCTGGGTCGGGCAGATCCGCCTGCCTCACCTGCTCGGGGCCGAAGGGCGTCACCCAGCCGGGCGATCTCCACAGATCAATGGTTCGCAGGTCGGGCGCTGGTTCATGGTGCTTCAGGAGCACCACGTGAGTCATAGTGTTGGGCCGTCCCGTTGTGTCGTTCCCCGCCGGAGCGGTGTGGACAAGCACCAGTCCCTCATCCATCGAGAACTGCGCCAGGCGTCGATCAGCTGCCGCCACCTCCTGTGCCGTGGGGAATCCGGACAAGGGCGTCACGGGATTGAGCGTGGGGTCGATCAGCGCGTACAGACTGCTTGCATCATCTTCACTCAGGCCAGGAGAGCGCATCATTGTCTGCCACCCCGAGCGTTCTACCCCGTCGACAACATGATCGACATTGGTGTAGAGAAGCTGTTCGCATCCCACCATCAAGCCGGCCTTCGAATCAGAGTCGTCTCCCACGAAGGTCACCCCTTCTTGATGAGATCACAGAGGGACGGATCGACCAGGCCGAAGTGCTCGAGCGCCAGATGCTTAACCTCCTCGTCAACAGCGCTCAGCGGGTGGGAGTCGACAACCAGTCTGAAGTATCCGGGAGGGAAGGCCGAGTGATCGAACCATAGTGACAGCGGCTGTCCGTTAGGCGGTACCAGGACAGACTTTTCAGCCTTTGGGTGGTTGTCCTTGGTGGGGCGCTCCAGGAACAAGTCGACTCTTTGCCCGTCAGCGGCGTGAAGAGGAAGGTGAGAGGGGTTATGAAGCAGCGTCAGTCCGATGGCCCCCGACTCATCAAGGACCCCTTTGCGAGCCTCAACGGTCATCTCCACGACGGTATGTCCGAAACGCGCCACTGCTTGACGCATAAAACCGCCCACCACCTTCACGTCACCGGGCCACTTGAGAGAGTACTGGTAGGTCCATAAGGAGGGAACCTCAATGCTCACTGGCGGTGAGGAGATCTGTGTGCCAGACATGTAGGTAATCGCATTGAGGTGGAGGCGCCCGCCGGGAGCAGGCAAGCCGTTCTTGAGAACACAGCCGCCATCGGCCTGGTAGTCCTCATGGGTCACGGACATGAAAGGTGTCGTCGAGGCATCGAACGGGGCGTCCAGGGCAGTCATGCGCAGCTCCACGAGAGTCGCATCTCCCGGCCAAGTGAATGTCACCAGATCCCAGTCCAAACGGCGAGTCAGCGTGACGTTTTCGATGCTTGCGGCGCGTTTGCGCTGGACGGTCGTCCCAATAGTCACCTCCCCATCACCGTGGAAGGTCACTGGGGTGAAGTAGATAGTGTCCCACTCATGTCCATCAGGCCATGGAACCGCAGAGATCGTGCGCAGCTGGCGGGCTGGATTGTCGAGCTCCTCGATACCTGCGGCCGCGGTGATAGCCGCGTCCTGGGGAAGGCCCGCCTTAGCCAGAGCCTCTTCGGGAATAGTGGCTCGATCAGATGCCGCCGGGTCCACGGGCCCCTGGGTGCGGTAGACCGTCACGGACGACTGAGACAGCTGAGTCCACGTGACCCTCAGAGCCGCTCCGCGCCCTCCATCGACACCATGGTCGTCAACCGCGCCGAGGTCGACGATCTTCTCACGTTCCACCTCAGGAGTGATCTGCTGGCGGATCGGCTTGGAGGTGTAGGTCTCCCCGGAGATCTGGGCCTCGACGGCGGCAACGTAATTGTACTGCTTTCCCCCTAAGAGATTCTCAGAGTCCTGAAATCCTGCTCCGTTATTCGGAATCTCCCAGCTGAGCCAGGCGCTCCCACGAAGATAACGCCCTACTGGTTGGTGCAGAGGAAGACGGGCGGTGCGCACCTTCACAGTGGCCCCGGGAGGAGCCACCGGAGGTTCCCAGGAGGCATCGACGCACCGGGACTCAGAATTGAATTCCAGGGACCACTGCGCCACAGGGTGCACGATGACGCGGCTGGCAACTCGCCGGCACTGGCCCAGATACTTCTCATCATCGCCTAGACGCTCATAGCCCCATACAGTGACGAAGCGCACAGCTGTTGTCCACGGAGCCGCGTCCAGAGCGCTCATCCCCTCAGTGACAGCAGCCTCATCGAAGTCATCCGGACTATAGGGATCCTCCAGATCGGAGACGACAACCCGATAGACCTCCGACTGTCCCGCATCGGGCCAGGTGTATCGAAGGCTGCCCCCAACGTCACTGACTGTGACCGGGACTTGCCCTCCTTCCTCAGGCCGATCAAGGTCCTCACGAGAATAATCGTAGGCGGGAAAGATCCAGTCGACCGTCTCCTCAACGGGCTGGGACTGCGACTGCTGGTCCGGCTCCGTCGTCGGATTCTCGTTAGCCGCCTCCTGCATGACGTGTGCGTCAGGCGAGGGATCGTCTCCGGGCAGAGAGCCATCCGAGTCGGCGCACTGTTCCTCCTGCCAGGCCTCGCTCTCCTGCTGGGGGCCGAACCTGCGATTGAGCATGAGCGAGACCGGCACGGCTACGGCCATGGTCAGATCATCGCGCTCATCAAGCACCCGCTCGACAATCTCTTGAGGGGAGAAGACCGTTCCGCCATCCACGTCCTTCCCGGTAAGCATGAGGGATTTCCATGACGAAGCACGTAGATGCTCCTTCACCTCCGCAGGTGCCTCAGGCATCCACTGCGTCATTACACGAGTGAATTCGCGAAAACTAATTGCCATAATGAGTGTCCTCGGGATCAGTATGTGAGGGGAAACGGATTCAGCAGTGACGGCCACCCCGTGATGTCATGAGGTACGGCCCGTTACCCACCTAGTACTCGAGAGGACCGCTCATCGAGTCCGGACCCGTGGGAGTCTCACCCTGAGCCGGGGAGGGCGAGGCCCCCAGACCAGCCTGAGACGTCGTCGTACGGTCTAGCCCGACGCTGAAGTAGTCCATCCCCGCGAGCGGGCCGCTCATCGTCGTGTCAGGCTCTGGGTAGACGAAACCAGCCGGTGGGATCGGATTCGTGGTCTCCACCAGCACCATCGTGGGCGACAGCCCGTCGTTGCGCTGCCTGAGCCAGGAGTGGGCCGGCACTGTCAGCGACTCAGGACCCGAACGAGCCGCCGGCCCGAGGACGTCGAGCACCACCGATCGCGGGCCCCCTTTGGTCAGATCCTGGCAGTAGGCGGAAACCTGACGCTTTTCTCCTGACAGCGTCATCACAGTGAGCCGAGGGTCGGGACCATGATCGCCCGTGAGGATCGTCAGGCACTCCTGCCAGACATGACTCGCCTGTCCTGAACGCACCCCCTTGGTCTCCAGGCCCTGAGCCCAGTTGCTCAGCGCGCTCCCCGGCTCACCGGACTCCGCGGTCAGAGTCAGCTGACGGGTGGCCAGGCGGTTGCGCTGCTCAGCGTCCAGATCGTCACCGATACTCGCACGCATCGCCTCCCAGGCCTGGGTGAGCCAGCCGACGGTGAAAACACTCGTCCGCAAGGAGGCCGCAGTATCGGCGAGATGTTCGGGCGATGCCTCGGCCTCGGCCCGTTGGACGGCGTCAGGGAGCACCGCCTTCTGCCGCGCCGGGGCGGATTCGAGCTTTTGAGCACCGAGGGGATCATGGAGGAAGGCCGAGACGATGGTCGCCCAGCGTCCGAACTGGGAGTAGGCCGATCCTTGGGCTGCAAGGTCCTCCACCGCCAGGCGAAGGTTGGCAGTCAGCACAGGGATGCGTTGATCTCTGGCCTCGATCCTGAACAGGATCCGGAAGACCTCACGCTGCTGCGACACGAAGGTCGACAGGGAGGCGACCAACCACCCGACGACCGCGACGACGGCAAGCACCACGAAGGACATCCAGCCGAGGCGGTCCATGGTCTTGAACACCACCAGGACAACGAGGGCGACAACCAAGACCAGCAGCAGCAGACGCAGAATCTTGGCCAGTCGACGCTGACGCCGCTCCAGCTCGCCGTCGGGCTCCTGTCCCAGAAGCGACTGGAGCTCCTGGGACAGAGCGACGACGTCGTGCCGGGTTGAGGTGAAGCAGGTGGCGAGGACCGATCCCAATCGCGGAAGGAAGCTGCGACCATTGCCTGCGCGCCATCGGTCTATCTCAGCGAGTCTGCGTGCCGCCTCGGAAGCCTGGTAGTGCTGGGACTGGGAGATCTGACGCAGGTGGGCGCAGACCCGCTCAATCTCGAGTTGATCCCATGAGTGAAGCACTGTGCCGGCGGGCAGCTCTCCCAGCGGCTCGGTGATCTCGATGCGGTTCTCCGGGCCGGACGACGGCGCGATGGCATCGCGGCAAGGCAGATGCCCCTCATAGGCTTGGATGCCCAGCGCGGGATGGGCCGAACCATCCAGCAGGGCGATCGTCCCTGAGACAAGATCCTGCCACAGGGCTCCGAAGTCACGTGTGGCTGGCCGGCTCGATCGCGGAACGTCCTCGGGCAGCGTGGCACTGGCGCGCTTCGCGGCGTCGGTCAGCTCGCTCCATCCGACAGTCCGGCCAGAGGAGTCCACACCACCGACGACGACCTGAACCGCCGAACCTTCACCGAAGACGGCCGACGCCACCCCGGAGGCGATCGTGGCCTTGGCGGCCCGCACACGACTGCGAAACCAGTCGCCGGGCGCTCCAATGAGCGCCTTGACAAGGAAGGAAAAGAACAGTCTGAGCGCCTCGAGAGCCCCCATACGCCGTTGACCGGTACCGTCGGGCATCGGCACCTGCGGCCGCCTGAGAGCAGGAACATGACGGTTCTGCCAGGCCTGCGCCACAGCTGCAACCTTGGCGTCAGGATCAGCGTATGCCGGAACGCGGACACCGGTATCCGCGCGGGTGGGTTGGGGGAAACGATCTCCGACCTCAGTCACCTGGCGGCGCAGCTGATCCTCCACGCGGTGGGCGTCAACGATACGGACGAAGCTGCGGACCACGTTGATGTCATAGGAGACGTCCTCACGCTGTCCGTCGTGCGGTGCCGCGTTCACCGAGCCGCACAAGCCGGCCTGAACCGCCAGGCCGACCGCCGCCGCTCCCGGGATCGTCTCCGGCCGGGTCCACCAGGGGATGGCGTTGTAGGCGGGATCAGAGGTGGACTCCGGGGAGAGCATGACCTCCCGCCAACCGATGCGGCCCAGCTCGGCAGCCTGCGGCTTCGAGGAGTAGGGAACGATGACTCGCACGCTCTCTCTGCGCGTATGCTGCGGCACCCCCAGAAGCTGATAGAACTGCTCCGCGCTGGCGGACAAAGCATCCTGACCAGGATGGCCCACAGGAACAACGACGAGCAGCCGAACCATTTCCAGATCATGACGGTTAACGACCTGGGAAAAAGTGCTAACCGATATTTTCCCCTGATCGGCCCACACCCCGACGGGATCGTACCGGTCTGGATCCGTTTCCGGGTCCTTGCCTGCCTCGATCCAGGCGAAGGGGGCCAGCAGTCTCGCGGCGGAGAGGTCGACAAGCCCGGCCAGCACAGGTCTTTGGCTTGGTGGAGCAACGAAGATCGACACAGACCGGGGCTCGGTGGTGGTTGACGCTGATGGCTCCATGTCAGTACTCGATTCCGGATCCGAACGACGTGGAAGAGGCACCAGGGGCTGTCGCAGGTCGCGCTGAGGCGATCACATCTCGAAGTCTGCTGAGCTCGTCGTGCATGTCCTGGGCAAGATCAATGGTCAGGGGAGTCGTCTCCACCAGGGAGCGTTTACGATAGTTAGTGAAGTGTCCTGGCTCATCGGCCTTTCCTGGACCGGGCAGGTAGTTCTGCTCCAAGTCACCAAGGATCACGTCGCAATAGCTCAAGAGCTTCTCACGCCTGAGCTCCGGGTCTGGGAGCTGATCGATCCCAGCAACCGGGGTGAGACCATCGACCTTCCCCCTACCCAGGAGCTCCGACACAGCTTCATCCACAGGAGTCGTCACTCCAAAGGCCACCTGCGGCTCGTTGACGGAGGCGTCAGCCCAGCGGCGCAGCACCCGCCATGGCCTGAACGCCTGCAGCCCGCCTTCACCCACCTGGAGATACGCCAGCAGGGAAGACTCCAGCACTGCGGGCAACCACGCATTGGCAGTGATCATCCGCGACGGTGGAGTGAGCATAGGAGCGGGGAAAGCCACCCACTCATGCTCCTCGGTATCCCAGACGCGCACCGGCTGCGTGTCCGAATGGCCACCCCACGGGGCCCGTTCGACACCTCCGGCCAACGTGGCCATCCACCAACCACGCACCATGGTGAGGCGTTCAGAATCGCCGAACGGCAATCCACCGCTCAAGGGACGCGCTCGCCTGAAACGCCAGAAGGCATCCCGCGCCCCCGCGGAACCACGGGACTTGTCCCACGACTCACGCACAGAACGCAGCAGCCCGGAGTACGCCACTGGGAGCGTACGCGGATAGGAGCCGAAGACGTCAATGCGAGCCACATCCTCGTCACCCAGGGCCCTTTCGACTCGATCGTGCGCCAGTTCACGATCAATCGTCGACTCCTGATCCAGGTAGTCGAGGAAGTCCTGAGCCACCCCCTGATTCCGCAGAGGAATCGGGGAGAACGTGTAGGCCAGTGCAGGAGTGTCACCGTTGTGAAGAGATCGGTAGGTCTCAGTGCTGATCTCCACAAGAGGTCTCGCCATCTCCAGCGTCCGCTTCAGGCCGGTAAGAACCGACTGTGACCGTTGAGATCGCTCATGGTCTCCTACAGTGTCATCGGTGAGATAGCTGCGCAGAGACTGGCTGCAGAAGACCTCGAATGCCTCTCCACGCCTTCCCACGAACGCCCGAGCACGTCCGAGGATCTCGGAGGGACGCAAACGCAGCTCATACCGTGCCGGCGTCGGAAGAGCCGTTCCGGTGGCGCTCTGGAGACCTGACGGTACCCAAGCGGTCGTGATAGTGAGCAGATCCTCTGGCGGTTTGTCTCCCGCACCCTGCGCCCAGATCCCCGAGACGACCTCCCGAACCACGCGTGAATAGGCCTGGTGGAAGTCGTTTCCACCACCGACGGCGTCGGTGGTGTGCTCCTCGAAGCGCCCGGGATACTGCTCCACCGGCATGAGGACGACCTCGTTGTGAGCCGTGGCGAAACGCTGCGGCACGATGCTGCCGTCAGCCTGTCCGGGTTGGGGCTCCTGAGGCCATGCGCTGTAGACATCTGTGGTGACATCGGCGATGCCCTGTTGACTCGCTCGGACCGCTCGCGCATCGACAAGGACTCTACGGGCGTCGTCCAGGACGTCTTCCAAGGGCTTGACGGCGGAGGTCATCATGTCGCGCATCGCTGTGGCGAGATGAGCGGCGGTTCGCGCGCTGAGCCAGTGGAAGGCCGACTGCTGCAAGCTGGACTCCAGCTTCCCAATCACTTCCTCCAGCCCGGCTCCTCCGAGAACTGCCTTGCCCATCCCACGCAGCTGTTTCAGGAGCGAGTCGGGGAACGACAGGGGGTGCTGAGGCGCCAGATGCTCCATCGCCGCAACACGCGGAATGAGTGTGTCGAGCACGCCTCCGGGCTGGCGAAGCTGGCCCAGTAGATACAAGGCGTACGGAAGCCCAAGGTCAGCAATCCTCTGCCGGGCGGTAGCAACGAGACGGTCCGCCATCTCCTCGGCACGCTTCAGGGCGAAATCGATGCTGACGCGCTCGAGCTCAGAGACGAAGGCGGGTTCCTTGGACGTAGTCAGCCACCGGTTCATCCCATCGGCCCATTCGGTTACCGGCATCCCCTCGGCCTGGGGACGTTGAGCCAGAACGGCCGCCACCGCATCCTTGGCATGGGCTCCCAGCACGGTCTTGTTAACGGTTGAGGAGACCGTCTCGTTGAGAAACCAGTCGATCGTGGCCTGGTCCGCCGCCGAGCTTCCGGCAAGTACGGGGGACCCTGCGGAGGTGGGTAGTCCCAGGCTGAGAAGCTCGCTCTCGTGACGATGCGCCCACAGGTCGGCGAGTCTCTGGGTGTCGCCGGTTATGTCACCCGCCTGACGGAAGCCGTCCAAGGTATGGTCGACGGCTCTGCGAGCGATGCGTTGTGCGGCGTACTCGGCGTATCGATCACGCCCAGTGCTCAGCGAGGCGTAGCCAAAAGATCCCCATGCCGTATCAGTGGGATCCACCCCCCAGCTGGTCATGTCCCGGCCAGGGATGGAAACCTGGTTCGCGATGTCGTAGGAGACGTAGTCATCGAAGGCCGACGACGAGATGTAGCGCGCCAAACCGCGCCCCATTCCCCGGAAGACCCCTTCCGTGGTTCCGTCTCCGAAGACCGCACCGGAACCCCCTGCGCGCAGACCGATCGGTGTGACCCGCTTGAACGCTCGTCCTGCCCGATTCGTCAGTCCCAGTGTCTCGTAGAGCCGCCGGTCGAGATCGGCGGCTGTGCCGTCAGCCCCAGCCTGGGCTGCCACGATCTCGCCCAGCATCGCCAGAGTATTGCCCGGCATGCCCGAGCGCATGTGCGCCGGCACCGAGGCGAAGGCCTCGGCCGTGTAAAGGAACACGGAGATCAGCTGAGGATCAATGGCGGGCGTCGAGTTGACTCCGGCGACGAGGCGGCAGACGTCCAAGGTCATCGACGCCCCTGACCCGCCGGCCATGGAGGAGACGACCAGCACCAGAGGCGGCGCAGTGATGTCAGGGGCAGGTCCGGCTCCGGGCACCGCCTGTGACACCCGAACCGCCTGTTCCTGGGAACGAGGACTCGTCATACGTGCGAGAGCCGACTGCACGGCCTTCGAGATGTCACGCAGCCGTGTGAGAACCAGCAGGCGACCGATCCCTCGGAACTGCCCGGCACCCACCGTCACCGGGAACGAGACATCCCTGGGCCGGCGGGGCATCCAGGTCGCCAGCTGACGCAGGCCCTGACTTCCGTTGAGCTGGACCGACTGGGTCAGGGCCTCATCGACAACACGGTACTCACCGTTGGCCACCCCGCAGGCAACGTACGCACCCCCCTGTCTGCTCACGGAGGCAACCGCTTCACCTTGCTCCTCCTGGAGAGGAGTGTCGACATTGAGGAACTGCCAGCACCCAGGAACCTCATCGATCCCATGGACAGCCAGGTCTGCGTGCAACTGGTCCAGCATGTAGGACAGGGTCCTGGCGCCCGATCCGCCGCATCCGATGACGAGGACCTTGTGCATGGTTCGAAGGTTCCTTTCTGCCGAGCTCACAGCATTCTACGAGACTGCTCATGATCGCAGGTCACGTACGGGTGTCGTCACGAATCCATCACGCGCAACCCGGATCGTGATCAATTTATAACGTAGGGAAGGCGACCGGAGGATCCTCGGGTGAGGAAGGGCCGGACCGTTCCCGTTCAGGCGCGGCCTTCTCCTTCGGCTGGGCCGTCTCCGACGGCAGCACGCCCGAGGTGGTCGAGAATCCGGTGAAGGCATCATCCTTGTCCGAGTCCAGGGAGCCGAAGCCCGTCCCGGCACCCGGCATCGAGGGCCCCGCAGCTGGAGGGCTGCCGATGTGCCCCTCGGCTTGGGAGGACGACGCCTCTGAGTCCTGTCCAGGAGAAAGGATCGAACCGGCACGAGATACGAGGTGAGCTTGAGCATCATCCACGACCTTGGCGAGGACGGCCTCGTCCATCGATGCCGCCAGCACGATGAGGGTCACCCGACGCGCACCGTCCGGAGACGACGGCTGGTCGGCAACGACGATCCACTGGCCCCGAACTCCCAGGGGAACAACGGCCCGGCCCTCGCGCGAACCCGGCGTAGCCCCGGACACCGAAGGAGCCTTCGGTTCAACGAGCTCAACTCTGGGGACTGCGGCAGGCGATAGCCCCATGATGGTGCGCAGGCGATAGCCGTCCATCTCAAAAGTACGAGTACGGCCGCGAAGGGAGTACATCCTCATCCGCTGGGAGGGCAGATCGATCGTTGGAGCGGTTCCGTCACGGGGAACCTCTACGACGGTCGTCCCCACGACCAGCGACCCCGAGGGGATCACGGCGGAAAGGTACTTGAAGAGGTAGAGAATCCCGATCGGGATTGCCACTCCGCACAGCAGCGCGATCACGAATGCCGTCCATGCGGTGCCCACATTGAGCGGACGGCGCATATCTGCCGTGAAGGGCACGACGACACTTTGGGGCTCACCCTGATCATCCAACGGAGCCACCATCACGGTCACCGTTCCCGTCACCGCTCCGTTGGCGTGCTTCTGGGTTGCCAGGCTCACTGGCACCGTCCCAGACTGCCCCTCCTCAACCTTGACGCATTTCTCCTTCGACGACGCCTGGGCCGCGATGGTGACGGTTCCGGCCTCCTTAGGAGAGCCAGTGAGCACGGTCTGACTATCCCCGATCCAGACACAGCCCGGGCCAGTGACCTTGAGGTTGGCACTGGCTGTGGTCCGACCATCCAAACGACCAAAGCTGATCTGGTCTCCCAGGGTCGGATAGTTCGACGGCGGGGAAATGCTCACCGCGGTGGAGACGAGCGATGGCGAGAGCGTTGTGCCTTTGACCGGTGAGCCGTCGGCAGCGGTGGCGTCGCCCGTCGTCACGGTGAGACTGGTGGTCAGAATGCCGCTGCCCAAAGCGGCCTCCTTCGGGATCGTGATCCGCTGAGAACTGGAAAGTGAAGCGGGGTCGGTGCTCTGGAAGAGGTTGTGCTCCTTTCCCTGCGAGTCCTTCAGTGACACATTCAGGGAAACTGGACCGGTGAGATCCGAGGGCGGGACCTCATGACGCCCGGGCCCGTCAACAAGCTTCAAGTCGGCGTCCGACACCGCCTCACCCTGGCGCAGGGTCGTCTGCCCCAAGTTCTTCCAGGACATCGACAACGGTGAGCTGAGGTGGAGATTGACACGCACCTCATGCCCTGACGATGACTCCTGCCTATCGACAAAGACCAAGCGCCACTGTCCGGTCCATGAGCCGGTGCTACTCGAGTCGAGGTCGATCCGTAGCGTCCGCCCTGTCATCCACTCGTATGAGACGCCCTGATTACTCTGCGGACCGCTAGAGCCTGACGTCATCATGATGGGCGTCTGCGATCCAGGGGCGTAGAGGTTCGCCTCCAGTCCCTGGGTATCCGATGACGCCAAAATATGCACGCTGTGCAGTGAACGATCCAGGACAAAACTAGTCTCACCTTCGGAGCACACGTCACCCTGGCAAATCTTGGTCGCACTGCTGGACACGGGGCGCCCCGGAGCAGAGATCGAGTCGAATGCCATCAGCAGGGAGTCGATATCAGTGACGGGATAGAATGCCCCCGGAGGATCGGACACATTTCCGCATGAGTCAACGGAGTGGCTTGCGGAATTCTTCCCTCCACCTGACGCAATTCTCTTCATGAATTCAAAGTCGGAGTCGCCACTACTCAAACCGATGCCCAGCAAGGTGATATGAAAGGAACGCAGCTGATCGGCAAGTCCGGTCGGCCGACAAATATCCTGCTTTCCTGCTGCCTCAGCCGCCCTCACGCCTGATTCGTCAGTCAACGAGGCACCGGGGGCATAGGATTTAGTGGTGCCGAACTCCTGCTGAACCTGATCGGAGTCCCGCACATCGAGGTCATAGGCGCCATCCGAGAACCAGGCTACGGACCGACAATCGGATGAATCGTGTCCCGCCAAGTCCTGACGCGCCCCCTCAAGAGCAGTCCAGTAGTCGGTGTCGTAGTCCTTGAGATGATCGCCGGCAGCAGTGATCTGTTTGTCGATCTCAGGCAGGGAGCCTGAGTTGATGTTCACCCAATCGCCCAGCACCTGATAGTCGGCAGCAAATCCCGCAACCCGCACCTTCAACGTGACCTTGGAAGAGTCAGCGAAGGCTGCAAGACGCTGCGCAAGATACTTGCTTGCTTTGACTCTCGCCTTCTCCGGATCCGATCGCCTCAGGGAGCCCGACTGATCCAGAAGGAGAATCAATGAGCCCTCACCTTTACCTGACAGACAGGATCCGAATTCACTCAAAGGCCCGGAAGACTGATCCTCCTGAGGTGAAGCGGATGCCTGCGGAACTACAGACAGAGCACCTCCTGCAAGCACCAGAAGCGTGACAACCAGAGCCGAGAGGAAGTTCGCAACACACCGATCCATTTGATGAATCTTCTCACAGCGACTGAGACGCGGGATCATATGCAAATCACATCCTTCCCACGAACAAAGCGATTCTGACCGAGGTGGCCACAATGGCCAGGAAGCACACCAGAACTGCCACCCGATACAGGATCTGCGGACGCGAAGAATAGAGATACCATGGACTTGTCTGGCGTTTGGCGTTCTGAACAACGAAGACCGTGGCAGTACCCAGTCCCACCAGTGCCGAAAGCGCCCAACCGATCCCAGCCACAACCACGGACTCAAATAATACTGACAACAGAATAGCGATAACGGCCGCCGCCAAAGCGACGTAGAGAAGCCCTTCGGGTGCCTTCGTCACTTGGATCGAGGTGCTTTCGGGGCGCCAGCTCGAACCATCGCCCCCCGAACCGAATCCGTTGCCACTACTCGTACCGGCTTCGCGCGGACGGAAGCTGCCGGACGCTCCTTCCGTTGCAGCCACTCCGGAGGACGCACCCCCTGTACTAGCCAAGTCCTCTGACGAAGACTGCTTCGTCCAGGAACCCGCACTAGGAATCTTCGGAAACTGTGCCATGTTCGCTCATCACCCTCTCACCTGATTTTGACACCGCCAGGACTGATCACATCATCACATTCTGCGCTCCGCAGTGCTTTCCACCAGCTTCTCCGGCACTACGAAACACCCTCCTTGCTCTCGCGCAGCAGCGCAACGAGATCGTGGCGCCAGGGAACAGAGACCCCCATCTCCTCAACCTTGACGAGGACTGCATCGACGTTCTCAGGGCTCACCGCACCGGCATAGTGCCGAGCTTCAGCGAAGGTGTGTTTCTGCAACGCCTCCCCACCCAGGTGTCCAGCACCAGCTGCTGTCATCGCAGGCATAGCCACACCGCACAGGAGGACAACCACGGCCAGCACCTTCGGCCTGGATCGCACGATCGCGATGATCGCCATGATGACAGCGATGAATGCCAGCAGGGATCCTGCAATGACGGCGAAGACCGCTTTCCAGTTGATGAATGAAGCACCATCGAACACGATCGCAAATACATGGATCGAGGTGAGAAAAGCGTAAACGCCCCACCCTAGCAGGCAGCTCGCGACCACAGTGAGCGCAATGCTGGCCAGTATCGTCCTGCTGCGCCGGGTTGCAGTCGACGGGGTCTCACCCACCGATGGCGTCAGCTCACCGGAAGAACTTCCAGAAAGCACCGGAAAGGCAGAAGCAGCAGGCGGTTCAGATAATGATGGAAAGGTCATCCTCTATACCTCTCAACAACAAAAGCCACATACTCGCCCCACGGTGAACCATCAGTATCTTGAACCCCACCCTCAGAAGAATTCATAGGAGCTCCTATTCACGGTGAAACCTTTTCCTGTCCACTGATTCCAGCATCTCACTCCCTCTTCACTGGACGAACAGGCATAGTTCCCATCGGAGCTCACCCCCGTCGTCCCGTACTCCAAGGTTTGGAGTTCCTCACCTTCATGACCCGCGAAGATAAGTCCGCACGCCACAGCAGCATCGCCTTGGCCGACACTCAGGGCGAACAGGGTTTCATCACAGTCTTGCTGCCCGTTTTCCGCATAGAAGCGTTCATTGACAAAGCAGTTCACCTGACCGTCCGCGACCTCGCATGCGATATTCTTCGAGGGCGTCTGAAAAAGATCCGTAGTAATTGCGCCCGCAGGTGCCGGACTCTTCTTGTCCGGTGTAGCGCTAGCATCCGACCCGGAACTCGAGGAGCCGAACTTATCAATGGCGTGGATGCATCCGTACATCAGCGTCATGACGATCACTGAGATGACGAGGCAGCCTAACGCCATCCCTCCGCAAGACGAGTTGGCACGAGAATTCGCTCGCACAGGGGCCTGCTGCCCTCCCTGCGGTGAGGCCCGCATCGGCACCGGGGGCATCTGCTGGGTTTGGTGCGGCTGCACTGGAATAGTCTGGGTGGCCGCCTGTCGGGCCTGGTGCCGGCTCCACGCCTCCGCCGCTTCCTTGGAGCCGCGATCCTCAATGATCCACTGGCGCAGGTCCGGGGGGCACGATGGATTCATCACGATGAGGGCGTACAGCTCGGGATAGAGGTCCGCCAGTTGCTCCAGCCTGTCTGCGGGGGTTTCTGGATCGCGAGCCTCAGTGGCTTCAGGAATCTCACTCATATCATTACCTCAACCGAACGATGACGCTCCGAGAGCTACCCACCCATTGGCATCCCTCGGCAATCAGTGCGGGCTTCATCGCCCAAGAATGTTCACTGCCGCGTTTGGCGCACCAGCGACCTTCACGCAGGCGCAGCCACACCTGTCGACTAGTCTAAGAATACGTGTCACAAGTGCCTGGCAACCGAGAACACCAGCGCAGGAATTCCAACCATCACAGCCAAACCGAATTTCACAATATACAGAAATTAAGGAAAAAGTAGCATTACATAAAAAATAAGCGGAATATCAACCCTCCCCTTAGTCCTGAATGAGAATCTAAGTGAATTAAGGATGGGATCCATGAACGACAGCACACGCTACCCGAAGGGGAATCCAGCACCCATGCCGAAGAAGATCGCATAGCCGGCTAGATCGTCGAAGGACCTGGTCACGGCATAGAACACTCCCATACCGGCAAGCGCGCCCAGAATCAGCATGACGGCATCCTTCATGATGCTGTGAGAGATCTCCGGCGTCATGTTCATGCGAGCGCGGAGGGGCTGACGTCCGACCGGTTGCGCGGCTGGCGCCGCCCCTTCCGTATACGCATAGGGATGCGTCGGCGGCGGCTGGTTCATGTAGTACTGCGACGAGTCTTCAGGGATGCCGTTGGGGATCGCCATAGCGACAGTGTAGACGCCATCACCCCCCCTGCAACGTCCCGTTGAGCAGCTGCCGCGCATTTTGCCCAGTGACGCCACCCCACCGATGAGAACTCAACACCAGGTGCGTTCGGTCCTCGCTACTGCTTCACATCAGGGTTGCACTCGGTGAGGGGGTGAGTATTCGGCGCGCAGTGCACCACCAGCGCCGAGCGCGGAGCCAGGACCACATGCCCCGTGCACGCCTTGCCGGTCAGGAGATCGGTGCCCACGATCCCGGCCACCTCGGCGGCCCGGTCGCCGTGGTTGAGGAGGAAGAGAACCTGTCCGCGCCGCTGAGCCTCGACGCCGTCGGGCAGGTCGGCGACGACCGGCCGCACCCGGGCGTGCGCGCACACCAGTTTCAGCAGAGCGGCGCGGCTGAGGGCATCGAGGTCGGCGGCGACGTACCAGCCCGACCCCGCGCCTCCCACGGCACGCCGGGTGATGGCGGGCCGCCCGGCCAGGTCCGTTCCCCCGCCGCGGCCATCGAAGACCGCCACCACCTCGACCGGTTCCCCG
>ERZ773042.740-NODE-740-length-21320-cov-49.270915_pt1 | contig 21320 bp, 19 predicted proteins | sample MGYA00511664_ERZ773042 | MGnify/ENA primary metagenome ERZ773042 (study PRJEB29015, sample SAMEA2737984) | human oral metagenome | biome: human oral; feature: human-associated habitat; material: dental | place: China | collected 2036 ... | reverse complement strand
TGCTCAGGCGTGTCATCTCTCCCCCACTTCGTGGGAGGTACCCCCTCCACCAACAGTATCGAGACTGCGAGCTACCAGCTGCGCAAGGATCACCGATGAACCGCGGCCACTTCCCCTTTCGATGAGGCGGTGATCAAGCTGCCGAAAGCTGGCGATCTGCGACACCCGTGGACAAACGAGCCCGAGAACGCGACAAGGACAAAGGACTGCCAGCATCCAAGCGCAAGGCCAAGGGCAAGCTCGTCGAAGGACAGATCACCACCGACCAGATACAAGGCCCTGGCCCAGCCCCGCCACCGCCTATCCCGACCGAATCAATCCCTACCTGTAAAACACTTACACAGAAAACTGGACAGGCCTCGCCCTCGCGCCGGCGCTGCCAGATAGCCATTTTCAGGGCGTCCAGGGCCAGGTCAGCGCGCACTGGCCGGTAGGTGGTCTGCCAGACGATGATCCGCCGCGAGTACACGTCAGTCACGAAAGCCACATAGACCCAGGATCGGCTACACCTACCTGCACACCGCCATCGACGGCTTCTCCCGCCTGGCCTGCACCGAGGCCCTCGACGGTTGAGAAGGCCTCCACCACGATCGGCTTCTTCTGCCGCGCCCGGACCTTCGCCGCGATAATCACCTCCCTGGCTTCGCGCCACCAGAGGATCCGTCCCTACACCCCACGTCATAACGGCAAGGTCGAGCGCTACAACCGCATCCTGGCCGAGGAGTGCCTCTACGCGCGTTCCTACTCCTCAGAGCAGCAGCGCCGTGACGCCGTCGCGGCGTGGAACCACCACGACAACTACCATCGACCCCACACCACCTGCGGCAACCAGCCTCCTGCCACCCGCGTCCCAGCACACGTCACCAACGTCATGACCTCATACACCTAGGACACGCCTCGGACTAACACTCGCGGAACTGATGGGCCGGATTGTAGGAGTAAATATAGATGCTCAGCATCTTCTTCACCCACATTCACCGAAGTATCTGGCGGTTCAAGCCAGTCAAAACGCGGCCGGGACCAATCTCTTGAAATTCTGAAACGCCAAGGTGTGCAACATAACGAACACTGTCGCACCATTTAACGGGCTCCACTAATTGACGCAAAAGCATCACCGCGATCTGATCGAACTTATACTCCCTTGCTGAGGTGTTCGCAATTACCGGAACTTTCGGAGGACTAAAATAAGAACCCCTAACAGTCCGTTCATACTCCCGCGCTGCGGGTTCCATAAATCGCGAATGAAATGCACCACTAACACGAAGTGTCACATAACGTTTAGCACCCGCCGCAATAAAAGCATTCTCAGCTTCAGAAATCTGCTTTCGATCGCCAGAAATGACAGTCTGGGATGGAGAATTGTAGTTCGCAACGCTAAGTCGAGAGAAATTATCGCTATCCAACACATTTTGAACTTGAACACTGTCAAGACCTATGATGGCAGCCATACCTCCTTCTCGCATCCCAGCCATGAGTCTTGCTCGTTCCTTAACTAAGAGCAAACCGGATACGAAATCGAAAACTCCAGCGGCAAATAACGCCGCATACTCACCAAGACTATGCCCAAGAAAGTAATCTACTCCAGAATCGTCGACATTAGACCTAGCGAACAACAAATAATCGAGCGCAGACACCACATACACCGCAGGCTGAGTAAACTCCGTTTGGTGTAACCTTCCGTTAGAATCTCGCAAACATAGTTCCTCAACAGAGTATCCAAGCACGTCATTTGCTTTCGATACAAGTTCCGGAAATGCGTCGAAAAGATGCTCCCCCATACCAACATACTGCGATCCTTGCCCCGGGAACATAACGGCTCTCATCGATACCTCCTATTCTTCGCCTCAACACGTATCCCTCCCCTCACCCCACCGCGCCTTAAAATTTCGCGGCAATTACCTAGACGTCTCGCTATCTGCTACGACCTAGATCACTCAGTAGACGGACTCACCTTTCTGCGGTGCGGCATAGGTGATCTCGCGCAGTGTCTTGACACCGATATCATCGCCAAAGTAGGCCACGTAGCCATCGGGGCGCACCAAATAGACACGGTTCTTCTTTGGTAGTCCCCTCGCGGCGCGAGAGAGAAAACGTGGACCAACTTCCAAACGAGATTCAGCGCGCAACAGTGTTCTTACTTCCAGACCGAGCACACGGGCCCCTGATAGGACCCCCGACAATTCACCTCGACGAGCTGGGCCATCGATCAGTATAGTGTACCTATCATCGGGGAGCGCCAACCGAAGCGAAGTCATTTTTCCTGATCGCACATCGAATACGTCGCAGTTGCGAATCAATTCACCGACGTACTTTCCATCCCTGCCCTGACGCGTCCGCATACTAGCATACTTGAAACGAACGCCGGCCAACCGCGGAAAGTATACATGTGAAAAATATGGCGTATGTGACGCAATCTTCAACAACGCGTTACGCAACGCGACTTTATACCTGCCCGACAGAACCCACAACTTCGTTTGTTGATCAGCTGACTTAACGACATCAGTAGCAACTGGTCTTCGTTCCAAAGCGTAGGTGTCCAGAAGCCTTTCGACCGCCTTCCCATGATACACAGCCGCCATTTTCCAGGCGAGATTATGGGCGTCAGCAACTCCGGTATTGAGTCCCTGTCCGCCAGCCGGGCTATGGATATGCGCTGCATCGCCAACAAGGAAAACACGACCATCCTGAATACGTGAGGCTTGTCGAGCATGCACACGAAAAGCACTTATCCAGGAGTAATCTCGCAATTTGATTCTTGTAGTAAATGCTCGACTATCAACAATCTGTTGAAGGGCAGCAAGGTCCATAGTGTCGGGATCTTGATTTGGAAGTGCTGATGTAAAGAACCGGTACTCACCATTCGGAAGTGCGGAGACGACCATCACCCCCTGGGTAGAACAAAAATAGTGTGTCAGCGCGGGGTCAAGGTTGCCCTCGATATGAGCATCAGCTACTACAAAAGTAGCTGGATATGTATCGCCAGTAAACTCGATACCTCGCTCCTTGCGCACCAAACTAGAAGCACCATCCGCACCAACGAGATAGTGACAACTGATAGATTCTTGCTGCTGTGGGTTACCTACGTCATTGACTATTGCGACGATGTCTCCATTGTCGTTCGTATAAGTCGACTTCAGCTCTTTACCCCGCTCAACGAGCACATCCCGGGATTTGAGTTCTGCCTCCAAGAAACCCTCTACTTCGGGTTGTGGCAAAACCGTAGCTCTTGCATGATCCGTGTACGGAAGAGTAACGAGCTCACGTCCGTCTGTATAGCACCTGATGCCAGCCTGGTACTGGCCAAGTACTTCCATTCTCTTCGTCGGGTCGATACGTCTAAATAATTCAAATGTCCGGGGCCACACACCGAGAGCCTTGCTATATGGCGACGACTCTTCAAGTTTCTCGATAATGCGAACTGGCACACCTCGACGCGTCAACTCCACAGCGGTCATTAAACCTGCTGGGCCGGCACCGACAATAAGTACAGGGATATCTTCGTGTTCTTCAGCCATGTCTGTCTCCCATCACATATCTTCGATCGTATTGTCATTTGCTATCCGGGTCTTCGACTCGCTCATCAACTCGTGATTCCCCCTTCATAAGCACGAGGGTAATGGCAGCCGTTAGAATCGCAACTATCAGCATCCCACCTAGCACAATATGGAGCGCACTGGTAAATGCCTGAGACAGTACACTAGTAAGAGCGTTATCACCGCCAGCAAACTCCGTGATGTTACCACCGAGAACCTGATTTGCTGCCTGATTGGCACTTTTACCCTGCAGTACAGCAGCACCACGTAGATCATTCTGTACGAGTCCAACAAGCAACGTTCCGATTACAGCTACTCCGATCGTCTCGCCAGCGAGACGAGACGTGTTGAACATACCCGCAGCCGTACCCGCACGCTCAGGTGGTACCGAACCAACGGCAGCGCCATCAAGAATCCCCGCAGAAAGGCCCATACCGGCACCAATCAACAATAGACCGGGCGCTAATGTGGCAACGGACGTCTTTGGATCAATAACAAGTAATGCACCTGCACCAATACCGACTAGAAGCATCGAAATGGCTAATAGCCAACGAGCGGTTGCACCACGAGCCAGCAATTGACCGGCTACCAACGGAACTAGTACTACTGGAACGGTCATGATTACCATGATCCAGCCCACAACACCAGAGTCGAAGCCGTAGGCGGCCGTAAAATAAATCGGCAGGTAAACCAGCAACGAAACGAACGAGAACGCAAGCGTAACTGGGATCAGGCATAAGGTAAAGAACCGTGGATTACGCAAAAGCGTGAAATCGAACATTGGATGGTCAGACTTACGCTCAGCCAAAATGAATAGTACGCCAAACACGACACAGGCAGCGCCGGTGATCATTACAAACGGAGATGTCCAACCGAGCTGAGGTCCCTGCATGATCGCTAGCACGAAGGCGAACAAAGCCGGAGTGAATGTGCCAGCTCCCGCCCAATCGATGCGAGATGTTCCGGGTGCCTCTTGTCCTGCCGGAACCCCGACGGTGAGAAGCAAGATAACGATCGACACTGCTAGGTGCAGGCCAAAGACTGAACGCCATCCTGCCAGTCCCACCAGAAATCCCGACAACGACGGTCCAATAGCTAATCCGGCACCAGCAGCAGATCCGAAAATAGCAAATGCCTTTGCCAACTGCTCTCCCGTGTATGCCTGAGCAAGCAGGGCACTACCAGCAGTCATCATCGCTGCCGCTCCGACACCCGATAGACCACGGGCCACATCAAGCAACAAGATGTTGTTAGCCAATACACTTGCCAAAGAGCAGACAGCGAACAACGTTGTGCCAAAAATGAATACGCGCTTACGGCCAAGAATGTCTGCCAGCGATCCGGAGATCAGCATAAAAGCAGCGAACGTTAGGTTGTACGCATTTACAACCCACTGCAACTCTACGAGACCAGGGTGCAATTCAGCGTTGATCTGAGGGATTGCGACCGATGTCCCGGTTAGAGATGCGGGAAGAATGAGCACCGCCAGACAAGCAGTCAGCAACGTCAGCAACTGCTGTGAACGGCTTATGGAATGTGGAGTAGACATTGAGTAGCCTTCCTTCTCGTGAGAGGTCATGGTTCAAGAAAAATGAAAATCTATGAGTCAGGATTCAACACGTCGCGAGAACGAGTCGATACAGTCTGTGACTGTCAAGATATAATCCCGACCTGCGATTCTCTTTTAAGGTAGTCCATGACACCGTAATTTGATTTATCTCCAAGCGCATTGTTCTCCACCAACGAGCTGAGTAACTCACTCGGAGGAGGCACATCTTCGGGGAATGCTTGGTGTAGATTCCATTGAATAGTGCAAACCGTGTCTGCCCCAATAAGGTCAACTAATCGAGAAGGTCCAATGGGGAACTTAAATCGTTGCACCATCAGCATGTCGACCTCTCTAACATCCTCAATAGAACAAAAGGACGCGAGACATGCGTTGAGATATGGAATCAACAAACGGTTCACGATAAAACCTGGTGAGTCTGCGCACATTACCGCTGTCTTATTAAAGAGTCGAGCGATACCAAGTGCACGTCGCTGCAAATCCGGGTTATCTCCCGCTATAATCTCAACTAGTGGATTTACCGGCGCTGGGTTGAAAAAATGTAGTCCAATAACTTGTTGTTCTGCTCCAAACACTCTCGACACGTCTGCTACACGAAGACTCGAGGTCGTTGTCGCAATCAAGTTCCCGGCATCTAGCCGTGTGGAGACCTGGTGCCACGCAGATGCTTTGGCCTCCAGATTTTCCGAACAAGCTTCGATAATTAGGTCCCAACGCGTAATGGGTAGCGCATGAAACGTTCCGGAACTGATACGGCTGACTCGTTCTTGCTTTTCAGTAAAATCGCTGACGCCTCTGTAACAGTTTTGACGTACCTTTTCATGGGCAGCCGCAACACGGCCAGCGTTCCTGCCAGCAATATGCACACGACATCCACTGCGAGCGATCATTTCCGCAATACCTTGCGCCATCGTCCCGTTACCAAGAACTAGCACATTATATTCTTCCAACTGCGCATCCTGAAAATTAATGGCAATTGGCTTGAGATCCACCCAGTCATCATAGTCATCAAATAATGATCTCGGCATACGGCATCCTAAATGCATCGCCTTTACGATATCTGCATTCGTTGCGACACCAGATTCAGCCAGCCGCAGGGCACCATCGCGAATCTTAGCGATAGCCTCGAAGACATCATGCTCAACATTAGGGCGCATACGGTTCCTCCATAATATCGTCGTACCCAATAATGGTTACATTATCGAGCGTTGGTATATCTTCATACGTACTTTCCTTGTTTTTCGTTACTAAGTACCGTTCATGGGCAAGACTCAGCAGCGGGCTATCTGACACGTGATCTCCGTATGCCCAAACTTGCCCGACAGAATCGCCGATACTTTGGAGGTAGTTTGTTGCCGCATATGCCTTATTTTCACCAATCATGGATCGTTCGATTGCTCCGGTATAGCAGCCGTTTAGAGTTTCCAATTTTGTTGCTAATAACTTATCGCACTGTAGGAAGTCAAATAACGGCGCTATTGGAGCGTCGAATGATCCAGTAACGAGAACAACCTTGTGTCCAAGTTCGTGATGTTGCCGGAGTCGTCTAGTGGTAGAGCCGATTAGTAAACGAGAAATACCCTCACGTTCAAACCACTCCCTACCAAGCTGTAGGACGACATCTTCTCGATAGCCCTTCCAGATTTCATAGTATTCCCTATTGCCTCTGGATCTACCCCATGTAGGGTCAAGCGAACTCCAAAAGTCGGACCAACTAGGCAGCCCGTCAAGCCTTTGCGCGGCAAAATCCAAAAATAATGCCATTGACTTGCCGTCGAGAATTGTTTCATCGACGTCAAAGAACGCAATATTAGTGACAGTTTCCTTAAGCATCAAGCTGCCCGCTCAAAGACGATTGCCGCGTTATGCCCGCCGAAACCTGCAGAAATCGACATCGCGTAATCGGTGGAAAAATGGATCCCCGGCCCCGATAGCAACTTTACACGGGTATCGAAAGGAGGTCGTTTTAGATTGAGTGTACCGGGTATTGTTTGATCTTTCAGTGCAAGCATCGTAAAGATTGCCTCCATAGCCCCAGCAGCGGCCAAGGCGTGCCCTGTCGCACCTTTAGTAGAACTTACCATCGTTTGTTCCGGCAAAATACGATCAAGCGCTGCAAGCTCAACCTGGTCATTAATAGGCGTCGACGTGCCGTGCGCATTTACGTATCCTACTTCGTGGGGCGTTATGCGCGCATTGTCCAAGGCCCGTTGAACGCTTGTTTGCAATCCAGTTCCGTCAGGCTCTGGAGCCGTCAGATGATATGCATCATTCGCAGCGCCATATCCTCTTAGGTACGCAACCGGTGACTGAGCATTATGACGAGTCTTGTGAAACGATGCGCTTTCGAGTACAACTACACCAGCAGCTTCCGCGATAACAAAACCGTCACGTTCTGCGTCGAATGGCCTGGAGGCATAGCGAGCATTGGGATTTTTAGAAATGGCACCTATTTTTACTAGTCCAGCCATAATGGTGGGAGTGATCGCAGATTCCGATGCACCAGCAATTACTACATCGTACTGTCCGCTCTGAATCAACTGCATTCCGTGTCCGATAGCGGATGTACCAGAAGCGCATGCGGAACTAATGGCATAAGCCTCGCCAGTGACGCCAAGATCAATTGCTATGGAACCAGCCAGCATATTAGGCATCCATTTGGGAACTAGCATGCCAGACACCGAATCATAACCTTCGGATGTCTCAGTTTTTACCTCTTGCTCGAGTGTTGTTGTTCCCCCAAGCGAGTTTCCCATAACAACCGCGACTCGAGTCGGATCGCATTCTTTAACGTTCAAATCGGCGTCTGCTATAGCTTCACGAGCCGCAACAGTTGCCAATTGAGAAAATCTATCCATTCGCCAGGCTTGTTTCACTCCCAAAAGATGACGAGCATCGAAATCGGGAACCCTACCACTATTAGCCCACGGCACATCCCCAAAAACGGGATCGCGGCGAAGGAAACAGCAGCCCTCTAGCAAATCATGCCACGCAGAACGAACGCCGACTCCTGCCGGAGACACGAGGCCAAGCCCCGTTACTAGAACGTCGCTAACTTTGTGATGACGCGCGTCGATCATCACTCAGCGCCCTTCGTAGTCACAAGTTCCGTTAGCTCGGAAATAGTAGTATCGGGGGTAATCTCTCCTTCTTCGATACTCACGTTGAACTGCTTCTGAATTTCAAGTCCCAACTCGACGATTGCAAGTGAGTCCATCCCGACTTCTTCGAGCGATGCGTCAGAAACCGCATTGGTTGCAGCAGCACCAAACTTATCGTCAAGAATGTGTACCAGCTTGCTCCGAATAGTAGTGGTCATCGTTTGTTGTCCTCCTTGTATGTGTAGTTGGCTTGTTTAAGCCATGGTTCAGGCAAGCCACCGGAAGGCGGCTGCTCCCCAGGTAGCTCCTGCGCCGTACGCAGCAAGCAACGTGGGGCTTCCAGGTGTGTAGACCTGGGAGTCATAGGCTGCACTCATAGCTATCGGAATCGACGCCGCAGCCGTGTTGCCGACGTCCGCGATATTCATGAATGCATGGTCCTCTGGAACGTCCAGCTGTTCTGCAAGAGCTCTAATAATACGTGCATTAGCCTGGTGGGAGACGATCCCGTCAAGTTTCGACGGTTCCCACCCAGCATCGTCAAGAGCTAGCCTGGCAGCTTCCTCCATTTTGAGTACCGCTCGGAGAAAGACCGCCTGACCATTCATTCTAAAGTATGGATCAACTGGACTGTCTGCCATTCGCTCCCGGACTCCGCCGCTAGCAACGTAAATATCATCTTGCCTTGTCCCGTCGCTACTCAAGCGAACAGACAGAATCTCACCAGGAGCCCCTGCGCTTCCTTTTTCGACTACCACGGCCCCCGCACCGTCGCCAAAAATGACGCGGGTTGTACGATCCGTCGGATCAAGCAACGTACTAAATGCTTCGGCCCCAATCACCAAGACGGAATCGTACGTCCCTGACCGAATCATGCTGTCAGCAATCGAAAGCCCGTAAAGAAAGCCTGTGCAGGCGGCAGAAATGTCGAGAGCTGGCGTGTCTTGCAGACCTAGCGAAATTGCTATAGCAGGAGCCATCGCAGGACACGTTTGGTCGGGTGTCGTAGTCGCGACGATAACCATATCGACATTGTCTCTTGTGGCTGCTGCCATTGCCTTTTTTGCCGCCTCAGTTGCCAAATCGCTTGTAGTCTGATTCGACAATATGATATGACGTTGCCGGATTCCCGTTCGCGTTTGAATCCATTCGTCAGATGTGTCTAGAATCTGCGAAAGATCGTCATTGCTGATCACGTTGTCGGGAAGATATGAACCGACACCTGAAATTACAGACTTCACAATACTCCACTCATTCTTATAGCCGAATTCATTAAGATGACCCATGGTAGATAGCGTTTTTCAGAATTCTGCCATCACTCCAGTAATCGTGAATCCAGCACCCGCACTCAAATAAATTAGTCGGTCGCCAGTTCTGATTGTCTTTGAGTTGAGTGTAGTTGCAATATTTGCTACTAGATCGCCCGCACCTAAATGACCAGTGTCAGCTCCGTAACTAAAGCAGTTCACGCCAGGAATTGCATCATCCGAACCTGCTGCGTATGTCGTTCTGATGATTTTTTCACCGACTCGAGGCATCACGATTCCTCTAAAATGTGTCTGTTGCCCGATAGCAGAACTATGTTCCATCAATGAAATAATGATATCTTTCACGGCATTTCGGTTCTGCAATAGAAATGCGTCCATGTCGTTGGACTGCATATATGCACGTTTCGTTCGGCGTACGTTGATGCGATCCGACACTTGACGAGGCGATTTACTGAAATGGTCGTCTCCTCGATGCATTTTTTCAGCCTCGCTCATGACACGCGATTCAATGTCGAGTATTCTTGGGCCCTGATTATCTGAGTACGTGCTGACAGACCTCAACAAAAGCGCGGTGCCTGCGTCACCATATGCAATGCCGAAATCGCTCGCCCAACGGTCAAAAGATTCGTCGGGGAAAATGTCTCCTGTCGTAATGAGGACATTACTGTATCTCCCATGCTTCAACAGGTCAGTTGCGAGAGATATAGCAATCGCACCGCCGTTGCACATCTGGTTAATTCCTATTGGCATCGCATTATGTGCTCCTAAAGCGTTGGCGATATAATGCGCAGGTGACCAAAAATCATGACCTTGATAGTGTGTCCATGAATGTAGCAATAGGTCTATTTCAGAAGCCTTCATTTTTGCTGAGTCAAGTGCACTTTGGGCCGCCAGTTTCGCTAGGCTGGGAGCATTTTCACCGACTGTAGCAACCGGCACCTGGTTTACGGCAATCTGCCGAACCGACTCCTCATCCAAAGTTCCTTTATTGACTGCGTGTGTGCTTGTCTCGGTATTCGCGCCTAGAGCAGTTGTAGCGGCGACAATTTTCACTTGATGCACTTGCGACCTCCGATTACGTTATTACTCTTCTTCTGAGCCAATAGCCATCGAGATGAACGCGGTCTGTTTATCTAGCTGAGTCACACTGACAGTGAGATTGTCATGAGAATACATGCACTCGATATACGCAGGCTCACTTAATTCTGTGTATGCATTAAATTTCGCAGCCACCTTATCTAAAGAGAAAGAAGGGTTGTTATTACATAGTGCTATTAACTGACGAGCAGCCTCCATAATGACCATTGCTGGAACATGGTCCTGTGCGTGATCAAACATACTGCGATTGTTTAGCGGAGGCCTAAGCTGAGCTCGCATTCCATGACTTGATCGTTCTGGATTTGTTACAACAACATTGCTAGGTAATGATCGCCCAATAGAGTCTGGTTCGACAGTAGTTGGGACAGCTGTTAGTTCAGTTGATCGAGCAATTTCAGTCGGTGCCGCTGCTCTCACAGCTGCGTAGGTTTCTGGCGTCACGTAGGACACGTCAAAATCGATCTTCCCAACTTTAACCATCTCACTCGTGTTCGACTTGACAAATATGTTGATATTTTCCGATGCCGAACGAAGCCGCGTGCCTACGTGACGCTGATTACTTACTTTGACATCCATCAGCAGTGACATTGGCTTATCGCTGCTACTGTAGTTCGAAAGATCAGAAATCGAGTACTGCCACTGGTGAAGTAGGAAGTGAGTCCCCTTTTCAACGCCGAGATACTTATGGGCAAGCATCGTTTCTGCCTGCCTCGACGCTTCAACTATAGCTAAGGTATCGAACTGTCGATCTTCCGTATCGTTGTAATATGAGTGTGATGTGGGTAGTTCGGCACCAAAGTAATAATGTCCGTCATGCTCAGCGGAATCAGTCAAGAATACCTCGTTCACGGCATTCTTATGAACCATGTCTCGTCCTACTGTAGACGAATAGTGTAATGACGGGAATGAGGGGGTCATCTGGATAACTACCTTTGCTGGGGATGTATTTGCGTTGCCTTACTTCGTACCCTGTCATTCGACAGCCTACATCGATGCCACAGAGCCCTGCAACGCGAAAGAAGCGAATTGATCCGATCGATTGGGTGATTTATGCCACCGCTGTTGTCGATCTGAGTGAGTCCACTCACCAAATTGTGCGCTCGGCCGAATGAATACGGGCGCTTGCGAGAGGATGAACTAATATCCACCCGTCTTCGCAAGCGCCCGTGTCTCGGCGTCTCAGCAGATATTCAACGACAGAACAGACTGTTCAACATCGATGGACTTCCGTTGTGACCGTGGTGTCCAGATAGGCTTTGAGTGAGTTACCACTCTGCTGCTCTATCGAACGCGCAGCGCCACCTTGCCTGTAGTTTGGCCAGTTTCGAGGGCTTCGAGCAGCCGTGCAGCGTCGGTGATGTTAGCGACGTCGGTGAGGTCGACACGAATGGTGCCGTTGGCAACGGCGTCGAGTGACCACCGTAGCGACTCGGTTCCTTCCTCTGGGTGGGCAGCTAGCCAAGCACCGACGTTGAACCCGGCGGTGGTCTTGTTTTGCAGCCAGTGCTGTGTGGAGTTTACGGCGACGTCTTCTGCTTGCGATGCATTGCCAACACGAATCAGTCGGCCACCACTGCGCAGGACGCGGAAGGCGTCTTCTGTCGCTTTGCCACCAACAGGGTCAACGACGATGTCGTAGAAGTCCTCGGGGATAGCAGCGAGGTCGTCGCGTAGGTAACTGTTCTCGTAGCCAAAACCACGTGCGATCTCCTTCTTGGCGTCGGTACCAACCACGGCATCGACACGGCCGGCCCCCAGCACACGGGCTACCTGGGCAAACTGCGACCCCAAGCCACCAACGCCGGCGTGAATCAGCAGGCTCTCGCCGGCAGCAAACCGGGCCACGGTGGTCAGCGCCAAATGGGCGGTAACGGTGTTGATCGGCACAACAGACGCAAGGTCCATAGCCAGCGCGTTGGGGACCTCGGCTACTAGCGAGGCCGGGGTGCAGACCACCTCAGCGAACCCTCCGGTATTTGGCAGGATTGCGGCCACCTTCTGACCGACAGTGAGGTCAGTAACACCTGTGCCGAGCTCACGGATGGAGCCTGATACCTCCAGTCCGGGAATACGACCAAGCCGAGATGGCATCCGCCCAGTTGTCCACAGCGCGTCAATGAGACCAACGCCTGCGAAGTCAACGTCGATACTGACCTCACCTTCAGCTGGCAATGGCGTCTCGACCTCTGCGTACTCCAGCCCGTCGAAGCGGTCGTGGCGGTTGATAATGAGTGCGTGCATAGAGGTTTCTCCTTCTTGTGGTGGTTAGTTGGTAGAGGTGGGCTAGATTGAAATGAGGCGCTCACGGCGTTGACTAGTCCAGTTGGGGTCGTCGATGTCGCAGCGCTCGCCGACGACATCAGCCGCTAACGCATCGAGTGCACACATATCGTCCAAGTCAAGAGTGACCGTCATCGAGCGGATATTTTCGTCAATGCGATGCTTTTTTCGTGTGCCCGGGATAGGAGCAAGTGCAATACCTTTTCGTTCAGCTGTTGTGTACAACCAAGACAATGCAATCTGTGCCGCCGTAGCTTCATATTTTTTGGCCATCGTGTTTAATGTTTTCACGATCGCTTGATTTATTGCGAGCGCGTCGCCACTAAACCGCGAGAATGACCCACGCCAATCGTCGTGAAGTTGCTGTGCATTACTGATGGTCCCGGTAAGGAATCCGCGACCCAACGGCGAATATGGTACGAATCCGATTCCGAGTGCAGCAGCAGCTGGAACGACATGCTCCTCTACGTCACGACTCCAGACTGACCATTCGCTTTGTATAGCGGCGATCGGGTGTACCGCTTGGGCTGCTTCTATCTCCGGAGCAATGACTTCCGACAGGCCTAGATGGCGAACTTTTCCTTTCGACACCAATTCACTCATAGTTCCCACAACATCTTCGATCGGTATCGAAATGTCACGCCTGTGCAGATAGAGAAGATCGATCACGTCTACGGACAAACGACCAAGACTCTCATCAACTGCCTTACGAATGTATGGCGCATCGTTGATGACGCGAACGGATTTCCCGTCGGCAGAGCGCGAGATCCCCACTTTGGTTGCAATGGTCATCTCGCCTCGTCGATGCTTTGCCACCTCACCGACAGTGAGTTCATTCCTTCCGTCACCATAGATGTCTGCCGTGTCGATGAAGGTGACACCGATATCGAGTGCATGATTGAGTGTTGCAATGTCATCTTCATGAGCACTGTAGCCATACACGCCAGTCAGTGCCATAGCACCGAACCCCATTCGGCTGGTGACTAGTCCATCTCCGAGAGTGACAAGTGCGGAGCTCACTAAGCTACCTCCTAGGTTTGAATAGCGGCCGTTGAGGAGCGTGATGGCAGGCTAGCATGAGGGTCCTGTCGTATGACAGACTTCGATCATCTGACAACCGATCATCGCGAACGGTGCGTTATGCCCGCAACCGCAACGTTCTTGTCCCATCACCCCACTGACCGGAAGGTGCGATATGTCACTCACCGAATCGTGACGAGCCGACCCTCGATGTCGACCACCGAATGACCTCTCGCCACCACAAACAGAGCAACAGCACTCAACCAACTGCCAGCACCTAAAGTGAGAGCGTTGTCACAGTCGATTTTGCGAGTCATCGTATGGCATCGTGTCGTATCGCAGGGAACACCGATGGCAGTGCGGCTCGGTGAACATCACGCTTCCGGGGCACCCGAGGCGGTTCCACTCAGCGCCGACGCACAGCCGACATTGAAGGATCAATCATCCGACTACACTGGAGTGGACAGTGTTAGATCAGCCGAAGACAGGACAAGTGTGACACATCACTCAGATCAAGCGCGGTGTAGTTGCAATGAAGATATGACACTACGCCTCGGCAATGGAATCAAACGGGTCGAGCAGCTCCTTATGGGAGAAAAAGCTCGAGCCTTACGTGAATTTGAGCTGACAGTACCCCAGTACGCCACCCTGGCAACACTTGCCCACTCCCCTGGCCAGTCCGCCGCACAGCTCGCGCGAGCAGCGCTTGTGTCACCTCAGACGATGGCAACCATTCTCGGTAACTTAGAGGCGAAAGGGCTGATTGAGCGAGACGTGTCGTCATTACACGTCAGGGTACTTATATGCCATTTGACTAGCGCGGGCTACGAACTAGTGTCTAACGCGGATCGAACGGTTAAATCAATCGAAGACGACCTTCGTTCTAATTTCACTGAAGACGAGTTTCACTGTTTCCGCGATTATCTGGCTCGTTCGGAACAATACTTACTTACACGAGTAGAATCATAACACAGGATTATCTGCCCGATGGTCCTAACACACATTTCTCCTGACTGGATTTCCGTCGCCGAAAGTCAAGGCTCGCCTATAGATACCCTATACGAAGAGGAAATAGCATACCTCAAAAAGGCGGGACAGAAGCGCCGGCAAGAGTTTGCGGCTGTTAGGCACTGCGCAAGGATCGCGCTGCAATCACTAAACTACGAGCGACCGGTGATGGTTCCAGGAAGGTCTGGGTTACCCACTTGGCCTAATGGTCTTATCGGTAGCATGACGCATTGCAATAGTTATTGCGCTGCCGCGGTAGCACCTTCTCAGATTTGTAACGCGATCGGAATCGACGCCGAGCCAAATCGGAGTCTTACTCCAGGAGTGTTAGATCGCATCGCGTCTTCTTCAACGGAATGCGAACACGTCCAATATTTACGTGCTTTACATCCACACATTTCGTTCGATCGGCTTTTATTCAGCATCAAGGAGTCTATCTATAAGGCAGTATTTTCGGACTCCGGCGATAGCCTCCGCTTTAAAGACGTTCGGGTTTTAGTGAACCCGAACGGCAACTTTGATGCACAAATAACGTCATCCCATTTGAGGTGCGCGTCACTTCAAGGAAACTGGGGCGAGCGCGACGGAATCTTGGGGAGTATTGTTACCATTCATCCCATAGATCCGCCTGTCAGAGCGACGGTTCTAGCAGAACCTCACTGACATCTACCTCACACGCAGCGGGCCGTTCCCTTATCAGCAGTCACCAGCGCCCGGCCGCCACAGGTGACTCTCGCCCTCCCGGATCATTAGAAGACAGGGGCCACCCGCGCCCACAGCAGCTGGCCCAGCCCCCGGCACCTACCACCAGGGACCACCAACAAGGTAACGGGTGACGTCCCTCCCACCACCGTATTTCTGAGGTGAGCACATACCGCTCGCGCGCTGAGCAGATCTTGGGTGCTGTTTGAACAGGCACTGTGCCACACCGTGACGATCGTCTGACCATTACAGAGCCGTCAAGAGAATTTGTTGATGGCGCAACTACACATGGTTGGCTACGTGCCGCCTAACTTTAGTTTCTAGAATGATGATCCAGCAGCATATGAGACCCACTTATCACCCTTCAGGCAAGGTCCGCCCGATCACCCCATCAACCTTCGTTTGCCTTGAGGTGTTTGCTCACCGTATCCCGTCCGAAGCCGAGCTCCAGGCCGATATCGATGTAGGTACGCCCCTGGGCGTGGAGCTGCTGAGCACGCCGGAGATCGTCATCGGTGAAGCGTCGCTTGCGGTAGGGTGGTTGCTTTGCCTGACGGCAGACAGCCTTCACCGTGGAAGTGGATGTGCCGACCTGTCGAGCGATCGTTCGGGCAGACATGCCGGTGGGCTCCAGATCGAGTATCTGCTGCTTCTTCGCCGCGCTGATCGGACGGCAGGCCGTCTTGCGGATGGCGCGAGCCGTCGTGGTCTCGCTCGCTTCTGTCGTAGGCGCTACGCTAGACTTGCTCGACTCCGGAGCCACCTCACCCGCCATGAGACGCTTGCGGAAGACGAGCAGGGGTAGCCAGTTGTTCGGATTGATACTGCCCAGGTGTATCGGTAGTTAAATCTCTAAGTATGAACGCAACATACAGACCGTCAGTCGAAACGTCTACCCAAACTATCGAAGTGTTTGTTGGCAGAGCAAATCGAGCCAGTTCTTGTAGACGTCCTGTAGATTCTTGACGTCCGAATCGTAAACAATCATTAAGGCATCGGAAAACATACTTATTTCCATTAATTTCTCTGAGTGTTAACCACGTTCTAGAGTCATCGGTGTGTCCTATATTGGTATACTTATCCTCTTCTTTGGCAAGATAAGTGCTTGTCTCTCGATGAAGTTCCCTAAAATAGATAAACTCTTCAATTTTACGTTGACGCCATAAATCAAGATTACTTGCTTGCGAACTCATCGTTTGAAAAGCCCTCCTTACTGATAGAGATCATCTGCTTTTCTACCATGTCTCTGTATATTCTAGAGGTGGACATCAGTTCGTGATGCTTACCGTGGTGAGTTATAACACCATCCTCGATAAGATAAATATTGTCAGCTGACATTACCGTGCTAATGCGGTGCGCTATCACAATTACTGTTTTGGTTCGAGCCAGCCGTTTAACGGCTGCATTGACCTTCCATTCAGTGATCGGGTCGAGACTAGCTGTCGGCTCATCAAGAAGAATTATCTGTCGCTCAGACAACAATGCACGTGCTATCGCAAGGCGCTGTCTTTCACCTCCAGATAGCGAAAGCAGTCCTGGTTTATATTCAAAGAAATCATCGCCGATTCGCCGAGCAATATGCCCCAAATCTAACTGTTCTAAAACATCAAGACACTGTTCCTTAGATCTCATTGTATCCAAACAAAGGTTTTCCTGTAAAGAAGCTTCCAATAACGGGCTATCCTGCTCTACATACAGAATCCTAGCACGTACTTGTTCCCGCGACATGAAACTAATCGAAACATCGTCGAAGGTGATGTCGCCCTCTGCATCGTAAAATCTTACGAGCGTATCAAAAATTGATGTTTTGCCAGCACCTGATCGACCCACAATGGCTGTTATCTGTCCCGGCTTTGCGTTAAGATTAACAGATTTTAGTACATATGTTCCCTCCCGATATTGGAGTGAGATATTCTTAACGTGTACATCAGTATGTTCCCCGCTGATGCTACTCGGAGCTTTCATCATTTGTTCGACTGACGATTCGAGTGGTCGATCAAAGACTTTTTGTAATCTATAATATGCAGGAGACGCCTTCATTATTTCGCCATATGCGCCCATAGCCTGACCTACAGGAGTTAATAAATAAGATAAGAACATAATAAACGTAAGAAGAGCTGCAACATCTATACTTTCAGATACAACCCTTATTCCACCAGCGCCTAAAATGACTAAAATCATTAATTGTAGGCCTATTGTATTTAGCGGAGCTATTATTGCTGTGGTCCCGGCAGTCTTATACCCATAGTACTTAACAAATTTTAGCTCCGATAGTACCTGAGTAAGTTGCCGAGCTGTAAAATTATGTGCACGTATCATCCGTATATTCTTTAGAACTTGATCAAATAAATGCATAGTTATCCCTAAATGTTCTTGCACTTCGCTCGTAGCCTTCTTCAGTCTGATCCCCGGAAGCGTTAAAATAATGCAAAGGAAGGAAATGGCGGCTAACGCGACGATGAACAGCACTGGGTCAACCCATATCATGCCTACTATAGATCCGAGCACCAGTAGAACCGATCCAAACAGTTTAAAAAATCCGCCAGCTACAAAAGATTTTATGAGCTGCGCATCTGAAGAAAATTTATTTAAAACCTCGCCTGACCTAAAAACAGAATACTCTTTTATTGGAAGGCACGCCGTGTGATTGATTAAATCCCTCCTTACAGTATAAAGCAGAGATTCGCTTATACGTTCCGATATCCGATTCTGCCCCCATAAAAAAAATCCGCCAGATACAATCAATAAGACAAACATTGATAAATCGGAAATCGTCGATTCACCCATCTTAACATGGCGAACGAAGTTACTAACCACTAAAGGCTGAGCAAGAGAAATTAAAGACGCAAAGACTCCTAAAAATAAAGCCAATGTCAATTCGATTTGATAGTGCCTATAAATCTCCCATATAAACATTCGAAACGAGCGCTGGTAGTGAAGACGGCTAGATTGCTCACGCTGCCAAGCCAATATAATTACCTTTCATCCATCGGCACTTATAGATGTCCGCTAGATCGACATCGTCACCGGATAGAACGGATTGCATCATGAAGATTGGGTTGGGGGCGGCTTGTGAAAGCCGCCCCCAACCTCTGGCGACCGGCTCAGCAGTAGCGAGTCGTCACAGCGCTAGGCCATCCCCAGCAGTGCTCATTACTGATCGTGCTGATACGGGCAGCCTCCGCAACCTCCTGCTCCGGCTCAATCGCCTGGAGATCAAGGATCGTCGACATAGTGTTCACCTCCTCCCATATGAGAAACTATATTATTCTCTCCACTTATCGATGACCGATAAGTGGAAGCCCTGAACCTCGATCGTCTATAGCCGTCAATGCGGCTAGAACTCCTGCCGACCCGGTAAAATAGTCCATGGAGAGACGAAGGCTTTGGTTACCGAGGAATGCTATTTCATTCCGATACGGTAGTGCATGGATTCTCAAGGAGTGAGCGTGGCGTTCGATGGTGGCATTTACATACTCGCTATTATCACAGAGACGCCTATGAGCTAGATAAATCAAAATTCCAGAAAGACCATGAGCTAGTCCACTATGAGCATACTGGCCATACGATGCGGCTTTAAGGATCAATTCATCTTCCTCAGCAAAACTAATTTCACCCGTTGCTAATCGAAGCTCGTTGATAGCCATACCAACACCACAAGATCCCACCCCCAAATATGGAAGGGTTCGCCATTTATCATCATATTCTAATGTGCCAGTTTGTGTAACTCGACATCTTTTTAGATCGGCACGTATGGCTGCTTTTGACAGATCAACGTAAGCACCATCTTGAGTTTCGCGATACAGCTGACTCCATAGAATCGACGCCCCTGACCATCCGTAAATTAGGCCGACAGATCTTGCCTCTTTCTCCTGTTCCAGCAACTCAATGAGTTCTAGAGAACATTCCTGTACAAAATCAGTATTTCCGTAGCAGCCTAAATGTGCGAGCCCAAGTCCTGCATAACCGTCCCAGAGTCCAACAGAATTGAGATCATTTAAAGACTTGGTCCACAACTGATGGGCGAGATCACTATAACCAAACTGTTCAAATAGATATGCGATACCGTCACGTCCTCGAAAGAATCCCGGAGCTGTAGATTCACTATTAGCGAGATCACGTAGAAGTGTATCCCTGAGGGGTCCTTCTGGTAACAGCTTGGCATTATGCAACGCCCAAACACACCCAGACGTTCCGTAGGCAAATCCATCCAAGGCGTTTTTCTTATCTTCTAAATAAACTTCGATGTCCGAAGGAAATATTGGTCCTTCCTTATCTTGATCCAGCTGCGCTGTTTTAATGATCAACGTAGCTATGCTATTTCTAACTTTTTCGAGAGAAGGTTGACGACGCCGCATATCCGCAAATTGTCCGGCCACCGAGTTGAGTTTTAAGGGATCCTCATTTTTAGTGCCGCAGGCATCGTACAGTTCTACAGTGTTAGCAAGGATTATTCGTCCGATGTCTGATGGCAATTCGAATGCTTTAATAGTCTCGGCCACCAGAGCTATGATTTTCAAGCTACTTCCATACCCTGCGATAGTAGCTTGTGGATAGAATAACTGGAGTTGTGTCACTCCAAGCGCCCATCGATCGGCGTCTTTTCCATATAAGCCTGGCGGAGGAGCATATCCAGGGGCACCCATCTGCCCCCTCCAATCGGCCGAGTATTCATGAGCAAACTCGAAATCTATAAACTTTGGCGTTCCGTTAGAATCTATTATGTTATGCATGTGAATATCACTAAGAAGAATATCCCGTTGATGAATATCTTGAAGAGCTATATTTAGGCTTCGTACCATCGATACTGCCCACTCTCTGAATTTATTCCGCTGACTGATATTTGGATCGACTTTTAATACCGGAGAAGACAACATCCACTCCTTACTCAGTACATTGCCAGCGATTTTTTCCATAACGATGTACTCATGCTCCCATGCCGTTAGATATCCATAAATCATTGGCACATATGGACTGCCTTTAAGTGCTTGCATCATTTTAGCTTCGTGCCGTAAACGGTCTATAGCATCAGTATTTAAAGCGTCCAAACCAGCGTAAGGACGTGCTTCTTTTAAAACCACTTCGGTACCAATCGGAGCGTACTTGTCGGTCGTAGTACGAGCAATATAGACTCCACCGCCATTAGAAAAATGAAGAGCCGACTTCACTTCAAAAGGAAAGTCCGATAAATCGACCGTTGAGCCGTCATCTTCAGCGGTGATAGAGATTGGTAACTTTGCCCACTTTGGAGGAGAATAGACGGGAAGTCTTTTATCTTCTTCTAGCTCTCCCTCAGGATTCAACAGTGACGACGTTCCTGGAGCATCACCGAAACGATGAAGGAAGGAACCATAACGATAATATAGTGGTCCATTTTTCCAACGGCGATCGGAGAGGATATAAGGTCCTTTTTCTTCGCAGAGCAGCTCGTCAAGACCTTCTAAAGATTGGCTAAATGACTCATCACCGACAGGGTAAATCGTTATGAATTTGCCGCTTCCGGAACGATTTGCATACTTCCAATTTTGATCCGACAACGCCTTGCTAGATGATAAGTACTTAAATGTAAGTCCATGTTCAAAACAGTACGAACATACAGTGTCTAGAATACTTTGTGCGTTATCTAACGTTGCTGTAACATGAATTTTCCACCCTTGTATAGGAAGTTCTGTATTAGGGCTCACCAAACTAGTCCAAGGTCCGTGAATATGTTTACTCCATTCTTTTGGAATGTCTACCTTGT
>ERZ773042.739-NODE-739-length-21322-cov-8.616401_pt1 | contig 21322 bp, 20 predicted proteins | sample MGYA00511664_ERZ773042 | MGnify/ENA primary metagenome ERZ773042 (study PRJEB29015, sample SAMEA2737984) | human oral metagenome | biome: human oral; feature: human-associated habitat; material: dental | place: China | collected 2036 ... | reverse complement strand
CCAGCTGGGGGTCCAGACCGGAGGTGGGCTCGTCGAGGAACAGGAGGCTGGGGCGTGTCAGCAGCTCGATGGCGGTGGAGACCCGCTTGCGCTGGCCTCCGGAGAGCTTCTTGACCCGCTTGTCCACGTGCGCGGTCAGGTCAAGATCCTCCAGGACCTCGGCGATGCGTTGGCGCCGCTCGGCCTTGGACACGTCCTTGGCGAAGCGCAGCTCAGCGGCGTACTCGAGGGTCTTGCGGACAGTGAGGGCCGAGTGGATGACGTCGCTCTGGGGGACCACGCCGATCTTGTTGCGCATGACCGGGTAGTGCTCGTACACGTCCAGCCCGTTGAAGAGCACCTGGCCCTCCTGGGCCTTCTGCTCGCCGGTGAGGGCCTTGAGCAGCGTCGACTTCCCGGCTCCCGACGGGCCGACGACGGCCAGCAGCTCGTTGCCCGGCAGCGAGAAGGAGATGCCGTCGAGCAGCGTCATGCTGCCGTTGTTGACCCGGAAGGTCAGGTCCTTACCCACCAGCTCGCCGCCGGCTCCGCCGGCGACCTGGACCTCGCACAGACCGTCCGGGCTCAGAGCGATGAAGGTCGATCCCAGACCCATCAGCACGGGCTGGGTGACCTGGACCTGCGACACGCGTTGCCCGGCGACGTACAGACCGTTGGTGGATCCCAGGTCGGTGACGACCATGCCGTTGGGGGAGACGTCGATACGGGCGTGGTGCTTGGAGATGAGCGGGTCATCCAGGACCAGGGTGTTGTCGGGCGCGCGCCCGATGGTGCCCGAGGAGGTGACGCGGAAGGACTTGAGCGTGTGCCGCGAGGTGGGGAAGGCGCCCGAGCTCGCTGAGCTCGATGAGGGCGGCGCCGGGCGGCCCGGGGGTGCCACGTAGGTGGCAGCTGAGGATGCCGATGCCATGGCCTGGGGCACGGGCGCGGACTGCGCCGAGAGGGCCGGGGCCGGGCTGACTGGACGCTGGAGGGGAGCGGCTTGGGGCGCGGAGGCCGCACTCGGCTGTGACGGGATGAAGGGGGCGCTTGACGCAGACGGAGCGGGCTGTCCCATCGGCTGGGACTGGATGGGGGCGCCGGTCTGGGCCGCGCTGCCGGAGACGATCGGAGTGAGCCCCAGCGCCGGCCCGGAGGCGTCGCCCAGCTGGATGCGAGTGCCCTGAGTCACGAGTGCCTCGCGCGTCACGGTCCCGTTGACGAGCATGCCGTTACGCCCCTGGCACCTCACTGCCCATCCCGTCGGGGTGGGGGTCACCTGGAGATGGGTGCGGGAGACCAAGGGGTGGACGATCTGAACGTCGCTGTCCGGTGAGCGCCCCACGGTGAAAGGAGCAGTAAAGGTGTGAGGCTCCAGAGATGCCTGGGCAGAAAGGGAGCGCACGATGAGTGCGGGAGTGGGCAAGGCGCGGTCCTTCCGAAGGGGTGGGATGGGGGCTCCCAGTCACGATACTGGTGTTTCGGCGTCGTCGCTAAGAGTGAGGACTCCCCGCCGTGAGGTTGGATACATGCGGACAGGGGTGGGCTCCCACGGCGGTACGGGGGCGCGCCGCCGACCTGGCTGTCTCCGGCGCAGAGGCGCTGGGCCTACCGGCGGGCAGACCCTTCCATCGGAATCCACCATGTGCGGAGTGCTCCGCACCCACCCCCTCATTTCCCAGGGCAGCGTGTGTGCCGTGAGGCCTCAGCGGGCGTTGTTGATGAACTCCAGCATTCGATCGAGGTCATGTGCCCAGAAGATCGTCAGTCCGTTATTCTGTGCATCGACGAGGTTGTGAACTGTGACGTTCCTGATCAGCCTTCTGCATATTCCGCCGATAGGTCTGCTGACGGCTCGTTGCGATCAGGCTTGTGGTGGAGATCGTCGTCGGAGGCTGGGGGTGAGGCGAGGTAGCGGAGGGCGTAGCGCTTGTCCGGATCGGTGATGTACTCCCGAACGACGGTGGCAGCTCTTGGAGATCGACACTTTCTTCGAGGAGATTCTCTACGGAATCCCGATACCTGTCGAAAAGATCGGAATAGAGCTCGAGCGGCTCGTCAATGCGCTTGTTCTTGAAGATCTCGGTTGCTCGTGTGATCTGCGCGGCGAACTCAGACTCCGACCATCTCGGCGGCGCTACGTGAGTCATGACGGCCCTTGTCGCGGAGCAATGGGAGGTCTGGAACCACCAGACGCTCCATTTCTCGTGGCTCGAACTTTGTCAAACCCCCAGCATAGGTGCGACCGCTAGTCGTCGACACGTTGACACGCAGGTACGCGGCGAGGGCGTCGAGATCCGAGTCGCTCATGGTTTCCCTCGGGTAGATTCCGTGAGCGATGTTGATGTGACGGGCATCGACCGCGTTCCTCACGAACGCCGGAGGCCGCCGCGCCATGTAGGTCGTCAGGATAGGTGCCGGAGAGGACAGGCCGACGCTCCACCATGCGCGTCGATTGCGAGCTACGTAGCCGTTGGCGACACCGAGCCGCTTCGCCTTGCGCAGGAAGCGATCGACTCTCTTCCTGTCGGGTTCGTCGAGGATGTCCAGATCGGTAGGAAGGTCGATGACTGCCTTGAGGTCATCGGAGGTTGACAAGCGCTCACCCGCGGCGAAGAGCTCGCGTGCGCGGGTGACCGCCGGGAAGAGAAGATCGTCAGGAAGGTCGACGGCATCGCGAGGAGTGACCCATATCTTGTTCGCGCCGGTGACGGTGCCTCGATGGACGCGTGCGAGCTCTCCGAGTTCGACGTAACCGTCCGGGAGCTTCGGGGGCACTCGGGTGATGGCTGACCAACGGGACGTCTCGGCGAGGCGCCGGCGCGAGACGGGGAATCCGGCCGAGAGATCACCGAGCGCGTCAATGCTCTCAACGGTCTGGATCCGCACGTCAGGGACATGTGCGCCGACCTCGAAGCAGGTAATGGCACCGGTAACGGTGGCGTCACCGAACGGCAGACTCGTCGGACTCAGGATGTGGAGGCTCGACACGGAGAGAGGGCCGATGAGGAGCTCGCGAATGAGCTGACCGTAGTTGACGTCGAGCCATTCCGAGCTGGTGATGAAGCAACCGAGGTCTCCTGCCCGGGCGTAGAGCGCGGTCGCCAGGAAGAAGTGGGCGTGCAGACCGGAGAGCTTGCTCGCCTTCATGCCCATCCGTGAGGCCGTCGCACCGAGCCAGGTCTTCCAACGAGCATCAATGTTATGGTGTCGGACATACGGTGGGTTCCCAAGGAAGAGCGTGACCCCCTCGATCTTGGGCAGTCTGAGCGCACGATAGTCGCCGACGACGATCTTGAGGCGCGATTCGAGCCCCAGGACACGAGCGTTGGCGCGAGTCATGAGGGTGGCGTAAGGGTCAAGGTCAGATGCGAGCCCGACCGCGTGTGGGAAGGCACGTAGGGCAGCCAGAATGTATCGACCGGAACCGCAGCCGGGATCAACCACGCGGGCCGGGGTCACGCGTCCTTTCGTCCACTCCAACATGGAACGAACAATGGGGGCGGGAGTGAATGTCTGCCCGCGTGGTCGACGCTCCTCGGCGGTGCGCGCAGCGCAGAATGCCTGGCCAAGAGGATCCTCGCCGTCGAAGATGAGCCTGCGTATCTGCGAAAGGTCGAGAGGCTCGACGGGCTGAGTGGGAAGCACGGCCAGCTCTGTGGATGACAGGCAGTGGCGATCGACGCCGAGCGCAAGGCAGGTCGCAGCGATCTGGTCGAGGGTGACGTCATACATTGAGGGTGAACACCCCTCGGGAGACTCGGATGAAGACGCGCTCATCCTGAAGCGCGCTGCGGTAGGAGGAGTCGGGGCACACGCCGACGACGGGCTCGACACCCTCCCGGATCTCCTTGATGGATGCGGGTGTCCCACGTTTCGCAAGAAAGTCGCGCATGGCGAACTTGAGTTCGTTGTGTGGTCTGCGTTTCCTGCCCAACAGCGGCTCCCTGTGCTGCCTCACTGTCGACCGTATTACGTCGACTTTACCATGAGGTGCTCCTGTGGGGTGCTTCCTGTCCGGCGGTCATCATCGTTCCCAGCGTGGAATGCGCTCTGCGCAGCGGTGTTGGCCAGAGTGTGCCTGGGAGGAACTGCCACCACGCGATGTGATCCACCCGTGACACATGTGTCGATCAAGCCGGTTGCAGGGTTGTTGCAGTGCCATCACGGTTGTATAGCGGGTTGGGCGGCCAGCGGTCCTGGGTGCGCCTGTTGTGGCGACACAGAACCGTTCGATCGTTCGGATCGATGTGTGCTCGTCATATCAGCGTGATCGGCTCGAGATCATCTCCTGGTGCTGACGACGACGGCGGGACGGCGCTCCCGTCGGCTACAGGGTCGTCATGGTGATGGCGTAGGCTGGTGAGGCGCTTCGCGCACGCCTCCGTAGCTCAATGGATAGAGCATCGGCCTTCTAATCCGCAGGTTGCCGGTTCGAGTCCGGCCGGGGGCACTGACAGTCGAGGTTGAGAAGGTTGATATTCCGCGGACTATCGACCGTTCGGGCCGCAGGCTCGCCGGGGTCGTGACGATGGTGTTGCACCCCTCGCCCCGTTGATGTCCCGCTTTGGAGGACATGGCCGGCGGCTGTGTTTCTTGCTCGCCTGAGAGGATGACTGGTCGCCTCCCGAGGTGCTCGGCGCGCGCTCGCAGTGGTCACAGCGGGATGACAGGAGATTCTCACTGAGCTTGCGACACATGTGGTGTGAACTGTCGAGATCAATCGTCGACTCTGCTGCCCTGTGCTCATAGTGTTGGCACATGCCCGCTCCTGTCCCCTCACGCCGTTCCGAGGACGACGCCCCCGTCTCTTCGTTGAGTCGCGCTCAGCTTCTCGATGTCCTTACCGACCTGGTCAGAGATCTCGAGCGTCTCGACCTGGCCCTGAGTGCCCATGGCATTGAGGCTGCGCGCACGCTGCGTGACGGTCTTATCGGACAGGTTCGTGATCAGGTCATTCCCCGTCTCCAGGACGCCGATATCCCTTCCATCGTGGTGATCGGGGGATCCACAGGCGCCGGAAAGTCAACCCTTGTCAACTCTGTACTTGGCCAGGAGGTCTCTGACGCCGGGGTGTTGAGGCCCACCACGCGAATCCCGGTTCTGGTGGCCAACCCCGAGGATGTGAAGTCGCTCAGTGAGCACCCTCTGACGGAGGTCTGTCGCCAGGAGGTCTCTGCTGCTATACCGGCGGGCCTGGCCCTCATTGATGCTTCGGATCTGGACTCCGTCCAGGAGGCCAACCGGGCGTTGGCGGGCAGACTGCTGGAGGCCGCCGACCTGTGGCTCTTCGTTACCACCGCGGCTCGTTACGGTGACCAGACGCCATGGGTGACTCTAGAGGAGGCGGCTCGGCGCGAGACCCCCATTGGAGTGGTTCTCAACCGGGTGCCGGCGACGATTCTGTCCGAGGTGCGTCGGGATCTCATCACTCGGCTGCAGGGACTGGGACTGTCTGAGGCTCCATTCTTCGTTATCCCGGACGCAGGGCCGCATGAGGGGCTTCTGTCAGGTGATGGCGTGGCCGAGTTGCGTGATTGGTTGCATCTTCTCGCAGGCCGTCACCGTGCAGCCGGGCTCGTGCGTCGCACGGGTAGGGGCGTGTGGAGCACACTGCGTACCAATCTGGAGCAGTTGGCCAACGACGTCGATGCCCAGGAGACGGCGGCGCAGGAGCTGGAGAAGGAGTGCCAGGCGTTGAGAGAGGCTGCGATCGAGTCGTTGAGCGGAGACATCAAGGCTGGTTCTGCGGGTCAGGGTGCCACCGCTACTCGTTGGATCACTCTAGCCTCCTCCGGTGGTCCACTGGCCTCGCTGGCGCAGGGGGGTAGATTGCGGCGAGGCTTCCTGGGGAGGGCGGACAAGACTCGCGCTCAGGGGCTTGCTCAGTTGTCCAGCGATGCCCGGGAGGCACTCACCAACCAGCTTCAGGCTGCGATCGTGTCACTGCGTGCCAAAGCAGAACGGGCGTGGGCCGAGATGGGGGCTGCTGATCGCGCAAGCCGGATCCTGGGCCAGGACGATGAGGCGACGGCGACCATTGACGCCTGGGTCGGCTATCTCGAGGCCAATATTCAGATTCCGCACGAGATCCGTAGACTGACCCCTACCAGCGTCGTCGATCTTTTGATCTCCGCGGCCGCAGGCGTCGATGGGGCTGTCTCGGCTGCCAGGCGTCTGGGCCTTGAGGAGCAGACTGCCCAGGCCGGAGTTCTCCTGGTGGAGGCGGTCGCGGAGGCGCTGACAGCAACAGTCCCCAAGGGGGCGGCGACATCACTCGCCCCCGCCCCCGGTTTCGCCGCTGCGCTGCGTCTGCGCTCAGGCGAGCTCAAGCCCTTCACCCGTCCCGGAGCTACAGCATGAGTCAGTCCGACACATCTCCCACTTCTTCCTTGGTGCCCACAGAGCAGATGACTTTCGGGGTGCTCGATGCCACGCACCTCGATATCCGTCTGACAGCGGTTCGCGACGCCTTGCGCATGTGTCCTACTGAGGTGCCAGCCTCGTTGTCGATCCCCGCCCACAAGGCCCTCGACGCTGTCGCGCAGCGCCTCGCACTGGGAGTGGATCACACCGTGGTGGCATTATTCGGTGGCACTGGCTCGGGTAAGTCCTCCTTGTTCAACGCCTTGACCCAGCTGAACTTTGCTGATGTCGGTGCGCGGCGGCCCACGACGTCTCGAGCGGCCGCCTGCTCCTGGGGTGACGACGCCGGCCCGCTCCTGGACTTCCTTGGGGTCGCCGCGGAGAGGCGTATCCGGCGAGACTCCATTCTTGACGCCGAGGACCAGGGGAGCATGGCGGGGCTGGTCCTGCTCGACGTGCCCGACTACGACTCGGTGACCACGGAGCATTCCTTGCAGGTGGACCGGCTGGTACCGCTGGCCGACATCCTCGTATGGGTTGTCGATCCTCAGAAGTACGCCGATGCCGCCTTGCACGACGGCTACTTGCGCGGACTCGGTGCTCGCCAGGAGGACATGCTCGTGCTGGTCAACCAGGTGGACACCCTCCCGGAGAGCGGGTTGGCGAGCCTGCTCGATGACGTCGGATCGCTTCTCAAGGATGACGGGCTCAGTCGGGTCCAGGTGCTGCCGGTCTCGGCGGTACGCGGTGACAACCTTGATATTGTGCGCGACCTGCTGCGCCAGCGCGTTGCGCGGGAGTCTAACGCGGCTCGCACAGCCTCGGCCGAGCTCGACGCAATCACACGGCGTCTGCGTCCCACGGTCGCCAAGAACATTGTGGAGCTCGACCCTGATCTCACTGAGGACGCCACCAAGGTGCTGCTGCAAGCCTCCGGTGCTCAGGCGGTTGAGGACTCGGTAAGGGCCGGTCTATCCAGGGTTCTGCCCAGAGCACTGGCCCGCCCGGAGCCGCCGTCGCGCACCTCGGTGACCTCGGCCCACTCCACCTGGGTGCACCGCACCTCGCAAGGGTTGCCGCCGGCCTGGGCGCGAAGCATGGAGTCCTCTGTTGTCCCGCCTGAGACTCTGGCGGGACAAACAGCCGAGGCTGTCGGCTCTGTTCCGCTTCCAGGGCACCGCCAGCCCGTGATCGACCTGTTGTGGTGGGGCGGTCTGCTCCTGGTGATAGGTGGGGTGTCGTGGCTGACCACCGCTGTGGTCAAGGATGGTATCGAGGTCCTGCGTCATAGCATCGAGATCGTGCCGGTCTGCCTCATCCTGCTCGGGTTGATGGCGGCGGTGCTGGCGACGGTGCGTCGCCGGATCAGGGCGCGCCGCGAAGCTGAACGGTATGGACAACAGGTACGTGCTCGCCTGGAGTCCGTGGTGGAGCGAGGATTGAGTAAGCCCGCTGCTCGGGTCCTGGAGAAGCATCGGGTGCTGCAGGCCGCCCTGGGACTGTAATACCTTCTGCCGCCGTCTGCCGGTGGCCACAGGAAACGGTGCAGCACCTGCTTATTCCTGGTGTGGGGGCTCGGGACGACTTCCGTTAGGCAGCTGAGGAACGGAACGTGCACGGTTGCGGTGCGCGGGTGGCAGAGCGTCGCCCGCTCACGACCAAGGAGTTCTCTCATGTCTCGTCAGATCGACCTCACCGTTCAGGGCGTCGTCGGAACAAATCCAGTCCTGTCCCGTGTCGGAGACAAGGCCCGCCCTTATTGCCGTTTCCGTGTCGCCGTCACTCCGACCTACCGCACCGATCAGGGTTGGAACAATGCCGACACCATCTGGTTCACCGCCAAGGCGTGGGGCCAGCTCGCTGCCAACCTGAGCCACTCAGTGCGTAAGGGCGACGCGGTTCTACTCACCGGCCGCTTCTCTCACGAGTCCTGGGATAACGACGGCAAGAAGTATGAGACCAACGTCATCACGCTGCAGGCCGCAGGGCATGACTTGACCAGAGGGGAGTCCCGCTTCGCTCGAGTCAGGGCCTCGGAGTCTGCACCTTCCGCCTCCTCGGGAGCCGGCACCGTCGAGCCTGAGCCCCATATTTCGTCGAATCACTGGGAGACTAAGGAGACGGTTGATGACTCAATGCCTCCAATGGCGCAGGGAGAGGAGCCATCCGCAGCCTCGCCTGAGATCTTCGCGACCCCATCTGATGTCGCCGCACCTGCCCTCTCTGAGCGGTCGCCCCTGGAATCCGGGGAGCTGTGGCGCTCCTATGAGCTCGTTGACGACCTGGTGGAGGAATCGACACAGATCAGTTGACTTGGTTGACATCGGAGTGCGCAAGAAGGAAATAACCGAGATCCGCCGGATGAGCGACCTCAAGTACTTCGATGAGAATGCGTGTCACAATATCGGCGGTCTCGCTGCCGTTGGGCAGTACGCGAGCGAGGGTGTGACCGGTCTCCTGCCAACCGATCCTGTTCAAGATTCCTCGCTCGGCAGTTCCGAGCAGTACTCGCCCCTGCGCATCGAGTTCAGGCAACGAGACCTTGATCCCCTCATTGCAGCCGGTGAGGACAACGCTCGGACGGTCGGGGGAGGGGCGTGAGTGAGCCAATCGTCTCAGCTTCGACCGCAGTCGTGACCACTGTCCTCCCCCTGGGTACTCCTCTGCCTCGACGATTGGGACGGGGGCGATCAGCAGCAGGGTCCCGCCGGACGGCGCATTAAGAGACTCGGTGGCAAACTCGGGTGTTCCTGCCTGTTGTGTGGTCTGCCTCGACGACGGTGTGCACACATGATCCAGGAACTGAGCCAGAGTCGGGGTGAAACGTGACCAGGACCCCAGGTCCACTTGGCTCTCGAAGGCCTGTGACAACGCCTGAGACAGGGAGACCGCACTCATGCGCGCAAGCCTAGGACCTGGGCCCGGAGTGCTGATGGAATACGGGAGCTCGCGCACCCTTCGATCACAGAAGGATCACACCTTGTCGTTGCCAGCACAAGCCACAACGCTGGTGGGCGTGTCACGGACGGAAATTGGCGTATGGACGCATACGGTGACCATGAAGTAATGAACCCGAGTACCGCGCTCGGGGCGAGCAGGGGAGCAACGAGCAGATGATCCGCTTCGACCACGTCTCGAAGGTCTACAAGCGAGGGGCGCGTCCAGCGCTCGATGACGTCGATATCAAGGTCGAGCGTGACGAGTTCGTGTTCCTCGTGGGCGCCTCGGGGTCGGGGAAGTCGACCTTCCTGCGTCTGGTTCTGAGGGAAGAACGTCCTACCAGGGGACGAATTCACGTCCTGGGGCGTGATCTGTCACAGATTTCCTCGTGGAAGGTGCCTCAGTTGAGGCGAGAGATCGGCTTCGTCTTCCAGGACTTTCGGCTCCTGGAGAACAAGAACGTTCTGGAGAACGTGGCTCTGGCCTCCCAGGTCATCGGTAAGCCCCGCCACTACATCCTCTCAGCTGTGCCTGAGGCTCTTGATCTGGTAGGGCTGGCTGGCAAGGAGAAGCGCCTCCCGCACGAGCTCTCCGGAGGTGAGCAGCAGCGCGTGGCGATCGCCCGAGCCATGGTCAACCGCCCCAAACTGCTCCTGGCTGACGAGCCCACCGGGAACCTGGATCCCTCGACCTCGGTGGGCATCATGCGTTTACTTGATCGTATTAACCGGCAGGGGACCACAGTCGTTATGGCCACCCACGACGACGAGATCGTCGACCAGATGCGTAAGCGTGTCATCGAGCTCAAGGGCGGTGAGGTTGTACGCGACCAGGACCGTGGCGTCTACGGCTCCGACCGCTGAAGGAGAAGAACTGTGCGATTGCGTTTTATCCTCTCGGAGACCGCCAAGGGCATGTCCCGTAACCTGGCGATGACGGTGTCTGTCATTCTCGTCGCCTTCGTCTCTCTGCTCTTCGTAGGTGCCTCGTCCCTCCTGCAGAGTCAGATCTCGACCATGAAGGGCGATTGGTATGACAAGGTCGAGGTCTCCGTCTACATGTGCCCAAAGTCATCGGCCTCCTCCAGCTGCGCCGGTGGCGAGGCCACTGAGGCCCAGATCGGTGAGGTTGAGAGACTCATTACCAGTGGTGCCCCTTCTGCTTATGTCAAGTCCTATCAGATGGAGACCAAGGCTGAGGCCTACAGGAACTTTATGAAGGCCTATGCCAAGTCCGCCGTGGGTCGAAACGCCACCGAGGACATGATGCCCGTGTCCTTCCGCATCAAGCTCAAGGACGCGGAGAACTACAAGCTGGTGGCCGAGCAGTTCGAGGGACACAGCGGTGTGGAACGGGTGGTTGATCAGCGCTCCACTCTTGAGCCCTTGTTCCTCGTGATGAACCGAGCCTCTTGGATCACGGGAGGGCTGGCAACCATCATGGCTGTGGCCGCGGTTCTACTCATCTCGACAACCATCAGGCTGTCCGCCATGTCGCGCTCTCGACAGACAGGGATCATGCGTTTAGTTGGCGCTTCCAATCTCTTCATCCAACTGCCCTTCATTCTTGAAGGCGTGATCGCGGCTCTCACGGGTGCGATCCTGGCAGTGGTCACTCTGTGGGCAGGGGTCCGCTATGTCGTGGAGGGGTGGCTTGCCTCCTCGATCTCCTTCACAAGTGCCTTCATCAGTACCAGGGACGTTCTTCTCCTGTCCCCCTGGCTCATCCTTGCGTCCATCGTTTTGGCCGCCGTCTCATCCGCATTCTCCTTGTCCAAGTACACGAGGGTCTGATTCACATGCTGTCTCGTCTGTTCCTCCGCCGCTCACGCCGACGCGCTGCGGTCTGTGCGCTTGCCGCCGCCAGTCTCGCCTTCTTCTATTCAGGGGATATTTCTCTTGCTGATGAACGTGATGATGCTGTTGCGAACCAGAACGAAGCGCAGCGCAAGCAGCAGGAAGTCATCTCTTCTCTCGAGGGAGTCAGCGCCGACTTGGGGCAGGCGTATATCTCGTTACAGGATGCTCAGACATCACTGAGCGTGGCTGAGACGGAGCTGACCAGTGCCGAGGCGGTCCTGGCTGAGAAGGAACGTGAGCAACAGATCGCCAGTGACCGCCTGACCACGGCGCAGACCAACCTCAATACGGTCAAGCAGGAGGCTGACGCCTCCAAGAAGACCGCCTCGGAGACCTCGGACTCCGTTGCCGAGATCGTGGTGTCCACCTACCAGGGAGACAACTCGGTCACGTCGTGGAGTTATGTTCTCGCCTCACAAGACGTCGAGGACCTCAATCGGAGAGCCTCTGCCGTTGAGATCGGCTCTGGAGTGCAGGAGGCAGTGCTCTCCACCGCTGAGATCGAACGTGCTCAGAACGCCAACCGCGAGTCCAGGCAGAATGCCGCCACGACAAGGGTGGCTACTCTCAAGACCGAGGCCGACGCTGCTGAGGCAGATGCCAAGACCGCTCGGGATGGAGCCCAGACCAAGCGGGATGAGGTCGCCAAGCTGACCGCAGAGAAGCAGTCCGCCGCGGCAGCCCTGGAGAACCGTAAGAGCGATCTGCAGACGCAGCTTGACCAGGCCAACGCTGATGCGGCGGCCGCTGCAGCTCGTGTTGCGGAGATCGACGCAGCCAACAGGGCTGCGGCCAGCGCTGGAACGATGCCATCGGTTCCTTCCAGCTCAATCGCCTCGGACTCCTTGGGAGACGGGTATATCGGGCACCCGATCACCGGTTCCCTTGAGGTGACATCTCCCTTCGGTTACCGCGTTCACCCAGTGACCGGCACCGGAACCGGGCATCAGGGAGTCGACTTCGCCGCGGGTGAGGGCACGCCGCAGTACGCCGCGGTCTCCGGAGTGGCCACCTACTGGAACTCCGAGTCCTGCGGTGTCGGTATAGATATCAACGGCGGTATCATCGATGGACACTCCTATGTCATCACGCTGTGCCACCTCTCTGGACGGGCCATCGCCGACGGACAGTACGTCAATCGCGGTGACGTCGTTGGGTCGACCGGATCGACCGGTTATGCTACGGGACCGCACGTTCACTTCCAGGTGGCTCAGGACGGGGTCTACATCGACCCGATGTCCCTCCCGGGCTTCTGAGGGACCCGTCGCCTCCTTTGACGGGGTACGTAGACTCTGTCCTGTACACGCCGTGGTTCCGTGCTGCGTGCCGGTTCTAAGGCATGTTTTGGGAGTGCTCTGTGTGAGCGCGTCGGCATCCCGTACTCGTGAAAGGACAGGTCATGACTTCTGCCGCAAAGTCTGCCAGGGTCATCAAGCCCACCGCTGGGCAGAGAGCCAAAGCCGCCGCCGACGCGCACCGGACGGTATCGCGTAACCGCAAAGCGACCCACGAATACTTCATCGAGGACCGCTACGAGGCGGGCCTGGTTCTCACCGGTACTGAGGTCAAGGCGCTGCGTATGGGGCGAGCCTCGCTCACCGAGGCCTGGATCGAGGTTGACCGCTACGGCGAGGCGTGGCTTCAGGGCGCCCACATTCCCGAGTATGTGCAGGGAACCTGGAACAATCACTCCCCGCGTCGCAAGCGCAAGCTCCTCCTGCACCGCAGTGAGCTAGAACGTCTCGCGACCAGGGTCCAGGCCAAGGGCTATACCGTGGTTCCACTGGAGCTGTACTTTATCGGCGGCCGGGCCAAACTGGAGATCGCCCTCGCCCGAGGTAAACAGGACTGGGACAAACGCCAGGCGCTTCGTGAGGCTCAGGACAAGCGGGAGGCGGCTCGAGCTATGGCGGCAGCCAATCGGCGTCGGGGCTGAACGGGCGACCCAGCGGCGTCGTGTCCACCGCTAGACGTCGGGGGCCAGTGCTCGGATGTACTACGTGGCATAGCCCTCCGACGACGACCGTCTTCCTCCTGGTACACTTGCACCGCTCCTTTGAGAGCGAGTTCTGGTCGATTTCCAGGAAGGCCGGTGACAAGTCCATAGGGGATGATCGGTTTCGACGACGGTCGTAGGTTCAGGAGAAGCGGGCCGAGGATGCGCAGTCATCTCGTCAACGCTCTGCGCGAACCAATAGGTGCCGATAACACTCGCACCGACTTCGCCCTCGCTGCCTGAGCGAGCTTCGAAGTCCGTCAGCCCGGGGATCGCTTCCGCCTCGGTTCCTGGCGTCATTCAGGGAGCCACTGCTGAGAGTCCGTGTCGATAGGACTTTCGGAACTTTCCATCGACTGAGCCCGTCGGCGTCCATGCTCGCGTGAGACGTCGGGGCTGAGAAAATCGCCAGCGAGCTGCGCCCGGAGAAGTCCTGTTGTGCGCCCGTCGGACGGGGGTTCGATTCCCCCCATCTCCACCAGTACCCTCAGGTTGGCGTGATTTCAATGAAAGATCGCCCCTGAGGGTTTTTCGTGGAACGCCCGTGGAACAGTGAACGACGCGGAACGTGTTGACAGGCGGACTGTCCCGAGGGTGGGGCCACCCGCAACCACCGGCACGGGTGACCTCCCCGCCCCACAGCCAGACCTGCAACCCCCGGTGCCACCAGCGATAACCCCACCGGTCAACGGCGACCAACCCGAGGAAGCACACCTCAACCCCGGCGCCACGGACGATGGGGCTCAACCCAACCTAGAGCGCCCACACCCACGGCAATGGCGGCGACGGCCCCCCACCACGACGCACCCTGAACCCGCCGCCCCCCACGATTCCGGGACTCCGTCACACCCCAAGAGTGAGCGAAAGTGATTAGTTCACGTCCCAAACCTGCACGCAATGTCAGGGCCATTCACGCAGTGCGGTCGGCAGTCGTTTGGGGGGGCGGGTAATCCCTCCCCTCTGGGGTGGCCGTCGTCGTTGAGAGCGTGCTCGCTGTGGTGTGTGTTGGTGAGTGGTTCTCTTCGTTGCTGTGTTCGTTGGGTTGTGCTCGTGGTTGCTGTGCTGCTGTTCGTGTGCGTGTGTTGCTGTGCTGTGGCTGGCTGGGGCTGGGCTTGGTGTTGTGTGGTGCGTCTGACGCAGGTCATCGTCGTTGTGGCTGTGAGGTCGTGTGAGGCTCTCTGGCGGCCGTTCGTGGGTTCGGTGTACTCGGGTGTGGGTGTGGGTGTGGAAGGCGCTGAGATTGGCTGTGGTGGCTTCTTGTGGGGGTGTGTGGTGTGTGCGTCGACCCGTGCTGCTGCTGGTGGTGGGGTGTAGGTTGGATCGATACCCCTGGGTTGGGGCTGGTGGTGGGGCGGGGCTTGAGTGCGCCCGGTCGCGTGTGGGGCGGGGCTTTGTCGGCGCTGACAAAGTTTTTGGGAGCCGTGGTCCTGTGTGCGTGGGTTGGTGAGAGAGTGTCGGTGGTCGCCGGTGGCGGTTGGAGATAGGAAGCAAGGAGGGGGTTGTGGTCTGGGTCATCTTCTTCTTCTTTGCTTCGTCTTCGCGCACACACGCACCAAGAGAGTGTTTCTCTTTGTGGTTATCTTTGTGGTTCATGGCCGGATTCCGACCTACCCTAGGCCGGATTCCGACCTACCCCCCTCCGTGACGCCACCGCTGCTGATGAAGTACGTCTGGCTGACGGCGTCGTCACCGAGGGGTGGTGCTGGTGCCATGACCTCAGTTGTACTGAGGGCATCGGGTTGGTGGTCAGGTTACTGAGGGTGTGGTGTGGTCTTGCTGGCGCCGGGTGAGTCGGGCTGGACCGATCGGGTCTAGGCCGTTCGGGGCATGAGACTGCCCCCGCACCGGAACCTTGGCACGGGGGCAGTAGCCTGAGACGACGGTCACCCGATCGTGATGCGCTGCACGGCTGAGGGGTGGCCGAAAACCGTGGTGACGCGAGCAAGCGCGCGGATCGCGGTGACATCTGAGGTAAAGAACACTGAGGAGTCGCGCGTCAGTGTGATGTCCTTGCGAACGGCAATGACCACTGAGTCCCGGGGCACACCCCAGACCACATTTTCGGGGCAAGCCGGCGTCGTCCATAGCGGAACGCCGGCGATACGGGCCGCGGGCGTGACGGTGCCTGCCTCGGTGACGCCGTCACCCTTTGTCGGATCGGGCTGGAGAAGATTCCGCTGGGATCCATCCTTCTCTTTGATCTTCGCCAGAAGGAGCCCCGTACTGGGGTGACATACAAAAGAATTCAGGGTGGCGCCTCCGGCCTTACTGGCCGCATAGACAGCATCAACGAACGGGTCAAGGGAGGTCAGTTTGGTCCCGGCTGCGATGGTGTTGACGCCGGTGATGTCTCCGAGTCCGCGGGGCGCCTTCACATCACTTCCACGAGATCCGAAAAACGCGGTGTCGAGTTTCAGGGCCAGAGATCGCGCGAGTCCGCCGGTGACGATGTCGGCGATGGCCGGCGATGAGTCGTCGAGGAACTCATTGGACACTGCGGTAATGCCCGCGAGTTTATGGAATACATCGGCGTCCTCGGTGAGCTTGGCTCCGTCGGCGGCGATCTCCTCGCCCTCCGCTGCCCACGAGACGGCGGGGTCCTCTGTGACGACCGGGACCCTGAACGCGTTGCTGCTTTCGTCTACATTTACTCTGGTGGCTGCGCGCAGTGCGACTGACTTGGCTTCGAGCGGGCGAATGATGAGATTGCCGACCGCGGAGTCCACGATGGCGCGTGGCTGGTTGGCTGTGGTCATTGTTGCCATAGTTCGTACCCCTATCCATGTGGGTTGGTCGTAATGTTTGCGAAATGGTTGTGCCCAGTTGGTTAGGGGTGTGAGAGATGTGTGGTTGGGCGTTTCCTTTGTGGTGTTGTGAGCATCGGGGCGGCGTCCGCGTTTCCGCTTCTACCGCCCCGATGTGCACCCACACAGAAGGAGGACCGACACTCTCCGATTGTCAGGGCCGTGGCCTGGAGTACTGAGATTTGTTAGTCTTAGTCCAGCGGCCCTGACAGTGTCTAGTATAGCATGGTCATAGGGTGTTGTGAGTTCCCTTGAGGAATTCCTCGGCGGTGATCTCTTCGTCCTCGGTGTTGAGGTCGGCGTCTAATGCCGGGTCACGAGGAACCGATATTGCGGGCGCGTTTTGGGCAGCGAATTGCTTCAGCAGATCGATTTGCTCGCCCCAGGTTTCTTTACTGCCAGTAAGGAGTCTGCCGAAGTCGCCCTTTATGCCCGCGGCGGTGAGAGCATTGCTTTTCCACTGAGCCTCGATGCGGGCGGCTTCGCGGGCTTCGAGCTCGGCGACCTTGGCTTGTAGGTCGGCGTAGGCGCGTTCGAGTGCGTCCCGGTCGGTGGCGTCCTCGTGAGAGGTGTTCTCCGGCCCGTCAGTGGCCTCGGAGGTGTTGGCCGTGTCGTCCTGCTCGTGCGAGGATTCGGGCCCGTCCTGGGGCTCCTGGGCATCATCCTGGGGTTCGCCTCCGTTGGGGGTGTCCGCCGGGCGTACATCCTTCTGAGGGGTGTTCTCCGGCCTGTCAGCGACCTCTGCCGCCTCTTCCTGCACGTCCCCCTGGGTAGGGGTTGAAAGCCACGCCTTGAGGCTGTCAGCGGCCTCTGCGTCGGTGGTGTCCTGGTCGATGTCGTCGTGCTGCTTGGTCATTGTTTTCTCCTTGAATCTATCGTTCGGTTGTCTTGTGTCTGGTGTTGCCGGGGCGGCAGGCGGTACTACCCACCACCCCGGCGACGGATCTAGCGGAAGTCCCACATCTCAGCGGCCGCGTCCTCCTCGGCGATATACCAGCCCTGAGCCCGGGTGTCGGGCTCCTCCTGCTGGGCAGGCACCTCACCGGGGTTGGGGGCGGGCGGGGTACAGGTGGCGCAATCTGCGGCATCGTCCCCGCACCGGGAGCACATCGTCATGCGGGTGGGCTCGCTGGCAGCGACCTCAGCGCACATCGGGCAGCCGGCCGGCTCCCTGGGCGGCTCATCCTCGAAGGTGATGGTCGCTTCGACGTCGGGGATACCGAAGTCCAGGCTGATGGTCTTGGTTGAGGTCATCGGGCCTCTCCTCTCTCAGTAGGTGCTTGACTGTTGCAGTTGGTAGGTGCGCTTCGGACCCACCTGGTGTGACGCGCGATGCCACCGGGCGCGTTAGGGTCCCGGACCTCCGTGACAACGCGACTGACGCCCCTACACGGCCAGTGCGTGACCACCGTTCGGAATGGCCTGGTGTGATCCCGTCGGTGCTCTTCCAAGGCGTCGACGCTGGTGGCATGCGCTGCGGCAACCCCTTCAAGCTCCTCATCGGAGACCAGCCGCCATTCGGAGTTCCTTCCGGCCTTGACGATGACGATGCCGTGGGTCGTCCTGCGGGCGGCGTGCAAGGTCGAGGTGGGGTACCCGGCAGCGGCACCGGCTCGGAGGATGGCGTGCGATGGTGCCCTACCCCCATGGGCCTTGAGGTAGGCCCGCGTCCACTGTGCGGCCGCCTGGCCCCGGGTCATGGTGGGTTCCTCATCGCTTGTCTTGGTCATTGGTCTGCCTCTCCTTAGTTGTGTCTTGGGTCACTGTCTGAGGGGTATTGGTGTAGGTGGTGTAGAAGTAGCGGTGACTTCCCCACGTAGGGGGTGTATAGAAAATCGCCGCCAGAACTACACCTTCTGCACCCTCGGCTGAGAAACGTTGAAATCATGCGGTTTCCTCCATCAGTAGCCCAACGCCCCGGAAGGCCATACCTGCCTTGCTGCGGTACTTCTCGAAGCCGTGAGCCTCGAGCTGGGTCGAGAACTGTCGTCGACCCATGACCTCACTGCCGTCCTCCGCTGCCCACGACTGGAACTCTCGGTAGAGGTCGGACAAGGGTGTGCGTCCCGCGGGCGTCCTCACGCACTTCTCGCCCAGGAAGCGGGCTACCGTGTCGGAGTCCTGCCTGTACTGGTCGGTCGCCGCCGTCACCGCCTTCGCATCGGGCATCCCATAGGCCTGGTAGTCGGCCCATCCTTCGAGCGCCCAAGTCATGATCGCGTCGGCCTCGACTTCGAGTTTCGCCCCCAACTCCGGGTCGCGCTTCTCCGGCGGAACGGTCACGTCGAAGGGGACCACCCTGATACGCCGCCACGCAGCCGGGTCAGTGCCATCGATCTTCGGCAGGAAATTCGTGACCATGAGCGGCGTGTGCGTCGGGGCGAAGGTCACGGGGTGCCCATACAGGGGCCTAGCCGTGATCGGGTCACCCCCGGTCAGTTGCTTAGTCAGGGCCGTCGCCAAGGGCCGGTCCCGCTCGGTCTCGGAGACCACCACGAACCTGCGTCCCATGAGTTCGAAGAGGGCCGGGCTAGCCGCATTCGCACTGCCCTTGGCGTTCATGAACAACTCCGAATCGGCGGCGTGCCCGTAGTCGCCCAGAGTGTGGAGGATGGCGTTATACGCGACGCCTTTTCCGTTGGCGCCGGTCCCGGTAGCGATGGTGAAGACCTGCTCACGCACCGCCCCGCAGAGCGCCATGCCGACGAAGGCACGGAAGTAGCGACGCACCTGCTCATCAGGGAGCACCTGTTCCAGGAACCGGTGCCACAGCGGAGTGTCCTCCTGGCCGTAGACGGCCTCGGGAGTGAACGCCCCCCTGGTCATCTTAGTGATCCGGTCGGCCGGGTCATGGGGGCGGACCGTGTTCGTCCTCAGGTCATAGGTCCCGGCGGGCGTGTTCAACAGGTACGGGTCGGCGTCCAGTTCCTCCGACACCACCACGAGTTCCTGCATACTCTCGGCCAAGCGCAGGATTCCATCGATGGCGTTGGCGCTCTGACAGGACCTCACCGCCTGCCGCAGTTCGGAGTCGTGCATCCCTTCGTCGAAGGCGTCATGCAGCACCTCACGGACGTACTCGCGGCACCGGCCGGTGATGTCCTCGGCCCAGCGCCGCCCGTCCCACACGTGCCAGCGCTTGAGGTCGGCGACATAGAGAATGCGGTCTGAGTACTTGGCGGCCAGCCGGTAGGCCATCCGCAGTTGCCCAGACGACGCCCGCTCTTTCTCGGAGATGGCAGGGGTCTTCTCCTGCTTATCGCGCAGGGCGGCAAGGTCTTCGTCTGTCGCCGTGCCGGGGACCGCGGTCGGCCCCCAACCATCGTTTGCTTCAACTACCGTGAGGACGCTCATGCGATGCCCCTCTCCGCGTAGACCTGACGGGCACGCTCAGCCCGGTCAGGCTCACCCCAGCGCTCGCACAACTCCGGATACGGGACGCCCCTAGACAAGGACGCGGCCAAGGCGCGGTCCATCTCCTCCTGCCACCGCCGGTGCGCCGCATCCTGGCCCACCACGAGATCCTTCTGCCCCTCGGCGTACCCGGCGGCCCACACCAGCGGGAACAGGTCGCGGGCAACGTCCTCGAAGGCGTTCAGGTACCCGGCCCGCTCTCCTGTAGCGACAGCCCGGCCCACTTGTTCCATGGCCTCGGTGGACAGGGCCTCGGGGTGGGTCATTGCCCGGGGCAGGGGAGAGGTGGCGTGATCCTGGGCGGCTTCAAGGGCGTCGCGCCATGCCCGGTTCATCGTTGCTGTTGCTTCCAGGTGGAGAGCTCGCGCGTGAGTAACTAGGTCGCTGGGCGCCCGACTCGGGTCCAGGCGCTCGGGCTGGGCAAGGTCCAGCCCGACGGTCGGGATTCCGGTACACTTGTCCGTGAGCGCCGCGTCATTGCTCTCGAGTCCCGCCGGGTCACCAGCCTGACGGGACTCCTTCAGTTCCTGGCTCATTTCAGGCGGCACCCCCGGTGAAAACAGGGGTAGGCAGGCCTAGTCGAGCGAATTCAGTAACAGGGATACGAACCGCGCGGCCTACGCGGAACACCTTGATCTCACCGCGAGCGATGGCGTTGTGGATGGCGTTCTCACTCATGTCCACGCTGCGCGCGAACCGGGCGATGGTGACGGCAACCGTCAGATTGTCGGGCTCTGTCTTCCTCTTCGACATTGCGAAGACCTTTCAAGACGTGCGAAAGGCCTAGGCAGTGGCTTGATGCACTTCGGCCTAGGCGCTGCACCGTCTTGGAAGACAGGCCCTTGCTCACGATCTACGCTGCTCGGATAAACCGAGTGTAGCACACTGTGTGCCCGCATGCCCCTTCCTACCCCATGAGGACCTTCGGGAGCATGTCTCCGAGCGCCACCGACCGCACGCCTTCCTCTCGCAGGGCGTCGCAAGCCGCACCCAGTTGCGCCAAGGTGAACGGCACGCCAACCTGGCCGGCGGCGGTGAACCTATACCCACCGGTATCCACTTCAACCCCTTCAACAACAACCCACCCATTGCCGAAGGCGATGCCAGCCTTCCCCCAATTCCGTTGCGGGTTCAGAGCGATGGTTGCAGCTCGAATAGCGGGTTTCCGATGGCTAGTCTCGTGCTCGCTGTTCCGGTCCAGCATGACGATGATGCCGTCAGGCACAAGCCCTCTCGTGCCGGGGGCGAGGCTGTCTAGGCCACCCGTGGCGGAAAGCGTATGGGTGTCGGCCGCACGAAGATAGCCAGTCACAGTGGCGTCGCTGGGCGCCTCCATCCCACCGTGAGGTAGGCGATCGTCGGTCCAAGTTGTTCCTGAGAAACCCTCAGCCACAGCCTCGATCTCTTCAACACTGACATCTCGATTCTTGCTGGCAGCACTCTCTAAGAGTGGAGCCATAAGACGCACCGGCACATTCCATGTAGGCCAACCACACTTGCACACAGCGGACCATTTTGCACAGTTCGGACCGTGCCCCACCTTAGGGTCCTCCCAATCACCGGGGACACCCATCTGCTCGGCTGTCAGGTATTTGCACTGCTCACAATCAAGATAGGTGGCTTGGGTGTCGAACGTTACTGGCATCGACTCCCGGAATGCCCCTGCGCGCTTTTGCAACGAAGCCTCCTTGTCGCGGTACGGGTCAATGCTGCTGGGTCGCTCGGCACGCCAGCCACACCCGTTCTCCCAGTAGTCGGCGGTAACCTGATTGTCGTCGCGAACGAACGTAGCCAGCACTCGCGGTTTCCCGTTCTCGTGCCAGTCTCCGCGAGCGCAAACCACTCTCACAGCCAACTCACTCATGCCATCTTCCTCCTGCTCTCAAGATTCACTAGTCCAGCCTCAGCAGCCCGTGCCGCCTCAGCCCTGCCACCCCACGTCTCCGCCGCCGGGGACGTCAACG
>ERZ773042.738-NODE-738-length-21344-cov-9.192776_pt1 | contig 21344 bp, 19 predicted proteins | sample MGYA00511664_ERZ773042 | MGnify/ENA primary metagenome ERZ773042 (study PRJEB29015, sample SAMEA2737984) | human oral metagenome | biome: human oral; feature: human-associated habitat; material: dental | place: China | collected 2036 ... | reverse complement strand
ATGCTGACTATGCGAAAATCGCTGAAGCTCAAGGAGCTGTTGGATTTACAGTTGATCGTATCGAAGACATCGACGCAGTTGTTGCAGAAGCTGTAAAACTCAACAAAGAAGGTAAAACTGTTGTCATCGATGCTCGTATCTCTCAACATCGTCCACTTCCAGTAGAAGTACTTGAACTCGATCCAAAACTTCACTCAGAAGAAGCAATCAAAGCCTTCAAGGAAAAATACGAAGCAGAAGAACTCGTACCATTCCGCCTCTTCTTGGAAGAAGAAGGATTGCAATCACGGGCAATTAAATAATTCCTCTCGTCGAAAATCAAATGTAAACTGTGTTATCTTCACCTTGCCGTACTTCAGTACTGCCTGCGGTTCGATGCCTTGTTTATTCTTTGATTTTCATAGAGCGGAACTTGAAAAGATCGGAGCAATCCGGTCTTTTTATGGAGGAGAGTAAATGAATTTAAATCAATTAGATATCATCGTGTCAAATGTTCCTCAAGTCTGTGCTGACTTGGAGCGTATTTTGGATAAAAAGGCAGACTATGTTGACGACAGTTTTGCTCAGTTCACGGTTGGCAGTCACTGTCTCATGTTGTCCCAAAATCATTTGGTTCCTTTGGAAAATTTTCAGTCAGGGATCATTCTCCACATCGAGGTTGAGGATGTAGACCAGAACTGCAAACGGTTGAAAGAGTTTGGTGCCGAGATTTTACACGGTCCAGCTATAACTGATTGGGGAACAGAATCCCTGCTAGTTAAAGGCCCTGCTGGTCTAGTGATTGATTTTTATCGTATGAAATAGGACGCGTAGTCATTTGAAGTTAACCTTAGAGGAAGGAATAGAGAGATTGTGTCTCTACGAACAGAAAAGTGATAGTACGGCATGTATAGTGGTAGATAAGGGAATTTGAAATTAGTTTGTACTCGATTGAAAATTATTAAAATGTAGAACTTTTCTAATATTCTGATTTTTCTTGAGTTATTATTTTAATAGTTGTATAATGTATTTAAAATAAAGCAAAGATAAAGAGGTGGTAATATGAAAGTTATCACGATATGTCTTAAGGTATGATACTGAAGATGGTAGTGTATATTTTAATACCAAAAATAATCATTCATTTTTGATTACGAATGAATTGAAGAATATACAAGAAAATAAAACAAAGGAAAGTGAATATATTGCCTATTTGGAAGAGAATAAATATTTACTTGAAGAAAATGAGGTAAACAAATATTTAAAATAGATAGAAGATAGGAATAATGAGATTGTAATATTTGTTAAATTTATATAATAAAAATGGAGAGGAGTGCTAGCCTCTCTCTTTTTCTAGGAGGGCATTGTGAATAAAATATTTCACTATCTGGACAAGAAAACGAAGTTTTATACTATCATTGGTGCACTGGCAAATGGAGGTTTGGCTCTTGCTCAACCCTTAGTCGTATCACGAGCCTTGTCCTTGAATCAAGGAGAACTGACTTATTCTAAAATCATACAGTTTGCTGTTTTTGGCTTTACAGTATACTTTGTCCTGTATAGCTTAATGCTCTTTTGTAATCATACACATAATGTTTTTCGTCGAGAAATTCAAATGAATATGAGGGCTGATTTATTTAGCAAGCTGATGACAAATAAAGATTTTAGCGAAGATGAAAAAATCACCATGCTCACACAAGATATGGAGTATTTGGGGGATAATTACTTAGAGAAATACGTCAATATCATTTGCTGGAGCTTTGTAGCAATACTAACAGCGATTTATATTATTTCGCAAAATTTGTTGCTAGGTAGCATTTTTGTCTTTTTCACTATTTTACGTCCTATTCCTCAGTTCTTGATGAATAAAAGACTCAAACATACTGGTGATGACATGGCGCAAGGCAGAGTAGAAGTTCATAATCAAGTATCTGATAGTATCCGAGGAGCACATACTCTACTCATGAACCAAGCAATTTCTGAAAATCAGAACAGATTTTGGAAGATTAATCAAAATTATCAACGAGCAATTCAAAAATTTTGCTTTACCCATAATATTATTTTCTTTTGCAACGGATTCATGGTCTTTTTAAGCCAAGTTTTACCACTTGTTTTAGGTTTTTACTTTGCTATGGCTGGGCAGAAAGTGTCAGTGGCAAGTCTTGTTGCCATGTACATTGCAGCAGGTCAGCTAGTGAGTCCTATTCAGACTATTATGTATGATGCTGTAGATATACAAGGGGCAAAAACGACAGCAGATAAGATTTTTGGAATATTAGAAATTGGAGATGTAAAACAGATAGATAAGAAAGATGCGCAAGAATTGCATGCCCTGCACATTAAAAATTTAAGTAAATCCTATGGTGACAGACAGCTTTTTACTCATCTAAACTTGGATGTCCAAGCAGGTCAGAAAGTTTTAATCAAAGGACCGAGTGGTTGTGGTAAGTCAACCTTGTTCCGACTCATTACTGGAGAAGAAATAGCAGATGAGGGAGAAATTATCAGCGTGACATCTGTTAATGAATGTACATCAAGTTTTGTATCCAGTATAGGAATTATAAGCCAACACCCATTTCTCTTTAACGATACAGTGCGTTACAATTTGACCTTAGGACAAGAATTTTCTGAGGAAGAATTGCTTGCTGTTTTGAAACAAGTCAAACTAGATTTTGAATTGACAGGTGGGCTGGATTTTATTATCAAGAATAACGGGGAGAATATTTCTGGAGGACAAAGGGTGCGGATTGAATTGGCACGCTTTCTTCTTCGTAGAAAAAATCTGTTATTAGCTGATGAAGTGACAGCAACCCTAGATAAAGAAAACGCCCTCATGGTACATGAACTACTATTTTCTCTTCCTGTTATGATGTTAGAAATTGCCCATCATATTGATGATGAAAGTAGATATCAACAAGTTGTAGATTTAGGAAAATATTGATTCTGGCCCAAAAGTCAGTTTTTTCATAAAATGAATTAAATATTTCAGCAATAAAAGACCCAGTATCAAGATTTTTCAGAACATAAAAATATGTGTTTTTCTGCTTATAACTATTTTTCCTAACTTCACTCTTATTTCTTATCACAAGATTGTGATAGTTTACATCTTTATAACAAAAACTTCAAAGTCTTGATTGTTTTGAAAGAAGATTATAAAATATGATTCAGCAAAAATGAAAGAGGCTATAAAAATGTCTGAAAAACAAATGAAAATTTTGGGTTGGGTAGCGACCTTCATGTCTGTTATGATGTATGTGTCTTACTTCCCGCAAATCATGAACAATTTGGCTGGTCAAAAAGGAAACTTCATCCAACCCTTGGTTGCAGCGATCAACTGCAGTCTCTGGGTCTACTATGGACTTTTCAAAAAAGAAAGAGATATTCCACTTGCAGCAGCCAATGCACCTGGGATTGTTTTTGGCTTAGTAACGGCTATCACAGCCTTGATTTAAAAGGAACAGGAGGAGACTAGTTTTCAGTCTTCTTTTTTTGTTTTAAGGGAGGCTATTTGCTTTTATTTGAGAAGACGATTTCTTTAAAACCGGATACCGAAAATTTGTCGGATTAAATAAAATAGTAGAATAGTATCAGTATGTCACAGTATTTTATAAGAAAAGGTTTACAGAATGAGCTATAATATAAGTAAATAAACAAGCAATTAGAAAGCGAGTAGAAATATGACTGAAAAACTGACTTTTCCGGATGGTTTCTTGTGGGGCGGAGCGACAGCTGCCAACCAGTGTGAGGGCGCTTATGATGTGGATGGTCGCGGGCTGGCCAATGTAGATGTGGTGCCGATTGGTGAGGACCGTCTGGCCATCATCACTGGTAAGAAAAAGATGTTTGACTTTGAGGATGGCTATTTCTACCCAGCCAAGGAAGCTATTGACATGTACCATCGCTTTAAGGAGGACATTGCGCTCTTTGGGGAAATGGGTTTTAAAACCTATCGTTTGTCCATTGCCTGGTCTCGGATCTTCCCTAAAGGAGATGAACTAGAGCCAAACGAAGCGGGTCTACAGTTCTATGAAGATCTTTTTAAGGAATGTCACAAGTATGGCATTGAACCCTTGGTGACCATTACTCACTTTGACTGTCCTATGCACTTGATTGAGCAATATGGTGGTTGGCGGAGCCGTAAGATGCTGGAATTTTACGAGCGTCTCTGCCGCACTCTCTTTACCCGTTACAAGGGCTTGGTCAAATACTGGCTGACCTTCAATGAAATTAACATGATCCTCCATGCACCATTTATGGGGGCGGGGCTCTGCTTTGAAGAAGGCGAAAATGAAGAGCAGGTCAAGTATCAAGCGGCCCATCATGAGCTGGTCGCGTCAGCCATTGCTACCAAGCTGGCTCATGAGATTGATCCGGAAAATAAGGTTGGCTGTATGCTGGCGGCAGGGCAAAATTATCCTAATACCTGCCATCCACGCGATGTATGGGCTGGCATGGAGGAAGACAGGAAAAACTATTTCTTCATCGACGTGCAGGCGCGTGGTGAATATCCCAACTACGCCAAGAAAGCTTGGGAGCGCGAGGGCATCACTGTCGAAATGACCGAAGAGGACCTGCAGCTGCTCAAGGAGCATACAGTGGACTTCATTTCCTTCTCTTACTATGCGAGTCGGGTGGCTTCAGGCGATCCTAAGGTCAATGAGCTGACTGAGGGCAATATCTTTGCTTCTCTGAAGAACCCTTACTTGGAAGCTTCTGAGTGGGGCTGGCAGATTGATCCTCTGGGCCTGCGTATTACGCTTAATACCATCTGGGATCGCTATCAAAAGCCTATGTTTATCGTGGAAAACGGCCTGGGTGCAGTGGATAGTCCGGATGAAAATGGCTATGTGGCTGATGATTACAGGATTGACTACCTGGCGGCCCATGTCAAGGCTATGCGGCAAGCCATCAATGAAGATGGCGTAGTGCTGTGGGGCTATACGACCTGGGGCTGTATCGACCTGGTATCAGCCGGAACTGGTGAGATGAAGAAGCGCTATGGCTTTATCTATGTGGACCGAGATAATGAAGGCAAGGGAACACTCAAACGCTCTAAGAAGAAATCCTTTGACTGGTACAAGGAAGTTATCGCGACTAACGGAGCATCTGTGAAATAAACTAAGGCTGAGATATGAATGTCTCAGCCTTTTTCCTTAGCCCTCAAGGACGAAAGTAATACTTCTAAAAACGATTTTGCAAAAAATTTTAAACATTCTGAGTCTCCTTTTTATAGCACATACATTTCTTATTTCTTTCTATTTTAAAGTTCGATTCTCAAATATCCTTCAAGTAATTCTAAAATATTTCTAAAGTTTTTCGAATAGTCCATCTTTTATTGACTTAGCCTCTTATCCTTGCTACACTAGTGATAGGAAATTTCTGGAGGCGAGTGTTTATGGCTCATATTTTACTCATCGAAGACAACAGTGATATTCATGAAATTCTAAAAGATCTTTTTCAGAAGGAACACACAGTTTATTCTGCCTATTCGGGGACGGAGGGCATTTCGCTGTTTGAGCGGGAGGAGATTGATTTGGTTCTTCTGGACATCATGCTGCCGGGAAAGAATGGCGATGAAGTGTTGAGGGAAATTCGCAGCAGCAATGCTACGGTGCCGGTGGTTATGCTGACGGCCCTTGGTGAGAAAGCGCTGGTTAGCCAGTACCTGCTGAATGGTGCTAATGATTATATCGTCAAACCTTTCAATCTGGATGAGGTTTTTGCCCGTATCACCGTGCAGCTGCGCAGCCAGCAGGCTTTGACCGGCGAGGAAGAAGGCCAGTCCTTTAAAAATATCCGTCTGCTCAAGGCTACCTTTGAGGCGGTCTGCGGTGAGAAAAGCGTCCGTCTGAGCAAGAAAGAATATCATATCCTCCAGCTCTTGCTTCGTCATCCCAAGAAGATCTACACCAAGGAAGAGCTCTTTGAGCAGGTCTGGGAAGAGAGCTATCTGCTTGGGGATAATACCCTGAACACCCACCTCAGCAATCTACGTAAGAAACTGGCTCAGTTGGACCCAACAGAGGAATACATAGAGACTGTTTGGGGACTGGGTGTCCGGCTCAAGGAGGACTGATATGTTGGTGTTAGTCATTTTATTTGCCCTTATCAGTCTGTTTCTGGCCATTGGTTTCATACGCTATCATCTGGCGGTCAAGGATGTGGCGCAGCAGATTCGTTTGAAGCGGCAGACAGGGAGCCAGAATCGTCTGGCTCCTGCTGCCCATGCACCTAGTATTTTGGAGCTGACAGAGGAAGCAGAGCTGCTCTTTCGGGAGCTAGATAAGACGACCTTTGTTGTCCAGCAGGAAAAGAAGACGCTGGATATGGCTATCAGTAATATCGCCCATGATATCCGCACCCCTCTGACCATTGCCAGTGGCTACACCCAGCAGCTGCTGAAGGATGAGAGTCAGGAAAGTCAGCAGCTGGTCAAAATTGCAGATAGTCTGGGAATGGTATCCAAACGGCTGGAAGCTTTGATGGAGTACCGCCGGCTGATGGAGGGAGCCATTCGGGCCAATGTCCAGCCGACAGATATATCCCAGCTAGTAACTCAGCAGCTTTTTACTTATTATGATGCCTTTCAGAAAGCCCAGATTGACCTGCAGGTAGAGCTGGCTGAAGGTCTAGAGCTAGAGACAGACCCAGAAATTTTAGAGCGCATTGTCCAAAATATGATAAGCAATGTCCTCAAACACGGCCGTAAGGCCGCCAGCATTTCTCTGAAAAAAGAGGGCGAGCATTGTATCTTTACCGTCAAAAATATCGTCCAGCAGCCTATCCAATATCTGGATAAGCTGACCAATCGCTTTTACTCAGAAAATCTATCCAGCAGTGAGGAGTCTTCAGGGCTAGGGCTCTACATCACCCAGCAGTTAGTCGAAATCCTAGGCGGGGACTTGACAATGAAAGCTGAGGACGACTGGTTTGAACTAGTTGTGACTTTGTAAAAAAGACTTGAAAAAGCAAAATAAGGAAGGCTCAGCTCTATCAGCTAGCTTCAAAATCTGCTCATAAACCTCAGTTAATTTTCGAATTGGCTGAGGTTTATTTTTAGATTAAGTCGAAGAAAGGCATGATAAAGATGCCTTTTTGTTTTGTGATTTGAAAAGCAAGTCATATCAACGAGGTCATTTTAACAGTCAAAGTGAAAAATCAGCCAACTGCTCTAAACCCTTGATATAACTGACTTGCAACTGACAGTGGACAATGATTCCAAGTTCAATCACTCAAAAAGCAACTAGATTTTTTCTTTATTCCAAGTCCAGTCGCTAGAAAGGCAACTGGCTTTTTTGTTAATCTGAAAGCAGAAGCCGAGTTTTTGATTTCGGAATGAACGAGTCGCTGTCTTTGAAGATTTGGATCAAAAACTTGAGTTTAATTATATTATAAGGAGGTATTCTCATGAATACAGAAACAACTATCAAACCACAACCAAAACTAATTTTGCCGTTCCTAGCTTGGAACTTCGTCTGGACATGGGGATTCTGGCTGCTGGACATTATCCTCAAAAACCTTTGGCCAGACAGTCCACCTACAGCCTATCTAGCTCTTGAAGCTATTCTAAATGGTATTGCTATGTTTGGGCCTATGCTGGCCAGCCTAATCGTACTGAAAAAGAAAGGCTTCAAGGCCATTTGCTCCTATCTCTTTTCAGGCAAGAAAGAGACCTGGCTCTACTTGCTAATCTATGGTGGCGGTCTGACCACCTTCTATGCCCTAGCTTCTGGCGGCAAGCTGGTAGACGGCGCTTTAGTAAGATTTCCTTGGTTTTTTATCTATTGTATTGTCCTATCGGGCGGGATTGAAGAATTCGGCTGGCGTGGCTTCCTACAGCCGGCCTTAGAGAAAAAGTTTTCTTTCTTTGTCTCTACCTTGATGACCGGTATTATTTGGGCCATCTGGCATATTCCCCTCTGGTTTTACGATCGCTTTTATGATCGAAGTCAGGATCTTTTCTCAGTTTTTATCATTTTCAGTATCCTTCTCTCCTTCTGGCTTGCTGCACTTTATAAGAAGACCCAGTCTGCTATGGCTTGTAACATCTTTCATGCACTCTCCAACACCCTCATCCCGACTTTTGTTGGAATAGTTCAAGCTAACAATCAATTGGATTTTTCTCAAGTCAATCCCTTCTTTTACTTTGGAGGTGTGATTCTCCTGACGCTTTATAGTATCTATCTCTGGTATCGGACGGATAGGGAGGAAAAAGCTCTTCCGTCTAAAGAAGAAATCTAGCATTTTATGAAGAGGTGACAATCAGACTTTGCAGTCTCTCCGCCTTGTGCTATAATAAGTGTCAATGAAAGAAAGTATAAAAAATAAGAAAGAATAGGTAAAACAATCCATGAATCTATCAGACAGAATCCAGTACCTGCGGAAAGCGCGGGGCATTTCGCAGGAGGGGCTAGCCGACCAATTCGGTGTGTCCAGACAGGCCGTTTCCAAGTGGGAGAGCGAGCAGAGTATGCCTGATTTGGATAAGATCATTTCCATGAGTGACTATTTTGCGGTGACCACAGACTATCTGCTCAAGGGAATTGAGCCTGTAGTACAGAAAGAGGAAGAGCAGTCAATCAAGCACAGGAGAATAGCCAGCAATATTTGCTATCAGCTCTCTCTTGGCTTTATCGGTCTGGGCATCATCCTCTCCATTATCCTAGCTGATTTTCTCAAGATTAGTGTCTTGCTAACGCCGGTGCTGATTGTTCAGGGAGTAGGGCTGCTGGTGTGGGGAACGGGCCGCAATCTATCCGAGGTAAGACCTTCTTTTCAGGTTAAGCTAGCCTTGATTTTATTCTTGCTTTTTGTTCCCCTCGGATTTCTATCTAATGTTCTTTTTCCTCTGGGCAAGATCTTTCCATATCCGACCAGTCTGGCAGCCAGTCTTACCTTTGTCACTTTCTACCTTATCCTAGGAGTCTGCATCAGTCTGTTCTTGAAAAAGCAAGATTGGAAGCAGTGAAAGAAAGCCGATAAAGAGGGCTAGACCAGAAAGGGTGAAATCCGCTCATAATCCAATCAAAATCCGCTCAAAAAAACTCAGCTAATTTAGTGATTAGCTGAGTTTTTATTTTACAAATCTCTCTTCTTCAGTGTAGCCAGTCCTGCTAAGCTAAAGACCGTGATCAGACTGAGAGCAAAGATAGCTGTTTTGATGATGACACCTGGTATTGAAGCGTCTCCGTAGACGAACTCCATCTTGATAGCCTTGAACCATTCATTATTGGCATCAACCATTTGACTAGGGAGGCCGAGTAAGATGTAGGTCATGATATAGGTGATAAAGACGACACTATAGTTTCGAGTCAAGTAGAGGACAAAGCTGGTAATGCAGTACCAAGCATAGGTACAGATGACCTGCATGACAAAGAGTATTGCGAATTGTCCCCAGAAATTAGCTGGCAGGGTTCCCATATTACCGCCGGTTCGGACAAATTCGATGACAATACCTAAAATGTAGAGCAGTATGAACTGCATAGGCAGTAAGCTACCGATAACCAGTGCTTTAGAGAAGTAATACTGGGTCCGAGTCTTGCCTGTAGTCAGGTTATTGTGATAAAGTTTGTCATTGAGATCAACACCGAGAAGCAAGCTAGTCATGACATTGCAGGCAATAAAGAGCATGCCGCTGTTGTAGGAGACGACATCTATGGCAAAAAAGATACCGTTGTCGGAACTGACAACTTTGGAAGTGAAAATGGCGAGGAGAATTCCAAAGATGCAGAAAGCCTGCACTCCCCAGAATCCTACGGAGCGGAAGAGACGGTAGTAATCCGCCTTGATACTATTAAACATGAGTGTTTCCTCCTTGTTGGTTGATTAAGTCTGTAAAGTATTTTTCTAAGTCTTTGTGGGCGTAGTAGATTTCCCCGATTGGGATGTCGGCTAGGACTAGTTCCTTGGCAATCTTGCGAATTTCTTGTACTTGGCCGGAAATATGTAGCTCATCTTCCTTGTTGCTTGGTCTGAGCTGGTAGCCGAGCTTGTCTTGCACTAAATGAGCAGCTTGCTTGATATTATCCGTTTTTAGGATGATATAGTCGCCGCTTTCTCGGTCAAATTCTTCCTTAGACAGCTCCTTGATGAAATGCCCTTGATTGATAAAACCAAAGCGAGTTGCGACTAGATAAAGCTCGGACAGGATATGGCTGGAAATGATGATGGTGATGCCTAGTTCTTGATTGAGGCGCTTGACCATTTCTCTAAATTCCTGAATCCCAACTGGGTCTAAACCATTGATGGGCTCGTCCAGGATGAGCAAGTCGGGACGCCCCAAAATGGCAATGGCAATGCCCAACCGCTGTTTCATCCCTAGAGAGAAATTGCGAAATTTTTTCTTTCCAGTATCGGTCAGGCCGACATATTGCAGGGTTTCTTTGATGACTTTGTCAGCATTTGGAATGCCCCGGTCGGTACAGTAGTAGCGCAGATTTTCATAGGCCGACATGTGGGCATGAGCTACAGGGGTCTCGATAACAGATCCAGTATGGCTGAGGGCTCTGGTCCATTCTTGTTGGTTCTGAGAGCCCAGAACAGACACGGACCCTCCGCTAGGATAGATGACTTGAGTGATGATTTTGATTAGCGTGGTCTTGCCAGCACCGTTTTTACCGATGAGACCGTAGATCTCTCCTTTCTTGATGGAAAGACTGACATCTTTCAGAGCATATTGATCACCGTATTTTTTAGTGAGTCCTTTCACTTCTAAAACATTTTGCATGATGTTTCTCCTTTAATTACTTTGTTTGTACTTTTAGTATACAAACTAAATTTCAAATATTTCTCAAGAAATTCTAAAATATTTCTAAAGAAATTTAAAATTGAAAAGATTAAAATGAGCCAGTCAAGAACTAGCTCATTCTCTACTATAAATCCTTTTTGTGGAAAGTATAGAGACTTGCTGCGGTGAAGACGGTCCCTAAAAACAAGGCGATTAGAACAATTCTTAAGGTTACACCGTTGCTTTGAAGCGTCTCAAAATCAAAGCTCATGGTGAAATGCTGTAGCCACAGAGACTTGGGATAAAGTTGCGCAAGAGCGCCGGTTAAGGATGCGCAGAAAAGGTAACCTCCCAGGGCAGCAATCATAGATTTGCTCAGATAAAGAATAAAGGAAATAATGGCTGTCCAAGCAATGACAGTCAGGCACTGCACAAAGAATAGAAGAATAAACTGAAGCAGGAAGGTGGCGGATAAATCACCAATACCGTTTAGAATGGCTGCTAGGATAAAGTTGATGCTATAATAGAGAGTCAACTGCAGGAACGTTACGCAGACCATGACTAGGGCTTTAGAGACGAAGAAACTGGTACGGGAAACGCCGCTGGTTAAAGTATTCTTGTAAAGCTGCTTGTTCAGATCTGTCCCGATGACGACCATAGAGAGGATAATGATGATAAAAGTATTATTACCGATAGCGTTGGACACCGCTTGTATAAGCTGGACAGCATTTAATTTGCCAAAGACTGCGCTCAAGGTCGTCAGTAGAAAAATGAATTCGGTAATCCAAACAGCCTTGGAACGAAAGAAGCGGTAAAAATCTGCTTGAAAAGTATGTAACATGTTTTTTTCTCCTTACTGGACTAAATCTGTAAAGTATTTTTCTAAATCTTTGTGAGCTGCATAGATACCATTGACATGAATGTTGGATAGGACCAACTCCCTGTTGATGTCATTTAGTTCCTGTTCTTGGGCGACAATGTGCAACTCGTCAGATTTATCAGCTTCCTTGAGCTGATAGTGGAGCTTGCCTTGGATGAGATTGGCAGCCTGGTCTCTATCGCTAGTCTTGAGGACGATATAATCTTCGCTGGCTCGGTCAAAGTCATCCTTGGTGAATTCTGCAACAAGCCGTCCTTGGTCAATCACTCCAAACTTGGTGGCTACCAGATAAAGCTCAGACAAGATGTGGCTGGAAATAATAAAAGTAATCCCTAACTCTTGGTTGAGTCGCTGAATCATCAGTCGAAATTCCTTGATGCCAAGCGGATCGAGGCCGTTGATGGGCTCGTCTAAAATCATGAGTTCAGGCTTACTGATAAGTGCAATAGCGATTCCTAGACGCTGCTTCATTCCTAGCGAAAAGTTGCGGAATTTCTTTTTACCAGTATTGCTCAATCCGACATAGGCCAGGGTTTCCTTGATGAGCTGGTCGGGCTGGGCGATCTGGTGGACCTTGCAGTAGTAGTTGAGGTTTTGATAAGCAGTCATTTGATTGTAAGCGACTGGTGTTTCGATGACAGTTCCTATCTTGCGCAAGGCTTCGTTCCATTCCTTAGAGTTCTGCGAACCAAAGACAGACACGGTTCCGCTGTTGGCATGAATGAGCCGGCTAATGGTCTTGAGAAGAGTGGTTTTGCCAGCTCCGTTCTTGCCGATTAAACCGTAAATTTCGCCCTTCTGGATCGAAAGACTCACATGATCAAGGGCATATTGTTGGCCATATTGTTTGGTAACTTGCTTTACTTCTAAAACAGTTTGCATGGTATATTCTCGCTTTCTTAGGTTTGATTTTAGTATACAAGCTAGACTTCAAATATTTCTCAAGAAATTCTAAAATATTTCTAAAGAAATGCAGAATCAATCCAAAAGCAATAAAAAAGCAGCCAAAGGGCTGACTGCTTAAATTTATAAGTCTCTGTGCAGGAAGGCTTGGTAACCACCTAAGAGAGAACCAGCTAGGATAAAGAGTAAAAATAGTTCAGAATTTATCTGAGGGAAAACGATGACGAGGCTAGACTGAAGCATAATCAGGGCGAAAAAGACGAGATAGCTGACTAGGGTGGAGCGGGTCAGATAGAGGAGGCAGGTAACTACAGAACTGCAGGTCATAATAAAGAGAAAGGAGCGAAAGGAAGACAAGGAGAAGCTCCAGAAAAAGTTCTTTGGCATAGTCCCAAGTCCGTGGAAGAGGCTCCCAAAGATAAAGGCTACAGCAAAGGCTGCCGCCATTTGCAAGATGATAATTGTGACAAGAACAGCTATTTTGGATAGGTAAAATTCTTTCCGAGAAATCCCACCAGCTAATATATTGTTGTACAGTTTTCTAGTCAGGTCACGACCTAACAGAAAGATGATGAGCACAAGGACAGTAATCATGACAAAGGGCAGGAAATCTTTAGCAAGCTCCCCGAGAGATTCAAATCCTGTCCAACCTTGGATGACTATTTCTTCTGGATCAGAAGATGTAGAGATATAAAAATTAAAGTTGCTTTCACCAAGAGAGCTGATGAAAATGAGAAAAAAGAGCAGCCCTTCTATTAGCCAAAAAGGTTTGGAGCGGACAAGCTGGTAGAGCTCCGCCTGAATAGTATGTAACATGAAATCTCCTCTGAATGATTAAGATTGTTCCTGCTTTTTATAAATCTTTCTTTTTGAAAACCATCAGCCCGCCACCCAGAAAGAGCAGGGTGACCGTTACCACTGTCAGAATAGCCTTGACAATAGCTCCGCTATCTGCTGACATATCTGTGTTAAATCGCAGGGTCAGATAGAGCAGCCATTCATTGTCCGGGTAAAAGATGAGGGGAATAGTCAGTAAGGTACCGCCAATGAAATAGGTCAGAAAGCTAGATACAATCGAGTGGCTGGCATAGAGTACAAAAGAAATGATGGCAATCCATGTAATCGTGCTGAGAAATTGAACGAAGAGAGCAGCTCCCAGCTGAGGCAAAAAAGAGCTGGGGGCGCTGCCAATTCCGTTGGACAGACTAGCGGTCACAAAGGAGATTGATAAAATCAGCAGGAAATGAAAAGCTGCGATGCTAACGCAAACAAAGAACTTAGAAAAATAATAGCTGAGTTTAGAGATGCCGTAGCTCAGGCAGTTTTTATAAAGTTTCCGAGACAGGTCCACTCCTAGGACCATACCGATACCAATGATGGTGAAAAAGAGCAGACCGTCTGTATTGCCTGCAAAATAGTCCAGAGCTTGAAGTCCGGTTAGTTTTCCTAGAGCTTGAGTAGTAGCCTCATTTCTGGAGATATTTGCTCCAAAATGAATATTTGCTTGGAAGAAAGTTGCTGAGAAAATCACACAGAATAATAAAAACTCAGTAATCCAAAAGCCTTTTGAACGCATGAGCCGGTATAAATCGGCTCTAATGAAATCCATCATGATAAGCCTCCCTTTTTCATTTGACCAAGTCTGTAAAGAAGTTTTCTAGGTTTTGTCGTGCATAGTAAATCTCCTGCACCGGTATATCTGCGACCGCAAGTTCCTTGACAATCTTGCTAATCTCATGCGAATGGGTAAAGATATGAATCTCGTCAGAAGCATTGACCACCTTGATACGATGCATGAGCTGGTCGTGAATCAGCCGGCTGGCTTCTTCCAACTGCGACGTTTTAAGCACGATATAGTCTTCGCTCTGTTCTTCAAACTCCGCTTTTGAAATCTCGCGAATCAGTCGTCCTTCCTCGATAATGCCGAACCGGTTACCCACCAAGTAGAGTTCAGACAGGATATGGCTGGAGATGATAAAGGTCATGCCAAACTCCTCGTTGAGTCGCTGCACCAGCTGGCGGAATTCCTTGATGCCGACCGGATCCAGGCCATTGATGGGTTCGTCCAGTATCATCAGGTCAGGTCTAGTAAGCAGTGCAATAGCTAGACCCAGCCGCTGTTTCATTCCGAGTGAGAAGTCGCGGAATTTCTTCTTGCCGGTATCTGTCAAGTCCACGTATTCCAAGGTTTCATGGATGACCTTGTCCGCATGGGGAATATGGCGGAGCTTGCAGTAGTAGCTGAGATTTTCATAGGCTGTCAGGTGGTTGTGAGCGACTGGCGTTTCGATGACAGAACCGACCCGCTTGAGGCTCTGTGTCCATTCTTGATAGTTCTGAGAGCCAAAGAGGGAGACATTGCCACTGCTTGCTTCCAAGAGCTGGGTAATGACCTTAATCAGGGTGGTCTTACCGGCCCCGTTCTTGCCAATTAAACCGTAAATATCTCCTTTTTTTATCGTCAGATTCACATCGGTCAGAGCGTACTGTCGGCCGAATTTCTTGCTGACTTGCTGTAAAACCAAAACATTTTCCATGATTGAGTCTCCTTTTCATGATGTTAGGAGAGAAAACTCCTCTTCTTATTAATTAGTATAGCGCCAAACCTTCAAATATTTATAAAGAATTTCTCAAATATTTCTAAAGTTTTTGATGAGGATTAAAAGCAAGTGGCAAATTGTGGAACTCTTAATCTTCAATTTCCAGCTCGTACAGTCCTCTGACTGCATTGCAGGCGTAGATTTTTTCTGCTGATTTTAAGTCGTCTAGGCTGAGAATTTTTTCTGTGGCCTGACCTGTTGCCAAGAGATGCTGGCGGTAGATACCATTCAAGAGACCTAGCTCGACTGGTGGCGTGTAGAGGTGACCATCCAGCTGGAGGACTAGGTTACCGATGGAGCTTTCCAGCAACTGACCTTGGGCATTGTAGTAAATCTGCTCCTGCTGGCCTAGGTCTAAATGTGGCCGATAGCTGGTTTTAAAGTAGGTAAAAGGCTGCTGCAAGTTGGTGTTTTGTGGGACGAGAATGGCCTTGCAGAAAGCTTCTGGGAGTGATTGTAGCTTTTCTAGCTGGCAGGTCACTTTTCCAGATTTGGCGATGGAGATCCGCAGGCGGTAGTCCGTACTTGGATCTAGTTCTGCTAGGCTTTGGTTCAACTCTGCCTTCAGTTTTTCCTCATCAAATGGATAAGCAAAGTAACGGGCGGCTTCCTGTAAACGCTTCAGATGTTGGTCTTGAAAGATCAGGCTGCCTTGCTCAATCTTCCCTGTCGTAATCAGGTCAAACTGCGGATTTTTCCGATAAAGAACAGCCGATTTTTGCTGGGTTTCGATGTACTCGGCTTCCCATGTGCTATCCCAGGTGATGCCGCCACCGACACCGTAAATCGCCTTGCCAGCCTGTAGCTGAATGGTGCGGATGGCAACATTGAAAATCCGCCTCTGGTCTGGCAGGCAGATACCAACAGTGCCGCAGTAGACACCGCGGGCGGCTTTTTCGGTCGCCTTGATGATCGCCATGGTCGAAATCTTTGGAGCGCCTGTGATAGAGCCGCACGGAAAGAGCGCATCAAAAATTTCTCCTAGGCCAATCTCAGGTCGCAGCTGGCTCTTAATGGTGGAGGTCATTTGCCAGACAGTGGAATACTGCTCGACCTGACACAGCTGCTCGACTCGTTCACTGCCAATCTCTGAAATGCGGTTCATGTCGTTGCGCAGCAAGTCAACGATCATCATATTTTCCGCTCGATTTTTAGGATCCTGACGCAGCCAATCAGCCTGTTCCAAGTCCGCAGCGACCGTCAGACCGCGATTGGTCGTGCCCTTCATCGGCCGCGTTGTCAGCTCACCTCGGTGCTCCTCGAAAAAGAGCTCAGGACTGATGGATAAGATTGCCTGATTATCGTGCTCTACATAGGCATTGTAGGCGGCATTTTGCTCGACGACCAGACGGTTGTAAATAGCCCAGCTGTCCTGTGGATTGAGCTCTGCGCCCAGCTGCACCGTGTAGTTGACCTGATAGGTATCGCCCTGACGGATATGGTGATGAATGGTTCCGATGGCCTTTTCGTACTCTTGCTCAGTCGTCAGGCTCTGCCATTGCGCTGGCATTTCTACCTCGTCGTAAGCTAAAGGAAATGGGGCTTCATCAGCCCTGTCATGAATGGTAAAGTAAATCAGGTACTCGCCCAGCAGAGGGGTTTTGTGGACCTGTAGCTTTTCCTCAAAAGCAGGAGCGGCTTCGTAGCTGACATAGCCCACTACATAAAATCCCTTTTTCTGCCAGTCCTCGACCTCTTGCAGAATCTCTCTGACTTCGGCCAACTCGCGCGTTTTGAGCTCTTTAATGGGCTGGCTGAAAATCAAGCGCCGACCCAGTTCTTTAAAATCAATAATCGTTTTCTTGTGCATGAGTTTATTGTATCATAAGATAATTTGAATGAAAACGGATTTATCAGATGAGACACTGTTTATTTTATAATAGTTGACAGATTAGTAAGTGTGTCGGTATACTAATTTAAAAAAGAAAGAGTGAGATGCTTATGAAATCAAACAAATTGCTATGGATAAATGGAATTGTTGGCATTTTAGGGGGTCTGATAATCCTTTACGCTTCTTTAAATAGATGGCACTGGGAAATTATTAATTTAGTTCCTAAACTAATAGAAAACCCAGGCTGGGGCGATATGGTTATATTGACCAGCTGGCTGCTTTTGGGACTTTCTATCGTCGGAATGTATCACTATAGCAACGACCCAAGAGTCAATAAGACGAGTCATGAGCTTCTATTCTGCGCCTCTGTCATGGGATTTATTCCTTTTCTAGCTATATTTGCAGACCTTCTATCCATAGGAGCTGGGGTTCTCTATCTTCAAGATTTTTAAAAATTTAAGAGTGATGGCAAAGTTGACTGACCCATGTCTCCTCCTGCTCGAAAGGCCTTGGAAATTATGATAAAATAAGGAAATGACAAAACTGCAAAGGAAGTCTTATGAAAAAAATCAATGAATCCTATAAACTCATCGTCTTTGCGGCGCTTGCTCTGGCTCTGGTTCTCTACATTGGAAATATCTGGTCTGGCCTGCAGAGTCTGACGTCGGTTTTTTCACCTATTATACTGGGTGGAGTCCTAGCCTTTATCTTTAATGTCCCGATGAAAAAGCTGGAAGACCTCCTGGACAAGTGCCGAGTCCCGCAAAAGTTGCAGCGTGGTTTGGCCTTAGTCTTGGAGGTGCTGATTTTAGCTCTCATTATGACGGGGATTGTTTCTATCGTCGTGCCGACTTTGACCACAGCTGTCAATCAGCTGAGCGCGACCATCGGCAAGGTAGCGCCTCAGCTAGCCAAGTGGCTGCAGCAGTCTGGCTTGCTTTCCTCTAGCCAGCTGCAAGATTTGACCAAGCAACTGCAAAACAGCGGCATTGTCAACAGGGCCATCTCTCTTCTAGGAAGTCTGACAGGCAATATCTCTGCTATTTTTGGCAATTTCTTTTCTGTCATCATGTCCATCTTTCTTATGTTTGCCTTCTTGAGCAGCAAGGAGCATTTGCAGACGATCACGATCCGTCTTTTGCAGGTCCTGCTTCCTGAGAAGGCTGTGAAACGCCTATCCTATGTGGGTTCTGTCATTGTTGAGACCTATGATAAGTTCCTAATGGGGCAGATGATAGAGGCCGTCATTGTTGGTGTTTTGGTCTTTATCGCCTATTCTCTGACAGGTCTGCCTTATGCGGCCTTGACAGGAGTTTTGGCTGGAGTGCTCTCTTTCATTCCCTACATTGGGCCTTTCTCAGCTTGTGCTCTGGGAGCTATCTTTATCTTCACCGACAGCCCTTGGAAAGCCCTTCTTTCTATCGCAGTCTTTCAGCTGGTGCAGCTGATTGAGGGCAATATCATCTATCCGCGCGTGGTCGGCCAGTCCGTCGGTCTCCCAACTCTCTTTACTTTAGCCGCAGCCCTGATTGGGGGTAATCTTTTCGGCCTAGTCGGCATGATTTTCTTCACGCCTATCTTTGCAGTTATCTACCGCTTGGTTAGAGAGTTTGTTGTGGAGAAGGAGAAGAGGAATGAGAGTGGAGAAGTTGCCTAATTACTTAGACGATAAATTTGCAAAAATAGGATCTTAATTATGAAATGGACTAAAACAAAAACAGTTATTACCTTGGGAGTAGTATTACTATCATCTTTGCTGGCTTGGATCCTCTACCTTTACTACAATGAACAATATTACGGACAGTTCTTTCAGTATTCGGGTAAAGCAAAGATTGATAATTATGAAATTATTGCGGATGGTGCAGGCGCTATTGTCCATTGGACTTCAATAACCCCAGAAGAAGATAAAAAGATGGCTGAGTTCGGTAGTCATTTTCGTGACAAAATTGACCAAAAAAGTTCTCGCTATATTCTGCGGCAGAACATTAAACTGAAAGAGCTTCCCTATCGTCTGATGGAAAGACCATCTGACGGTGCCTATTGGACTCTTAGTGTCTATCATATCAATGATAAAAAAATTGAAGAAGAAAAGGAGATAGATCTTTACAAAGTTGTAGAGAGTTACAATTCTAATTATTTACCAGCAGAACTAGGAGGAATTTACACTTGGCAAGGTCAAGACTATTTATGGATAGAAATACGAGATTTAGAGAATCCTCAAGAAACAAGACCGCTTTTCCTTAATCTAAAGAGTAGAAAATTGGAAGAAAACGAAATCTTAGCTCAAGATGACATGAGAAAACCTTTTATAAGGCTAGCGACTAATTGGGACCAAAAAGCAAGTGGCATTTATACCACTACTCCCGGTGGAGAAGTTCGAATAGATAAATCCGTTTTAGGACAGACTCAGTTTGATAGTAGTTCGAAGGCTTACAAGCTTTTAGAAAAAAAAGGAACGACTGTGTTTTTATTAAACTCGAAGAACAGTGCAGAAAGTTTTAGTCGGGAAGCAGCTGTCTATAGTCTACTTATGCCGGATACTGTGAATGTATATGAAGCTGTGACCATTCCTCCAGAGGTGTCTGTCGACAGTCAGGAGCATATCGTCAACTCTAAAGAAGAGTTTGACAGATACTATGATATTGAAAAGGCTAAAAAGCTGTATCATGAAACAGAGTAAGTAATACAAGATATTATAGAAACCAACGAGATTTTATTCTCGCTGGTTTTTCTTTTTCCAAGGTTATAATTTCTACCTATAGCAAACAATAATTTCAGTCAATGGTGCTTCTAAAATGGGGGGGTTGGACTGGTTGGCGAGATAGGTTATAGTTTTAGACTATATCAAACTCTGGGAAATTCCAATTATACAGAGGGGAGATTTTCTGATAAGATAAAATCAAGAAAAATTTTGGAGGACGTTTATGTCAACGACTATCATTGGTTTCCCACGTTTGGGCGAATTCCGCGAATTGAAATTTACAACTGAAAAATACTTTAGACATGAAATCTCAGCAGAAGAGCTTCTGGCTGCGGCCAAAGAGCTGCGCGCTAAGCATTGGAATATTGTTAAGGAAAAAGGAATTTCAGAGCTTCCATCAAATGATTTTTCTCATTATGACAATGTACTGGATGCAGCCTTTCTCTTTAACGTGGTGCCGTCATCTGTGCAAGGCTTGGAGTTGACTGACTTGGAGCGTTATTTTGCCCTGGCTCGTGGCTATCAGGGCGAAAAAGGGGATGTCCGTGCCCTTCCGATGAAGAAATGGTTTAACACCAACTACCACTATATCGTTCCTAAATTTGAAAAAGAAACCCAAGTCAAGCTGGCTGGGCATAAGATTTTTGATGAATTTGCAGAAGCTAAGGAGTTGGGCTTGGTAACCCGTCCAGTTGTGGTCGGCCCATTCACCCTCCTGCAAGTATCTGACTTTGAAGACGGTGTGGCGGCAGCGGACTTTGTCGATGCACTAGCTGCAGCTTATCAAGAAGTTTTTGCAAAATTAGCAGAGCTGGGCGCAGAGCGTATCCAGCTGGATGAGCCAAGTCTGGTCAAAGACCTGTCAGCAGAAGAAAAAGCTCTCTTCTTGGACCTTTATAAGAAACTTTTGGCAGACAAGAAAGGCCTGGAAGTCTTGGTTCAAACCTACTTTGGCGATGTTCGTGACATCTATGCGGACCTTGTAGAGTTGCCAGTAGATGCGATTGGTCTTGACTTCGTTGAAGGTAAGAAAACTCTTGACCTTGTCAAAGGTGGTTTCCCAGCTGACAAGACTCTTTATGCAGGGATTGTCAATGGTAAAAACATCTGGCGCAACAACTACGAAAAGAGCTTGGCAGTGCTTGAGCAAATCCCAGCTGAAAATATTGTGTTGACAAGCTCATGTTCGCTGCTCCATGTGCCATTTACAACGGCTAATGAAGAATTCAAACCAGCAATCTTGAACCACTTTGCCTTTGCGGTGGAAAAATTGGATGAAATCCGTGACTTGGATGCTATCCGCAATGGCGGCGGTGCAAAAGCACTTGCTGCCAACAAAGAACTCTTTGCGACTGAACGTGTGGGTGAAAATGCGGAACTTCGTGCTCGTATCGCTGGCTTGACAGACGCTGACTACACTCGTTTGCCAGCCTTTGCAGAGCGTGAGGAAATCCAACACAAGACACTCAATCTGCCACCGTTGCCAACTACGACAATTGGATCCTTCCCTCAAACTAAGGAAGTTCGTGCCAAACGCTTGGCCTTCCGTAAGGGTGAGCTGTCAGCAGAAGACTATGACAAGTTCTTGGCTGAGCAAATTGATGAATGGATCAAGTGGCAAGAAGAAGTTGGCTTTGACGTGCTGGTGCACGGTGAGTTCGAGCGTAATGACATGGTTGAGTACTTCGGTCAAAACTTGTCAGGTTACCTCTTCTCTAAGAATGGTT
>ERZ773042.730-NODE-730-length-21594-cov-4.049538_pt1 | contig 21594 bp, 22 predicted proteins | sample MGYA00511664_ERZ773042 | MGnify/ENA primary metagenome ERZ773042 (study PRJEB29015, sample SAMEA2737984) | human oral metagenome | biome: human oral; feature: human-associated habitat; material: dental | place: China | collected 2036 ... | reverse complement strand
CATCGAGGTGCGCCACGGCATGCGCAAGCAGGACATCATCCGTCAGCTGACGAAGAAGATGCTCGATCCTCGCGTCATGGAAGAGTACTTCCTCTGCCTGAGCGACGAGGAGGTCCTTTCCCTGCAGCAGCTGCTCACCGATCCCGACGACTTCGAGGAGGAGCCGCAACACAGCTTCGAGACGCTTTCGAACGCAGGCTACATCGCTGAAACGCCCGAATTTGAAATCGTCATCTCGCGCGACGTCGCCGCAGGCTTCATCCCCTTCGCCGTGGATATGGGCGAAGATCTGTACGAAAGGCGCCGGAAGCGCACATGGCTCATCGACACGATGCTCGCGGCGAACATCCTCTACAGCGTGACGCCGCTCGACGTACTGTGCCGCATCTACAACCAGGGCGGCATCGGCGACTTGAAACCCTCGGAGCTGAAGCGGGAGACGGCAAAGATTCCGCCCGACCTCATCATGGGCTATTGGCAGCGCGGTGACGTCTTCATCTCCGAGGATCTCGACGAGGACGAGGTTCAGATGATCTTGGAATCGCAGGGCGACGGCGACTTCTACATCCCCGGCACGGAAGAAATCCCGCTCTTCGCGCAGGGACTTGCGCTCGCCGATCCGAGCGACGAGCAGGCGCTGGCTCGCTTCTTCCACGAGACGCTCTCCTACGACGAAGAGGAAACGGTGGAAATCATGCGGCACATCCATTGGAGCTTCCTCGCGGGCGCTCCCGTTTCCTTCGTGCGCGACATGCTTAAGGACGACGGCTATTTCGACGCTCTGACGAAGGAACAGGACGTCACCCTGCGCCGCCTGCTGAACCGACTGCACGACAGCACGCGCTCCGTCGCGAACCGCGGCTTCACGACGAACGAGATCAAGGAGCGACAGCAGGCAGCACGTGCCAAGAAGGAAGAGCGCAAGAAGGCCTCGCGCCAAAAAGTCATTTTTTTGAAAGACAGGAACAAGGAGAAATCACATTGAGCAATCTGGACGTAGGTATCGTAGGTCTGCCGAATGTCGGCAAGAGCACCCTTTTCAACGCGATCACGAAGGCGGGCGCAGAAGCGGCGAACTATCCCTTCTGCACGATCGAGCCGAACGTCGGCGTCGTCGACGTGCCCGACGCTCGCCTTGCGGTGCTGCACGAGATGTACCAGTCGAAGAAGACGACGCCCGCCTCCGTGCGCTTCGTCGACATCGCCGGACTCGTCGCTGGCGCGTCGAAAGGCGAAGGACTCGGCAACAAGTTCCTCGAGCACATCCGGCAGGTCGATGCCATCGCCCACGTCGTGCGCTGCTTCGAGGATACGAACATCACGCACGTCGCGGCGACGATCGACCCCGTGCGCGACATCGAGACGATCCTCACGGAATTGTGCCTCGCCGATCTCGAAGTCCTCGAAAAGCGCATCATGAAGCTCGCCAAGCTCGCCAAGAGCGGCAGCAAGGAGGCGAAAGCGGAGGACGAGGTGCTGCGCCGCATCAAGGCTTGCCTCGAAGAGGGCCAGTCGGCCAGAAGCCTCGACCTCACGGAGGACGAGCTATCGCTCATCCGCGAGATGAACTTCCTGACCTTGAAGCCCATGCTCTACGTCGCCAACGTCGCCGAGGACGAGGCGGCAAAGGACGGCGCGGGAAATGCGCACGTCGCCGCCGTGCGTGACTACGCGGCAAAGGAAGGATCGGAAGTCGTCGTCGTCTCGGCGCGCGTAGAGTCGGAAATCGCCGAACTCGACGCAGAAGATGCGAAGGCCTTCCTCGAAGAACTCGGCCTTACGGAAAGCGGACTCGACCGTCTGATCAAGGCGGCGTTCGAGCTTCTGGGTCTTCTGACCTTCCTGACGGCAGGGCCGGACGAGTGCCGCGCCTGGACGATCGTGCGCGGCACGACGGCGCCCAAAGCGGCAGGCAAGATTCACTCCGACATCGAACGCGGCTTCATCCGCGCGGAGATCGTCAACTACGACGACCTCGTCGCTGCGGGCAGCACGGCGGCCGCCCGCGAAAAGGGGCAAGTGCGCCTCGAAGGCAAGGACTATGTGATGCAGGACGGCGACGTGACGTACTTCCGCTTCAACGTGTGAGTTTGCAGCGCGTGATACTGGGGACGGGGCGCGTGCGCCGCTTCCCCGATCTATTTCTATCGCAATAGGAGGCGGCGGCCATGACAGCGCAGCGGCGGATCTTTTCGGCAGTCCTGCTCACGTCCTTCATGGGGCCGTTTCTCGGCAGCTGCATCAACATCGCCATCCCGACGATCGCCGTGGAGTTCTCGTGCCCCGCGACGGATCTCTCGTGGCTCGCGACCGCCTTCCTCTTGGGCGCCGTCGCCCTGCTCCTGCCTTTTGGCCGCATGGCGGACATCCTCGGCCGATGTCGCATCTACGCGATCGGCACGGCAGCGATGGCCGCCGTCTCCTTCATCGCGGCGTTTTCCCCCTCGGCCTCCTTCCTCATCGCCATGCGCGCCCTGCAGGGACTGTCCCTGGGACTCGTCTTTTCGAGCGGCATGGCGCTCCTCGTGGCGGCACATCCCGCAAAGCAGCGCGGGCGCGCTATCGGCTACTCCGCCGCCGCCACCTACGTCGGACTGTCCTTGGGGCCTGTGATCGGCGGTCTCGTCACGCAGCACTTGGACTGGCGGCTTCTCTTCGTCCTCACCTCCATCGTCATCCTCGTGAGCAGCCTGCTCGTGCGCACCATCAAAGAAGATTGGTACGGCGAGCGAGAAGGCGGCTTCGATCTGCCCGGTGCCGTCTTCTACACGGCAGCGAGCACGCTGACGCTCTACGGGCTTTCCTCGCTCGCCGCCTTCTCCTGGATGCGCCTCGTGCTGCTCGCGGGACTCGTCTTTCTCGCGCTCTTTCTTTGGCAAGAGCGGCGGGCGAGCACGCCGCTCCTTCATCTCTCGCTCTTTGCGAACACGGTCTTTGCCATGAGCAACCTCGCCGCGTTTTTGAACTACAGCGCGACGTATGCAATCGGCTTTTTGCTCTCGCTCTACCTGCAGCTCGTGCGCGGCCTCGACGCTTCGACGGCGGGCGTCGTCCTGCTCCTGCAGCCCTTGATGATGGCGATCCTCTCGCCCATCGCGGGAGCGCTCTCCGACAAGCACGAGCCGCGCCTCGTCGCGAGCTTCGGCATGGCGCTGACGACCGCGGGCATCTTCTGCTGCTCGCTCTTCGACGCTAAGACGCCGCTTCCCCTCATCGCGGCTGCCTGCGTCATCATCGGCATCGGTTTCGGCTTCTTCTCGCCGGCAAACAACAATGCCATCATGGGCGCCGTCTCCAAGAAACTCTACGGCGTCGCCTCTTCCATGGTCTCGGTCATGCGCCTCTCGGGACAGGCCGTCTCCATGGCGGTCGTGACCCTGCTGCTCGCACAAGCGACACTTCCCGCAGCCGCCGATTGGACGGAGGAACTTTCAGCGGCGATCCGCCTCATCTTCTCCTGTCTGGCCGTCTCATGCGCCGCCGGCGTCGTCGCCTCGCTCATGCGCGGCAGGAGGAAAACAGCCGAAGAGGACGCGAACGGATATGACTGACGGAAAGGAGTGCAGCCATGCAGCGCTATGAACCGGGCGACATCGTGCGCATGAAGAAGCGCCACCCGTGCGGCAGCGACCTCTGGCGCATCCTGCGCACAGGCACGGACTTCGGGCTCAAATGCGAAGGCTGCGGGCGCTTCGTACAGATCGGGCGCGAGAAGTTCCTGCGCCTCGTGCGCGAGGTCAAGGAAAAGCCGGACACTTAAAGCCATTCCTTCGGGTGGGTGATAAAAGCATGAATGAAAGGAGGAGAAGCGACATGGAAAGCGGCAAGAGCGATAAGAGTGGCAAGACGAGCCTTTTTCCTGTCGCCATGCCTCCGGCATCGACGAAGGAAAAGCAGCTGATCGCCATCGGCGCCTCGACCGGCGGCACGGAAGCGATCGCGGCCATCCTCAAGAACCTCTCGCCGCCGCTCCCTCCCATCGTCATCGTGCAGCACATCCCTCCCGTCTTCAGCAATCATTTCGCGCACAGGCTCAACGCCATATCGAAGCTCACGGTCAAGGAAGCCGAGGACGGCGAGGTTCTCAGGGACTCGACCGCCTACATCGCGCCCGGCGGCCAGCACATGAAGCTCGAAAGGCGCTCGGGCAGGCTCTTCGTCACATGCACGAAGGGCGACCCCGTGAACTGGGTGCGCCCGTCCGCCGACGTCCTCTTCTTCACCGTCGCAGAACTCGTCGGCGACGCAGCGCTCGGCGTCATCCTCACGGGCATGGGCGCGGACGGCGCGAAGGGACTCTTCGCCATGCGCCGCGCAGGCGCCATGACGTTCGGTCAGGACGAAGCCTCATGCGTCGTCTACGGCATGCCGCGCGCGGCCTTCGAGCTGGGAGCAGTCGAACGCCAACTGCCGCTCGCGATGATGGCGGGCGCGATCACGCAGGCCGTGCGCGGGCGATAGAAAGGACTTTTATGGAAATCAGCAACCTAGCCTGCCCCAACTGCGGCAGTGAAAACACAGTATCCGTTCCGCTCATGTACAAGAGAGGCCACGCCACGGGAACGGCAACGCATAAGGAAATCGTCGGCTACGACGTAGAAACGACGACAACCACCTATTCAGACGGCTCGAAAAAAACAGAAGAAACCGGTCGGCATGCCGTCTACGGCGACGTCACGCGCCCAACTTACACGGTCACGGATCTTGCCCGTGAGATCGCTCCGCCGCCCGAGCCAAAGCTCAAGCAACTTGAACATGACACTATGACGGTTGGTTGCGTTTCTTTTGGCTGCCTGCTACCAATCCTGTCGCTTGTCATAAGCCTAGTGGCCTACAAATTTTCAAAGCTCTCGGGTCTGGAAAATACCTTGACCTATATCGCTGCGGCACTCGTCATTTGGAAACTCTGGAACGACCGCAGAACTACAAACAAGAAAAATCGCGCGCAAAAAGAAGAATATGATCAGGCCATGGAAGAATATACGCGCCGTCTTGCGGAGTGGGAAAAACTCTTCATCTGCATGCGCTGTGGTCATATCTTTAAGCCATAGCCTCCTTCCGAGTAAACCAAAACGAGCTACTGTATGAGACATCTCCCCGTTTCATACAGTCGCTCGTTTTCTTCTCTACAAATCCCTTATATCTCACAAATCCCGATCCTGCGCAGATAATTTCACGTCTGCGCCTCATACGGATAGACTGTTAGTGCGCCTTCCTTGTACTCGCCAATGTAGACGTCCTTGAGTTCATATCCCTGCTCTCGAAGCGCCGCGTCGAGCCAGATCCGATCCTTGTCGGCAAGTTCCAAGGCTTCCTCATCTGCCTGTCCGTCGACGACGACGGGATAGCGTGCGTTCTGCTCGCCGTACTGGATGACCGTGAGCTGACCGTTCGGCTCAAGAACGGCACGCTTGACGTCCTTGACGAAGTAGACGCCCGCCGTGCGCAGCTTCAGATGGATGTCGTGCGCCAAGAGTCCCTGCCTCATGCACTCTTCGACGTCGAGCTTGCCGCGCTCGATGATGCGCACGGGATGTCCGTCGACGAAGGATTTGACGGCGCTGCTGTTCGACTTCATGTATTTCAGGAGCAGGACGAGCATCGTCCAAGCGATGAGCACGAGGATGAAGTCCAGGACAGAAATATTCTCGTTGTATATGACGCCGCCGATGATGCCGCCGAGGACGTAGTTCTGCACCTGATCGGTCGCGGAGCTAGGCGCGAGATTTCCCTTGCCGAGGAGATTGATCTGCAGCACGAGGCACAGAAGCCCGAGCGCGAGTTTTGCCAAGACCAGCGAATATGTGAGCATTGCGCGTCCCTCCTAAGAATCCTTGTCAAGGATCTTCACGTCACGCGTCATCAGATGCGTTTCCTCGTACTTGAAGGACGTGTAATCGCCGTTGAACGTGATCTCGTAATACTTGCCCTCCGCTTCGACGAGAAGTCCCTGCTTGAGGTGCGTGGAGTTCGTGCGAATCTCCTCAGGCTCTACCTGCAGTTCCTCGCCGAGGCTGTGCAAAAATCCCGCCATGCGCGAGGTCTGCTCGCGATCGCTCTTCGTCTGGCTGAAATTGTTCCACTGTGCGCCGCCCAGGAAGGCGACGGCGAGGAAGAGGATGACAATGAGGTCGCGATAGCGCGTGACGAGACGGTTGCGAAAATACTTGATGATGGCAACGAGCAGCGCGAAAAGCATGAGAAAAGACACGCCGTACCGTACAGCGTCGTTGATCTGACTGTGCTGCACGATGTAAGCATAGGTATAGAACTGCAAGAAAAGCACCTCCCATAGTGCGGTGAACCGCCGCGAAAAAAGAACTGCCGCGAGAGCGCAGCCTCAGCGCACAAAGTACGGTTTCAACAGCAATGTGAGGAAAAAGACGGCGGCGGCGACGACGACGATGCTCGCGCCCGCCGCCATGTTGCAGTAGTAGGCGAGCAAGAGTCCCGCAACGCCCGAAAGGAGCGCGATGGCGACGGAGAGCAGATGGTAGCTCTTGACGTCCTGCGCGATATTCCTTGCGGCGGCGGCGGGCAGCACGAGCAGCGAGTTGATGATGAGAAGCCCGACCCACTGGATGCTGACGGCGACGACGACGGCGAGCACGGAAGCAAAAAGCCCCTCCGTGAGGAAGGCGGCGACGCCTCGGCTTCTAGCGAACGACGCGTTGATCGAGAGCACGAGAAGCGAGTTGAACACGAGAGCCCAGACGAGGACGACGGCGAGAAAGACGAAGAAGAGCGAGCCGATTTCCTCGGGCGAGATGGAAAGAAGATCGCCGATCAGGTATGAGGAATATTTGTTGAAGCCGCCGCCCCGGCTCATGAGCATGAGGCCGAGCGCGATGCCCGTAGACGAGAAGACGCCGATGATCGTGTCCGTCGACGCGCTGCTGCGGTTCTTGATGTAGGTGATGAGGAGCGCGAAGACAACGGAGAAGGCGACGAGCGAGAGGAGCGGCGAGAGCCAACCCAAGAGCACGCCGACGGCAAGCCCCGTGAAAGCGCCGTGTCCCAGAGAGTCCGAGAAGAACGCCATGCGGTTCGACACGACCATCGTGCTCAGAAGCCCGAAGAGCGGCGTCACGAGCAGCACGGCGAGAAAGGCGTTCTTCATGAAGCCGTGCTGCAGCCAATCGAAGGGCAGAGCGCCGAGAAGCGTATAGAGGAGTTCCATCAGTGCCTCACCCCGCTTTCCTTCTCCGACTCGACCTGCAGTGACTCATTTATCAGAGCTTCATCCTGCAGCGCATCGGGCGCCGTCTCCATTTTCTGAGGCGCTGCGCCCGCGAGCATGCCGAAGATCTTCTTCGTCCGCGCGTCGCCGAAGACCTCAGCGGGCGTGCCGCTCGTGACAACTTTATGGTCGAGCAGCACGACCTGGTCGGCATACTTCGCAACGAGGTTCAGATCGTGCGAAATCAGAATGATCGCCATGTCCTCTTGGGCGCGAAGCTCGGCAACGATATTGTAAAAAAGCTCCAAGCCGTTCTGATCGACGCCCGAAACAGGCTCATCGAGGAGCAGCAGGTCGGGCACGGGATCGAGCGCGAGCGCAAGAAGCACGCGCTGCAGTTCGCCGCCCGACAGTGCGCCGAGCCGTCGGTCGACAAGGTGCTCGGCATGGACGCGCGCGAGGCTCTTCAAGACGCGCGGCCTCAAGGACTTCGCAGGAAAGAGCCAGACGGGGCGGCGCGAGAGGCACGCCATGAAGATGTCCATGACGCTCGTCGGCGAACTGACGTCGAAGCGCAGGTACTGCGGCACATAGCCGATGACGGGCTGCCCCGTGCGCCGTCCCGCCGCGTCCGCATAGGAAAGCCTCCCCTTGTGCGGCACTTCGCCGAGGATGGCGCGAAGGAGCGTCGATTTTCCCGCGCCGTTCGGCCCGATGAGTGCCGTGAGCTGTCCGCAGTGGACATGAAGGTTCACGCCCGAAAAGATTTCCACGCGCCCAAAGGATACGGCGAAGTCTTCGATCTTCGTGCAGCAGAGATGGCCGCAATCGTCCGCTGAACGCGCGCGGTGATGCAGGATATTCTTGAACAAGGAGACGCCCCTTTCTAAGGAAGCACGGATAAAAATGCGGAAGCGCGAAAGCGCCTAGCGCGTCAGCCGGGAGAAAGATCGGTTCGCGAACCAGAAGCAAAGGAGCGCGTAGAAGACGAGCGCACCGAAAGAAAGCGCAGACGCCGCCTCGCCGCCCGCGAGTGCACGCAGGAGCACGCTCGTATGCGTGAGCGGCAGAAGTTCGATGAGGATGCGCACGACCTCGGGTAAGGCCTTCGTCGAGAAGAACGTGCCGCAGAGGAACGACATCGGCAGCAGGATGTATGTATTGACCTGTCCCATCTCTTCGTACGTCTCAATCTTCATCGCCGCGATGAAGCCGATCTCCGCAAAGATCACGCAGTTCAGCACGAGCACGAGGAGAAAGAGCGGGGAAAGAGAGAGCTTCGCGCCGAAAAGGCAGGCGAGCGCAACGATGATGGCAGAGGAAATGAGTCCGCGCAATACGGCCGCAAGCACCTTGCCGATGACGAAGGCTGCTGGACGGATTGGCGCGACGAGGTACTCTTCAAGGCTCTTGTGGTAAATGCGCTCGGCATGCACGGGAATCACGCTGTTGAAACTGATGTTCATGGAATTGAGCGCGAGGATGCCCGGCACGAGGAAGTCGAGATAGGTGCCGGAAGACACCGATATGCTCCTGCCCAGACCCCAGCCGAAGGCGACGAGGTAGAGGAGCGGCGCGACCATGCGACTCAAGATGAACTTCGCCAAACGGCGCTTCAAGACGATCCAATCGCGCCAGAAGACCGTCCATATATCATAGAGCAATCACAGCCCCTCCTTTCGCCCCGTCAGCTCGATGAAGGCGTCCTCCAGATTCGAGCGGCGGATGCTCGCCGCGCCGTCGAGCGCGGCGGCAAACGCGGCGGCGTCTTTGCGCCCTGCGAAGTAGCGGTACTCGCGCCCCGCCTCGCCGTCCCACTCGACGACGAAATCGCCGAGCCTTTCGCGCAGGGCGGCGGGCGCATCAAGCGCCGCGAGCTTGCCGCGATTCATGATGGCGACGCGCGCGCAGAGGCTCTCCGCCTCCTCGATGTAGTGCGTCGTCAACAGCACCGTCACACCTTCGTGCGCCATTTGCCGGATCAGCTCCCAAATGCGCCGCCGTACCTGCGGGTCGAGCGCAACCGTCGGCTCGTCGAGGAAGAGGATGCGCGGGCGATGCACAAGGGCGCGCGCGATGAGAAGCCTGCGCTTCATGCCGCCCGACAAACGCCGCACGGGATCGCGCCGCACGCCTTCAAGCTCTACGAAGGCGAGCAGCTCTTCTATGCGTGCGCGGCGCTCCGCCGCCCCGATATGATGCAGGCGAGCGTGCAGCTCAAGGTTCTCGCCCGCCGTCAAATCCTGGTCGAAGTTCACCTGCTGCGGCACGACGCCGATCAGCTCCTTGACCGCCGCTTCATTTCCCTCAAGCGGCCTGCCCTCGTAGAAAATTGCACCCGAAGTCGGCTGCGTGAGCATCGTCAACATGCGGATAGTCGTCGTCTTGCCCGCGCCGTTCGGCCCTAAAAGCCCGAAGATCTCCCCGCGTGCGACAGCAAAAGAAAGCCCGTCTACCGCACGCTTCACCGCTGCCTTTCCCGCAGCATCGGTATGACGAAACTCCTTGACAAGATTTTCCACGCAAACCAAGACAGCACCTCCTCAGCCTGCAACTTTTTCTCTTCGTTGGTAGATTACTACAGGAAGCACGTCGCGTCAACCATGCGAGGAGAAAAATCAACGTCTGCCGTACTTCGTACCGCGTCCGCTGCCGCGCACCTTGATAAATCCTTGTTCCAAAAGCGCGTGCAGGATGCGCAGCACGCGCGAGCGACCATAGCCGCTTCTCGCCGCGATCTCACTGCGCGAAAGCGCGGCATTCGCCAAGAGGTCGTACACTCTCTTTTCTTCCGACGACAAACCTGCGCCGCCCTGCTGCACGGACGGCAAAACGACACGCAACGAATGCTCGAAAAACTCAAAGCTCGGCGCAAGAGAACTCTTTGCATAAGCCTCCGCGATGCGCCGCACACCGCTTCCCATATTTTCAATATAGCGCAAACGAAACAGCACATTGCCCAGTACAGGATTGCGCAGAATGGAGATATTGCCGCGCAAATACTCCTCCTCCGAGATGTCGGCAGGAAGACCGCCGGGCGAGGCCACCTCGATTCTGTCGGCGAACATCATCACTTGTATATGCGGAGCGGAATCCCATGTGCGATGTGCTAAGGCATTGGCAATTACCTCACGAAACGCCTTGGCGGGTACAAGTTCCTTCCCGACGCGCTCCAGTCCTTCGATTTCCTCGTATTGATAGTATCGCTGAAACATCTCGATCGTCTTTTTATATTGCAAAAGAACGGACATGCCCGAAAATCGCTCACGCTCCACAATCTCGTCCAGACTGGCGCCGAAGCGCACGACGTCAATACCGGGAAAGGAATTCTCATCCGCCAGAAGCACCGCCGCTTGGTTGTAACCCTCCTGATCGTGATAAAGCCCCAGCGTTTTCAAAATATCACGGGAGATGCCTGCAATGCCCAACCGCTCCAAAAGGTTCTCCGCCAAGCACGAAAAATGCAGTTCCTCCTCCCCAATCGACAGTTGGTCAAACGACTTGCCCGTTCCTTCGAGCACAAGGCGGCGCAATTCCTCGCGGCTCACCTCCACCGTCGCCGTATGATTGCGCTTGTACGCCTTGCCACGATACGTATACGGCGGATCCATGCCCTTTTCCACGCGCAGCACAACGATATTCTGACCATCGAGCACAATGCTGAAATTCGGTTTTGGCTCGATGGCATCGTTGATCTTATTTTCCACGGCGAGCGCAAAATCGTCTGGATTCTTCACGCCCACGCGCTCCCCTGCATCATTTATGCCGAAACAGACTTCTCCCGCACCGTAATTGGCATAGGCGCTGACCGTCTTCAGAAACGAGTTGGTCATATCTGCCTTATATTCCAAGGTCTTGCTTTCTCCCGCCATCAAAAACACCTCCAGTCCTTGCATTATAGCATAAAAACCCTTTCGTGCGTTTCTCGTGCGAACGATAGCACGAAAAATATTTTTTCGTACGATACGAAAAAATATCATGGAACACAAGCCAGTAAAATTCACAGGAAAAAGCCCTCGACGAAAATCATCGAGGGCTTTTCTTCACCTGTGCTTCCAGCACTTTTTCAATCGAAAGCGCCTACATGGATGCTCGTGATCTTTCCTGCCCCGTTGAACAGGAACTTGATGCCAAGATTGCCATTGGATTCGCTCTGATAAAAGAAGCTCCCTTTCCCTTGACTGTCCGGCTCGCCATAGATGCGCAGCACCGTTTCCTTCGTCATGCCGACCGTGATGCCCGCAGGTGTGGCCCAGCCGTTATTTCCCTTGCAGTCCGCGTGCACCATTGCGGCGTTGCAAAAAATGACATCCACGCTCGCTCCGTAATGATATGTGTCGACCCAGCCCCGCCAAAGCGGATGCTGACTCGTCGTCGACACCTTCGACGGTGCGCCGTATATGCCGCGCACATAATCCACCGACGCCCCATAAGGGATGCCGCCGAGCGACACTTCCTCATCGGGCACGGAAGCGGACGCCGCGCTCATCGTCGAAAACAATGCGAACACAGCGATTGCAGAAAAAAACTTACGCATGAGGTTCACTCTCCCTTTCAAAAATCGATTTCAGTCTGCTGAAACCCTACCTTCTTCATCCCCATCCAACGCGCTCACCTCTGCCGCGCCTCGTCAAACGCATCGAGCACCGCGAGCATCTCCTGCGGCAGACGGCGACGGCATTCCGCTTTCAGCGCTTCGGGCACGCCGTAGAAAGCTTCGGCAATGCTGCCCGCGATGCAGGCGACCGTGTCCGTATCACCGCCGAGGGACACGGCATTTCGCACGGCATCCTCGAAATCCGTGCTTTCGAGGAACGAAATAATCGCCTCGGGCACAGAGCCTTGGCACGTAGCGTCCATCGAGTAATGCGGACGAATCTCATCGAGCGTGCGTGACAAATCGTAGCCGAATTCCCGCACGATATAATCCTTGATCTCTTCCTTCGACTTTCCCCCACGCGCGAGGAATATAGCGCTCGCCGTCGCCTCCGCGCCCTTGATTCCCTCCGCATGGTTGTGCGTAACGACCGCCGTCTGCCTTGCGACCTCGCGCGTTCTCGCGAGCGTATCGTAGAGCCAGCCCGCAGCGGCGACGCGCATCGCCGAACCATTGCCGAAACTGCCGTACGGCTCAGGCTCATCACTTGCCAGCCAGCGGCGGAAGAGTCCGCCGTAGCCGGCGCGAGGATACCTCCTGCCCCAGCGCTGCATCGAGCGAACGATCGCCGCACAAACCGCCGCTTCGTCCGCCTCTTCTCCCACTTCCAACAAGGCGTCGGCCACGGCGATCGTCATCACCGTATCATCCGTAAAGCGCGAGCCTTGACTGAACAGAGGAAAATCCTTCGTCTTGCCGCCGCGATCGAATTCATACGGCGAACCGATCATATCGCCTAAGATTGCACCATACATAAGACAGTCTCCTTTCCATTCCCCGTTTGTCCCAACGGCTTTCATCGTCTTACGCCCAATATTTCTGCACAGACCACAGGCGTTCGTGCGTGCAATTTGACCATCGCGCAGAATTTCTCAAAAAGCATCAAAAATCAAAGCTGAAAGATCCTGCAATAAATCGCCAAATCCTCGTCCTTGAACACATTGAACACGATGCGCATCGGCGCATCATGCGCATGAAGCCACGCGCGGCAGGTCGCAATAGCTGTCTCGGCGGCTTCCTGCGGCGGGTAGTGAAACTCGCCCGTCGATATACAGCAGAAGGCGACGGAGGTCAGCCCATGCTCCGCCGCGAGGTCGAGGCACGCGCGGTAGCACGAGGCGAGACATTGCTGCGCCTCGCGCGTGACGCCCGCGAATATGCCCGGCTCATGGACAGGACTTCCCACGGGCGCGATGATCGGGCCAACCGTATGAAGCACATGGCGAGCGGGCAGATTGAATCCCGGCGTGATCTTCGCGCGCCCGGCAGGCTCCGAATGCCCTTGTTCCCGCATGATTTCATCGCAGGCGGCGCGAAGGGCGAGTCCCGCAGTCGAGTGGATCGCATTGTCGATGCAGCGGTGCAGCGGCACGAAGCAGCCGAGCAGGGCGGAGTTCGCCGCATTGACGATGGCGTCGACGGCAAGGCGCGTGATGTCGCCCTGCCAGAGCACGAAGTTTTCATCCGCAGTGTCCATACCCGCACCGCTCGCCGCGCCGCGTGCCATAGCCGTGCGCCTCTCTTCCGCCACCGTCGGCAGAGCCGCGCCGTCGACGACGCCTCGCGCCTCGCGCTCTTCGGTGAGCAGAGCGTCCTGCACGCGCAAGAAATCCGCCTGCAAGGGAATCGGCGGACGCACGTTCATCAAGGCACGCAGAAAGTCGCGCTGCGCCTGCTCCACGTCCGGCACATGCTCGGCTTCCTCGCGATAGGCAGGCATCTCCGTCAGAAGATGCTCGATGAGGAACGCGACCTTCTCTCTGCGTCCTTCTGCGCTTTCCTGCGCTTCAATCGCCATGCCCCGCACTCCTTTCCATTGCCTCCTGCAGCGCCTTTAAGGAGGCGTCAATATCGCCATCGACGAGAATGCTCTGCGCGGCGATCTCCTGCGGCGCGACGGCTTCCCCCCGATTCATCACGCAATAGACGGCTGCGGGATTCTCCTTCGTCAGCGCCCAGAACGGATACTTGATGATGCCCGGCGTATTCGCACCGACGCCGAATTCCCAATAGAGCACGCGTCCCGTCTGATGCGCACGCAAAAATTCTTGATACCGTTTCGCCGCCTCATGCCAGCCCGCATCCTCAACAAAAGTGCTGTCAGCACGCAGATTCATCCCCATCGGCTCGCCGCAGCGCGGGCAGTGCGGCACAAGCTCTCGCGGCACGCGCATCGCCTTCTGCTCAGCGACCATGCGGCGCACCGTATCATAGTTGTCATACGTCGCATCGTGACAGGGCACGGAACACTGCCAAAGGCCGTAGTCGCCCTGCGTATAAAAGAGCCATTCCTTCGGAAAGCCGTTGTCTTGAAAAAAGTGGTCAACATTCGTCGTGATGACGAAAAAATCCTTGCCGCAAAGCAACGAAAGGAGACGCTGATAGAGCGCATTCTGTCGCTCCTCGTAGCGGTTGATCCAGATATAGCGGCTCCAATACGCCCACTTCTCTTCAAGCGTCGGGAACGGATAGAAGCCACCCTCGTACATATTGCGGAAGTGATACCGCTCGATAAAGTCGGCAAAATGCTTTTGAAAACGTGCACCGTCGTACAGATAGCCGGCAGCTGCTGAAAGCCCTGCGCCCGCACCGACGACGACCGCCTCCGCCTCAAAAAGCGCCTGCCGCAGGCGCTCGATCTGCTGAACCATCGGAGGATTCGATGCCATTTACTTTCCCTCATTTCGATGTTCTGATACCATTTGCCGCATTGCAATGCCACAAGGTGCTTCCTCATGGCGCAAAAGCGCCGCCGTACCATAGGCAGCGCTTCCTGCCTATACCGCCCTACACTTTTTCCACAAGCTGCCGCACGAAGTCCGTCGCAGGATGCGCCTCGATCTCCTCGGGCGCGGCGAACTGCTCGATGCAGCCATCTTTCAAAATGAGGACGCGCGTGCCGAGGCGCAGGGCTTCTTCGACATCGTGCGTGACGAAGACGATCGTGAGACCGCCGCGTGCGTGAATGGCGCGGATCTCGTCCTGCAGCTGGCGGCGCAGCAGAGCGTCGACCGCGCCGAACGGCTCGTCCATCAGCAGAAGCTCGGGCGACGCCGCCAAGGCGCGCGCGATGCCGACGCGCTGCTGCTGCCCGCCCGAAAGCTCTGCGGGGTAGCGTTCGCCAAGCTCTGCGGCAAGGCCGACGATCGCCATCCACTTCGCCACGGCCTTCTTTGTGCGCGCCTTATCGCTCTTGTTCCAGAGGTTCGGCACATAGGCGATGTTTTCCTCGACCGTCAGATGCGGGAAGAGCACGCTGCCCTGAATCGCATAGCCGATCTTGCGGCGCAGCTGCACGAGATCCGCCGTCTTGAGGCTTTCGCCGAGCACCGTGATCTCGCCCGAAGTCGGCTCGACGAGTCCGTTGATCATCTTGAGGAACGTCGTCTTGCCGCCGCCCGACGCGCCGAGCACCGTGATGAATTCGCCCGTCTCGATGGAAAGGCTCAAGTCGCGGACGGCCTCCGCCCTTCCATACGATTTGCTTACATCGCGAAACGTGATGACCGCACTCATCGGAGCACCCCCTTTTCTTCCAAGAAGCGGCGTGCAACCGCGCGCGGCTCCTCGCCGCCCGACTCGACCGCGTCGTTCATCTCTGCCATCTCCGCTTCCGAAATCAGTCCGTCGAAATGCGCGAGCAAGGCGCGAAGCTCGGGATGTGCCGAGAGCGCCTCTTCGCGCACGACCATGCCGCATTCGTAGGACGTAAAAAATTTCTTGTCATCTTCAAGCACGATACCATTGACCTTGGAAAGCCTCCCGTCCGTCGTGAAGACGATCATCGAATCGAGCTTGCCTTCATCAAGCGCCTGATACTTGAGACCGATGTCGATATCGACGGTCGAAGCGAAGTTCATGCCGTAAGCGCGGCACATTGCAGGGAAGCCGTCCTCGCGCTCGAAGAAATCGTACTCGGCGCCGAAATTCATCTTGTCTGCGACGCGTGCGAGGTCGGAATACGTCCTGAGCTGATACCGCTCGGCGAGATCACGCCGCACGGCGATGCCGAAGGTATCGTTGAAGCCCGTCATGCCGAGCCACTCCATGCGATAACGATTGCGATACTCTTCCTGCAATTCGGCGAAGCGCGATTCGTCGTAGGCGTCCGTGCGTTTCAAAACCTGCAGCCAGCCCGTTCCCGTATACTCGGGATAGATGTCGAAATCGCCATGCTCCATCGCCGGCATGATGTTCGACGTGCCGCCGCCGACGCCCGGCGTCAGGGCGACCTTGAGCCGCCCGTCCTGCTCAATGACGAGTTTGAGCATTTCTCCGAGAATCAGCTGCTCCGTCATCGGCTTCGTCGCGATGCGGATGACGGCGACCTTCGTGCTCTGGAAGAACGCATAAGCGCCGCCTGCTGCGACGAGCGCGAGAGAAATCGCCGCAAGACGCCGCCACGAACGTCTCCTCCGCCCCCTCGTACCGCTTCGGCGGAAAAAGGCCCGCTTTTCGAGGCGAGCGAGAACGGTATCAGCCAGGAGCGCCAGACAGGCGATGAGGAGGGAGCCGTCGAAGGCGAGCGCCGCATTGTTCGTCGTGATGCCGCGATAGATGGCGATGCCGAGGCCGCCCGCACCGATGAAGGATGCGATGCCCGCGAGCGCGATCGTCATCGTCGTCATGTTGCGGATGCCTGCGAGAATGACGGGCATGGCGAGCGGCATAGCGATGCGCCTGAGCACCTGGAAGCGCGTCGACCCCATGCCGACCGCCGCTTCGATGAGGAGCGGATCGACATTCTTCAAGCCCGTATGCGTATTCTTCACCATCGGCAAGAGCGCGTAGAGCGTCAAGGCAATGATCGCCGTCGTATTGCCGATGCCCGAAAAAGGCAGAAGAAAGCCGAACATCGCGATCGACGGGATCGTGTAGAGAAAATTGACGACGAGAAGCGTCGGCTGCGCCATGCGGTCAACCTCGGCGATCAAAATGCCCATCGCGCCGCCAAGCACGATGGCGAGGACGATCGCCACCAGCGATATGGCGATATGCTCCAGCGTAAGCTGCAGGAAAAAATCGCTGCGCTCCTGGAAAAGTCGTATCATCTCTGCAAGCATAAAACATCTCCGTATGTGTCAAAATGTTCTTTGTGGGAAATTTTTACCCTTGGAATGTCTGCCTTCGTGGCATGGTCATTTTTCGTCTTCAAGCAAAGCATTTGGATGATTGTCCAATCACACGTCGCATCAGTGCGCTTACTGTAATCTTCCCATGTCGGCCGCCTTCATGCGCACCGCCCTTGCTTTTCTTTTTTACATTAAACGCAGACCGATTGGCCGGGCTTCTGTAAGGGCGGCGCACTTTTGTCCACAAAGCGGACGTTTGTGCGTGCAGCTTATGCGCGCACCTCCAGCGCCTTCTCCAGCCACTTATTCAAAGAATCATAAATCCAGCGCATCTCGTCCGCCCTTTCTCCATAAAAGAGACGGATCATATCGAAGAACACCTTCATCATCTGCTGAGAATCCATGTTCAGCTTTCTGCTGAATCTTTCCTCGGTCATATCCGTGATCTCATGCGCCACATCATTGCGGAGTTTCATTGCGTTCTTAACCTTCCGAATTTGTGCCATCAGCTTGCCATGACATGCCGGATCTCGTGCCAGTCCCGCCCTCTCCATATATTCACAGTACCAATAAAGCAGCAAGAAGGACAGATCCGAGTCACGGTAGGGCTTGGGCAGCTGCCCATCCAAAAACGACAGGAACGCAGGCTCTTGCTGTTCCAAGCGCCTGCGCGAAAGGCTCAAGCCGCCATATCCTTTCTTTTCGCAAAGAGCGCTCAACGGACGCGAGGCTCCCTCATCCACATAATCGCGCAAGAATTCATAGAGGAATGGCACGATGCGCATCATGAGATTGGAAAGGCGCCCATTCTTCTGCTCGATCTGCATGAGCAGGAAGTACTCGATCACGCGCTCTCTTTTCCCGCGAAAATAAAACAGCGGCTGCCCTCTGTATTCCGATAAGATCTTACGGGCATCTTCCGTCAAAAGTGCCGTGCGCATCGCCGCATGACGCAGAAGGCGCAAAGCCTCCTTGGGTACACGCGCATTCTTCTCTGCCAGAAGCAGGGCGCCGCGATATTCGTAGGAACGTACCAGCGCAATGATGCGGTTCTTCTCCGCATAATAGCGAAACAGCCAGAGCGGCGGCTCCTCGCAGCGATTCTTTGCTCCCGGCTCATCGTCCAGATTGTTTTCCAGCATAGCCTCGACATCTTCTTCATCCTGCGTCGCTTCATTGGCACGGTTCGAGCGGCCGAGCGGCGATGCGACCTGTATGCCCCGAGTGCGCGGCAGGTCTGCGGCAAGCATCGCCAGAACCGTCTTGATCTGCGGCGTGCCCGAGCTAAGATTGAGCAGCAGCTCGATCTTTTTGCCGCGGGTCAGCGCCTTTTGCACCTCCTGCGGCAAGACCTGCCCGAACGATTCATAAAGATGCGCATCACGAATGCCGGAAAATATATTCTCCATCGTACAATCGGGAGCGATTCGCTCGATCGCACGCGTATAGCGATGATCGTGCCGCTCCTTTTCTTCCATCTCCTGCGTATAGAAAAGGATCACGCGCGTCGGCCTGTAGTGCCGCACAATATGAAGACAGGCGCCGTCACAGCAGCCGCGCACGGGATCCGTATCGCCCACAGGGGAGAACAAGACCCGCTCCATCCTTCATCCCTCCCATACCTTCGTCTCAACCGCGCCCATGCCGAGCGCCGTCTTGATGCCGATGCCGACGAAGGGCGCGAAGGCAAACAGCATGCCCAAAATCCGCCGTGCCCCGTCCGTGCCGAAGAAGCGCACGCGCAGATTGCCGCGAAAGCCATAGATCGTATGGCCTTCGACAGAAAAAGGCGCGGAATGAAGCGCGTACTGCAAGAGACGGCAGGCGGATGCCAGTCTCTGTGTCAGATCTGCCTCGTACAGTTGAACCTCCCCAGCGAAACGGTTCCATCGCATCAAAAGGCTCTGGCAGATCAGGAAGAACTCGGGCAGCATCACATAGCGCCCCTCGCGCTTGAACGAAGTCGGCGTACAGAAGGAAAGCTCCGCTCCCTTGGGCGGAGCTTCCGTCAGGAAGAACGCGTCGGCGATCTCCTCGAAGGAGCGTTCCATCAACAGACGCCGCTCCCCGAGACGCGCCTCGCCGCCCTTCTGCCGCAGGAATATGCCCTCCGTTTCCCGCAAGACCGCTTCGACCGCCTCGCCCATTTCTTCTTCCACGACGCCGATGCGCCAGCTTGCAAAGCCGCCCTTCTTGTCCCACGAAACGCTCTGGCTGTACGGGCGCATATCCTGCTCGTGCAGCCTCTTTGCCAAATCCCCGGGCAGCCGCTCCATCAAGGCGCCGTGCAGCAGCGAGCCGAAAGAGCTGACCGTGCGCTCGCCTTCCGGCAGGAAAAGCCGCACCTCGAAAAGGCGCATCATCGTCCGACCTCCCGCATACGGCAAAGACCCAAGATCCAAACATCGCGGCCTTTGCGTGCCATCTTCAGCGTGCGCGGCGAAAGCCTCGCATCGAACAGCTTGTGCTCATGCGCGGGCTTCGGACGCCTCGCCGCGCGATCCCACTCCGTAAACTTCTCATCGAGATAGCCTGAAATAAAGCGCCGCGCTTCCTCCTCGCTCGGTGCGAGCGCATGGACGAGAGTCTTCGACAGGAAGCCCGTACCGCCGCCCAAAAGGCAGTCCGCCTCCTGCGCTTCTTCGAAAAGCGGGCGGTATTCCTTACCGAACGTGCGCTCCTGCAGACGAAGGCCATCGCGCATGTAAGCACGCATCATTTCGAAAAGCTCCTTCAACGAGGAAATCCCCAGCGTCTGCAGCATGGCGGCATCCGCCATAACAGAAAAGCGCAGCCTGCGCCCTGCCGGCAGGCACTCGCGAAACAAGGAAATCTTGTTCTCCCCCTCCTCGCCTTGTCTTTTCTTCGTCGTCAAGTCGACCTTCTGCAGCACGATCGTCTCTCTTTCCCCCGCCACGCAGACGGCATCGCTGACGCGAAGCCCGCGCAGGGCGCTCGCGACGGCGTCGCCTGCCTGCGTATCGGGCAGGGCAAGCGTATGGAGCGCCATCTGCTCAAGATGCGTCATCGCCTTGCTCCACACCCTCTGCTTTTCGCGCAGGGGCGCTCTTTTCACGCCCGCAATCTCCTGCCAGAATCGCTGAAAGCGTTGCGGCTCTCTTCGGATCATGCCATGGAGAAGCCCCGTGCGCACGGCTCCCTTGATCGTGCTGCCGGGAATGTACGGCGCACCGCCCGCCAAGGTCGTCTGACAAACGATATCATTGAGCGTTTTCCTCCGATCGCGCTCTGCCGTCAAGGTAGCGGCATACGCCTTGCGCAGTGCCAGCGCACGCAGTTCCGCTTCCGACGCGCCCCTGCCAAGAAGCCATTCCCAGAGACTTTTTCGCTGAAAATCCCTGCGCTCGACATACGAGGCAAAATCATCCAGCAAAGATCGCTTTTCCAAGAAGACGATCCACTTCGACGCATCGAGGAAGTACACCTCCTGCCGCTTGCGGTCGTACAAATATTCAAACGCCATGAGCTTCTCACCCGAGCCGACATGCAGAGGGGCGATGCACTCCAATTCGTATTCCTTGCGCACCAGTCCGTTCATCATGCCTCCACCCCCGCGTAAAGCCCCAGTCCATAGCGCCATACCGCATGTCCGTCGCACTCGCCGAGATCGGCGAGCATGCCCTCGATGCGCTCTGAAAAGCACGAGCCGGCGTCGAGCAGGCAGATGCTCGCCTTCTTCTGCGCCTCGTGCCTCGGCGCCGTGATGAAGCCGCCGCTTCGACGCAGACGATACTCGCCCTCCTGCACGAGGCCAAGCTCCGTCTCCTTCGGCAGCACGGGAGAAAGCGCCATCTGCCAAGACGCTTCCTTCGCTCTGAGCATCGCATAGAGCGCCGCATCGTCCGCGTAAACGCCCACATCGTCGAGAAAGATGGCATCCTCCGCCAAGTGGAACTTCCCATAACCGCTGCTGCGCTTGCCGCCGATTCCTGCGCAGCCTAGCCAGACGAGAAGAGCCTGCAGCCAGTCTGCATCCGCCTCAGCCTCAGCATAGGCGAGGATGTACAGTCCCGCATCCGCATGGAAATCGAACTGCCCGACATAATACGGCAGAGGCTCCTTTTCACGGCAGTTCACGCGCTGACGCAAGGACGTCTCGCCGAAATCTGCCGCATCGGCGAAAAGAGCGCCGCCCTTCATCGCCTCGATATACGCCGCCATGCGGCTCGCGCGGATGTACTTCAGCCGCTTTTGCTTCTTGCGCTCGCCGGCAAGGCGGCAAGTCTCGCTGTAGCTGTCCTTCGCCTGCACATCGGCAGGAAGAATCCGCAGCACAGGGCGCGGCACGAAGAATTCCATCGCCTCGTCCTCGCCCCTTTGCCAAGGCAGCAGATCGGAAAAAAGAAGACGCCGCCTTCGCACGCCTTCGACGAGCTTTTCCAGAGCCGCCTCCTCACCCGCTGCCGCAAGCTCTGCGCAAAGGGCGCTGAAGAGCACATCCGCCGGACATTCCATGCCCGCCTGTTCAAGCCTGCCGCCCTGACCCGCCCGGCCGAAGTGCACGGGCGTATCAAAGGTCAACGGATAGATCGCATAGCTCACGCCGACCGCCCGCCCTTCGCGAGCATCCCCTCGATGCGGCGCAGCATCTCATCGTCGAGCACAGTCTCCGCACTCAGCGAAAAGCATGACGCCTCGAAATCATGGAGCGAGACGCGCCCGTA
>ERZ773042.725-NODE-725-length-21654-cov-16.017640_pt1 | contig 21654 bp, 20 predicted proteins | sample MGYA00511664_ERZ773042 | MGnify/ENA primary metagenome ERZ773042 (study PRJEB29015, sample SAMEA2737984) | human oral metagenome | biome: human oral; feature: human-associated habitat; material: dental | place: China | collected 2036 ... | reverse complement strand
GTCGGGCGCGTACCGCGAGGACGAGCAAAACGGTGAAAAGCGGGTGTATTTGGCGCTGCCAGAGCATTTGGCACCAGTCAAATTTGCCGTGTCGCCGCTACTGAAGAATAAGCCAGAATTGGTGGAAAAAGCCCGCGAAGTCTACGCGAGCCTCGCCAAAGCCAACCCAGGCCGGGTGATGTGGGATGACAACGGCAACATCGGCAAACGCTACCGCCGCCAAGACGAAATCGGCACACCACACTGCGTGGTCGTCGACTTCCAAACGCTGGAGGACGGCACCGTCACCGTGCGCGAGCGAGATACGACGAAGCAGCAGCGAGTAAGTATCGAGAAAATTGTATGAGGCACTATGACTTCAAAGAGTTAAATATCAATAACTATAAAGAAGCTAAAGTTGAGGCTTCTGGTGGCTCACGCCCGCGTATTATTTTGAGACATAAATCGACTAATCAACAGTTTTTTCTAAAGACGTATCGCCATAATACACGTGAGATATGGGCTGAGGTGTTTGCATCAAAGCTTGGTGAGGCTGCTCAGTTTGATATTCAGGCAGTGAGCTTGAAAAGATTTCCTACACAAGCTGAGGAGAGATTCAGAAATAAATTTGGAGACTATCTACCTAATCATTGGGTTCCCGCAGGAGCTCTCGTGCGTCACGCTTTCCCCAAAGGGTGTGAGATACTGTACGGTGCTCAGATTATTGGGACGGATAAGGATCCGGTTACTCTAGAGAAGGTAGGGAAGAGTATAAGAGATAGATATTTGGATAGCGAAGATATTTTGTGTTCCATCGCTGATATGATCATATTTGATGCATGGATTGGTAATATGGATAGGCATCATGAAAACTGGGCTATTAGTCAAAAAGATATAGTCGCACAGCTAACTCTACTGAAGCCCACTGAACAACAGAGGGAGGGCTTTAAAAAAGGAAGAGGTCTTACTCCACTCTTTGACCATGGCAGTAGCCTACTCTTTGAGCTAGGGGAGGATAAGGTTGAGCAATACTATAATAATCCTGATCTGTTTGAAAAGTCCTACATAAAGGGGAAAAAGTATGGGCTAGTTCTATCAATTGATTATCAAAAAAAGAATATCTTTGACATCCTATCAGACCATGTACAGCAAAGAACTGATTGGTCAAAGAGGCTTAAGAAGTCTTTTTCTAAGATTGACAAAGTAGATGACTTAACGATTGCTCGTATGATTCTCTTGATGCCAACTGACGGTGAGTTGGCATATAGCCAAAAGAGAAAAGAACTGTTATACTATTCATTGAGAAGGCGTAAAGAAATTATGAATGACATTTTTCAACAAGACGCTAAAAAGAAATCATGAAGAATAGTTTTCAATGAAAAGAGCATTTATTTTAAAAAATGATGATACGCCAAAGTCTTACGGGTTGATGACGTTTAATGGTAAATTTACTTTTCGTCTGGGTGATGGTGTTGACTTAGACGTTTGGAACAAAATTGGGTTTATTCCTCTTGATAATTCACGATGCATTGAGAGCGTAGATCTTTTCAGGCACTTAAACAATAGGTTACCTATCACCCTGAGGGGCGGATCAAGTGACGATAAATTGAGCTATATTAGAAATACGGGTCTACGAGTTGTATCTGACAGCTTTTATCTAGAAGAGGTGGAACCTCAAGAAAAATTAGACATTTAGGAAATTTATCAATCTCAAGGCTGCTTCAGAAGAGCGAGGTTGACGCGCCAGAACGGGCATATGCGGCGCATGTGAAATGGCAAGAAATCAGTGGCTGCATGAAATGATATAATTACTCCATGACGAAACCGTTTTTACTACTGCAATCGCGCCCTGAGGCTGAAGCATCAGATGATGAATATCAAGCATTTTTGAAATTTGGCGGGCTGGCTGCTAACTAATTGGTGCGGCTGAGGCTAGAACGCGGTGATCAGCCAGCGGTGAATTTGGATGATTATGCTGGGATTATCATGGGCGGTGGTCCGGCTAATTTCGCGTATGACGAAGCACAAAAATCGCCCGAGCAGAAGCAATTTGAAAGCTATATTTTGCCGTTGATGCGTCGAATCATTGAGGCAGATGCGCCATTTTTGGGAGCCTGCTTGGGCGTTGGCGCGGTCGTGACGGCCTTGGGTGGACGGATGAGCTTTGAATATCCTGAGGCGGTTGGCGCGGTGGATATTTCTACAACGTCAGAAGGTGAACAGGATGATTTATGTAAAGATTTTCCATCAGTTTTCCGTGGTTTTGTCGGACATAAAGAGGGTGTAATTGACCCGCCGAGCGGTTGCACGGTACTGGCTCGTTCAAACACCTGTGTGCAGATGTTACGCGTTGGCAACAATGTTTACGCCACGCAATTTCACCCCGAACTTGATGCTGACGGCCTAGCATTACGCATCAATATTTATAAACACGCTGGCTATTTTGCTCCTGAAGAAGCAGACCTGTTGATAGCTAACGCCCAGCAGGAAGTTATCACTTGGCCAGAGCTGGTGTTGCGGCGGTTTGTGGAACGATACCAGTAGAAGAGTAAAATGATAGGTCATTTTAGCTAACGTGCTATAATAACCATATGCATATTATTCTTGGTGGGACGAGTGGACTTGGCCTGGAGATGGCTAGGCAGCTCAGGAAAAATGGCAAGCGTGTGTTAGTGCTGGGGAAGACGCATAACGCTCAGGAGCACGGCGAGGGCTTCCCGCTGGATGTGTACTATCCCGAGCAGGTAGAGGCAGCGCCGGCGCGGATTGAGCAGATATTGGGTGGCGATGACATTGAACAATTTGTGTGGGCGGCAGGCTACGGCTGGCGCGGTAATTTTGAAGATCAGTTAGATGCACGCTCCATGGCGGAAGTGAATTTTGCCGGTCCATTGCCGTTGGTGCAGTGGGCGTGGCGTAGGATGGCTCGCCAAAACCAGAAGTCAGTGTTAACCATCATCGGCTCAACCAGTAGTGTCAAAGCTCGTGCTGACGAAGCGGTATATGTTGCAACCAAGCATGCTCAAGCAGGATTGGCGCGCAGCTTAGGTATGCAGGCGGATGAGCAGAAATTATCCGTGAGAGTTGCCTTATTTTTGCCGGGCGCCATGAAGACGCCGTTCTGGAATGGTCGAGAACTGCCAGTTGACTATCTGTTTTTCAATGACCCAGCCAAAGTGGCCGCGCACATCATCACCGCGGTTAATCATCAACAGCAACCATTCCTCGAATGGGCGTTACCAAAGGGTACGTTGACGTAGGTTTTTTTCGTGATATAGTCAAGCTATGGAACTGATGGGTATAAACATTGTCGTTATTGGCGGCGGTACGGGTAGCTTTACATTACTGAGTGGATTAAAAAATTATACACACAACATCACTGCCTTGGTCAACATGGTCGACGACGGTGGGTCGACTGGGCAGCTGAGAGATGAATTGGGGGTTTTGCCGGCTGGTGACGTCCGCCAGTGCTTGGTGGCGTTGAGTACTTCGCCAAAGGTGAGAGACCTGTTCAACTACCGCTTTGATGAGGGTAGTCTCAAGGGACACGCGTTTGGTAACCTCTTCATGGCGGCCTTGGAAAAAATGACTGGTAATTTTACTGAAGCGGTCAAAGTCGCTGGAGAAGTGCTAAATATTCGAGGACGAGTAGAACCGATTACATTTGACAATATAACGCTTGTTACGCGGCTGGCTGACGGTACGGTTGTGAGAGGTCAACATGAGGCTGAATCATTGATTATCCCGGTTGGTGAGCGTCCGTGGCTGGATTTGGAGCCGACTGCTCGCATCAATCCTCAGGCGCGGCAGGCGATACTAGACGCGGACTTGGTGGTGATTGCGCCGGGGCTGCTGTATGGTAGTCTGGCGCCGGCTCTGTTGGTCAGTGGCGTAACGCGCGCGCTCGCTGAGACCAAGGCTAAAAAGGTATACGTTTGTAATTTGGTGAACAAGCCTGGTCAGACTGATGAGTTCACGGTTGCGGATTATGCCAGTGAAATTGAACGCTTTGCAGGTGTCAAATTGGACCATGTGCTATACAATAACCATCGTCCGTCGCAAGAATTGATCGACCGGTATGCCAAAGACGGCGAGATGTTGGTCGAATGGAACAAAGAAGAGCTAAAAAAGGAGCATTTTTACGCTTCGGGAAAACGATTGATCGCTGATGAAGTTTGGGAAAATACCAACGCTGCTAGCGACCCGCTGGCAGCACAACGCAGTTTGATTCGGCACGATGCCGACAGGGTAGCGCGCGAGTTGATGCGAATTTATTTTGCTTAGATGAATTAAAGCCATGACCAGAGGCACTATACTTGCAAAATATTATATTTTGTGATATAGTGTAATCTGTTAACCATGACGGACAATACACAAAAATCAGTAAAGACGATTGATAATTCTGGCAACCTCTCTCGGAGAGGTGAGATATTCTTTCATTCTGAAGCCTTGTCTAAGGAGCTAGTGGAGACGTTTGGTGGTCATCACATGACGCCAGCGCGTCGTTCGGCAGCAAAACTCATCATAGAGATGCCGACGGATATTGAGGAGAATGAACGGATTGATTACATCACCTCGGCGCTTGACAATGATGAAACCATAACCACCGAGTCTCACCGAGATGTGGTGATTGGTATTCTTGAGGACTACAAAGTCTTACAGGGTTTGTTTGAATCGTATATTGAAGGAGTTGACGAGACGACACTACAGGGTAAAGCATTGCGGCTGGAGGACGGTCAGCAAATCCCTGGTGATTTAGGAGAGGACAATACGCAAAGTCCGTGGTCTGAGAATCCGCCAATCCCGGTGCCGCGTATCGATGATTTGATCAAAACGTTTTCAACTAAGGGTGAGGGTGCTCAGGGTATTGGACTAGAAACAGCGATGATCGTTGGGGCGGTAACACTTGCCAAATTAAAAACTACTCCATATCACGACGCAGCAGTCTATAGGCAAGCAGTGTTTGCAAAAAACTTTTTGATCCCTGTGTGTAGTATTGTTGGGCTTGATAATCTAGAATCTGAGTTGAACGATGAAGTAGATATCATTACTGGGCGAAATATCGGCGATGGTATGGATGGCAGTGATTTGAGCAATGATATTGATCCATTGATTGATGAAGTAGATAGGGTTGAATCGCTACATTTTGGTCCTAAGGACTCGGTCGATCCTGAGCGATTTAATTTTGCTATGAATAATATTAATCAAATTTTTTCTCGGTTGCTTGGTAAGCCAGATTTGCGGCCAGCTGTGGAGACAACCTCACCTCATAATACACTGTTTGCAGTTGGTACTGTGGCAGCGCGAAACGGTATTAAGGCAGAAGCGCGAGCTCGTGGTAAGGGACGAGGCTCGTATTTGAAAAAGTTTCTAAGGCGAATAGGATATTATGAGCCGCATTCTCAGCCGCTGAAGGATGAAGGTGATCTTCACCCGATTGATCTGTATGGCATGGTGGTGATCGCCGATGATGATAAGCAGATGGCCGATTTGTATGCTGAGGCGGTGATCAATGCCCTGAATGATGAGAATATTACGCCATATCCATCACCTGGACGCGATAAGGAATGCTTTGTTATCAAGGGGTCTCCAGAATTTCAGGAGAATGTTCGCAGGGCAGTCCTTGAGATGATTCCTGACGCTGATATGGAGTTATTTAGCTTTAAAGACAGCGGTAGGGACTTTACTGACGCAAAAATTACTGGTTTCTCCGAGACAGGTGACACGCGAGTGCCGTTTGCGCCATTTGAAATGCAGTTCTCGACACCAGATGCTCGCTTGGTGGCGCGTACTGGTAAAAAAGCGGCACACTTCTTCTTTAAATTGCGTAAGATATATGGCGATTTGGTGAATATGACTGACGAGACAGCTGATGCGGTCATTGATATTTGGCAGCGTAAACAGGATTACTTTACGAGCCCTGATGACAGTGCTAAGGAAGATCACCTGACAAACCAGAGTCGTGAACGAGTAGCGCACTTTAAGGAGCAGACGTTAGATAGGCGTAAATCCTTACTTAAACGCGTTCGTGATATGGCTAGACGAGCACTGAATGGTATATAATTGGCCATATGACGATTTACTACACTGACGGTTCTGCTTCGCCAAACCCTGGTCCGGGTGGGTTTGCGGTGATTCGTGATCTTGAGCCGTGGATTTTGGGTTCGGAGGATGGTGAGACGACGAATATTCGCATGGAAGGCAAGGCGCTGATCGCGGCGCTTCAGGACGCGGACGAGGCGCCGTGCGTGATTTATACTGACAGCGAATTTTGGATCAATGTGGTGACCAAGTGGGCGCCAGGTTGGCAGCAGCGCGGCTGGACAAAGAAGGGCGGCGAGATCAAAAATCTGGACATTGTGCGTGAGCTATATGAGCTGTATTCAAATTCGCAGGCAGAACTCCGCTGGGTGCGCGGTCATGAGGGCGACGAAGGTAATGAACTGGCGGACACCTGGGCCAACCGAGCGCGTGAAGGCGAAAGATTGACTAAATAATACATTTCTGATATAATATAAACGTGAGCGAATTACACGTGCCAGACCGTGTGCAGCTTGAGCTGCATCCATTTTACTCCTATCCAGATCCGGCTGATTTGCTGTACGCACGCATTGGTGTTGCCACGGCGGTTGATCTTCGTGGCGATGCATTATATGTCAGGGCGGGTGTTGGTGATAGTAAGGATCACGGTAAACTAGCTGGCAAGGTTGATCCAGGTAGTGATAAAAATATAGTACTACCGTCTGAGATGTATGCAAAGCAGGGAATAGTGACTACATGGTATTATCCTAACATGGGAGACAGGCTTGAAGGGCTGGCTGGTCCAATGGTGAAGGAAGGTCTTAACCCAGAGGCTAAACTGACATGGGAAGAGACAAAAAAATGTTTAAGGATGGCGGCGCTGGCGATTGGTTTGTTTATGATTAAGCCGCCGTCCGATGTAGTAGAACGGACAGATCTCCATGCTATTGATGTTAGTAAAGAAGATTTAACTGCAGCAAAAGAGCAATTTGGTAGGCGTATAATCTCAACTTAGCTGGCGGTGCCTAGTAAAAATTGCTATACTAGGGCAATGGAAGAAGTGAGGGAAACGACTGATATTTTTTTGTGGGCGAATCAAACTGACGCAAAAAAGAATGATCTACAGATTGAACTATTTTTGTTTAATAAAAATTACACGCCGTATTTCATGCCCCTGAAGGGCGATGTTGAGCAGCAGCTGCGGCCACTATTTTTGTTTGATTATATCAATCAAGTTAATTTGGGCGCCGGCACTGGCCTTAGCGTGCGGGATTATGAGTTGAGTGAAGCAGAAGATAACGTACTGCTGCGAACAGACCTCGCCAAGGTTGGCCGAGCGGAAACCTTGATTCATTTGATTGAGCACGAGCGTGGTGATATCGTGGAATTTTCGGAAACCGAGCATGAGTTCAAGCGGATGAAGGGAGTAATAGCGCGGTTTACTGACCCGAATGATCCAGAAAAAGTCTTTTATACAGCGAAGCTAATCCAACAGGGACAGACGCTCAAAAGCGCGCTAGCGTGGGAGTTTTCTGACGGCAAGTTTGGCGCGTTTAAGGCGGAAGTCGGTTTTAAGGTGCCGGATGATAACCAGGTGCTGATCATCGGTCAGGATATTTTCGCCTTTAATCCAGGCAAGTTTGAGCGGATGTTTGGCTATGAGTATAAGAAGCAAGTGATTGCCGATAAGAAAGTGGCGGAAATTGAAAAGCAATATAAGCTAAGTTTTCCTGAAGGGCTAGATCTGAATGCACTGGTCAAGGAGCGCAAAAAGACTGTCAATAAGTTGCAGAAATTGGAGATTGGCGAGGTCAAGCAAGAGCAGGTGCTGGACTATGCTGACGAGATGCAGCTAGAGCTGATGAGTGATGATAACGGTGCAATCATCATTATGGACGGCAATGATCTGGATATGTTTGTGAACTTGATCAACGAGGACTACATCGAGAGTAAAATTACCGGCAAGCGCTACGAAATTAAGTCGAAAAAACTGCTGGGCGAGCCTGAAGGCGAACCGCCGCGAGGTTAAGCATGGATCAAGAATTAGCGCTGGCGATTTTGATGAGCGGTCGGTCGGCGCTGCTGACGGGTGCGGCTGGTACCGGTAAGACGCACCTGCTGAACACGTTTATTGTACAGGCGCGTGACCAGGGCAAAAAGGTGTCGGTAACAGCGACGACGGGCTTGGCGGCGACGCATTTGGGCGGCAATACTATTCACAGTTGGAGTGGTATTGGTGTCAGTGATCACTTGGCGAACAACTTTTTTGATCGGCTGTCAAAAACGCGACGTGAGGTGATTATGAAGACTGATGTGTTGGTGATTGACGAGATTTCTATGTTGCATGATTTTCGGCTGGACATAGTCGATCGGGTGCTGCGCGGCGTCAGGGAAAACGACCAGCCGTTTGGTGGTGTGCAGCTGGTGATGAGTGGCGATTTTTTCCAATTGCCGCCGATCAATCGTCCGGGCGAGCAGGGCGGCGGTTTTGTGGTGTATTCGGAAGCGTGGCAGGAATTGCAGCCGGCGGTGCTATATCTGGAGCGGCAATATCGGCAAAATGACGAGCATCTCCTGGAGATTTTGACGGCACTGAGGAATGACGATATCAGACGGCATCATGCCGAGACCTTGCTAGCGCGGACGGAGGTCGAATTGCCTGATGGTGATATCACCGAACTACACACCGTCAATGTTGATGTCGACGCCATTAACAGCCAGAAGCTGGCGGAACTGGCGGGTGGGGAACGAACGTACCAGCAGACGACGACCGGCTCAAAAGTATATGTCGAGAACTTGCAGCGGTCGGTACTGGCGCCGAGCGAACTGGTGTTGAAACTGGGTGCGTTGGTGATGGCGGTGAAAAATTCGCCGCAGAAATTGTACGCCAATGGTAGCATCGGCACGGTGGTGGATTTTGAGCCGCTGACCGATTATCCGATTGTGGAGTTTCGTAACGGCCGGCAGGTGACGATGCTGCCAGATGTCTGGGAGCTGCGTGACGGCGAACGCAAGCGGGCGAGTATCTCGCAGGTGCCGCTGCGGCTGGCGTGGGCCATCACGGTGCATAAAAGCCAGGGTATGACCTTGGATGCGGCTCGGATTGACCTGAGAAAGGCGTTTGTTGAGGGCATGGGCTACGTGGCCTTGAGCCGGGTGCGGGATTTGGATAATTTATATTTGTATGGAATTAATCGTAAGGCGCTGGAAATTTCACCGGATGCATTGGCAATTGATGAGGTGTTGCAGCGGGCAAGTAATGAAGCAGCCAGGCACTATCGTCCAATGCTGGAGGATATGAAGCGAAAACAGTCAGCGCCGAAAAAATCAGGCAGGAAATCTCAGTCTGGCAGCTGGCAGCAAAAAATTGCCAAAATGCGCGAAACGCATCCGAAGGCCTATATGCCGTGGGAAAAAGCCGACGATGACATTCTCAAACAGGAGTTTTTGCAGGGCGCAACCATCCAGCAACTTAGTCAAAAACTTGGTCGCCATGAAGGCTCAATTCGCATGCGACTACAGAAGCATTTTGGGGAGGATATCGTAGCGTAAGCAGAGTATACGGTATAATGATAGATATGACGGATGCAAAACGATCGAATCCAAGCTTTCCAAAACGATTTTTATGGGGTGCGGCTATTTCGGCGCACCAGACGGAAGGAGGCTTGAACAATCAGTGGACCGCCTGGGAACTGGAAAATGCTAAAACGTTGGCCACGCAGGCGCCATACAGTTTTGGGCGGACTGCCATGTGGTCACATGTGGAAAAAGAGGCTACCAATCCTGACAATTATGTTTCAGGCACCGGAGTTGAGCATTATTCGCGCTACGAGGAAGATTTCCAGCTATTAGCGCAGATGGGGCTTAATTCATTTCGGTTTGGAATCGAATGGGCTCGTGTGGAGCCAGAAGAGGGCGCGTGGGATGCGTCGGTGATTGACCACTACCGCACCTATTTGAAACGGTTGAAAGAATTGGAAATCACCCCTGTAGTAACGCTATTTCATTTTACTCTGCCCGTTTGGTTTGCTGAAAAGGGTGGTTTTGAGAAGCGGAGTAATGTAGCTTATTTTGTGCGATTTGTGGAAAAGATTTTCGATGAGCTGGGTCGTGATCTGGAGTGGATTATTAGTATCAATGAGCCGCTAGTATATGTCGGGGAAAGTTATTTTCAGGGGGTGTGGCCGCCAAATCAAACTAAAAAATTACTCGGCTTTAAGGTGTTGATGAATCTGATACGGGCGCACAAACAGGTCTACAAGCTTGCGTGCAAAAATCGCCGCCACAAGGTGTCGATGGCGCATGATCTATCGTACATTTATGCTGGGGACGACGCTTGGGTGTCGCGGCTGAGTGCCCGAGTGGCTGACTACTTTATCAATCAGTGGATCGTTCGGCGAGTGCGCAAGCATAGTAATTTTCTGGCGGTCAATTATTACTTTGCGCAACGGTTTTTTGGGTATCGAGTGCATAATTCTGAGAAAAACCCAGAAAGCGACTTGGGCTGGGATATGCAGCCAGACAAATTGTATGAGCTGCTAGTCGAAACGTACAAAAAGCACCAATTGCCAATTTTTATCACAGAGAATGGGTTGGCTGATGCGACAGATCAACACCGTAAATGGTGGCTGATGGAAACGATTCGGGCTATGGACAGGGCGCTCAAAGAAGACGTCAAAATCATCGGCTATCTGCACTGGAGTCTGCTCGATAACTTTGAGTGGGATAAGGGATACTGGCCGAAGTTTGGTCTGGCAAGGGTTGATAGAAAAACCATGGAACGTACGTTGCGGGCAAGTGGTAAATGGTATGGCATGGTCGTGAAGCGATTGCGATCATAGTGTTCAGCTAGCCACACAGTACACTAGACTTTTCCACAATTTTGTGGAAAAGTTTTCATTTGGGGATAAAATGGGTAAAAAGTACTAAAAAAGACTTGCAAGTGGGTAGTTGTGGGTAGTATTATGAAGTCAGTGGTAACGGCAACAAGCTGTTGAACAATAACAAACAACCACTAACATTAAAAAATCAATCTAATTCCGTCAGGGAAGGAGCCTCAGTGCAAGTAGATTACTTTGAGCGAAAGCTGGACGACAAGCGTCGTTTGACAATGCCAGCTGAACTCAGGGAGGAATTTGCGTCTGGTGTGGTTCTGACCAGAGGGTTTGGCAAATACCTCCACCTATATCCGCGGCGTGTCTGGGATAAAGAAGTCGAGAGCGCTTTGCAGGGTAGTATCCTGGATGAGCGAATTGCCGACCTGAACGTCAAGTTCCGACGGGGTAAAACGGCATCGACGCTTGACCAAAAACAAGGTCGGGTGACAGTAGAACAGCATTTGCTGGACTATGCTGGCATTGACCGGGAAATTGTGGCGGTTCGCGCCGGAGCATATTTCCGAGTGATGGCAGCCGATGTGGCTGATGCGGATTGATGAATTGTACGCACATTAACAATTAGGAAACCTCTCGAGATCAACTACCTGGGTATTTGAGAAGAGCACTCGTGGCTATTTGCTCCACAATAAAAACGGCAATGCACCTTCCTTAAAACACCTCCCAAAAAAACTCCACCTCACACATAAGTCTCTTTTGGAAAACACGCTTTTCCTCTCTTAAAGACATAAAAAACAAACACAAAACAAACACAAAAGCTCAAATTAAATATCCAGATAGGTGATCTCGAGCATTATTCCGTTATAATGGAGTAATGATGAGTATTAAAGAACATCCACCACAGCCGGATTTGTCGAATGACGCTCCGGTTCATGTTCCCGTACTCTTAGAGGAGACCGTGCGTGCGCTCGCCCCTCGTCGGGGTGAAGCGTACCTTGATTTGACTGCTGGATATGGCGGTCATGCGCGGGAAATTCTCAAGAGGACAGATAACTATTTGAACGCTGTATTGGTCGATCGCGATAGTAACGCGATTCGAACATTAGGCGATTTGACAGAAAAAGGTGTCGAATTGATGCATCAAGATTTTGCGTCAGCGGCACGTGATTTGGTCAAGCTTGGGCGAAAATTTGACGTGATTTTGGCTGATTTGGGGGTGTCGTCACCGCAGCTTGACAGAGCAGAGAGGGGTTTTTCATTTCGTTTTGATGGTCCATTGGATATGAGGATGGACGATACGACGGAGATGACAGCGGCTGATATCATCAATCATGCTTCAGTGGATGAGTTGGTTCGGCTGATAACCCTGTACGGCGAGGAGACTCGTTCGCGCGCTATGCATATTGCGAAAGCGATTGTAGCGCATCGTCCGATGACGCGAACGTCTGAGCTAGCTGAGCTGATTGAGCGAACCGTTGGTCGCGGTGGCCTAAAAAGACATCCAGCGACTCGCACTTTTCAAGCCCTCAGAATTGAAGTTAACCAAGAACTTCAGCAGGTGAGAGATGTATTACCATTATTGCCTCAGCTACTCAATCCAGGCGGTCGTGTCAGTATCATTAGCTTTCACAGTCTGGAAGATCGATTGGTTAAACGGTTTTTTAAGGAGCAGTCAGAAGCAGGGTATGAAGCTGAGCTGATGATTCCTGATAAAAAATTGATTCTAGGGACTACAGATGTTCACAATCCGCGCAGTCGAAGTGCTAAGCTTCGCTGGGCCGTAAAAACATAACACAAAAAGGAGGCAATTATGCCAGTACACATCAAAGTTCAGTTCCAAGACGCAGACCACTCCGAGAGCGTTGCTGTTCGCCGCGGCTGATCAGTCGTTCGTAGAATAGCTGACGCACTATCCGGACAGTGTATCAGTCGATGATCTGGTCCGTCCTTAGGTTTTGAGACGGGCCAGGTTATCTTGGAATGTCACAATTGTAGAAATTATATACCAACATAACATAGAAAACAGAATGTACGCACGATCCACCACTTTCACACCTCGACGGCAGCAACAGATGCGCCGCAATCAAAATGCAACTCGTTTTCGGTCTAATGTCAAACTCGGCCCAGTGGCTCATACAGTACTGGTCGCGCTGATGGTTGCTGTGCTTGGCTTGATTTACTTGACGCAGGCGACTAAAACGTCCGCGTACAGTAGAGAGTCTCAGGGTTTGGATAAACAAATCAGTGAACTCCATGCTAAAAAATCTGAACTTGAAGTGCAAAATGCTCGATTGACGGCTCTTGATAAAGTGAAAAATAGCAACGTGGCATCAGCCATGAGCAAGCCGTCACAAACTGATTACGCTAATTAGATAAAAGTGGTATAATTTAAGAAGCACTATGAAGGGGCGACTTGCGCAATCACGAACGAGTCTACTCGCCATTATTCTGCTGGGGATAATGGCAGTTTTTGTGTTGAGACTATTTCAATTGCAGGTACTGCAGCACGGTAAATATGTTGAACTAGCAGCGCGCAATCAGCAGCGCACGTTGGTGATTCCGGCCACGCGGGGCGAAATTTACATGATGGACGGCAAGACGCCGGCTCCGGTGGTGCTGAATCGCATGATATTTAATGTGGTGGCTGATCCACAAACCGTCTCTGACGGTCAGCGCCATGAAATCATCCAAGCACTGCGCCAGACGGCTGGCGATAAGCTCATGGAGAATGCTGAGGGGCGACTTGCTAACAAAAAATCGCGCTATGAGGTTTTGGCTCGGGGTTTGACGCTAGACCAGGCTGAGCAGATGAAAAAGAAGGATTTTTCAGGCGTATTGTACCAGCTCAATTCGGTTCGGAATTATCCAGAAGGAGCTTTGGGTGCACAAGTATTGGGCTTTGTAAATGCGAATGGTGAAGGTCAGTATGGCGTAGAGGGCGCGTTGGACAAGCGACTCAAAGGTAGTGATGGGCTGCTACGAGCAGTGACTGACGTGCGAAATGTGCCGCTGATGATAGGTAAGAATGACGTGAATATTGAGGCGAAGGCTGGTGAGGATTTGGTGCTGTCAATTGATCGCAATGTCCAGAGTTATGCCGAGGAAGCTCTCAAGCGTGGTCTGCAAAAAGCTGGCGGTACCGAAGGTAGTGTGGTGGTGATGAATCCAAACAATGGCCGAGTGCTGGCCATGGCGAATTATCCAACGTTCAATCCTGCCGAGTATAACAAGGTTCAAAATGCTGCTGCGTTCATCAACGCTGCGACCATGACGCCGCAAGAACCGGGGTCGATCATGAAATCATTTACCATGGCTATGGGAATTGATAAGGGTGTGATTACGCCAAATACCACCTATCAAAACACTGATTGTACCCAAGTCGGTGACCGTAAAATTTGTAATGCAGTGCGCGGTTTGACTGGTACAACCACCATGCAGCAAGCGCTAAACAACTCTCACAATGTTGGTACAGTGACAGTTGGGCGAAAATTAGGCGACGGCTCGTATATCAATAACGCCGCACGACAGACGATTTATCAATATTTCCATGATAAATATGGTTTTGGTGAGAAAACAGGAATTGAGCTTGCAGAGGCGCAAGGGTTGATCACTAGTCCGACTGAACAAGAGGGAAATGAAGTTCGGTACGCAAACATGACGTTCGGTCAGGGAATAAATTTGACACCAATTCAAGTTACCTCGGCGTTTTGCTCAATCATCAACGGAGGAGTGTACTACCGTCCAACGGTCGTCGCTGGGGTGAAAAAGGGCGATGCTGTCGAGTGGTCAAAACCACAGCCGCTACGCCACACAGTAAGCGCGGAGACGTCTACTCAGATGCGCACGATGCTAGATACGGCGCGTCATTCGTTCTATGTCGGCAAAGATGACAAGCCGGGCTATCTTATCGGTGGTAAAACGGGTACGGTGGAACTGTTGGTGAATGGTGCATATAGTATGAAAGAAACGGCTGGTACCTATGTCGGTTTTGGTGGCACAGATAAGCCAGAATATGTCATAATGATAAGGGTATCGGCACCAAATAAACATGTTGCGCTGGAAGGTAGTGTGCATGCGTCGCCAATTTTTACTGATATTTCGAACTGGATGATTGAGTATTTGAAATTATCACCGAGGAGATCCTAAATGAAAAGCTATATACAAACGGTAACAAACGAAATGACCTATATCTTTGTGTTGAGTCTAGCAGCGTTCCTACTGGCAATGTTTTTGACGCCAATTTATACGTTCTTTGCTTATAGATATCAGTTCTGGAAACGACAACGCACTTCTGCGGTGACTGGCGAGAAGTTGCAGGTGTTTGATAAACTGCATGAGGAGAAATTGCGTCGCCATATTCCTACGATGGCTGGCATCATTGGTGTAGTTTCCATCGTCTTGATCACGCTGTTATTTAACCTGGACCGCCGGCAAACATGGTTGCCGTTGGCAGCTTTTGTTGGTGGTGCAGCTGTGGGATTGATCGATGATTATTTGAATATCTTCGGTAGTAACAAAAAAGACGCTGGCATGCGGGCGCCAGTTAAGTTTGCACTGATTACGCTGATTGGTTTGGTGCTTGGGTGGTTCTTCTTTGCTAAATTGGGCGTTAGTAGCTTTCATGTACCGTTTTATGGTGATCTATCGGTCGGCTGGCTAATCATACCACTGTTCGCGTTTGCGGTCGTCGCGACGGGTAATGCGGTTAATATTTCAGATGGCCTGGATGGCCTGGCGGGCGGGCTGTTGGCTATCAGCTTTGTGATGTTTGGCGTGATTGCGCTGTTGCAGGGAAACTTCTTGCTGGCTGGTTTCTGTTTTACGGTGGTTGGCGCATTGCTCAGCTACCTATGGTTCAATATCTATCCAGCCAGGTTCTTTATGGGCGATGTAGGTGCTTTTGCCTATGGAGCAAGCCTGGGTGTAGTGGCGATGCTGACGAACTCATTATTGCTTCTGCCAATCATCGGTTTGTTATTTGTGGTCGAAGCAGGTTCTAGCGCGTTACAAATTGCCAGCAAGCGATTGTTTGGCCGAAAAATCTTCAAATCTGCACCAATTCATCATCACTTGGAAGCTAGCGGCTGGCCAGAGACCAAGATTACCATGCGCTTTTGGGTAATTGGCTGCGTGATGGCATTCATCGGTTTTCTTGTAGCCTTGGCAGGAGGGAATATTGCGTAATACTATGCCTAGTGTGCCAGCCGGGACGATTCGTAAGCATCGGCCGGTTTATCAGGTGGCGTTATATGTCAGCCTGTTGTTGCTGTTGGGTTTGGTGGTGATGTATGCTTTGGGACCGCAACGAGCCAATGTTATGAATTTTGCATACGGCACGAACTACAGCGATATGTTTTTCTTTAACAAGCAGCTTATCTCCGTTGTGATTTCCTTTGCAGCGTTTGCTGCGTGTGCTATTATTCCATATAAAATTTTCACTGAAAAATACGCAAATTGGCTATTTGTTGGTGGCTTGTTTTTCTGTTTTTTGCTGGTGGCGTTGGGTATGCTGGGCGTTTCGTTTGCACAGGAAACCAATGGTGCGTATCGCTGGTTTTACCTCGGCGGGCTGGGAAGTTTTCAGCCGGCTGAATTGTTAAAATTTGGTATCTTAGTGTTTATCGCTGGATTTTTAGGTAAACGTATGCGACAAGGCAAAATCAACGACGTGGAGGAGACGCTCATCCCGCTCGGTATTGCAGCAGCGATAGCCATGTTCATCGTGGTAGTGCTACAAAAGGACCTGGGAACTGGATTGGCGTTGGTCGCCATCATCTTGTCTATGTTGGTGGTCTCAGGTATGCGGTCAGATATTCTCTGGAAAATAGTGGGCGTTCTGTTGGCGGCGGGCGTTATGCTCATCCTCATCGCGCCGCACCGCTTGGAGCGCGTCATGACGTTCTTTCAGGGTGATCACTCGAACACATCGTCTATGGATAGCAGCAGCAACACTTATCACGTGCAGCAGGCACGCATCGCCATCGGCTCGGGTGGTATCTTAGGGCTGGGCATCGGAAAGAGTGTGCAGGTGTCAGGCTACCTGCCTGAGGCTATCAACGACTCGATCTTTGCCATCATGGGTGAGACATTTGGTTTTGTTGGACTGCTGATCATTTTGGGGCTATTTACCGCCTTGCTGCTTGGTATTTTGCATATTGCTGCGCGACTGCCTGACCCGAGGCTTCGATTAGTGGCAGCTGGTGTGTTTGGTTGGGTTGCTTCTCACGTGATATTGAATGTGGCAGCTATGACGGGGGTGGCACCATTGACTGGTATCCCGTTGCCACTACTGAGTTATGGTGGAACCAGCATGCTGTTCATCGCTGCGGCCCTTGGATTAGTTTTTCAGCTGTCTTGCTATACATCGCACAAGCCATTAACAGAAGGGAAGGATAGCCATGCGGATCTTAGCGGTCGGCGGCGGTTCGGGCGGACACGTTACGCCCGTGGTCGCCGTGTTTAAGGAGTTAAAGAATAGGGGAGAGCACGAGCTACGATTTTGGTGCGACCGCAAGTTTGGGCCAACGGCAAAGAAAGTGGTTGCAGAATCCGGCTACAATATTCCAGTTTCATTCATCACTGCTGGCAAATTACGTCGCTATCACGGTGAGAGCAAATTGCAGCATTTAGCGCCTTCGATCCTATTTCCTAACTTGTACGACTTGTGCAAGGTTGTCATTGGTTTTGTGCAGAGCTTTTGTAAGCTGCTGGTGTGGCGCCCTGATGTCATATTCATCAAAGGCGGCTACGTTTGCTTGCCGGTCGGTTACGCTGCACGACTACTGAGAATTCCATTGGTGCTGCATGACTCTGACGCTCATCCAGGATTGACCAACAGGCTGCTGTCGCCATTTGCTAGGCGCATCGGTACTGGAGCGCCGCTCGAGTATTATCGCTATTCTCCTCAGATAGCAACGTATGTTGGGGTACCAATTTCAGATAAGTTCCGACCATATACTGACGCGGAAAAGCGAGACATCAAGGTGCAATTAGGATTTAACCCATCACGACCACTGGTTGTTGTCACCGGTGGTGGCTTGGGTGCCGTGCGCATCAACAACGCTGTGGCGAAGAATCGTGATAGGCTTCTGGAGACTGCCTCGGTATTTTTGATATCAGGACAACATCAATACAACGAGCTGAGTAAAAATTTGGACCGTCGTGATGGTTGGCGTTTGGAATCGTTTCTGCATGGGCCACAAATGGCGCAGGCATTAGCGGCTGCGGATGTGGTCGTCGCGCGAGCTGGGGCAACAACGCTATTAGAATTGGCAGCGTTGGGCATGCCAACGGTTATCATCCCAAACGGTAGATTAACAGCTGGCCACCAACTAAAGAATGCTAAGGTGTATCAAGACGCATTGGCTGCGGTGATTGTGAACGAAGACCAGCTAGACAAAAACCCTGATATACTAGGCGATACACTAATCAAACTACTCAGATCTCCGAAGATTCGTCATGATTTGGGTAGTAATTTCCTTAAATTTGCTAAACCGCATGCTGCTGGTGATATGGCTGAAATGATCCTGGAAGCTGCTGATAAACAGGGGAGGCGACAGTAGATGTCACTGCTTGGCAGGAAGAAACCAAAACAGCGGTCACCGGCCAACAATAGCCCGCGTCGAATGCGTGATGATATCATCAAAGAATCGTCCGCCTTCCAGCTCAACCGTACCATCAGTAGCTTTCGAAAGCAGCAAGATGAAGTCTCTGAGCGAACCATCCACCATAAACGCCAGGATCTACAAAAAGCTTTCATGCAGCGGATAGGTATGATATTAGCTGCTTTGGTGGTGTTGGTTCTATTGTCTTTCCAGCTGTCGCTATCAATCTCCATACAAACGTCTGATACAGCCAGTGGGCAGCAAGCTGCGACCTACAAGAAGGTCTTAACTGATTATTATGCTTCACGCCCTGCTGAGCGATTCAAGCCATTCCTCAACCAAGACGCATTGCATCAATATTTCCTTTCTCACGCGCCAGAGGTCAAAACCGTGCGCATAGAGACATTTGGCGCTGGTATGGCGACCGCTAAACTCACGTTTCGCCAGCCGCTTGCGCAGTGGTCTTCTGGTGAAAAGACATATTTTGTTGATGAATCGGGCGTAACGTTTGAACGTAATTATTTTGCACCACCAAAGCTGACTGTTAAAGACCAAAGTGGTGCACCGCTTTCTGGTGGGCAAGAGGTGGTCAATCAACGTTTTTTGAGCTTTTTGGGGCAGGCTGTTTCGCAATTTACCAAGAACAAGCTATCCGTTTCAGAGATTGTCTTGCCGCAAGATACCGTTCGTCAAGTGCTGTTCTTGATTGAAGGTAAGGGCTATGCAGTCAAGATGACCGTCGACAGGGCAGCAGTGGCACAAGTTGAGCAAGCCATTAAAGCTATGCGCTTCATCGACGAGAGGCGACTGCGACCAGAATACCTCGACGTGCGGGTAGACCAACGAGTTTTTTATAAATAGGGGATATAGGTCAGTGAAGTGGGGTATCACCCAGCCTGATACTTTGTTCTCTTTTTGTTCTAAAATGAGAATAGCAAAAAATATATATTACAATATGCAAAAACCAAAAAGTCAAATATAGGCGGTCCGCAAAAAAACAGAGCGGGGGAATAAAAAAGAAAAAAAGTCAAATACAGGTCGATCATCCAAGATGTTGCAATGTGGAAAACTTATCACGGCATAATGTAGTAAATACTACGTTGGGCGCTTGTAGTTTTACTGCATCGGTCTTTCAGGAGCCATACAAGCGTGTGGGTATATACTTATATTTCAAGGCACAGAGTGTAATGAATAATGATAAGAATAAAAGTTACAATGTTCGGACAATAGAAGCTAATAGACTCCAAAGCCCCTACTTAGTTAGCCCGGATATATCCTTACATGGCTATATGTGCCGCACTCATTATCATACATGGTTATCTCCTATACAATTCGTAAAACATACATTGTGCGACATTAAGAATATTTCTCTTTTATGAATACACACTCATTGATTTTGATATGTTACAATTGGATTTTAGTTGCCTGTGCTGTTTGGTCGGTTAAAAATTACTTAGCTTGCCCTTTGCTATATGTCTGTCGATCATTTTGTCTATATCGTGAATTTCTAGCTTCTGGGTCTTGAGCCTTGAGGCTCCTTGTTTACCGAGCCATAGCAATATATCAGGATGTTATGGCTATGTGCTGGCGTATGGTATATGCTAATATTTTAAGTTCCCTTTTTGTTCTATAATTCTTTAGTGACCAACGCATGTGGGGTTTGACGGAAGGCGAGGTTGGTGCCGTGTCAGCTGGGCAGGGATCACTTCTCTGCCGCCTTAGATACGGTTGCTGTTTTTGCTGGATGATATTATCATAGGGATATGAGAGTTATTTCACCTGACAATAGGGGTTTGCACGAGATAGTACCGTCGGTAGATTTGTTTTTAGCGGGAGGTATTACCAATTGCCCAGACTGGCAAGCGGAGGCGCTCGCGCTGCTACGCGATCAAGATATAGCAGTGGCCAACCCACGTCGTAAGAGAGCACTAGCCCTTCAAGGCAAAGGGGCGATGCATCAGATAGAGTGGGAGTATGAATATCTCAGGCGGGCGCGAGTGGTGTTGTTTTGGTTTCCGAAGGAATCCCTCTGCCCCATCGCGCTGTTTGAGCTAGGTAAGGAGCTTGAGAGCGGATCGCGCGTAGTGATTGGTGTGCATCCAGAGTATGAACGGCGGTTTGACATCATCACACAGGTGCGTTGTTATGATCCTGATTTTCCAATATATAGTGAGCTTGCTGATGTAGTGCAAGCTGCTGTGGGTGCGCTTAGTATTTGATAAAATGACATCAACCGCATAGCTGGACAGCGTTATAGTTCCCTAACAATTTAGATATTGGTATAATCCTTACTTAAGGGACTGTAAAACTATTGTAGCTGAAGGTGGGCTATTGTAATGGTTTGTTTTACGCAGCACTCTTCTTCCGCCTACGTCGCCGCTTTTTTGGTGCGGTGGTAGCAGTTGAGTCAGCTGTGGTGTTTGCACTATTGCCGCGAATCTGCAAAACGACTTCATTATTGTTCGGGGCTGGTTGCGGCTTAACTGGTCGAGGATTAGTGGCTATGGCAGGCTGCTGAGCTGGCTGTCTGGTGATTGGCTGAGCGGCGGGCCGAGGCGCCTGCTTCTGCGGCTGTGGTTGCGGCATGATGGCAGCGTTGATTTCTTTTTCGACGTCCTCCCTGCTTCGTGAGTACATGCGTCGTGAATGTTCAATGATGTGCAAGGTGTTATCGGCCTGGCTCGGTGGTAGCTCGAGAGTGCGTGCGGAAAAGGCTGGTGTCTTCTCTCCCCCGATGACCATGTTGATGACGAAGTTACGATTGTGCATCTGCAAGAGGTCGACGGCTTCAAAATTCGGCTCAAATTGTTTGGCGAGAATTGGTGCGTCATCAGCAGACACACGGAACGATATCATGGTGCCGACGTTGCCAAAGACTGCGTCACGCACGGTTTCATTCATCTGTGAGATGTACTGGTTGGCGACGGTCAGGTTGAGGCCGTATTTGCGGGCTTCGGACAGGATGGTAGCAAATGAGTCAGTGGCAAAGTTCTGGAACTCGTCAACGTAAAGGTAAAATGGACGGCGGTCACGGATGTCTGGGATGTCAGAGCGGCTCATGGCGGCCAGCTGGATCTTGGTGACTAGGAAGGAACCGAGGATGGCAGCATTGTCTTCGCCGATGAGACCTTTTGACAAATTGACGATGAGAATCTTGCCTTCATCCATGATTTGGCGGATGTTGAAGGTGGATTTGGGCTGGCCGATGATGTTGC
>ERZ773042.724-NODE-724-length-21671-cov-13.122502_pt1 | contig 21671 bp, 14 predicted proteins | sample MGYA00511664_ERZ773042 | MGnify/ENA primary metagenome ERZ773042 (study PRJEB29015, sample SAMEA2737984) | human oral metagenome | biome: human oral; feature: human-associated habitat; material: dental | place: China | collected 2036 ... | reverse complement strand
TGGTGTGCCTCGTCAGGGAGTGGGGTGGTGTTGCACATTCTTTCTGGGGTGCTGGTCGGGGTGGTGGCGTGGTTCCAACGGTTCCCCGGCCCGGGGGACGTCCGGGAACAGGATGAATGTGCAACGGCGTCAGCGTTGCACATTCATCCTGGTTCTCGGGCCCGGGCTGATAGGCAAATCCGCGCGATTCTGCCATTTACTGATCGCGGTTTGTAGAAAGAATGTGCAACTCTGCCGTCCGGGCCAGCTGGCGGCCTGTCCGCGGTCGCCGACCGGTCTGCCACCGGGTCAGCGGCCCCCGGCCCGGCCCTGCGGAGGTCGCTGACCACCCCATTCCGGCGCGCGGCACAGACAAGACCGGCTGCGGGGCGGGTCCGTGACCGGGTCCTGCTCCGTCCGGGCTGTACGGCGGTTGCCCGTAGGCGGGGCGGGGGTCCCTCGTCTCCTGGTGCGGGTCTGGTGTAGGTGCCGGACGTGGCGACGGTGCCGACCTGCCTTTGTCTCTCCTGGCGTGGGTCCGGGTGGTGGGGTGTCTGCCGCGCTTGTCCGGGTGCGGGCCCGGTACGCTGGGGGTTCCTCGTCTCCTGGCGTGGGTCCGGGCGGGTCCGGGTGGTCTTATGCGGTGTGCCGGATAGGTTGCCGCCTGTCTGTCGTCCTGGTTCCGTGGGTGTGTCGCATTCTGAGGATCAGAACGAGGGCCACTTCCGGTCGCCTCGGGGCTCGGACTCCTGACCTGCGTGGACATTGAGCGCACAAAAGTAGGAACGGGGTGGACCCGGCTCTGATCCTCAGATTGCGACAGAACTGACCGTCCGCCCACCACCGCCAGGACCGCGCACAACCCACCCACCCCCACCTCAGGACAGGACCAGGAGCGAGGTGGCGCGGGGCATAGGGACCGTAGCCCGCCGGGCCCGAGGCGGTGACGGAGGCAGTGCGGGGCACAGGGATTATGGCGACGGCCCCGCCCAGACACCAGACCAGACAGCAAAACAGCCCACCACCCACCTTAAAGGGGTGTCCCGTCACGCCGGTACAGGCCTCCCCGGACCAGCAGCCCGAGGTAGGTGGACCCGGCCCCCTGGCCGCACCAACACGGATGCGGCTGACCCACAGGAACACAAGACACCTTGCACGCGGGAGAGGGTCCGGCACACAGCACGACCTATAGCGCGGACAGCACAAGCCCACAACCAGTCCCTGTCCTATTCGCGCTATAGCGGTGCGGGGTGCTCCCTGACAATCTCTGCCGATACTTCGGCGGGAAGGAGGTGGTCTCAATGCACCTAGCGGTGCGGGGTGCTCCCTGACGCGCGAGAGCGTAAGGATATCATCTCCTTCGATGATGTGTCTCAATGCACCTAGCGGTGCGGGGTACTCCCTGACAACGCGTTGACCCTGGACGACCTGAAGGTCGGTATGAAGTCTCAATGCACCTAGCGGTGCGGGGTGCTCCCTGACCCTGCTCCTGGGAGGCGCGTGGTTGCAACGTTTCCAGGGGCTGGATCGCCACCGGCCCTGCGGGGCCCTTCCGGCAGGTGGCCGGAGCACCCCATTTCTACCACCTTTCGTTGGTATGACGCCACTCGCCACCGACGGCCCCAGAGGCCGATCCGGCGCCGGCTTTGGACGAGACCATGCGGAAAAGTGGCGGTCGAGAGGGGTGTCCCGCACCACACTGATGGTGACCAAGACCACAAGCGCGGCTGGCCTCAACCCCGCGAGCACCCACACGTGCGCCCCCTCCCCTCACTAGGTCCACTCCGGCACGGGTCCATTGTCGAGCGCGGGCGCCGTGCCACACACCCCCACCTGTCCCGCACAGGACACACGCAACAGACAGAGGCAGACCGTGCCATTGGGCTCCATTATAGCGCGAACGGGACGGAATCTAATCGTGGACCGATTTGTCTGGAGCGGGTTGTGTGGCAGAGGAGGACTCTCTTCTTCTGCTGTCTGCGTGCGGGCGCTGGGCGGGTCCGTGCTGTGGGCCTGGGCATTGTGGGCCGTCCGTCACCTGCATGTGGGCGCTGGCTGGGATACCAACTGGTCCCCTGGCCTGGGAAGAGGGGGCTGGCGAGGCTAACGCCTGTCCCCGGCGCTGGCGATGACGGCTCCCTGAGCGGGGGCCGCCGTACTACCGTGGACGGTAGGCGGTAATCTTTCCCGACTCCTCGTAGGCAATGAGCAGGTTGTCCTTGACCACGTACTGCGTCTTGCGCCCGCCCAGGGTGAGGGGCTTTGACGACTCTCCCGTGGTCATGTCAATGAGGAGGAGGAACCTCTTGTCGCCATCGTAGTTGAGGTAGCTCGAGATCTGTCCTTTTTCTGAGAGCTGGAAGGCGTGGGCGGCAAACTCTGCGGAGCACTTCCCGCCAGCTTTCTTCGTTATCTTGTTGTCCTTGCCGAGGTTGATGTCCTTGCCGGCTACCGTGATGGACTGGCAGGTGGGGTCGGTTGCGGAAACGGAGTACGTGCCCGGGGCCCAGGAGGTGTCTCCGTTCTTGAGCCACGCCAGGGTCTGGTCGATGGTGAAGCGGTTGGGTGACCAGGGGTAGGTGGTGAAGTTCTTGGAGGTGTCCGTCGTGAATTTCTCCCTGGTCGTGCCGTCGGATTTGTAGATGCTGATGTTCCCGTTCTTGTCATAGAGGACCCAGCCGTCTACCAGGGCGTGTGGGGAGTTCTGGGACTGGCTCTCCTCCATCTTCTTGACCTCGCCGGTGTCGATGTTCACGCTGAAGTTCGGATCCTTGTCTGCGCGCCCGCCGGCCAGGACGTACCTCCCCACCCTGGAGCCGGTGTTGATGTAGGCCTGCTTGGATACGGGGATGGTGGCCTCCCACTTCTTCTCGGTCAGTGACGTCCACAGGGCGCACGACGTCCCTGAGCAGGCCGTGACGCCGACGCCGGTCGCCGCGTAGGTGTCCGCCTCCGCGCCCCACGGTGCTGTGCTGCGTTCGCGGGAGTTGATGTCTATGACATTGTTCCCGACAATGATCTTCCCGTTCCAGATGGTCGTGCCGGGGGCGGTGGACGTGATCTTCTCCTCCCAGAGCTGCTCGGGCTTGCCCTGGCCCAGTCTGAAGACGGTGACCAGGACCGAGCCCTTCTCCTTCTGCCTCGTGGTGCGGATGAGTTTGTCGTCCGTGAGCCTCACGATCGTGCTCGTGGCGCCGGTGTCCGGAGGCTCCAGGGTCCAGGCCTGCTCAGCGCCTTTTAGCCAGGCCTGTGACCACTGCTGCCTGTTCCCCGTGGGTGTGGGCGAGGGCTGGTCGGGGGTGGGTGAGCTGGCGGAGGTGGCGGTCGTGCCGCCGTCCAGGAGCATGGCGGTGACGGCGGCGGTCCCGGCCACCAGGACGAGCGCGGCCACGAGCAGGCTTACCACCAGGGTCATCCGTCTCCTGCGCGTGGGGACGGCGGTCCCGTCGAGGGGGCTGGCGCTCCCGGAGCGGGTGGTCCTAGAGCCAGTGGTCCCGGAGCTGGCGGTCCCCGAGCTGGCCCGCCGTCTCCTGCGTGTGGGGGCGGCTGTGACCACGGGGAGGATCTGGGTGGTGGCGGCCGGCTCCCTGCCGCCCGGCAGGGTGGGGCGTACCGGGCTGCTGGCGACGACGGGGAGGATCTGGGTGGTGGCGACTGGTTCCAGGTGCCGCCCGGTGGTCGTGGTGGGCTCGTGGCTGACGGTGTCACCGCTCGGGTGGCTCCCGCTGTCAGGTGATCCCTGGGAGGGGTGTGCGTCGGGAGAAGGTGTCGTGTCCGGAGAGGGAGGTGCGCTCGAAGAAGGTGGCGTGCCCGGACTGGCTGGCTCGTGCGGGGGCGGATTCTCCTGCTCCTCGGCAGGGGTCGCGCCGGGTCCTGGAGAAGGCTGGCGAGCCGCCGGGATCCCTTGTTGCTCGGTGGGGACGGCTCGCTCGTACTGCCGGGGCAATGGCGCCGGTGGCGGCTGGTCCGGGTGAGGAGCCGCTGGTGGTTGGTCCGGGTGAGGAGCTGGCGGTGGCTGGTCTGGCTGAGGGGTCTGCACGTGCCTGCCCTGGGATCCGGGCTCTGACTGAAGAGGATTAGTCATGCCGTTGAGTATGACATGCATCACGCGCCATGTGCTCGTCATGCCGCTCACACGTGCCCAGGTGCGGCCCCGAGCCCTTGTCCTCGCTGTGAGGTGGGTCGTGGCAGGGTGCGGCCGAGGAGTTCCAGGGCCAGTTCCAGGGCCGGGTAGGGGACGGCGGAGCCCAGGGCCGGGTTGGCCAGGAAGGGTGTGCATGCGCGCGACGTACGCGCTCAGGTCGACCAGGGGTCCGGCCCCGCGAACCACGTCACCTCCGACGCCGGTGAGTGCGTTCAGGTCGACCAAGGAGTTTGGGCTGGGCGGCAGGCCCTGCGACCTCAGGATCGCGGCCGGGGCGGGCGGCCCTGCGGCCCCAGGGCCGCGGGCGGGGCCTCGACTTGGGCGGACGATCCAGGCACTTACCCACAGGGTCCCAGGGGCGCGGACGGGCCGTGGGTGTGGTGGCGGGTTTCGGGGCGACCACCAGGGCCCCAGAGGCGCGGACGGGCCCTCCTGGCTGTCCACAACCGGCTGGAGACCGGGACAGTTCCTTAAACGTGGACAGAAGGTCACGATGAGGTGGCTAGACGCCAGTGGCATTGCTTGGAGCCGGTGCCTGGGCCTAGCTGCAGACGACCTTAGTGTGACTAGGATCATGTTCTGTCGGGTTCGGGGGGTGCGGGTCCGGCTTCGGAGACGGCTGTCCACAGCATGAGGACGACGGCGGAGGCGGGGCTGTGGATTGTGTGGATTCAGCGGTGGGGAGAGGGATCCACAGCAGCCCGGCCCTTTTCTCCCCACCTGGGGACAGACCTGTGGAAAATTACACGGATGTGTTTCCACAGCTCTGTCCACAGGTGTGGGGGATGTGCGGGGCTGTGGGATGACGAGGGGACGGGTCAGCGCGCCCCGCTGAGCGGTCAGGGCCTCCCCGTGTTCCTGACACCTGTCCTACGAGGCCTGTGGATACCCCCTGAAACCGTGGGACCACAGGGGGTGGACAACCGTGGAGGGGAGGGTGTGGAGTCCGGGGACGGCCGCCTCGGTGGGGGAAAGGCCGTTCTCCCGCCGTTTCTCCCCACCTGGGGACAAGCCTGTGGATAACTTTTCCCCAGCCTGTCCCCAGCTTCTGTCCACAGCTGTGGACAGAGAGGAGAGGGTAGCCCCTCGGTCTGCGAGGGAGCAGCGACGTGAAGGAGGTGTCGGGGCCTCGGCGCACAAGCAGAAAGTGACTGAAATCACTCTCAAGAACGGCGACAAAGGTTGACAATGCAAAATGCTGAGTAAATGGTAATGACAGTGTAGAGTCAGCTTTAACTATCAAAAACTATTGAAACACCACTACTTATATGTGAGAATGGTGACGGCTTAGCTAGAGGATGGTGGGCGTGGGTGAGGCCGTCGATCTCATAGCCATGGGGACCACGGGTGAGGGGATGAGGGGCCCCACGTCGAGGCATCCCCGCTCACGCGGCTCGTAGCCATGGGGACACGAGTGCCAACCGCGCCATACCGGACCGGGGCTGCTGATCTCATACCCTGGGGACACGGGCCTCACAGGCTCCCCATAGACCTCCTGCGTTGACTTACGGCCAACCCCGACGACGCGACGGCGTCGCCCGCAGACCCGGAGCAGGAGGAGCTCATGACCGTGACGTCACTCACCTACATCCTTGCCGACCTGACCGCCCTGGCCGTCCTGGTCGGCGCCCTCTACGCCCGACGCCATGGACGCAAGGACCTCATAGCCGCCTACCTGGGCATTAACGTGGGCGTCCTGGCCGTCACCCTCCTCATGTCCACCGCCTCCATCGCGGCGGGCCTGGGACTGGGCCTGTTCGGCGTGCTGTCAATCATCCGCCTGCGCTCTGCCGAGATATCCCAGGGCGAGATCGCCTACTTCTTCGCCGCCCTCGCCCTGGGCCTCATGGGCGGCATCCAGACCGCCCCCCTGAGCCTCATCGCCCCGCTCATGGCCCTGGTGGTGGCCGCGCTGTGGGTCGGGGACCACCCCCGGCTGGCCCGGCGCAACCGTCGCCAGGTCATTGTGCTCGACCGCGCCGTCACCGACGAGACCGCGCTGACCGCCCACCTGGAGTCCCTCCTGGGCGGCCGGGTGCGCTCCGTCGAGGTCCAGCGCCTCGACCTGGTCAACGACACCACCCTCGTGGACGTCAGCTACCTGGTGCCGCGCACGCCTGCCGCCCGCACCGCCCGCACCACCGGGGGACAGCGGCTCGGCGGGAGCGGAACGGACCCCGTCGCCCGCACCACCGCCCTCACCGGCGCCACCCGCTGACCCAGGTTTTGCTCTGCCGGCCCAGGAGCTGCCCCACTGGCTCCTACCAACCCAGGGTCACCCCATCAGCCCAGGGTCGCCCCGCTAGCCCCGGGCTAGCCCCCTGGCCCAGGGCCGCCCCACCAGCTCCCGCCAGCCCACGGTCACCCCGCAGGCCAGGGTTTGCTCCACCACCCCACGGTCACCCCGCAGGCCCCCACCAGCCTCATAGGACACAGGACGCACATGACCACCATAAGCACCGACAGCCTGGCCGCCGTCACCCTGGCCGAGCTCAACGCCGCCGCCAGCCTCCTGACCCGGGTGGACCGCAAGTACCTCCTGCCCGTCCACGCGGCCCAGGACCTGGTCCACGCCCTGGGGGACGCCCAGGTCCTCCAGATCGGCCGGCGTCGTTCCTTCGCCTACGCCTCGACCTACTTCGACACCCCCGACCTGGACTCCTACTACCTCGCAGCCCGCGGGCGACGGCGTCGGTTCAAGGTACGCACCCGCTCCTACCTGGACTCCGACCTCACCTTCCTGGAGGTCAAGACCCGGGGCGGGCGACACACCACCTTGAAGTCGCGTACCGAGTACGACCGTACGGACCTCCTCACCGAGCCGGGGCGGCGCTTTGTCGCCGAGTGCCTGGCCACCTCGGGCGCCTGCCCGCAGGCCCGGGCCGACGAGGTCGCCGACACCCTCATGCCCGCGCTGTCCACCACCTACGAGCGCACCACCCTCCACCTGCCCGCCGACGGCGCCCGCGTCACCATTGACACCACCCTGACCTGGTCGCACCCCAGCGCCGCCACCGGTGAGGCGGGGGAGACCTACCAGGCGTGCGGCTACGCCGTCGTCGAGACGAAGAACCCCGCCACGCCCTCCCCCGCCGACCGGCTCCTGTGGGCGGCGGGGTACCGGCCGACCCGGGTCTCCAAGTACGCCACCGGTATGGCCCTGCTCCACCCCGGCCTGCCCGCCAACAAGTGGCACCGGGTCATGCACCGGGAGCTGGCAGGAGGAGGGCACCGGGAGCTGGCCCAGGCCGGGGCCCGCCCGTCTACGTCCGCCCCCGCGGTAGGGCTGTTGGAGCTGGTCGGGGCCCGCCGCCGGGCCGAGGCACCGGGTCGCCCACCGGGGGCACTGACGCGCCCCAGGTTCTCACGTGGACACAGCACCTGCATGAGAGCTGCGCCGGGCGCTCCCACAGACTCACTCCACCTGCGTCCAGCCTAACGCGCACGCAACAGATACTACACAGCCCATGAAGGGACCAGTCATGATCTCACACACCCCCACGCGCCGCCTGATCAGGGCCGTGACCGCGAGCCTGGCAGCCGCCGCCCTCCTGGCAGGCTGCTCCGCGACAGCCAGCAGCACCTCTACCGGCTCCGGCGCGGGCGCTGCGTCCAAGGACGCCTGGACCACTATCTCGACCTCGGTGCGCACGGCCTCCACCGGGGCCAGCGTGACTGACGTCCTGGCCGCCAACGACGCCGTCGCCGCCGTCACCACACCGGCTGACGAGGCCGGCACCTACGACTCGGGGGCCACGACCATTGCGCTCTCGGGGGACTCCGCCACGGTCTCCGGCTCCGGCGCCACCGTGGACGGCAGTACCGTCACCATTACCTCCTCGGGCACCTACGTGGTCTCCGGCAGCCTGTCCGACGGCCAGATCGTGGTCAGCGCGGACGACGCCGACGTCCGCCTCGTCCTGAACGGGGCCACCATTACCAACGCCGACGGCCCCGCCGTCAACGTGGTGGACGCCGGATCCGTGGTCGTGGTCCTGGCCGCGGGGTCCGTCAACTCCCTGTCCGACGGCGCCAGCTACGCCGACACCTCCGATAACGCCCCTACCGCCACCCTGTACTCCAGCGACGACCTCACCATTACCGGTACCGGCTCCCTGAGCGTGACCGGCCTGGCCAGGGACGGCATCTCCTCCAAGAACAGCGTGGTCATCTCCGGCAGCCCCACCGTCACCGTCAACGCCTTTGACGACGGCATCCGCGGCAAGGACTACGTGGCCGTCACCGGCGGCACCCTGAGCGTGACCGCGGGCGGGGACGGCATTAAGTCCTCCGAGGACTCCGACCAGACCCAGGGCTTCGTGGCCCTGGGCGCGGCGGCGGTCACCGTGACCGCGGGCGACGACGGCGTCTCGGCCACCACCGACGTGACCGTCAGCGGCACCACCCTGAGCGTGACCGCAGGCGGCGGCCAGGGGGCCGCGACACCCGCCTCCGGCGGTCCCGGCCAGGAGGCCCAGCCTCCCTCCGGTGCCCGGGCCCAGCAGTCCGCCGCCGACCAGGGCACCGAGAAGCCCAAGGGGGTGAACGCCGGGGTGAGCTACACCCAGGACTCCGGCACCGTGGTGCTCGACGCCGCTGACGAGGGCCTTCAGTCCGCCTTTATCAATATCAGCGGCGGCGAGCTGACCGTCACCTCGGGTGACGACGGCGTGAACGCCACCAACGGCGACCACGTGATCGAGGGCTACGAGGACGCCGACTCCGAGTCCGACGACGGCGCGGTCCTGACGATCACCGGTGGTACCACCCAGATCTCCTACGCGGGGTCGGACGGGATCGACTCCAACGGCTCGGCCTTTGTCATCGGCGGCACCGTCCTCATCTCCGGGACGGCCGGGTCCGTGGACGGCTCCGTGGACGTCAACGGCGAGTCCACGACCATCGGGGTCACCGACGCCCCGGGTGTGGCCGTCGGGGACACTGTCACCGTGACCGGGGGCTCCGGCTCCCAGACGCTGACCAGCACGATCTCCGCCTCCACCACCACCGTCCTGGGACTGGTCGAGGGTGAGAGCTACACCGTGTCCACGAGCTCGGGTGGCTCCCGCACGCTGACCGCCTCGGCGCTGGCTGCCGGTGGCCCTGGTGGGCCCGGTGGTGGTGGGCCTGGTGGGCCCGGTGGATCTGGTGGGCCCGGCCAGGGAGGAGCGGGCCAGGGCGCGCCTGGCGGGTCCGGTCAGGGTCCGGGCCAGCCTCCGGCGCCCGGGCAGAACGGGGCCGGCGGCACCGGCGGCGGTCAGTCCGGCGAGGGGACTCAGACCCGGTAGGAGGCAGTAGCAGACGGTGGGGTACCTCGGTGTGGGGTACCCCACCGTTTCCTGTCGACATCATTCCGTGACTCAGGCACAATCGAGGCCATGGTCACATCTGGAGACGCAGACGACGCGCAGCCTGCTGGCGACGCCCGGCCTGCCGGTGACGTGCAGCCCGCTGGCGACGCCCGGCCCGGCACCACCTCTGACGTCACCCCCGACCCTGAGACCACCCCCGAGACGGCGTCTCCAGACAGCGCCCGGGGCCCGGACTCAGAGGTCCGGGCGTACCGCCGGGAGCCTCAGGACCGGGAGCCGGAGCGGGTAGGACGTGCTGGCCTGGTCCTGCGCATGCTGCGGCTCGGGGCCGTCCTGACCCTGCCCGTCCTGTGGTGCACCCCCTGGATGTCCATGCTCCCGTTCGGTCAGAAGACCTCTGCGTCCCTGATCGTCTGGCCCCTGCTCTTCCTGGGTGGGGCGTGGCTCCTCTTCCCCCTGTCGCGTGAGGGACCCATATCCCGGGTGCTGTCCGTCGTCGTCCTGGTCATGGCTGACGAGGTCACCCTGCACAGCGTCGTCCGGGCGGTCTGGGACTGGTGGAGCACCTACCGACAATGGGGTGTCACGTCGAACCGTTCCCTGTACATTGCGGCGTCGCTGCTCGCTCTCGGCCTGTTTCTCACCAGCCACTACCTGGTACGAACCCGCTACCCGGCGGCGCCTCTGAACCTTCAGGGGGCAGGACTGCGCTCCGGTACGTACGCGGTGGTCAGGAGGATTACTATCGGGACGGCGCCGCTACCGCCTTGGCACCGTCTCACCATCCTCCCCCTCGTCCTCCTGCCGCCGCTGCTCCTGGTGGGTTCCGTCCTCGTCCTGCCCGGCGTGCCCCAGCCCGTCACCCAGCAGCTCGCCTCTCGTGTGCCTGAGGACGCCCGGCCTGCCATGCCCACGACGGTGGGCAAGGCTGTGGCGTGGACACGGGAGACCGGGCCCGCGGTGCTCGACGTCGCCGCCGGGGCACGCGGCCCGCTCGTTCTCACCAAGGACGGCCTGGAGGCCCTGAGGCCTGAGGACGGTACCACCCTGTGGCGCTACCACCGGGACCGTGCCAGGTACGTGGATCTCGGGATCTCTCACAAGGTCTACCTGGTAGTGAGTCCTGACCGGCACTACGTGGCGTTCCGTATCGAGGCGCCTGCCCTGGGAGGTCATGGGCCTAACGCGCTCACTACCGTCCTGGACACGGTGACCGGGGAGACGGTGGGCGAGTGGCCCTCGTACCGCTACAGCCGTGTCCAGCTGACCGACTCCGCCATTCTCGTGGGTAACGACGCCATTCTCCTGAGGGACGGCTCCGTGCTGGGGCAGGTACCTGACGGACGCACAGAGAGAGGGTGCAATGGGACCGCCGGGCACTCCACCTTTGTCGTTGACGCGGGAACGACGCCGCTCTCTCGCGGGGGCTACTCTGCCGATCTTCGTCTCTTCCCGCAGGACGGCCTCGGTGGCGCCTCCTCCGGTACGGTCCTCAGTAATGTCGCCTACGACCTCTGGAATGATCACAACGACAGATACTGCACCATAGTGGACGGGTGGATGGTCGTGCGCACCGAGATCGTCACCCCTGATGGTACTGCCGGTAAGGGTGGAGGTCAGCGTTACATCTACCCGTGGGAGACCCGGGCCATTGACATTGACGAGGTGGCGGCGTCTGGATCCGTGGAGGGTGCCCGTAGCGTCCCCCTGGGGGCGTCTGTCGGGGTGAACCAGTACGCCTCACTGGCCACGGGTACGCTCGTGACCTACCCTCCCTACCCAGAGATGGTGAGCCGTAATGACATTGATCGTAAGGACGGTCCGTGGGTCGGGGCCGTATTCAATCCGGCTACTAGGACGGTCAGCACGGGGGAGTCGGACGCCCTGGCTGCCGCCAGGATGGGGTGCACCCTTAAGCCCAACGAGTCAGGGGAAGGCGTCCTCTCGATTGAGATGACTCCTGGTGACGGCTCCCCGGGGCTGGTCGCCCGCGCGGCGGAGCCGACGTCGGTCTTTAGCAGCCTGACGCATCTTGATAGCGCCTGTGCTCCCCGGCAGCTGCGTCGCAGCGCACTAGAATTCTCTGATATTGTCAAATTCGTCGTTACGCCAGGAGCCACTGTGGTGGTCCTCGACACTGACTACAGTATCAGCAGATACGTGCCGCACACTATTCGAGTCTATGGCGTGAGGTAAGAATAGCATGGATATTAGGAAGAAGGCCTCCTGGGTGGCCAGGACAGTGGTGCTTGTCGTCACCGTCACCCTGGTTCTGGAGGGGGTCCTGGTATGGGACCTCGTGAGTGCCTACGTAAACAGGCCTGCTATTGACCTCGGTACCTCCGGCAACGCCTACGACGCCTACAGCGCGGGCGTAGTAGAGCGGCCTGAGTCCGGGGGGTCAAAGGCAGTGTGGAAGGTTGACACACACGGGGGAGCGTGCGGCCTCGAGCCCCCGCTCCCCACCGCCTCGGGGGCTGTGGTCATTGTCAGTGACAATGACGTGGAGAACGGCCCCCGGGGTCCCTACGTCACCAGTTACGCCACTGCGGTGGTCAGCCTGGACCCGGCAGACGGGTCGGTGCGCTGGTACCACTCAATCAAGGGGGTGGACGTCTGTGGGTTCTACTCGTCCTGGCGTGCTCACGAGGCCAATCTGAGTAGCTTTTATACCACGTACGCTTTGACCAGTCCTGACGGACGCTATCTGGCTATTTGTCTGGTACCGGTCTACACGCAGGGGGAGCCTGATCGCAGACCACTGTGGGACAGGGAGGATGACGCCCCGCCCCAGCAGTCCCAGACTATTGTGGTGCTCTCGGCGGAGAGCGGTGAGGTGGTCCGCAGCATGAGCGCCAGCCAGAATGTGCTGGGGCAGGTGCTCACCAATGAGGAGCTCGTGGTAGAGACCTCGCCGACCTTTCACGCCGACTCCGCCACCATTACCTCCTACCCCCTGTCCGACCCCCAGGCCTCTCCCTCCTCCTGGAAGGCCACCGGCTGGCTCATGGGGGCTATAGCTGACAGTGTCATGATCTCCCCGTACTCGGACACAGATCTTTGCCACAATTATACGACGTGCTTGACGACGACCGTCACCCTCGCTGATCCTGCCAGTGGCGAGACCCGTAGCAGCCTTGACCACGTCTACAGGATCTACCCCAACGGCTGGGTGGAACGGGTCACCGGGGACTGGGCTGCCGACCTGAGACCATACAGCCAGCAGTGGTACGCCTCCTCCCGTGAGCTGGTAGACATGGCCTCAGGGGTGCGTGCTGATATCACGGGTTTCTCGCTCCAGGAGCAGGTGACACCCTCGGGTACTGCCTGGATACTCTGTGACGACACCTGGGTCGAGACCGAGGACCGAGGCGTCAAGAAACTTGACAGAAAACTGACGCGCACGTCCTGGCTGCCCGCATCGTCAGGCTATTTAGCGGGACAGCAAGTCAGCCTCCACAATGAGCCCCTGGATACTCTCTCCGTTGATTTTGACGACTATGTTCTCCGCGAGATCCTGCCGATGGGAGGTACTGCCGATTAGTCCTGCTCCAGTCTTCTCCGGGTGTCGTCCCGGTGACCCCCAACCCATTGCCTCACGTCGGGCGGCACCGGTGCGACCAGGTCGGTGCCCCATACGTCGTAGAACCGTTCCACGGTCTCGTCAACCACATGGAGGACGTCCTCGGGACCGACCTGTAGAGCCTGCTGGAGACGGGTAAAGTGACCACGACCGACCTCGGCCAGGGTCCTGGCCCCGAAGAATGGCAGCCTGAGCTCGGCATGACCCGGGTAGACGGCGGTGCACACGAGGTCGTATGCGGGTGAGAGACGGGCGGTGCGCCGGTCGGGGTAGATGAGGGACCAGTTCTTCAGGTGGGCGTCCCCATTGCCGACCAGGAGGTTGAACACGGTACGCCGCACCATCTCGCGCAGGGAGTCAAGGTCTTGCCCGCGGTATGCGGTGGCAGCCACCTCCTCCACGGAGGAGTGGTACTTTCCGTCCCCAGCACCAAAGCGTCCCAGCACCTGGGCAAAGTCCTCACTGTGAATACGTCCCCGGTCAGAGCGGTCAAATCGGCGAACGGCGTAGGCCTGGGTCTCCTCCGAGGGCCAGGCACCGGGGCCGAGATCGTCAATAGAGGCGCGGTCCCACAGCGCCACCTCAGGCACGTCAATGCCGACCTGCCCGGCAAGCCCCATAACAGCGAGCTCATTGACCTGCAGCCTGGGAAAAGCGCGGTCCGGCGTCTTGAGGATCCAGTCACCGTCCTCCCCGTGGGCAGGGACGACGAGCCGGTCTCCGTGACGGCTCATAGAGAACTTCAGCGTCATGCCGGCCAGTGACGCGCGCCGGGGTCCGGTGTCAAGCGGGTCTCGGGGGCGTGCACGGGGAGGAGTTCCTGGGGCCGTGTCCCCGGGGCCTTCAGCACCACCCTCCTTCCCTGCCCGGGTGACGGTGACGGCACCGGGTAGGTCGTCGCCAATCCGGGCGAGCAGGTCGATCTCGGCAAAGGTGCTCACGCCCTGCTCGCGGGCGATAAGCTCTCTCAGGCGTCCCTCAGGCAGCAGGTTGGAGAACCAGGTGGGAACGCGGTTGACGGCATGCAGCCGGTCGCGCCTGTGGTTCTCAAACCACAGGCCGAGGACGCTCCGTCTGGGACGCTGCCAGTAGCCGCGGTCCAGGACGAACTTCGTGAAGTCGTCCCTTCTCTGTATGGATCCGACGTGCTCCCCGTGAAGGGCGACGTCGTAGGCCTCCTCTCTCACGGTACGCTCTTCTCTCCGGGGCTGGAGCTAACGGCGCGGAGAAGGTCCTCCAGCGGCGGGCTGTCCTCGAACTGGTAGGCGGTACGCACGGTGACGAAGTCGCGCAGGTAGGTGTCCAGGAGCTGCGCCCGGAGCGCAATAGCCCGTTCGTGCTCATTGTCCTGCAGACAGGTGACAATCTCCTCCGTAAGGAGCAGGGACCCTAGGTCTCTGACGCCGTTTGCCAGGTACTCCGTCACCGTCCTGCGGTCCAGTCCGGAGACTATACGGTTGGCGGCCGCGGGGGCACCCTCGCCCAGTGTCGTGACGGGTACGAGATCAGAGAGGACCGCACTCGGCGTGCTCTCACCTTCAAGAATATCCGCCAGCGTCTCCACGGTCATGGGCTCACCAGTCTGCAGGTCAACAGGCTCTCGGTTCCACATGGCTATGAGCACCACCTTGCCATCCGAGCGGGTCGCCCGGAACGTGCTGAGGTCCGGTGGCGTCGGGTCGCCGCTCAGCCTGGCGGAGGCGAGGAGACGCTGCACGGAGGAGGACTCCTCTCCCACGACGACGCACTTGGCCATATCCCGTAGGTCGGTCTGCGAGCCGCTGATCCCGAGCTCATCGGCCGCCACGCTCGTCCGCCAGAACCATCGGGCCAGCAGGTCGAGATTACGGTCGTAAGGACTGGGGAAGAGCGCGAAGAACCGGGTGAGGACAAGGAGCTGAAAACGGAAAGGGAGAAATGTCCAGTGCGGGACGCCGACCTCTTCCTGAAGGAACCGCACCGCCTCCAGGAGCGCGCGCTCCGTGGCCAGGTAGGCCTCCTCCCTGCTCTCGGACGGGAAGTCGCTCACCCGGCGTCGAGAGTCCGAGAACTCGCCGTGGATGTCCCGGGTAATGTCCGTGTGCCGACGCACCAGGAGCGCCTGGACGACGACGACGTCGGGCAGCAGGCCGAAGCTCGTCTGAGAGGCGATAGAGGCTCGGATACCCTCGATTGTCAGTCCCTTACCGGGACCACCGTGGAGCGCGTCAAAGACCTCTGCGGCATTGAGTCTCCTGCCGCGGTTGTTAATGCGGTCAAAGATCTCACGCAGCACGGGCTCGTCGGCGTCCTCCATGGTGGTGGCGGGGATCTCCGCATTACTCAGCCGGGCGACGGCCTCCTGAAGCCGTGCTGCCTCCTTTCCCGCCTCCGGGTGCTCGTTCAGCCAGGCGAGCGCCTTCCCGAGGTCGAAGAGGCTCGGCAGCGGGACCACCAGGTCCTCTGGGTCCCGCAGCGGGACCACCGTGCCCTCCGTGAGCGAGTACCCCAGCGCAAAACGCCGGTCCTTCACGCCCTTTGGGTCCACGGCGTTCACCAGGCTCGTAATACGTTGCTGGCCATCCACCACCCACAGGGCGTCGGGAACCTCTGGGGCCTCGACGTCGAGCACCCCGATCCGTAGGTGCCCGGCCGGTGCGGGCCGTTTCCACAGCAGGAGGCTGCCCACGGGGAAGCCCCGCAGGAGGGAGTCAAAGAGAGCGCGGACGTCCTTGGCCTCCCAGCGGAAGGAGCGTTGGAACTCCGGTAGCCGGATGCGCCCGGAGACCACCAGGGCATGCAGCTCACGGATGGTGTAGTGCTCCGCCTTCGAGATCGCCTGCGCCTTGTCCATAGGCCGATTATGCCAGGCAGACTACGTCCTTTCGGGCGCAGGTGACCCGGTAGTGCGTGGGGCGGTGCGAGCCGACCCCGCGCGTCCTTTCGGGTGCGGGTTGCCCGCTACTCGGTCCTGACCCGGTCCTGCCGCCCGGGGCCGTCCGGCAGGGCGGGGCCCGGTCGGACCCGTCTCAGCACTCCACCACATTGACGGCCAGACCCCCCAGGGAGGTCTCCTTGTACTTGGCGAGCATGTCCTCACCGGTCTGGCGCATGGTCTCAATGACGGTGTCCAGGGACACCGCGTGCCGCCCCTCCCCCCACAGGGCCATGCGCGCCGCGTTAATGGCCTTGACGGCCGCCACCGCATTGCGCTCAATACAGGGGATCTGCACCAGGCCGCCCACTGGGTCGCAGGTCAGCCCCAGGTTGTGCTCCATCGCGATCTCGGCGGCGTTCTCCACCTGGGCGGGGGTTCCTCCCAGCGCCTCAGCCAGTCCGGCCGCCGCCATGGACGACGCCGACCCCACCTCCCCCTGGCAGCCCACCTCCGCCCCGGCGATCGAGGCGTTGGTCTTGATGAGGCTGCCCACGGCGGTGGCGGCGAGCAGGAAGCAGCGCACGCCGTCGTCGTCGGCCCGGGGGATAAAACGCTGGTAGTAGGCCAGCACCGCGGGCACGATCCCGGCGGCCCCGTTGGTGGGGGCCGTGACCACCCGGCGCCCGGCGGCGTTCTCCTCGTTGACGGCCAGGGCGAACAGGTCGACCCAGTCCATGCCGCGCAGGGGGTCGGCCATGGTGAAGGCGGCGCCCGGCCCGGTGGACTGCGCCACCAGCCGCTCGTGGAGCGCCTTGGCCCGGCGTCGCACCCCCAGGCTCCCGGGCAGAGTGCCCTCAGCCTCCATGCCCGCGCGGATGCAGGCGGCCATGGTGTCGCGTAGGAGGTCCAGGTAGGCCTCTACCTCGGCGCGGGGGCGGGCGGAGACCTCGTTGGCCATGACCACGTCCGAGACCCGCAGGCCCTGGCGGGCGCAGATCTCCAGCAGGGCGGCGGAGGTGGAGAAGGGGTAGGGGGCGGGCGTGGCGTGGGCCTGGGCGCTGGAGGCGGTGGCCAGGGCGCGGATCGACGGCGCCCCGGGCCTGCCGGTGTCCTCCATGACAAAGCCCCCGCCCACCGAGTAGTAGGTGCGGCGCAGGATCTCGTTCCCGGCCGGGCAGTAGGCGGTCAGGGTCATGCCGTTGACGTGGTAGGGCAGGACCCGGCCGGGCAGGAAGTGGATGTCGGTGGCCGGGGCGAAGGGGACGGGGCCGACGCCGTCGACCGTGAGGCTCCCGGCGGCCTCGACCTCGTTCATGAGCCCCTCGCACACGGAGGACGGGACGGTCTCGGGGGCGTAGCCGGACAGGCCCATGACGGTGGCGCGGTCGGTGGCGTGGCCGCGGCCGGTGGCGCCGAGCGACCCGTAGAGCTCAATGGTGACGCGGGTCACAGGGGTGTCGTCGCCCTCGTCACGGCGGCGTGCGACCCGGGCTGACAGGGTGCGGGCGAAGGCCCGGCCAGCGCGCATGGGGCCTACGGTGTGGGAGGAGGAGGGGCCGACTCCAATGCGCATAAGGTCAAAGACGCTCAGGGGGCGCGGTGCGCTCTGGGCGGCAATCTCGCCGGCAAGGAGGGCCGCGGGGCTCGCGGCGTCCAGGGTCGTGGGACGCAGGGTGGTGTCGGCGGACATGTCTTCAATTATGAGGATCCGCGCTCTTATAGCCCGCCTCTGTGCCTTGCAGGCCGGGACTCCCAGGGGCAGGCCGGGCCACCCGGTGGGGGAGACGTCCCCGAGGCGGCTCGGCCAGCTACCCCGCAATCACGGGCTGCCGCCCGGCGGGGGAGGCGTCCCCTGGCCTGCCTGGGCGCCGTGTCCACGACTGCCCGTTCTCACGAGCAATAAGTACCGTTCTCGCGACGAACAAGTACCGTTCTCGCGAGGAATAAGTACCGTTCTCGCGGATCTGGGAGCCGGGGCCGGAGCTGGGGCTGGGGCCGGATGGCGGGATCAGGAGCCCCTGCTCCGCTCTCCGCTATCCCTGGGGCCGCCGGTGAGGCAGTCTTGTGCCATGACAGTCTCACCTCCACCTATTGCCCTGGCCATTGCCGGCTCGGAGGCCTCCGGCGGTGCCGGCGCCCAGACCGACCTCAAGACCTTCCACACCCTGGGCGTCTTCGGCGCCACGGCCCTGACCTGCATCGTCAGCTTTGACCCTCATCACTCCTGGGCCCACCGCTTCACCCCCGTCGCCCCCGTCGTCATCCACGACCAGATCGAGGCCGCCGTCGCCGTCCACGGCCGCATTGACGCCGTCAAGGTGGGCATGCTCGGCACCCCCGACACCATTGCCACCGTGGCCCAGGCCCTGCGTACCTACCACTTCCCCCACGTCGTGGTGGACCCGGTCCTCATCTGCAAGGGACAGGAGCCCGGGGCGGCCCTGGAGGTGGACAACGCCCTGCGCGAGCAGATCCTCCCCCTGGCGACCGTGACCACCCCCAACCTCTTTGAGACCCAGGTCCTGGCCGGTGTGGAGGAGATCCGCGACGTCGCCGCCCTCAAGGACGCCGCCAGGCGCATCCACGACGCCGGGGTGCCGGTGGTCCTGGCCAAGGCCGGCACCCTGCTGGGCACCGGCACCGCCCTGGACGTCTTCTACGACGGGCAGACCCTGGAGGTCCTGGAGGTCCCGGCCGTCGGGCGCGAGCGGGTCTCCGGCGCCGGGTGCACCCTGGCCGCCGCCCTCACGGCCGAGCTGGCCAAGGGCGCCACGCCCCTGGAGGCGGCCCGCACCGCCAAGCAGGTGGTGGTCTCCTCCATTGAGAACCGCATGCACGGCAACGCCCCCTTTGACTGCGTCTACCAGGGCCGGTACGTGCCCACCGCCTGAGCGGGCGTCCGCGGCCAGGGGCCCAACCTGGACCGCGGCGCCGCGGCCCCCACCACGCCAAAAGGCCCGGAAGGCTCTCAGCCTTCCGGGCCTGCCGTGCGCGAGGGGGGACTCGAACCCCCATGATCGTTAGATCACACGGACCTGAACCGTGCGCGTCTACCAATTCCGCCACTCGCGCAGCGGGGTAGACAGTAGCGGGACCGGCTGCCTGCCGTCTAGCCGCGAGGCAGTGATACCTCTCACGGTCTCCCCTGCCGGGCAGGATCGCCGGACATGTGGGGCGCCTCTCTGGCCGTACCCGTTACGATGGGTCTGGCTGGTCTGTACGTGCGCGCGACGCAGTCCACCGCCAGGTGGTCGCCACGCGCACACTTTTTACGGGAGGTACGTCCATGGGGTTCCTGGACAAGTTCGAGAAGGGCGTCGAGAACGTCGCCCACCGTGCCATGTCCCTAGGCGGCTCCGGCACCGTCGAGCCGATCGAGATCGCCTCCAAGCTGCGTGAGACCATGGACAAGCGAGCAGCGTCCTTCGCCCGGGACCGCTCCGTGGTGCCCAACGTGTTCCATATCCGCCTGGCCCCACCGGACATCGCCCAGATCAACACCTGGGGCGTGGACGAGATGGCCATGGAGCTGCAGAACATCGCCACCACGCACGCCGCCGAGCAGGGCTACTCCTTCGTGGGGCCGGTGGAGATCACCTTCGACGCCGACCACAGCCTGCCTCCCACCGCCATCGAGATCGACTCCGCCACCCGCCGCGGCCCGGCGGCCCCGGCCGCCGCCGCCCAGGCCACACCCAGCCACCCGATCCTGGATATAGACGGGCAGCGCTACCTGCTCACCGGCCCGGTCACCATTATCGGGCGCGGCAGTGAGGCAGACATCATTGTGGACGACTCCGGGGTCTCCCGACGCCACCTTGAGATTCGTCTCACCCAGGGGCACGCCATTGCCACGGACCTGGGCTCCACCAACGGGACCTTCGTCGAGGGCCACCGGATCGACGCCGCCACCCTGGTGGACGGCAACACCCTCACCATCGGCCGCACCCGGATCCTGTTCTGGGACGGCACTCCCACGGATGAGGCCGCCGCGTGAGCCAGTTCGCCTTCACCTCCCTGCGTCTGGGGTTCCTGGTCCTCCTGTGGATATTCGTGGCCCTGGTGGTACGGGCCCTGCGTCGGGACATGAACTCCACCATGACCCCCTCCAGCCCACCCCTGCTGCGCGGGCGCGGCAAGAAGACCCACGCGGGTCCGCCGCCCGCCCCCCGGAGGCGGGGCGCCACCCGCCTCGTCATCACCGAGGGCCCCCTGGCCGGATCCACTGTGCCACTGAGCCCCACCTCGATTATTATCGGCCGGTCCCCGGCATCCACCCTGGTCCTGGATGACACCTACGCCTCCTCCCGTCACGCCCGCGTCTTCCCCAAGGACGGGTCGTGGTGGCTGGAGGACCTGGGCTCCACCAACGGCACCCTGCTGGACGGCCGTCCCGTCCACGGCGCCGTCGAGCTGCCCACCGGTGTCCCCGTCAGGATCGGTCAGACCACCCTGGAGCTGCGTCCATGACAGTTACCCTGCGGTACTCCGCCCGCAGTGATATCGGACTCGTCCGCCAGACCAATCAGGACTCCGGCTACGCTGGCCCGCACCTGTGCGCCATGTGCGACGGTATGGGAGGCCCTGCCGGGGGTGACATCGCCTCGGCGATCGCCATCGAGCACCTGGCGCCCCTGGACGCGGACTCCCACCAGGCCAGCGAGATGCTGGGGCTGCTGCGGGAGGCCATCCAGTCCACCCACACCGACCTGGTGACCCTGTCCAACCAGGACCCCGACCTGGCCGGGCTGGGCACCACCTGCGTGGCCGTCATGCGCAGCGGCAACAAGCTCGCCATGGTCCACGTCGGCGACTCGCGCGCCTACCTCCTGCGTGACGGCGGGCTCACCCAGGTCACCACGGACCACACCTTCGTGGAGTACCTGGTGGAGTCCGGCCGCCTCACCCGTGAGCAGGCCCGCCGCCACCCCCAGCGCTCGGTGCTCCTGCGGGTCCTGGGCGACGCCGAGGGCGAGGTCCAGCTCGACGAGTCCATCCGCGAGGCGGTCCCCGGGGACCGGTGGCTGCTGTGCTCCGACGGCCTGAGCGGCCCGGTGACGGCGGAGACCATTGCCGAGGTCCTGTCCACCGTCCCCGACCCGGGGCAGGCCGGCGACCAGCTCATTGACCTGGCCCTGCGCGCCGGGGGGCCGGACAATGTCACGGCCGTCATCTTCGACGTCGTGGAGGAGGCGGAGGCCGACACCACCCCCCAGCTCGTGGGCGCGGTGGCCAACCGGCGGGCCCGCCTGGCCGCCGCCGCGGGGGACTCCCCCGAGTCCCGGCCCAACCCCGAGGCCCCGACCGAGATCCTCCCTACCTCCCCGGGCCCTACCGCCGCCACCCCGGCAGCCAAGGCCGCTGCCCTGGTGGCGGGTCTGGAGGAGACCTCCGGCCCCCCTCGCACCGGCGAGGAGGAGGCGGTGGCCGCTGAGGCCGTGGCCCAGGGCAACTCCCGGCGACGCCGTCGCCGCCGCTCGATCCTGGCCACCCTCGTCCTCGTCCTTGCCCTGGTCGTGGCCGGGTTCCTGGGCTACCAGTGGACCCAGAGCCAGTACTACGTGACGATCGCCGACGGGAAGGTCGCCATCTTTCAGGGCATCCCCCAGGCTCTCGGGCCCCTTGAGCTCAGCCACCTGGTGGAGAGCTACTCCGAGCCGGACACCACCACCCTGGACGACCAGATGATCCGCCGCCTGAACGAGACCGTCTCCCAGCCCTCCCTGGAAGCCGCCCGGGAGTACATAAACGTCACCGTCATGCAGCACCGCACCGTCGTCGTCCTGCCCCAGGCCA
>ERZ773042.722-NODE-722-length-21687-cov-5.789617_pt1 | contig 21687 bp, 16 predicted proteins | sample MGYA00511664_ERZ773042 | MGnify/ENA primary metagenome ERZ773042 (study PRJEB29015, sample SAMEA2737984) | human oral metagenome | biome: human oral; feature: human-associated habitat; material: dental | place: China | collected 2036 ... | reverse complement strand
GTCCGCCATGAATGCTGTGTTCTTCGAGTGTAATGATATGCCCTGTCTCTTTTGCCGCTGTAACAATCAAATCACGATCAATCGGGTTTACCATGGGCATATTGATAATGCGAACACTGATGCTATCCTCCGCCAGTTTCTCTGCGGCTCTCAGTGCCTCGTTGACAACAGACCCCATAGAGATGACCGTGATGTCTCCTCCATCTCTCAGAACATAGCCCCGTCCCACAGAGAATTGATAGTCCTCACCGTACAGTTCCGGCTCATTGGCAGCCTCCAATCGGATGTAAACAGGGCCATTATGCCGATAGGCGAAAAGGGTTACCTCCCGCGCCTCGATCGGCGTTGCAGGCGTAATCGTGAGCAGATTTGGAAGCGTGCGCAGAAGAGCTACATCCTCCGTCCCCTGATGCGTCATGCCATAGGTTCCCGTCACCATACTTGCAGAACGCCCCAGAAGCTTTACATTATAGTTTGGCTCACAGACAAGATTGCGCAGAAACTCATAGGCACGCATGGACATGAAGTTCGTTACGGCATACAGAAATGGAATCTTGCCGGCTGCGGCAAGTCCTGCCGAAGCCGCCACCATATTGCATTCGGCGATGCCGAAATCAATGTACTGCTCCGGATAGTCGCGGCGTATTTGCTCATAAATCTCGTTACCATTATCAGCCGTTACCGCAAGGACATTACGCTCCTCCTGCAGCAGCTGCAAGACAACTTTGGTGCTGGCATTTCTCATAGCAAACTCAACTCCTCAGGTGAAATATGAAATGCTCGGCACACAGTCTCCCATTCCTCATTTTTAGGATTCCGCATATGGCAATCTGCACGATCTTGAATAAAGGAGATGCCATGCCCTTTATGGGTATGTGCGATCACAAACAGCGGTTTATGATATATATTGTCTCTGAATTTCTGTACGACATCTTGGATCTCCGTCAAATCATGTCCGTCAATCTCCTCAACCTGCCATCCAAAGGCTTGCCATTTTTCGCGAACTGGCTCAATCTGCATAATCGTCTGAACGCGCTCGCTTGCCTGAATTCCATTATAGTCCAAAAAAACAGCGAAGTTATCCAATTTTTGAGTAGGAGCAAACATCGCCGCTTCCCAGACGGATCCCTCCTGCATTTCTCCATCGCCCAAGATACAGAACACTTTTGCCTTCTCAGCATCCAACCGATATGCCTTGGCCAGTCCCGAAGCAAAACAAATGCCTTGTCCAAGAGATCCTGTAGAAACCTCGATGCCAGGGGTCTTATGTGAGGCAAGTGCAAACAAACGTGAGTTATAGTCGTAGAACGTCTTTAACTCCGCACGGTCAATTTCTCCTATTTTCTCTAGGATCGGATAGAGAGCCGCTGCGCCATGACCCTTGCTCAAAACGATACGATCTTTTTCATCACGCTGCCAAAAATACAGGACAGAGAGCATTTCGATACAAGATAAAGCCGATGATAAATGTCCTGTTTTTGAGTGGTAGAACATCCGAAGTATATCAAGCTTTAACTCTCTTACAAGAAGTTCCAGATCCCCGTCCAACAACTCCACTCCTCTCGATCAAATAAAGTTGACATGCCTCATATCTGTATCAAAATAGGATTGAATCAACAGATTCCGTTCCTCATATACACAGAAATTACGGCAATCTCGTTTCGGCTGAAGTGCATTCAGTCGTTTTTTTGTCTGCTCCGAGAACCACATCTCACGAAAAGATTGATTATGCAAATCTCCGACGACCGCCTGCGAGTCGTATGCCCGCGTATGACACAGATACACTCTCTGATCCGCGGCTATGATCGTAATCAAACGGCACGTGTAGCAAGTCTCAAAGGGCTGAGTAGTAAAGTTCTTATCCATCCAATCGTATTCGTAATTATTGACAATGCGAAACGCATGCTCCCCCGAAGGAACGGAAAGTTCCTCTTGCGCACGATGAAGCTGCTCGATCACCTTATCCTTGATATCAAGATGATAGTGCGGCTGGTTCTCCACAACAGCCGCAAATTTGACGTTATCTGCACCGAGCTCCTTCAGCAGTGCTGCTGCCTCATATACATAGTCACAGTTCGCCTTGCTGATGACGAAGTTCACACCGAGCACGCAGTCCTTATCTTTATTCTGTGCAAAGCTGCGGATATTCTCACAGACCTTATGAAAGGAGGTTTCCGGAATGCGACGCAGGGACGAATAAACGGATGCCAACGGAGCATCAAACGAGATGCGAACCCATTTTGCCGTATAAAATTCTTCTGCAATCTCTCCTTTCAGGAGTTGACCGTTCGTAATCAACGAGAGATCGATTCCGTGGCTTTTTACTTGCTGCACAGCCTCCCTGATATGCGGATAGGTCAACGGCTCTCCGCCACCTGAAAAAGTGAGTGCCTTGACCCCCATCGCTCCCATATCTGCAATAATCTCCTGGAGCTTATCCCACGGTATCATATCGCGGTGTTCTATGCTGTCGCGGTTCTCCGTCTTCTGGTAGGTATCGCCAGATCCATAGGTACAGTATGCACAATGATGATTGCAGAAATTTGTCGGTTTTAAACGTATGTAGATCGGAGCTCTTTGCTCTTTGCTTTCCAAAGAATCCAGAGCATCTTTATGATGAAAAATTTTCAGTGAGCTATACGGGTTTCCCATCCAGTCTCCTTTTTAATAACTACACAGTGTCACACTGATCCATGCGAGAGTTTCTCCTTCGGCACAGCATACAGTACCGTTTCAATGATGGTCGGCGAGTAGTGCCGAATATAGTAATCATAAGCATTTGGACACATTTTTTCAATCAGGAGCTGCAGACGAAAGAGATCCTCCACCTTATGATAGATGGATACCATGAGAACAGGATGATTCCGGAGTGTCTGTTCCATTCCCAAGATAGCATCGTACTCTGCCCCCTCGATGTCCATCTTGATGGTGGTCACGGCTTCACCGTTCAAGATATGATCGACCGAATCGACATCCAATACGTCTGCACCGTCTGCACTTGCAAAGCTGTTTTTGGCATCACTTACCTCAAAGCGAATTTGCCCCTTTTCCTTATGGATACCGATATTCACGCACTGCACACGTGGCAGCATTTCGGTATTTTTCACCAGCATCTCGTAGTTCTTGCGGCTCGCTTCGACGGCGATAATTTTCTTGTATTGATCGCCTGTATAGTCAATAAAGCCTCGCAGGGAATCTCCGTCATACGCCCCCAGATCGAGGAAGACATCCGCGCCGTCCCACAAAACAGGAATTTCGTCTTTTGGAGGAAAATATTGATTTTTCTCTTCCATCCCCGCAAGGAACTTCAGATCTCGGCTGATTCGATAGTTTACCAAATTCTGCAGCACGTTGCGCGACTTTTCATCTGCAAGGAGACTCCATGCCTGATTTAACTCTGCTTCATGTTCCTTGAAATACGCCGGATTTTCCTTGTCAGCATCGTAACGACCAAAATCAATCTCACGATAGCATGAAAGAAGTCCGAGTTTCTCGATACGCTGCTTCATTTTCGCATTGAATCCACTCGTAATGAATATGACCGTCTTTTCATCGAGGCAAATATCATCCAATCGAACGATTGTATAACCGTCCAACACTTCTCCCGCACGAAAATCATCACAAACAGCGCGCACGTGAATCCCATACTGGGTCATCAAGAAAAGCGCCTCATGTCCACAGTAACCTGCGCCGTAAAGAATGACATCGTTGCCGTCCGCTTTCAGCTTCTTCAGACACTCGGGTACAGCATTAATACTGTCTCGTATTTCCATATTAAACTCCTTGGCTGATTCAGCGTAGTTCCGCACTAGTTATACATTCATAACCGTGCTGAGGAACTTGAGCAAATCAACCTTTTTCACAGCTTCCTTGTTTCCGACGACATTTGTCTTGAGTGCTCCTGCCGCATTAGCGAGCAGGGTCGCCATATCAAGTGGCATTTTATGCAGTGCGGCAAGGGCGGCAAGTGCATAGAACGCATCCCCAGCACCGATGGTATCCTTGACACGGAGCAGGAGCGCAGGAACGCGCACCTGCTCATCTTTTTCATTGCCGATCGCACCGTCTGCTCCGATGGTCGCCCATGACATATCGGCATGAAGCTGTTCGGAAAGCTGCCGCAGCAGCCGATGACGCGAGGTCAGAGCCTGCCCGAACGCAAGACGCAATTCTCGCTCATCGACAACGAAACAATCTGCCCGATGATACTTCGTAATCAGGTTTGTCCCATAGTTCGAACTGTTTGTCTGGCAGTTCACGGCGAGAAATTTTGCCTTCTCCTCAAGAATACGGAGTGCTTCGTCATCCAGAAGTCCATGCCCATAGTCACAGACGACCACAAGGTCATAATCGCCCGCCACCTCACGCAGCTTCTGATGGAACGCAGAGTAGTCAAATCGTTTGCGCTGTCCTCTCTTGAGGAGATAGTTCACAGAAAAGAGCTTCGTATACTCCTGACGGACGGGATTCTGTTTCAAATAGCGACGCTTGAGAGGTGTCACGAAATCTGTGTCTTGTAAGAGTTCGAGATGAACCCCCTCCATCTTGTCCTCAATGAAGTCCATGAGTCCGTACTCTGTCCCCATCATCGAGAGCAGCGTAACATCCTGTGAGAAGTTCGCCAAGTGACGCGCGATGGCAAGAGAACCACCAGCATAGTTTTCCTCACTGTCGCAGAACGCCGAAAGCGTGGCATCCTTCATCGTAACACCCTGCACATTGCAAAAGACATAGGCATCAATGATTACGTCGCCAACAACCAGAACCTTGGTGTTCAAAAAACGCTCCACTGCATCCCGCAGCTGAGAAAAGGCATCGGTTCCGTGTTTTTTTCGCAGGGAGAACGCCATCTCCTTGACGTTCTCAGGCAGTGCCGCAAAGAAGTTATTCAATAGCTTCGTCGAGCTGTGAACTTCTCCCTGTGTGAAAAAGATCTTTCCACCGTATTTCTCGACAATGCTCTGTTCTGCTCCAATATTGCCGGTCACATCATCCTCGGCACGCGCATACTCCTGCCCTTTCGCATAGATGTCCGGCTGAACGAAGGAGACAATCTCATGGACGGTGACAGCCTCACTCAAAAGAACATAGTTTACGATTTCGAGGCTCGACAGAAACGCCATCCGCTGACGATCATCGAAATACGGGCGACCAGGCCCCTTGTTGACATACTTTGCAGCAGTCACAGAGACAACGAGGATATCACCCTGTTTTTTTGCCTCTTCCAGGTGCTCGATATGCCCATAATGCAGGAGATCAAAGACACCGTGACAAAGTACAACCTTTTTGCCCGCATTGCGAAACGTCTGTCGCAGCTTCAAAAAATCTTCTTTACTGATGATTTTTTCGTCCGTCATGCCCGCTTTCCTCAATTCCCGAGATACTTGAACCAATCCGCTGTGGCTTCCTGAATGCTGTCCGGTGTCCAGACGGGAGCCTTTTTCCAGTAGTCAATGTGCTCCAATATATGCTGTACGCCTTCCTCGAGCGTCACCTTCGGATGCCAATTGAGCATCTCATTGATCTTCGTAGTGTCAGCCCATGTGCAGTCAGGCTCTCCTGGACGCTTTGGAATATGCACCACCTCGGCATCTGCCCCGCCGAGGAGTTCGACCAAGCGATTAACCGAGTAGGTATGCTCACTGCCCACATTGAAACGCTCACCGACCACATCCGACTTTGCCGCCGTGATGAACGCATCAACGATATCCGTCACATAAGTGAAGTCCCGCGTCTGCTCCCCCGTGCCGACAATCGTATATGGTTTTCCTGCCAGCTTTTGACCAAGGAACACGCCGAATACTGCACCATACGTTCCCGAAGTGCGTGAGCGCGGACCATAGACGTTGAACAGGCAAAGCGAGACCACTGGCAGCTGATAGACCTTCGCCCAATGGAGGGCAAGTTCCTCGCCCAGCCTCTTCGTCAGTGCATAGGGATACTCAGGACGGATGTCCGCCTGCTCATTGGTCGGAAAATGATCCGGAATCCCATAGCACGAGGACGATGCCGTATACAGGAAACGCTTGACATTCGCCGCCTTTGCCGCCTGAAGCACCGAGAACGTACCATCCACATTGGAGTGAAAATACTCCTGCGGCTTCTGAATCGAGGGAACAATGTCCGCAAGTGCCGCCATATGGAACACCCAGTCCGTCCCCTCAAAGAGCGGTGCAATCGTTCCATAGTCACAGATATCTGCTTCCACAATAGTAAGATGAACGTTCCCCTGATGATGCGCTAGGTTCTCCAACCGGCCCGTGCTGCAGTTATCGATGACGACAACATCATGCCCCTCGGCAAGCAACCGATCAACGATATGTGACCCGATGAATCCGCAGCCGCCAGTAACAATAGATTTCATCTCATTGTTCCTCCCGCACATCGAGTGCCATGATTTCATCAACAATCTGCTGAAGTATCTGATTATGAATGGACTCTACAATCCCATACTCCATAGAAGGAACGTAGAGATTGCGATGTCCCTTTGCCCGAAGATGATTGTCACTCTTGAACCCCGTAAACGTGACAATCGTACCGCCGACCGTATGTATGGTTTCGGCGGCACGAAGAATATTTGGCGAGTTGCCGGAGCTTGAAATCGCGACCAGAACATCCCCGGGGGTCGCCAAGATTTCCAGCTGCTTGCTGAAAACATATTCATAGCCATAGTCATTCCCAAGGCAGGTAAGCGTCGCAGGCTGATACAGATCGACTGCACGCATCTTCCCATTTTTGAGAAAGTCCGCAGTCATATGCACGGCAATACCGGCACTCCCACCATTGCCAACGAAAAACAGCTGCTTTCGTTCTGCCCGCGCCTGGCGCATGAGGAGCGACAAATCCTCAGCAACATGTGCGCTAATCGTATTGCCATCATGGTCTGTATAGAGTTTTTCATCGTATGCAGTACGGTACTGCACTTCATAGTCCTGTATAATCATATCTTCCTCTTGCAGTTCCTATATTATCGTTATAGAAATTATGTAATTGTTAGGTTTGAATATTCTGATCGCCCCAAAGCCCACAGCTAAAATCAAATGGCATTCGAGCAGTACTACACATGCACTGCACACTATTACCATGTAATCTCTCCGCTCAATAACCCCATAATCTCTTGATACCACCATGCCTCAGGATCGGTGTATGAACCAACATACCTGTCCTTTACAGTTTGAACAACTCGTTGCCTCTCAGGTTCAGCCCACCAGTCTTCTATGCGCGGATAAATCTCGTTCAAGTATTTCGCCGCAGCCTCTGGACCGTATTGGATAATGCCGACAGATCGCATCATATCAACATAGGTCTGCTCTGTATCAGGATCAAAGTAATTGCTCGAAAAGCTCTCATCAAAGTATAAAATAAACGGTTTGTTGATGTAAAGGATCTCAAGAAAAGGTGTGTCATAATGATCCAATATACACAAACGCGAATTTAGCAGAACCTCTGCAAATGTTTCATTTTTGAAGGATATCATCTCAGCTTCCCTTGATAGTCTGATATCTGGGAATGAGTACTTTAGCCAACGATCCAATATTTTTGATATAGGTATAGGATAGTTTCGAACAAGTATATCCTGTCGCACATTTTTTTCTAACTCCTCCAAAAATCTTATTTCTTTTCGCAAGACTCGTCCAATTGTGTGAAAGTCGTGTTTGTGAAAGATAGAGGGAATCCAATCGCCCACATACAAAATGTCTTGCCCCTGCCCTGCCATGCTATCATACATATATAATTTCTCTGCCGGGCTCTGCCTATAGTTTACTATGTTTTTTTTGACACTTCCTTCGCAAGCTCCCCATGAATAATATACATTTGAAAACGCCCGGCCAAACCAGAATCTAAAATCCTTGCTGTATCGTGCACTTCCGTGTGCAATGAAGGAAAATGCAACCCCTCGTTCTCGCTGTTCCGCCATAGCCATCTCGCTCTCTGTAAACGAGGCTCCCGCAGAACTAACTATATATTTGAGTCGCGGGTATTTCTCATATTGCCATTGATAGACTAAGCGGCACAGATCGAAGTTCTCTATATAACTGCATGGCATTTCTTCAAAAAAAATCTGACTCAATACTCTTTTCCAGGGAGCGTCATCCTGCACACGTGATTTTAGGATCTCTGTCGCACTATGTCTAAACTCCCACTGAATTTCAGGTACTCTGGTCACTTGCTGGGTCCATATAGGATGATCCAACGGAAAGCCTACTATTTTTCCTTGACTATTTATTTCTAAATTCAACAGCGCTGCCCGATTACCAAATGCAGACAGCACAATTTCCACATAATTCGGATTCTTCTTCGATAGCAGTTTAGCCTTTGCGTAAAACCTTCTGGCTAATTCAATCCATTCACAAGGGTTTCTCAATTTTCGTATTATTCGTTTTGTATATCGTTCCAACGCACTTGATTGTACGACATGCTGCATCGAATCAGACTTCGGCAAAGAATCGGCCACAAAAACTATTTTTTGTTGTTCTATGTCAAAAGCCTCATATTGCAAGATAAGCGAATAAAGATGCCATCCATAAAGATCGACAAAGTCACCATCTAGAGTGTATAACTCCTCTATATTTAACAAAGGACGCTGCCACGGATTCGCGGCAAGTACCATAGTCTCAAGTCCAACTCCTTCAAATCTCTCCTGTAATGTGGAAATCCGAAGAACCCGCAGATAAACTGCAGGAACAAAATTCCTCATCCAAGTGAATAAAACAGCTTTCCAATACAAGTGACTAAAATCCACCTTGTGATATTCGTTTAATATTTCCCCTGAAACCTCTGCCAATTGAACAACAAATGTATGGAGCTCTTCTTCATCAATGTCCAACTCACAAAAGTCTACATCAAGGACATCATAAGAAAGCTCCTGTAGTTCTTTGGGCGCTTTGCTCATCCAGAATAAATCTTCAATAAAGAGTAGCTTCTTATTCTTATCCCAAAACTTTTCATTCTTCGTTAATGGAAAAAACACACCTACACCTCCACGAAGTTTCTACCTCCCGATAATTTGGGCTGTTCCGTTCTCAAATTTCACTTTGAAATCACACTCCGTCAGTGTGCTGACACGATGAGCGATTGCAATGATGGTAATTTGCCCCTTAAACTTCAGGATTGTATCCGTGATGCTCTTTTCTGTCTCATTATCAAGAGCAGAGGTTGCCTCATCAAGAATCAGGACTTCGGGCTGCTGATAGAGAGCACGCGCGATTCCTATGCGCTGTCGCTGACCGCCCGAGAGCTTCACGCCGCGTTCACCGACCATAGTTTCGATCCCCTTTGGTTGGGCATTCACAAATGCATCGAGTTCTGCCATCGCAAGGACTTTGTGAACGCGAGCATCATCAATTTCATTGGAAGATTCGCCTAATGCTACATTCTCTCGAATGGTCGCATCGGTCAGATAGATCGACTGTGGAACGTAGGCGATATTTGCCTGCCATGCACGCAGTTTATGGCGAATATCCGTGCCGTCCACAGTAATTCTGCCGCGATTTGGTACAAAGAGGCCTAAAAGTATATCGACAAATGTGGTTTTTCCCGCGCCCGACGGTCCCAAGATGCCGAGAAAGCTCCCTTTCGGAATCGAAAAGCTGACATCTGTCAGAACCTCCTCTGATGTTCCCGGATAGTAAAATCCAAGATGCTCTATACGAATCGCATCAATAAAAGGAAGGGGCGGTGGTATATCCGCCATCTTAAGGGTTCGATGATGGTATTTGCGGGATTTAATCGCAATCAGTTCGCGGTAAAGCTCCTCAAATAGCGGAAGCTGAAACTTGATTCCGTTTGAAAGTGTCACAATACGGTTCGCACTCGGCATCAGCCGAAATGCCGCAAGTGCAAGGACGGCAAGCAAGGGTACTATCTCCATCGGTGTATTACCCATTGCCATTTTCTCAATGATGAGAAAAAGCAATGCACATACGATGAGCGTTTCAATAATCATACGAGGAAGTTGATTCAAAAACATGAACTTTCCATTCGCCAGCCCATATCTTTCGTAGTTCTGTATGAATTCCTGAAGGAAGAACTGCTCCTTGCGCATAACCTTTGTTTCTTTGATTGCCCCTAACCCCTGGTTCACAGCCTGGACATACGAGGCAGCATATGTATTTTGTATCCGTGCAGTCTCATCAATCCTTCGTCGAAACGACCGAAGCAATGTATAGATCAGCCCCCCCATAACGCCTGCGACTACAATCGCTGTAAAAGGATCCGCAAAAACGAGCATTCCCCAAATAGTCAATGCGGTGACAAGCTCCGTCAAAAGCTGAAATGCAGGAATCAAGATATTGGAGAATATCACCACTCCGCCGCCATTAACATTCCTCAGCAACACTGCTGTATTATGATTTAGATGAAAAAGATAGGGTTTGGCAAGATAGTTCGCCATCAGCTCCTTAGAAAACTCAATCTGATTTGAAATCGAAAATTTGATCTGTAAACGCATCTGCCATGCAAGATAAAGATTTTTCAAGATATAGAGCAGGATGAGCAGGAGCGAAAGTCCGATAATCAGTTCTGTATGCGTTGTAATGCCGACCTTCGCCGCATAGTCTGCAATCTCCGCATGTTGTGCAAGAAAATCCGACTGTCCCATAAGTGAGATCAGGGGCAGGATCGCGCCGATGCCGACCGCCTCAAGGACAGCACCGACCATCATCACAACAACCAAAAAGGCACAGTAGCGCAGTTCCTTCGGCGTGAAGATCGAAAAGATTTTCAGAAACAATTTCATCCGGAAAAAGCTCCCTAGTTCTATGCAAAATCACTAAGCAACGACACAAATTGCAGACACAATAAAAAGCTACCTGACACACAACAGTATAGATGTAAGCAGGTAGACTGTCAATATATGCCTTAACGTCGCTGCAATAGAAGCATTTGTTTCATCAATCCACTTACCGTTCCGCACGCACCGGATTGTTCAAAAAATCCTCGTATGCAAGTCGAATCCCGTCCTCGAGTTCTGTTTTATACCGCCACCCCAGAGCCGCCGCCTTGGAAACATCGAGCAGCTTGCGCGGCGTTCCGTTCGGCTTCGTTGTATCCCACAGAATCTCTCCGCGATAGTCCACCACACGTGCAACCATCTCCGCGAGTTTGCGGATCGAGATTTCCTTGCCGCTCCCCGCATTGACCGTCTCGTCTCCGCTGTAGTGATTCATCAAGAAAACACAGAGGTTTGCAAGATCGTCGACATAGAGGAACTCGCGCAATGGTGAGCCATCGCCCCAGCAGGTCACGGACGGAGCTTCCGCTTCCTTCGCCTCATGAAAGCGCCGGATCAAGGCAGGAAGCACATGGCTGTGCTCCGGATGGTAGTTGTCATTCGGACCGTAGAGATTTGTCGGCATCACTGAGATATAGTCTGTCTCGTACTGTTTGTTTAGGTAGGCACAGTATTTCAGCCCCGCAATCTTCGCAAGCGCATACGCCTCGTTCGTCTCCTCAAGCGGCGATGTCAGCAGGCAGTCCTCCCGCATCGGCTGCGGGGCAAGACGCGGATAGATGCAGGACGATCCAAGAAATTCCAACTTTTTACATTCATTCTCCCAAGCGGCATGGATGACATTCATCTCAAGCATCATATTCTGATACATAAAGTCGGCAGGAGCTTCCGAATTTGCCTGTATTCCGCCGACCTTTGCCGCCGCCAGAAAAACATACGTCGGTTTTTCCTCCGCAAAAAATGTTTCAACCGCATCCTGCCGGCAAAGGTCAAGCTGCGCGTGCGTGCGGGTTATGATGTTCGTATATCCCTGCCGCTCAAGCTCTCGGCAGATCGCAGAACCAACCATGCCGCGATGTCCCGCCACGTAGATCTTTGCATCCTTTTCCATCATCGTACTACCTCTTCCGACCACTTGACCTTGTCCTCTTTCGCGATATCCTCGCCGATCTGAACCTCAATCACAACCATGCGCTCCCATGCGCTGATCTTGTGCCTCATCCCCACGGGAATATCGATAACATCCCCTGCGGCTACAGCACGCACCTCTCCATCCAGCAGAACTGTTCCGCTGCCGCTCACGACAGTCCAGATCTCACGGCGACGCGCGTGGCTGTGGTAATTCATCGCGTGTCCTGCATTCAACGTCACCTTGATCGTCAAGCTGCCTTCCTCCACGTCGATAATGCGGAAGCTCCCCCACGATTTTTCGGCAAACATAATGGGCTGATGAATCTGCTCAACATACGGCTTCATATGGCTCGACGCCGCTTTATCCGCCACAAGGATGCCCTCGGGACTTGCTGCGACAATGAGATCCTGTCCGCCCATCACCAGAATCGGGACATCCAGTTCGTTGACAACGTGGGTGCAGCGGCATCGTTCATCCATCGTGACATCGCCGAGTGAGGCTTCCTCCATGATCTCCGTCAGCGTGTTCCACGTCCCGAGATCCTTCCATGCCCCCGCATAGCGCAGAACGCCGATGTTCTTCTCCCGCTCGACAACGGCATAGTCAAAGCTGATCTTTTCAAGACGATCATAGATCGAAAACAGTGACTTATAGTCCGCGCATCCAAGCAGCGTATCCGCACGCGTTAGCACATAGCCCAGACGATAGGCAAATACGCCGCTGTTCCAGAGTGCCCCCTGCTCGATGTACCGTTTTGCCGCAGCTTCATCGGGTTTTTCGCGAAATGAGAGGACGCGGCTCACAGTCTCCTTGTCCTGCGGCATGATGTAGCCGTATTTCTCACTCGGATAGGAAGGTTCAATGCCCATAAGCATAAGATCCGCCGCACCGTCTGCAGCAAGCTGCGCCAAATGGTGAACCGAGGAGAAATATCCGTCCTCGACATAGGGATCGACCGGACAGACGGCGACGGCTTCATCGCACCCAACGCCTTTCACATCATGCAGGTAAGCACTGACAAGCGCAATCGCGGGAAATGTATCGCGGCGGCACGGCTCGACAGAGATGTCGACCAGATCGCCGAGCTGGCTGCGCAGTGCCGAAACCTGCGCCTTCGATGTTGCGATCGTGATCTTTGCATCCGGAATCGCACGGCGCACCTGCCCGCAGACACGTTGTGCCATCGAATGCCGCGATCCGTCATTCTGTCGAAAAAGCGGAATGAACTGCTTGGAACGAATGTCATTCGACAGCGGCCAGAGCCGTTTCCCCGAACCGCCCGAAAGCAGGACAATGTGCATATACGTTCTCCTTCGACAGGAATCTCAGTGTCCGTACTTCTCTCGATCCGCCTGTACCATCATGCGGACGAGGTCAGCGAAAGACACCTTGCGCTGCCATCCAAGCTCTCGTTCCGCCTTCGACGGATTTCCCCAGAGAAGCTCCACCTCGGCAGGACGGAAATAACGCGGATCGACATCGATGAGCAGACGCCCCGTTTTTGCGTCATAGCCCTTCTCCCCAACACCGCTTCCTCGCCATTCGATCTCGATGCCTGCTGCACGGAAGGACAGCTCCGCAAATTCGCGCACCGTATGCGTCTCATTCGTCGCAAGCACATAGTCATCCGGCATATCCTGCTGAAGCATCCGCCACATGCCCTCAACATAGTCGCCTGCAAAGCCCCAATCGCGCTTTGCATCCAGATTCCCGAGCGAAAGTTTTTCCTGCTTCCCTGCAAGGATACGGGCAACAGCAAGCGTGATCTTGCGCGTGACAAAGGTCTCCCCACGGCGCGGTGACTCGTGGTTGAAGAGAATCCCGTTCACGGCGAACATATCGTAGGATTCGCGGTAGTTCTTCGTAATCCAGAAACTGTAGAGCTTTGCCGCTCCATAGGGTGATTTCGGATAGAACGGCGTTGTCTCGCTCTGCGGCGCCGTATCCGGAAGCCCACCGAAGAGCTCCGATGTCGATGCCTGATAGAAACGAATCGGCAAGCCGCTCTGTCGCACCGCCTCCAAGAGACGGATCGTACCGACACCCGTCGCCTCTGCCGTATACTCCGGCACCTCGAACGAAACCGCCACATGGGACTGCGCAGCGAGATTATAGACCTCATCCGGCTGAACCTCACGGATCAGTGCATGTGCATTGCTCGAATCCATCAGATCGCCGTAGTGAAGAAAGAACCGCCCATCATACTGAACATCAGACAGGAGATGATCGATCCGCTCCGTGCATGGCGTACTGTGCCGGCGAATAATACCATGCACCTCATAGCCCTTTGCGAGCAGAAGCTCGGATAAATACGAACCGTCCTGCCCCGTAATTCCTGTAATCAATGCTTTTTTCATCGAATCCCCCATTTCTCAATCATGAGACACTATCCATGGAGAAACCACGTTTTTCCCCACCTAAATAGGGTTATCAAGCTGTCTTTTCTGTACAGATCATTGTCAAACGAAACAAATACCATGCAACAGCCACTTTCACGCTACGCAGACCATTGGTGAAACTCATTTGCTTTATATATGGTTCATACAACTCAGCATATTTTCTTGCATCCAATACCATCCTACGCCCCGCCCACAGGCGAAATACAAGCAGTGACGGGATACGATAGCCGAAAATAACATCTCGATATGTTCGCAGCAAATGTTTATCGGCAACATTTTTTTCCAGCCAACGCCAGATCTCAGTCCATATAAAAACATCCTTTTCGAGTTTATCCCACGAAAACATCGACAGCCCGACCACATCTTTACAATAGTCAAAAAGCGGCTCATCCAGAAACACAACCTTGTCAGCCGCATACATGACCTTGATAAAGAACTCCATATCCTCGCCCCATGAACACCCTTCACGAAACGAAATAGCAGCCTTATCAAGGACATCTCTTCTGATCACCCACGCATTTGTGTTAGGTGTCATTCGATCCTGCATGTAACGCAGCACAGGTTCTTCCAATCGCCCCCGAAGACCTCTTCTGCGCCCCTTTTTTCCTACAACATAATAGTTGCAAAAACAGACATCTGCTGTCTGCTCTGTCAAAAAGGCCATTTGCCGCTCGATCTTATTGGGATATATACAATCATCTGAGTCAAGGAACGAAATATATTCTCCCGATACATAGTCGAGACCTTTATTCCTGGCAGATGATACACCGCGATTTGTTTGATAAATGTATTTTAATCGTGATCCATACTCTCTTTGGAGATTTTCAATGGCAGTAACAGTGTCATCGGTGCTACCATCATCAACAACAATCACCTCGATATCTGCATACGCCTGTGTCAACACGCTCTTGACTGCTCTGATTAAAGGAACTGCTCTGTTATACGTTGGAATTACAACCGATACCATTTTATCCTCTTTTACAATGTACCGTCAAAAATTTTCCACCCACGCAAGCATAAATAATTCTTTTCTCCCAAAAGTCTCACTAATGTTTTCTTAATGGATCTTCTAAGGGGATGCTTATCGAGGTCATTCTCCCGCATCGCATAGATTCGGCCAAGATATTCTTCTCCCGCATATTTCTTAATGATTGCAATATATTCATCATAAAGAGCACGATCTGCACTTGTACCGAAAACACTGTAATAGGCGACATCTATATCCATCATACAGTAGTTTTCTCCCAGCATGATATTACGCAAAAGAAACTCATAATCTGCTGCGATTCGATACTCTGTATCGAATCCTTCCTGCATCAATGTCCTACTCGTAAACAGCCCTTGATGAGGACACATCTCCCCTCGCTTAAGATTTTCCACCGTGATATCTACCCGCTTCCGTTGGATCAATCGATATATATTCTGATATAGAAGGACATTTCCCATATAAAAAGAGAATCCTGCATGCACATGGATAACATCAGAAACTGCACGCATCACTTCGCTGCTGCACAGCCAGTCGTCTGCACCTAAAAAATAAATATAATCTCCCGATGCCATTTGAACTCCTTTGTTCATTGCATCATAGATTCCATGATCCGGTTCACTAATCCATCGGATACCATGTGATTCATATTTTTTTATAATATCTACGGTACCATCCGTAGATCCTCCATCGACGATAATGTATTCGATGTGCGGATAATCCTGATGAACAACACTCGATATGGTTTGTTCAATCGTAGCCACAGCATTATACGACACCGTAATAATCGTTATTTTCAGCACAGTTCTCCCTCCTTTCTCCCAGATCTTACATCAACGAATCATATGGGGATTCCATCAATCAAAATGTTGACAAATTCCTTCTTCTTGTCCGGATTGAATTTCTCCCTTATTGTTTTCAGAGCATTTTCCTGAAGTTCCTTCGCTTTCCCTTCATCGCTCAATGCCGCATGAACGGCAGCCGCCATCGTTTCAACAGGCGCATCATAATCCCACAGAACACCGTTGACACCATTCTGAATCATCTCTGGCACACCGTCAACGGCGCGCGCACAGACCAGTACATTGCTCGCCATCGCCTCTAATACAACGGTCGGCAGCGTATCACGATCACTAGTGAGAATCAATGCGTCTGCCTGTGGGAAAATCTCAGAACATAATTGTTCATGCTTGACATGTCCGAAATAGGTAATGTCCGACTGATTTAACTGTGCTTTGACCGCAGCTATATAGACAGGATCATTCTCGCTCATGCTTCCGACAATTATTCCCTGATACTGTTTCGGATAATCCGTATTCAATTGGTCGAGAATTTGTATGAACAAATCAATCCGCTTCAGTTTGGAAATCAGCCCCACAAAAAGAAGAACTTTTTTCGTTCTCACACGCTGAACATCATGCGGACCAAAAACTGAGCAGCCGTTATATACAACATGAACCTTATCCGGGCTGCCAATATCATTTACAAAAGATTGCTTCCCTGCATGCGAGGGTGTAATAAATGCGTCGATATATTTCCCGAATCGCCGAAGCAGTTTATGATACATCGACCGTCGGATAATATCATGGATATGACAGATTGTCCCAACGCACGAATTGAAAAATCGCCGATACAGCATGACATAGACCATATCTATCGTGTTGTTGCCATAGACGACATCAATATGATACTGCCTCACCATCCTATGAATCACAAACAAATTATACACGATGTACAAAACAGCCGTGACAGGTTTACGACGAATACTCCGAACCCGCATGGAGGAAGATGAAAAGATTTGTATATTCTCCGCCTTAACAGCATCAAACAAATCGTCCGCTATGTTGCTCGTGTATATAAAAAACCTGTGTTCACGATTGTCTTTTAGGAACTCAAGAAGCGTCCGCTCTGCACCATAAAAGACATTGGTCGACATAACGATCAGGACATTTTTCAATCCGTCTGCCCCCCTTATCGTTCACTTCCTACGACAAGGCACATAATATCTCTTATCTTCTGTGCAGCTGCCTCCCATGTATATGACTTTGCTTTTTTTCGTAGAATTTCAGGATTCATTTCAACGTCTTCAAACTTCTTTAATTTTTCAGCAATATCGGCAACATCATACGGGTTACAATATTCCGCTGCATCACCGCAAATTTCCTTCAAGCATGGTATGTCCGATATTAACGCCTTCTTACCTGCTGCCATAGCTTCCAATGGCGGCAGACCAAACCCCTCATACAGCGATGGAAATATGAGTCCGTCGGATTGAATTACATACTGTTTAAGGACATCATCTTCGACATAACCGGTGAAATGAATCCGATCCTCCAATCCCTTGATCCGATCTGCGATATTGTTAATACCAGTAATAAAGCCTTCCTTTTTCCCAATCAGCACTAAGTCATGCCGAACCTCATCCGATACGCGCCGATATGCTTCGATGAGGCGCAATAAATTCTTATGCGGTTTGATATTCCCCATATAGACAAAATATGGCTTTTCGTGAAGTTTTGTTCCATCTGGAATATGAAACCACGTTTCATCAACACCATTGTATACAAGCTCTATTTTTTTTGTATCGACCGCAATATATTTCTTCAGTTCTCCGATAGTAAACTGCGAGACACACATCACCCTATCCGCTTTTCTCGCAGCGATACCAAGCATTGTTTTCGCATACGTCCGCTTTAAAAGACTGCGTCTGACTTCAGGCAGCGCAAGGTGCGCTACGTCATGAATCGTGACAAGCATACGGCCTTGGTAGAACACTGGAACATTATAATGCGGCGACCAAAAGAGATCCAATCCTTTTGGAATCTTCAAAATCAGTTCGAACTGCTCATAAATTGTATAAATTTTAGATGTACATTCGACAATATGAACATTCCCCTCCTCGAAAATCTTTTTTCGAGAAAAAGCTTCACGAGAACCGAGCAAATACAATTCCCAATGCGGTTCAAGCTGAATCAGTCTCCTGACGATATTTTCAATAACTACACCGATCCCGGATGCTTCGAGCATGCGGGCATCAACGCCAATTTTCATTGATTCTCCTATGCTTTCATACCTAACAACCGCTCTGTCACATCAGCAACCATAGCAACAGTAATGTTTCGCATACAGACGGGGTCTGTACATTTCGACTCAAAGCCCAAGCTGATGCATGGCTGACATGGCTCTCCTGACTTTACGACGACTGCGTTGTCACTGAGAGGCCCCCATCGCTGCTCCGAAGTAGCTCCATGCAGTGCGATCAAAGGAACATGCACAGCCGCAGCGAGATGCATGATTCCCGTGTTGACGGATATGACCAACTCAGCCTTTGCCAAGACATCGATCATTTCACGCAGGGAATACACCCCGGCAATACTCTTTGCTGCAGCGCCTTTTTCCCGGAGAAGACATGCTGTATGCTCAGCCGCCTCCCGATCTGCCGGTGCGCCGCTGAGGATAATATGCATACCGTACGTTTGATGGATCCATTGCCCGAGCTCTGCCCATCGCATCTCGGGCCACTTGCGCTGATTCTCCATCGAACCGCCCGGGTATTGATGAAACACAACATAAGGCTGCCGCTCTGTACATGTATCATTGTGTGCCTCAAAACGGGGCAATCGTCCAGTGATTTGAAGCCCTGCCCCTTGCAGGATGTTCCGATAGTTGTCTATCTCATGCAGCGAATCAAGATGCTCTACCCACTTGTCATAAACATAGTGACGATACATACGGGCACGTTTGAACCCGACCTTGTAGTCTGCTCGGATCATCCATGAAATAATGCCGTTGATTCTCGGCCATGGACCAAAGTCAAGCAGCAAGTCAAATCTCGAAAGTGCACGCAGTTTCAGAAAGGAGTGAACCGGCCGATTCATCCGAAACAGGAAGGTATCATCAACACCACACAGAAGACGAACCATAGGCAGGTTGTTATCCGAACAAATGACAGTGACATGACTGCTTGGACATTGATGTTTGATCTCATCAACCATCGCACTCAGCAGTATTGTGTCGCCAATCGCCGCCGTCTTGATCAACGCGATTCTCGGAGCATGCTCTTTATCGAACGACTTCGCTTCTCTGCGGCGGTGAAACAGACCAAACACAAACAGAAGCGGACAGCCAATCCATTTGTCGAAACGCTTCCTCCATATGCTGTTCCGCTCTTTCATCCGATGGTCACACCATTCTCGATGACACCGATCAGAGGCATTGTCAATACGCTCCTTTTCCCGTAAACACCGTCTTCACGGTCTTGAACAGGTACACAAGGTCGATCCAGATCGACCAGTTGCGGACATACCACGTATCCATTGCGACACGTTCTTCGTAGGTCGTGTCGCTGCGCCCGTTGACCTGCCAGATTCCTGTGATGCCCGGGGGCACCATGTAGTACTCTCTGATGTTCTCTCCGTAGCGTTCAATCTCCTGTGTCACAATCGGACGCGGTCCCACAAGGCTCATATCACCCCATAGGACGTTCCAGAGCTGAGGCAGTTCATCCAGACTGGTTTTGCGCAGAAATGCTCCCAGTTTTGTGACGCGCGGATCATGGGTCAGCTTAAAGGATTCTTCCCACTCCCGCCGTGCGGCCGGATTCTCTGCGAGATACTCCTCCAGACGCTGCTGCGCATCCGATACCATCGTCTGAAACTTATAGCATGGAAAAAGTTTTCCATGCTGCCCGACGCGCCGATGAGCGAAAATCACGCGGCCTTTGTTGTCGACTCCGACAATGATGCACAGCATGAGCAAGATTGGCAGGATGAGCAGTCCTCCGCATATTGTTGCAGTAAGATCGAATAAACGCTTGGCAAAACGATTCCGCTTGCGTGCAAGGTTGTTGCGGATGCTCAGCATAAACACCTTTTCGGTGTAAAACGGCTCCACGCCGATGTTGCCGAGCGGAAGCGTCAGCAGATCCGGCACGAACAGGACATCGCGGACGAGGGGCTGAATCCTGGAAATCAACCGCCCCAAACGATCACTTCGAAGTCCCGGCGCTGTGATGATGACCGTATCGACACCGGAGTCGCGGATGATCGTCTCAGCGTCCGCCAGCGTACCCATCAGCTGGAATTGCTTCGGCAGGGTCTTGGAGATCGGGTGGTCGTCGAGGATGCCGATGATCTCATAGCGGTAACCGAGATCTCCGTCGAAAAACCCCAGCACCTGTTCCGCAGTCTTGCCCGCGCCGATCAAGATGACGGGCTTGGTCAGGGTATGAGTTGTTTTCAGGAGTTTCAGCAGGATGTAACGTGCGGCATAGATGCTAAAGAGGACGAGAACGCCGAAGAGGATGACATAGAGACGCGATGCGAGAAGCCCTGCCTGCATGAAGTAAAGCACCAGAATACACGCAATCATCGCATAGAGTACGGCATAGAAAATCTTGCGCACGGTCTCCAGAATGGGCTGCATCTTTGTATAAGTCTGCATCCCCCACAGAAAGGCGATGAATACGAGCGGTATCCAAAAGACAAGATAGGGAACGGGTACATGGAAGGTGCGTCCCACAAGCATCCCGTAAATCTCGTGCAGTTCGAACGCCATTTTCTCCGCAAACAGGATGGCAAGATAATCAAAGAGCATAAAAAGGAGTGGAGCACATACTCTGCGCATGCGAGCCGACATCTGCGATCTCGTTTGCATAGATGCACTCCCCTCCTTTTTATGTCTGATGTTACATAAACCAGCTGATTAGAAGAACTCCAACATCTTGAGCAAAAACACCCAGCCGAAAATTGTAAAACAGGCGAGGGCGCTGCTGTAGACGACGCAGTTGCCCGCGAGCTCGGCATCCGCCTGCATCTGCTGCGCCATGGCAAAGCCGGCAACGGCGCAGGGTGTGGCAAATACGGCGATGAGTGTCACAAGCTCGACATTGCGAAAGCCAAGGGCAATCGCAAGCGGAAGCACGATGGCGGGTACAATGATGAGACGTGAGGCAACCGAAAAGACGAGTTGGCGCAAATGCGCCTGATAGCTCCCACCGTGAAAGGATGCACCGAGGATGATGAGTGCGACGGGCGTGGTCGCCGCCGCAATCTGCGCAACTGGCTTCAGCACAGGCGCAGGAATCGGCAGCTCTACGAGACGGCACAGTGCCCCCGTAATTGCTCCCAAGATCATGGGATTCATGAGAACGCTGCGCAGGATCGGCAGGAGGTCGAACCGTCCGCCGCGAAAGGTCTCAAGTACGAGCACACCGAGTATATTGTAGATGGGAACGATGACTGCAATCATCATGGTCGGAATCGCAATCGCCACATCACCGAAGATGTTGCTGACGAGCGGAATGCCCATGAGGACGTAATTGCCGCGAAAGGCCGCCTGGATCATCGGACCGCGCCGTGCATTGTCCGGCTCAATGCGGCAGACAATACCAGTAAATACGAGTGCCGTGAGCAGCACACCGGCCGCGCCGAGCAAAACG
>ERZ773042.710-NODE-710-length-21852-cov-9.465202_pt1 | contig 21852 bp, 15 predicted proteins | sample MGYA00511664_ERZ773042 | MGnify/ENA primary metagenome ERZ773042 (study PRJEB29015, sample SAMEA2737984) | human oral metagenome | biome: human oral; feature: human-associated habitat; material: dental | place: China | collected 2036 ... | reverse complement strand
ATAAATAACCCAAACAGGGAGGAAAACAACAATCCAAAAAAACCACGACAGTTCAGACTCCTGGGAGTTTGAACTATCACCAATAGAAGACCAAGCTTAGAACATATGCTGTCGCTGGCCCACCCGCCCACTTGACTGCTGCACATGCTCTAAGCATGGTTTCCATTCCGAGGGTATATCGGCCCCTGGGATTTTAGGGCGGTAGATTTTAAAAACCATGCTTATCAGACATGAAGCCATATTCATCCCGCCTGGCAGCACAACCTCTAAGCTGCAAACCCCCCCCAGGTGCCCTGGAAGTTCACCCTTTTGAACGAAACCAAGCTTAGGGAAAACGCTACCAACAACCCAGGGCAGCGCTGTACATGTTCTAAGCATGGTCTTTCCCTGGCGGGCATGCCAACTCTTGGGGATTTAGGGTGGTGAATTTTGAAAACCATGCTTAGAAGGTATGAAGCCCCGGGTGGGGCTGTGGCGTTACCGCTTTCAAAGAGGGTCGCAGGTTTGCTAAGCATGGTGTTTTGTGCAAAGGTGACAAAACCCCCAGGAGCTGGCGTCCATGGAAACGGAAACCATGCTTAGCATATGTGCAGCGCAGGGGTAGGCACACAGAGGAGGTAGATGTGGGGCTGCAGGGGCTGCAGGGGGGGGCAGGCGCGGGCAGGCAGATGGGGGTGGGAGAAGCGGAACGACGCCCACCGGGAGGTGAGCGTCGTCAAGCGAAGGGCTAATTCAAATAATCCTTCTTATCCGTATCAATATTCTGGTGTCCTGGCGACCACCAACCCCACCGGGTCTTCGTGGTCCGGTCGATGCGCGCCACATCCGGCGTCTGGCCCTGCGAATTCGGGCGCAACGCATATAGTTCCAGGGAACCCCAGTCACGCAACCAGTCATCCTTGGCATAACCCGGCAGCTCATAGGAATAATTCACGGACTCCGCGGTGCCCAACACGCCACCACCATGATAATCCTCGAAGCTGGCGCCCGAACGCTTCCCCTTATAGTCCGGCAGGATACGGAACGTGGGAATCTCCGCAACACCCGCATAGTGGCTAAACGGCCGCTGGCACGTGAACTGCAACGGCACCGACCAGTCCAACAAGCCCGGCTCCGTGCTGCCAACCACCGAATTCAACGAATCCAGCTTCGGCACCCGCGGCGGTGTCACCACCAGCCACTGTTCCGGGTCGAGCGAATCATCCTCAGCATAGATACGCACCGCATCCGCCTCCTTCGGCAGGTCATCAATAGGAATCCGCAGGTTACGCCATTTCTTCTTCGGACCAATATCCAGCATCTGGGTCTCACCCAACTTATCCACCCCACCAGAAGCATTCTTCTTGCCGTACTCCAACAGCAACTTCCGGCCCTCCTGGGTGACACCATCGGCGTCAACCCCCTCAATAATGCCCGCCGCCGACACCACAATCAGCGGTGCCTCCGGCGTGGACTTCGGCAAGTCATACCAGTCCGTGGTGATCTGCGCATAGTATTGGCGGCCCACCGTATACGAGCCCATCACCGGCACCTTCGCCGGATCCAGGTTAAACGGCAGCACCCACTTCGAACCATTCACACCCTTCGTGGTGCTGCGACCACCCTCCACATTCAGGCGATCCCCCGCACTCACCAGATCTGGCAGCTGGTCGCTCCCCAATTGGGGAATCCGATCCGGCTCAAAACCCCGGGTTTTCTTATCCACCTGGAGGGAATCCCCCAACTTACTGGTGAGCGGCTTCAAGAACGACTCGTTCGTGTTCGTCTCCACCAACACGTAATCCGCCAGGCCACAGGTTTTCCCCACAACACTGTTCATATTCCCCAAGCCCACCGAATACGCCGGATATTGGGTGATAAACGCCTTCGCGAATGACAGCATGGAAAACAGGATCGCCACCAGGCAAAACGCCGCAATCGGGGCGGAGAATAATAACGTAAACCGGCTGGGTTTCCGGTCCGCCTTCTTATAGGCTGCCGACGCATCATCCAACTCCGTGGCCAACCCCACCCGGAACGATTGCACAATACCAACCAGCAGCACAATCACGGAAATCACCATGACCACCGTGGACGCCTCAATCGCCTTGAACTGGATGGACTTATCCCACCACGGAATCCCATAGCTGGACACATACCACCAGCCGTTTGTGCCCGATAGGGCGAACGCAAACATAAACAACAACCCGCCCAACACCAGGGTGCGGGTGTGCCGCGACCGGTTAGCGAACTCGCTCAAAGCAATCGCCCCCAGGCCACCCAAGGCCGCCGCAATACCGGCCCACACCCCGAAGTGGTGGGTCCACTTCGTCGGGGTGAAACTCATAAAGAATAGGGTGCCGATGAAAACCATCATCAGCCGCAGCGACGGGCCCCGGCTCGACCCCGGCACCTTACCGTTCCGCAACATCGACGCGAACACAAACACAATGCTCATAAACGCAATCAACACCGCAAACCGGCGGGAAAACGACCCATCCACCTCCTGCTGGAACAGCACCTCGTAGCGCACCCACTCCTGGAACCACTGCAACGACGGGCCCTTATCCGCACGCACATAGGTGGACTCTCGCACATTCGCCAACGTTTGATCCCCGAACACGGCAATAAACACCGACGTGCCGGCCGCCATAAACGGCGCCAACATGGCCGTCCACCCGCTGATCCGCTGCCACCGGGTGGAATCCTCCGTCACCCCGAAATAGTCCAACCATCGGTTCATGATCCGAATCAGACTCGACAACGTCACCAGCAACGCCGACACCGCCATCAGGCCGGTCGGGCCACACGCCAAGGTGAACGCCGCAATGATCGTGCCAATGGCCGCCGGCGTCAACCGCTTCTGTTCGATGGAACGTTCGAACGACACCCAGGCGGTCAACGTGCCCAACGCAATGATCGGCTCCGGGCGCAAACCATTATTATAAGGAAGCCAAAACGCCAAAAACATGAGCGCCGCCGTCCAATGCGCAGCCCTACGAGCAGCAATCCCCGCACCCAGGCGCGGCAGCACCTCCCGGGACACAATCAACCAGATCAACATGGCGGCCACCAGCGACGGCAACCGCATCCACGTGGACGCGGTCGACACCCGGGTCATTAGCGCCAAGAAATCATAATAGGGCGCACCGAACGGGGATTCGGGAACCCCAAACCACCGGTAATAGTTGGCCATATAGTCCGACTCCAACGACACCCGGGCCATGGTCAAAATAAACCCATCATCCGACGTGTTCGCCCCGAAGAAATACCACAGCACCAACACCCCGGCCACCAGGCCATCCAAGGGGCGCGGCCGGAAAAAACCCTTCGGCCAGAACGGATACCGGCCCTTACCATCTAACCGGTCAATGCGGAACAGCGCCCACAACGCCACCAGGGTGCACAACACCCCGCCGATCATGGTGAAATATTTCAGCACGGTGGGGGAGGAGGTGTAGCGGGAATTGATCTCCACCTGCACATTGAGCCCGTCCCGGATGAGCGGCTCCGCATCCCCGGTCAGTTCGGTGTAAATGCCGGAAATTTGGGGGCGAAGATCTTCTTTATCGTCCTTTTTGTCGTTGGCCTTGCGTAGCGGTTGGCCGTTGGCGTCGGTGGCGCCGGGGATTTCCACCCAGGTTTCCTTCAGCCCCGAGTGGATTTTCAGCACCGCATCCCGCGGCAGGGCGGCCACTTCCTCGGCATCCATTTGGAAGAACACATTATCCCGCAGCACCACGTCCAGCGCACCCTTGTCGGAGCGCACGAAGAGGCCACGTTCGGTTGCTTTTTCGCTTGTCGACGGCAGGGTGCTCACCACCGTGGTTTCGTCCTCACGCAGGGATTTCAGCGCGGAGATCGGCACGGTGATGTCCAGGTTTTCCGGTGCGTACGACACCAGGGGCGCGTTGACGCTATTGAGATTCCCGTTTTGCGGCCAGGTCAGGGAGGACTGCACCTGGTCCACCGGCATGAATGGGGTGAGCATGAAAAGCACAAATCCCACCACACCGCTGATGGCGGCCACCCGCCGTAACATGGCGTTTTGCTGCCACACTTGGCGTCGTAAAGCGTCGCTTGCGTCGGGCGCGACTTGCGGGTCGATTGGGGTATCGCTCTGTTTCTCGTCTACGTTATCCATCTTCTACCTTGCGTTATCTCGCGAAGCTTCGTACTGCCACCACAAATGGGCCAATCTGTTTGACTTTCCATGTCGTGCCGTCGCCCACGAACACTTCCGGGTTGAATCGGAGCCCGTGGAACCGCACATTTGGGTTGTTCGGGTAAATGTCTTCGGCCAGGTCATACACCCACCCGCTGCTGTCTTTACCTGCGGCTTTGTCCTGCTTATAGGATTCCAGGTCCGCCCGGAACACGAATGCCTGCGGGGGTCGCCACTTTGCCTCCAGCATTTTTGCCAAGAATTTTTCGGGCGTGTTGTTGTCTTCCCAACTGCCCAACGCCCACTCCGTAATCGTTTGGTTACGCACGTCGAATTCCCCTAGTGGGTTGGCATAGTGGCTGGTAAACGCCTGGAAACCCCGGTATGGGTAATACGACATGAAGTTTAATTCGTCCGTGAGTACTACGGTTTCATTGCGCTGCAATCCCGTTTGCTTGTCGACGAACTCCGCCACCTGCTTGTAATACTGGGTGGAATCCGGCGGATACCGGTCGGCCCGCTCCCCGTAACCATCCGTGTCCGAATACGCCCGCTCAATCGGGTCCGCATTCTGGTTCGGAATGTTCTGCGCATAGCTGAGGCCGCCCACCACGAGGATCGCCAGGAACACGCAGGTAATCATCCGCGACGTCTTCACATCGAACTCTTGGGGGAATAGCCACTGGTGGATCGCATAAATCCGCAGCTCGGCCACGCCCAACACGCCGGCTGTCGCCAGGGTAGTGGCAATCACCACATCCATGCGGAATCCGAGCAGCGTCGACCCTATGAGGGTAAACACCATGGAGAGCGCCACCCAGCCGTAAAACACCAGCAGTGCCACCCCCAGCATGCGCACATCATAATTACTGGAACGCACAATCAAATACACCAGGCCGATCAGGCATAACAGCCCAATCACCGACGGCGCCAGCATGGGCAATGGCACCCGTGTGCCCTCCAGGGGAAGATAATGCGAGGCGGTCGCCCCCGACACCGGGCGCCCCTGAAGAATGGCCAGGAAGTAGGGGGCCCACCAAATGGCCGCGATTGCCATGGACCCCACCCCGATAATGATCAATCGGATAATGGGGGTTATCGACTTCAACACCACCCCCGAGAACAGGGCGGCGATCACCATGGTGCTGAGCGCCACCACCGCCGTATATAAGGTATAGGACGACGCCGAACACCCCAGATAGACAATCAACCCCACCATGGCCATGTTCCGGCCCACCAACGCCCGGCGGGCCGCCACCACGGCGGCCGGCACGCCCAGGGAAATAATGGCGGCGTAGGGTTCCTCGGCGCTCATCACCAGGGTGACGCACGTGCTGACCAGGGCAATGGCCGTGGCCACCGGCAGGCTGCCCACCAGCCGCTGCCATACCGGCACTAGGGTGGAGCCGGCGGCGGCCAGGGATATCAACGCCCACGGTTGAAACACCTCCCAGCCCGGTATGCCCAAGAGGTTCGCCAGCCTGCCCCCGAACCAAAACCACATGGCCGGGTAGAAGGTAGGCATGTCGATATAGTTCATGTCCGACAGGCCCCAACCGTCGGCCATGCGGGTCATGAACTGGGTGCGGAACCCCTGGTCCACCGTGATGCCATCCAAATACAGCCGGGTGGCCGCCAAGTGAATGGCTAGGGTGGTCACGATCAATGCGGCGGGGGACAGGTAGCTGACCACATAGGTGATCCAGGTGCGCCACCGGGGGTGCGGTTGTTGCTTCTTCTCATCTAACACCCACAATAGGGTGAGCCCAGCTGTTGTGAGCAAGACCAGCACAGTCCCAAACGTGCCAACAGCCTTGGTCACATTGGAGGGCCCAAAGGCCGGCAGGTGCGTGGTTTTCAACGCAAACCAGCACCCCAGCATGAAGACCGCACCGCCTAGAGCTGCGGCAATAATGCCGACGACGGTGCGGGGGGTGCTCAAGACATCGGGACCATATTCCTGTAACCGTGAGGTATCAACGAAGTCCCGTTGACCTGATTCCGTTAAAGTCATACTCACTAGTCTTTCACATTGCTCATGACAAAGCCCCCTCGAACATTCCTAGCTGCGCTAGGAATATCCTCAAACGGGGGCGGAAAACCTTGAAGACGGCTGAAAACCGGTGAAAACCGGTTAGAACGGCAGTTTACGGAAAATCTTCTGCGGAATCACCTTAAACGCCAACGACACCGGCTGGAACAACGGGTGCACGAAGATTGCTTCCTTATGCGACACCACGGCGTCAACAACCGCCTTGGCCACATCCTCCTTATTCACGGTCAACGGGGCCTCGGGCTCACCAGCAACGGTGGACATCTTGGTGCGCACCTGACCCGGCCGAACCACCAGCACATTCACGCCGACATCGCGCAGGGCCTCGCCCAGGTTCACATAGAAACCATCCATGCCGGCCTTGGCAGCGCCATACACAAAATTCGACCGGCGAACCCGCTGGCCAGCCACCGAACTCAGCGCAATAATATTGCCGTGGCCCTGAGTCCGGAACTTCTCCGCCAACAGCACACCCACCGACACCGGGCCGGTGAAGTTGGTTTGTGCTGACTCCACGGCCAGCTTCTGGTCGTGCCACAAAGCCTCCTGGTCGCCCAGGGTGCCGAAAGCCACGATAGCGATGTCGATATCGCCACCGGCAAACGCTTTGTCAATGACCTTCGGGTGGTTGGCGAAATCGGTGGCGTCGAAATCAATGACCTCAACCTCGGAGGCGCCGGCGGCCTTCACCAAGGCGACAGAGCTGTCAAGCCGGGGCGAATTCTTCCGGGCAGCCAACACTACCTTGGCCGGGCCCTTCGACAGAAACTCCGTGACAATAGCCAGGCCGATCTCCGAGGTGCCGCCGAGCAATAGAATACTTTGGGCTTGACCCACAGCGTTCAACATTTTTTACTTCACATGCCTTTCTTGTTAGTTCAGTTCCAGTCGACGGGACATATCGGAGGCGAACACCCCGGTGGGGTCGATCTCGTGCCGCAACTTCAACCAATCCTTCATACCCGGATACATCTTATGGAAGTTCTCGGCGGAGGTACGGGACTCCTTAGCCAAATACAGCCGGCCACCAAACTCCATGACCCGACGGTCCAGGTCATCCAAGAATGCGCCCAAGCCCTTCTTGATCGGGAAGTCTACGCACACATTCCAGCCCGGCATCGGGTACGACAAGGGGGCACGGTTACCCGGACCAAACAGCTTGAACACGTTCAGGGCCGAATAGTGGCCGGAACGCTGAATATCGCGCACAATCTCCTTGAACGGATCCACCGCGTCGGTGGGCACCACGAACTGGTACTGCAAGAAGCCCTTGGAACCATAGCCACGGTTCCACTCCCCAATGAGGTCAAGTGGCTGGTAGAACTGGGTGAGGTTTTGCACCTTGTTCTTATAGGTGCCCGACTTGAGCCACCACAATTCCCCAATGGCAATCATGCTGAGCTTATTCATGGTGAAGGAGGGGAAAATATCCGGAACCGTCACCAATTGGGGAGCATTGAACTTCAAAGGTTCCTTGGCCAGCTTCGGCGCCAACTCCTCCAACTGGGCCAAAGTGGCGAGCGAACCGCGGGAAATAGCGGCCCGTCCCAGCTTTGGCTCTGGGGAAATCGCATCGAACCAGGCGGAAGAATAGGTGTAGTTGTGCTCGGAACCATCCGAGTGGAAGGCCACGGTTTCATCCAGGTTGGCGGTGAGGTCGCCGTCGGCAATGAAGTAGGCGGTCTCGGTCTTGGTCATCTTGATGCGGGCCCGCAGAATGATGCCGGTCAACCCCATGCCACCAACGGTGGCCCAGAATAAGTCGCCCTTGGGGTCGTCGGGGGTGCCTTCCGGCTCAAGATGCAGGATCCGGCCGTCGGCAACCAACAATTCCATCGACACCACATGGTCGCCGAAGGAGCCGGCAGAGTGGTGGTTCTTACCGTGAATGTCGGGGCCAATGGCGCCACCAATGGTCACCTGGCGGGTGCCCGGCAGCACCGGAACCCACAGGCCATACGGCAGGGCGGCCTTCATCAACTGGTCGAGAGTGACACCACCATCCACGTCGACAATGGCGGTCTCCGGGTCGATGGAGTGAATGTGATTCACCGGCTGCATGTCAATGACCAGGCCACCAGCGTTTTGGGTCGGGTCACCATAGGAGCGGCCCATGCCCCGGGCGATCACACCCCGCTTGAGGTAGTCGGGTTTATCGGCGTTGGATTCTGCCACCAGGGCAACCGCACGAGCAATCTCTTCCACGTCCGGGGTGGCAAGCACCTGGGCGGTGGTGGGGGCGGTCCGGCCCCAACCGGTGAGTTTCTGTGTGGTTGTGGAAAGGTTTGGACGTTGCGTCATTCGGGTCTAGCCCACCTTCTCTATGCTTCTTGGGTTAAGTTCAAATTTTTCTCACGCTCAACCCTACCTATTTTTTGGGTTTGACTACCGGGTAGGTGGGAGCATGAAAGCGAGATCACCTCAACTCGCCTGCTGTCTGATTTCGGATTTCCTCCCCGTTTCGAGGGGTAGCACACAGCAGAACGTGACATATCACTCATAAATGGGCGGATGAGCGGGACTACAGGTCCATGAGTTCGCGGATCTCCGTAGGTAGTTCTTCCTGGCTAGTGATGGTTGGGCCATCATAAATGTTGAGAATCTCATACACCCGAATACGTGATGCGGAATCCAAGAATGGTAGCTCTTGTGCCATAAGGGTTGTCATAAAATTGTCGAGCGGCAGATTTGTGTGATCCGCGGCGGCATGGTCGGAGGAAATATTCTTCTTAAACAGGCCAAACATGATGTATATGCTATCTGGTGGCGGGAAACCGTGGGCAAAAAGCGTCGAAAAGCGCGGCGGAAAGCCGCCATAAAATTGCCCCCATTTAACCCCGTAAGCAAGACTGATAACACATGTTTCTTTTGTGTAATTCTCAGACTGTTTCGGCAATTTTCATTTTTCGCCACTACTGTGGGTACCATGTCCACCCCAGTAAGTAGTAGCCGTAGCGGCACTGCGGCAGCTACCTATGCGCAGTCAACGCTGATAATCCAAGCTCAGGTTGTGTCCACCGACCACGAGATTATCCGCCATATCGGTGTTGATAGCGCCGTAACGGTGGCGGAATTCTATAACATCATTACGATTTGCTTCGACCTCGATAACCCAGAATTCGACCGTTATTGTTGTAACTTCGGGGGTACTACCTTAGACCCCGACAGTTTATTATGGGAGCATTTACAAGCCGATGGTGACGAATTTCATTGTGTGGTGGGTTTATGGCAAATCCGTATTCAACTTATTGAAATTATCGCCCGTGATAATGGCACCCCCACCGCATTATGCGTAGGCGGTTTTGGGTCCATGGCGGATCTCCTGTTTGATGATTTCGACGACCGCGACGACTTCGACGATTTCTACGATGTTGACGTCGACGCCGGTGGTCCTGGTGGTGCGGGTGTTCCCGGCACCCCCGGCGGCCCTGGTATGCCGGGCAGTTCTGGTGCTTCCGGTTGTGCGGGTGCCGTTGACGCCCACGGCAACCCGAGCGCTGCCCCCGCCGGCAATTCCGGCGCCATCGACCGCATGCGGTTATGTGCCACCTGCCAGGACAGCTTCGACCTCACAAGGATCAACACCCGGCTCACCGGCGCCGAAACCATCGAAACCGTGCTGGGACGCACCCGACCCGAGCCAGCCAACCTGATTCGGCGCTCCGGCATTTTGGACTTTGTGCCGCTGCTGCAGGCCATTGATTTTTCCCGCACCCCCGACATCGACCCGGAGGTTGCCATGATGTGCGCGGTGCTGCCGGTGGAGGAAGATCCGGTGCAGCAGGACGCGTTTTGGGCGGTGGTCCTGGGGCTCAGCTGTATGAGCGATGAGGAAGTGACCGATGCGATCATTGAAAGCATCGTGCAGGCCCTTGGTTGGAACAAAACAGCGAACGAGGTGCGCGCGCTGTGCCCAAACTCGCTGAAACATTTGCGGGATATTGGGGGGTTATCGTCCCCAGTGGAGCGCATTGAGATTTACCGGGAACTGCTCCGCCTGTAACCTGGTGGCTTATGACAGCAACCCCACCAGGCACTCCCACCACGTCAGTATCCATGCCTTCCGAATCGCCCGAACAGCCCACACAGCCAGCATCGTCGGCATCACCGCAGCCGGCGCAGCGGTCGCAGCCCGATGGTTCGCTGCGCACCCAGCTTGTCCGGTTCATCGCGGTGGGTGTGGTGTGTGCCGTCATCGACTACGGCACAACCCTGCTACTGGACTATGTGTTGGGGGTGCCCCGGGGGTGGGCTAAGGCAGTGGGGTGGGTTGCTGGCACCACATCGGCCTATTTCATGAACGCCAAATGGACGTTCAATTCGAAAACTTCTGCGAAGGCAACCGTGGCTGTGGCCATCCTGTACCTGTCTACGTTTGCCGTCCAAAACATTCTGTACAAGGTAGTGCCGATGCCACTACACTCCTTCGAGCTGCCCAAGTTCGTCGTGGACACGATTTCCTTCGTCATCGCCCAAGGCGTGGCCACCGTGACGAACTTCGTCATGCAGCGGGCATTTATTTTTAAACAACGCTAGCCCGCTTATCGACGCTTCCCGCGGTCGGATCACGCCCTGTTGCCGGAGAAAACCTAAACAGCCGTTTTGGCTGTTTAGGCAAGGTATCAATGTTCTAGGTCATGATGTCGTATAGACCACCTCCTTCCATGGGGTCGAGTACTCCATTTATGGAATGGTTTTTTGTACGAGTCGCATTGTGTGCAATAGGGTGGGTGGGAAGCCGGGTTGGCGTCGAAAAGCTCAGCATGAAGGATGGCAATGACCATGAACAAGTTGGTGTGGCGGCTCCTCTGCAGCGACTTCCTGTCCAACCTGGCCACATCGCTGGCGGCGAAGATCATTAGCCTGTGGTTCATCCTTGCGGTGTTTGGCGAGGAACGTTCCGTGCCGTGGGTGAGCGGGTTCCTGACCGTCATCGCGGTTGCCCAGCTGCTCGCCGGGCTGTTCACGGGTGCGGTGTCGGATCGTCACGACCCGATAGCCACCATGACCATGGCGTGCCTGGTGCGGGCGGTTGCGAGCGCCGGGATTATTGCGATCCTGGTCTTCTGCCCGACTGGGGGTTTGCCGGCCGTTCTAGCGGTCATTGCCCTTGCCGTCATCGAGGCCATGTGCAACACGGCCTATTTGCCGGCCGCCGCGTCGGTTTCCCACCGATTGGCAGACGGCCAGGAGCTTGTGCGGCTGCTCGGCTGGTTGCGGTTTTTCGCCTTGATAGGGTCCATGGCGGGTCCGGTTTTGGCCGGTATCGGTGCTGATCGGGGTTGGTTTGCCGGCACCATGGCGCTGGAAACCGTGGCGTTGCTCGTGGCGGCGCTGATTCTTGCGCCCATTCGCCACAGTATGAGCCGACAAACCGCCGGGCCCGCCGAGGGGTTTTGGGTCACGTGGAAAGCCGGGCTCCGTGCCATGGTCGGTTCGGAAAGTTACCGGGTGATGCTGCCCTTTGCGATATTGGAGGCTGTCAGTTCGTCGGCGTTGAGCATGGTGGCCATTTATTTTTTCACCGTCACGCTGCATGTTTCGGCCACCTGGTATGGGGTGTGGAATGCCCTGGTTGCCGCTGGTTATGCGATAGGCTACCTCACCGCCCCGTGGCTGTCGGAGCGCATGAGGTTCTTCAAGCTCCTGGCGCTCAGTAATCTTGCAGTGAGCCTCCTTCTGGCCATCATTTCGGTGACAGATTCCGCCCTGGTTGCCGTCGTTGTCGGTTTTAGCTTTGCGACGAGCCAAGGGGTGCTCAACCCACCATTCCAAACAATCTTCGTCCAAGCCGTTCCATCTGAAAAGGTTGGCCAGGCAATGTCGGTGTTCATCAGTGTTGTCGGTGCGGTGGGCGCCTTGGCTGTCCCCCTGTGGGGTGTGGTTGCCGACACGCTTGCTCGGCATCAGCCCACAACAGGGATTGATCCGTATCGAACCATCCTGCTCATCATTGTTGTAGTGCACGCCGCCATGGTGGTCTGTGCCCTGGCGAACCGGCGCGTGCGCGCCATCGGTATTGATTGAGGGCCGAATGTTGGGTGGACTTCAAGCTTAGCGACCGTGCTCCCGCTGCGCTTTCACCGCGCCCGCGCGTAGCATACATGCTAAGCATGGTGTTTGAGGAATTCCGACCTGAATCCCCTGGAGCCAATGTGCTCGCCAGGGAAAGACCATGCTTAGAACATATGCTGTCCCATCTGGGTTGTTGTAGCATTTCCTCTAAACTTGGTTTTTGTTTAAAAGGGTAGTTTTCCGGGGTGCCTGGAGGGGGTTTTGCGGTTTAGGGGTTGTGCTGCGCTGATGTTGAGCTGAGGTTTGGGGTAGCAAAGATCTTACCTACTAGGAGTTAGGCGGGAGAGAACTTGAAGTCAAGCTCAGGACTTGTGCTACCAGGCGAAATGAATGAGGCTTCATGTCTGATAAGCATGGTCTTTAAACTTTGCCACCCTAAACCCCAGGGGCTAACACACCTCCAGGGTGGAAACCATGCTTATCTAATCTGCCATCTCCAAGGGGCTGTGGACTTCACACTTGATAAGCATGGTGTTTGAGGTTCTGTACTCCGAATCCCCTGGGCCAATGTGGCAGTATGGGAAAGACCATGCTTAGAATTTGTGCGGCCAGAAGCCGTGGGCAACTTAAATGGCAGCATTTGTTCTAAGCTTGGTTTCCCACTGGCGGCAGTTCAAACCTGCAGGGGCTGACTTGGCCTCAGGGCAAAAACCATGCTTATCCAAACTGCTACCTCAACCAAGAGGCTTGGGTCCTGGGTTTCTGCAGCAGTGTAATCAAGATCATCAACCACAAACCCCGCACCATGCCGGCGCATTACAATGCGGGGGTTGTGGTGCGGGTCCGAGGGCGTTTACATTTGCACCTTATAGCTTTATGGCCGGAAGAATCGTTCTTTGCGGCCCAGCCGGTGGAGTTTCAGCCATTCCCAGAAACCTTTGGGGTCTTTTTGCTGCACCAGGAAAAACCAGCCGAATCGGGCATATTCTTGCGGCAGGAGGCGGCGCATGCCGGGCTGGTTCATGAGATAGCCGCGGTTTCGGTAGGTGAAGAATCGTTTTCCGGGATTCTCAGGGTATTGGGTGTGCATTTTCCCGCCGAGGATGGGCCGGAATTCTTCAGACCCGTCAGGGTGCAGGTAGGCGGTGGTGAGGCAGGTGCCGAAGGGGAGCCCGGATCGGTGTAATCGTCGGTGGTATTCCACCTCGTCACCCCTAATGAACAGTCGATAGTCGGGGATGCCAATAACTTCCATGGCTCGCGTGGAGATGAGGGCCCCGTTGAAGAGGGAGGCGATGCCGGGGAGGAGGTCGTCGCCCAGGTTGTTGGCGGTGTCGCCGACTTCGGTGCCGCGCGGGTCGGTGAGTTCGCTGCGGAGGCGGCGCCATTCCAGCCCGCGGCGGAGTGGGAACGCGAGGCGGTCGGGGTTGTCGAGGTTGCAGACCACGGGCGACACCTCGGCCAGGTTGTGTCGGACCGCGCAGTCCTGGAGGGTGGCGAGCACGTCGGGGCCTTCGGGCCGGCCGTCGTCGTCGGCGCACCATACGGCGTCGGCGCCCTGTGCGAGCGCAACCAGGAATCCGTATGCGAATCCGCCAGCGCCACCAAGGTTGGTTTTGCTGGGCAGATATATGCCCCGGTCGCCGGCGATCTCAGCAAGGAGCTTTTCGACGGCCGGGTCGGCGCCGTTGTCCACCACAATAATCCAGTGCACTGGTCGGCTTTGTTGCGCTACCACTTCCAGAGAGGATCTCAAGAGTTCTACCCGGTTATGGGTGACAACAACAGCGGCGACTTTATCGGTGGCGGAAAGAATCATGGTTCTATTGTTTCATATCGGGCGATAGAGGTTGGGGCTCATTGGGCCTCCACCTTTCCATGGGCGGTAGGTAAAGCTACCTTATATAGGGATTTTGCGTTTTATACCCCTATTTGTATGCTTATTCAATATGAACATCACTATCAATAAGCGCTCCATTTTTGCCGTGATTTTGGGGATTTCCCTGGTGGCGGGTGTGACCGCTTGCGCCGTCGATAAGCAAGGGGAGAATAAAAAGCTCACCGTTTTTGCCACGACTGGTTACATTGGCGACGCGGTGAAAAATATTGCCCCCGACGCAGATGTGACCGTCATGGTGGGGCCCGGCGGCGACCCGCACACCTACCAACCCACCACCCAAGACACCGAAAAAATCTCCAGCTCCGACGTGGTTTTTTGGTCTGGCCTCCACATGGAAGCCCATATGATTGACCAGCTCAAGTCGCAGGGTGACAGGCAGGTAGCGGTCGCCGAGGCGATCCCCAAGGAAAACCTGCTTGACTGGCCCGAATTGGGCGAAAACGGGGAAAAACTGTACGACCCGCACGTGTGGAACTCCACCGAAAACTGGAAATACGTAGTGCAGGCCATCACCGACAAACTCGCCGCCACCGACCCCGGCAACAAGGACAAATACCAGGAAAATGCCAAAAAATACGAGCAGTCCATGGACGAAACCGCGGCCTACGTCCGGGAGAAAATCAATGCAATCCCGGAGGACAAACGCATCCTCATCACCGGGCACGACGCCTTTAACTATTTCGGTAAACAATTTGGGCTAGAGATTCGCGCGACGGATTTTGTCACCTCGGAATCCCAAATTTCCCCGGCGGAAATCAAGGAATTGGGCGAATATATTGCCGAAAAGCAGATCAAAACCATTTTCCAGGACAACCTCGCCAACCCGCAGGCCATTAACTCACTGCAAGAAACCGTGAAGGCCGGCGGCTGGGAAGTGACGATTTCCGACAAGGAACTCTTCGCCGACTCGCTGGGCCCCAACCCGCCGGTCGACACCTACCTCGGGGTGATGAAATACAACGCCGACACCATTTCCGCAGCCCTAGCGAGCTAATACATGGATGCAGCGAAGCCAACAAAAACCGCAGCACCAGTCCCGGCGACCCCATCCACGCAAACAACCCCGGCAATGTCGGTGACCGATGTCACTGTTTCCTACGGGGCAACCCTCGCTATCGAACACGCCACCTTCACCGTGCCGGTCGGGTCCGTCATGGGGCTTCTCGGCCCGAACGGCGCCGGCAAATCCACCATCATTAAAGCCGGCCTCGAACTCATGGACCACACCGGTACCGTGCGGTTTTTCGGCAAACCCCTCGGGGAGGTGCGCCGTAAGGTAGCGTACATGCCGCAGGTTGCCGCGGTGGATTGGGACTATCCCATCACCGTGGAACAGGTGGTCACCATGGGCATGTATACCGAACTCGGCTGGCTGCGCCGCGCCAATGCCGCCCACCGCGGCCGGGTGATGGAAGTCCTCGACCGGGTGGGCATCGCCGACCTGGCCAAACGGCAAATCTCCGAACTGTCCGGCGGCCAGCGCCGCCGCGTGTTTGTGGCCCGCATCCTGGTGCAAGCCCCGGAACTCTACCTGCTGGATGAGCCGTTCGCCGGGGTGGATGCCGCCAGCGAACGAGTGATCCGGGGCGTGCTCCACGAGCTGCGGGACCAGGGCGCCACGATCGTCATTGTGCACCACGACCTGTCCACGGTTGCCGAACTCTGCGACCATGTGACCATCCTCAACCGAGAAATCATCGCCACCGGCCCCACCAGCGAGGCGTTCACCAGGGAAAACATCACTAAGGCCTTCGGATTGGGGCTACTGGAATGAGCCTCATCGAGTTCCTCTCCGAGTTCTCCTACCGGCGAATTGTGATCGGCACCATGCTCATCGGGGCCTGCTCCGGGGCCATGGGCACATTCCTGTATTTGCGCCGCCAATCACTCATGTCGGACGTGATTGGCCACTCCGCCACCCCGGGCGTGATGGGGGCATTCCTGATAGTCAGCCTGGTTTTCGGCGGGTTTGACGCCAGGTCCATGCCGGTGATCGTGGTGGGGGCGCTCATCACCGGCCTGATAGCGGTGGTGCTTGCCAACAAGGTGGCGGACACCACCCGGATTGGGATCGACGCCACCATGGCGGTGGTCTTGTCGCTGTTCCTGGGCGGCGGCTTGCTGATCTTGCAGGTTATTCAGCGCTCCCATATTCGGGGCAAAGGCGGAATTGAAGAACTCATGTTCGGTAACGCTGCCACGCTCACAAACCTGGATGTGCGAACGATTGCCGTGGTGACGTTTGTGGTATTTCTTGCGGTCGCGCTCCTGTGGCGACCCATTACCCTCATGACCTTCGACCCGACATTAGCCAAGGTAAGCGGCCTGAAAACCGCGGTTTTGTCTCCCACACTCTTCGGGCTGATCGTGCTGGCGATCGTGATCGGGGTGAAGGCGGTGGGTCTGATCCTCATGATCGCGTTCGCCGTGTTCCCGCCGGCCGCGGCCCGACAATTTTCTCGAACTGTTGGTCGGATGACGTTTCTGTCCGGCCTGTTTGGGGCGGTGGCGTCGGTGCTGGGAACCTATATATCGGTGACGGTGGGCAAGGTTCCGACCGGCCCGGTCATCGTGCTGGTACTGAGCGGGATTGTGCTGGTCTCCATGATCGTCGCACCCCGGCGCGGTGCCATGCACCCTGGCGGAGGTGAGCGTATATGAGTTTTGCGGTATCGGTGGCGTTGCTTGCGGCGGTGGTGTCGCTCACCACGGCGTTGCCCGGGGTGGTGCTGGTGTTGCGTCGACAAGCCATGTTGTCGGATGCGCTCTCGCATGCGGTGCTGCCGGGCATTGCGATTTCGGCGTTGTGGGCGAGCAGCCCGCGCGACCCGATCCTGCTGGTGGGGGCCACAATCGGCGGGGTAGTGGTGATTGCCGCCACGGAATGGCTGCGGGCCCGCGGTCGGTTTACCGAGGATTCCGCGACCGGCCTGATTTTCCCCGCGTTTTTCGCCATCGGTGTGATTTTGATCTCCACCAGGTTCGCGGGCAGCATGATTTCGGAGCACACGGTGCTGGTGGGGGATTTGAACATTGCGGCCATGTCCCACTGGATTGTGGGCGGCTACGACCTGGGCCCGAAGGACATGTGGATTGTGGGCGGCGCCGGCTTGGTCACCCTGGTGGTGTTGATTCTGGCCCGCCGGCCGTTGACGATCGCCACGTTTGACCCGGTGTTTGCCCGCACCATTGGGGTGCGGCACCGCCTGCTGGACTACCTGGTGATGGTGCTGTCTTCCCTGACCGTGGTGGTGGCGTTTAATTCGGCCGGCGCGGTGTTGGTGGTGGCGCTCATGATTGTGCCCGCCGCCACGGCGTTGTTGGTTACCCACAGCCAGGGGGCGATGCTGGTGGTCACGTTATTGGTGGCGCTTATTAGCTCCCAGGTGGGTTTTTGGGTTGCCTATAAGTTTAATACGGCGACGTCCCCAACCATGGCGTTTGTCGACGGCTTGATCTTCCTCGCCGTGTGGGTGGTGGTCCGACTGTGGTCCCGCACATAGCTTAACGACGCCCCTGCGAGTGCAATTGGGGCGTCATCCACACCAGTTGCGAACTCTTGTTCTTCGTGGCGGTGACGGCCAACTCCAAGGTCAGCACGTTGGTCACATCAACCTCCTGGGAGGTCACCGGCTCATTCTTCTGGGCGGTTTTCTCGAAGATGGGTTTCCCATCCGCAATGAGTGTGAAGACCGTCACCTGTTCCCGGGTGGCACTGTTGTCTTCTATGCCAACACCGAAGGTGAGCCTGCGATATTTCTTCCCCAGGTTATAGCTGATTTTCTTTTGGGTCGTACAGTTTGAACCACACTCGGCCAGGATCGAATGCACGTATGGTTGGCCGCTGACTTCGTAAGTCTTGTTATAGTACACATCCGAAGCATCTTGTAAGACTTTCAATTCCGCCAGGTAGGGGTCGGTGCCTGCCGAAGCCGCGTTTGCGTCGGTGGCGGCAGTTGTGGGGGTTGCCGGCGCAACGCTACTGGTAGGGATGGCCGTTGGCGTTGATGTGGGCGGCTCGGCGGTCGTCTGATTGGGGTCGTTATTAGGCACAAAAAGACCAGCAATGTACAGGACAATGGCAATGCCAATAAGGAGAACGTCTACCTGTCGTACCGTCTTCGATTTAGATGCGGAAATGATGCTAAGAACCCCAGCGTGATAGTGGACGGGATGAAAGGCGGCCAATTCAAATCAGAAAGATTCATTTTTTCATCAGCCCATCACATGTAGCCACTAAGCAATGGCTCATTTTTCTCATGCCCATACTTAAGAAGTAGCACCCAAGCTACGACCCGTCATGCCCGTAAAAATGAGGTCGGCGACCAAAAAGCCCTACTGGTGGCAGTTTCCCCGCTATGATTGCGCAGAGTTTAATAGAAAGTTCGAACCTATTTTACAACTAAAGAATACCCCCAAAATGATGGGTGGGGAAGATTTCGCTGTGTTTTCCCTTCAATAGTGAGGGGAACAAATAGGACACCACCCAACCCATTGGGCATCCAAACCCATCATCTAGCCATGCTGCTACCAGCGGAAACGTCAAAAACTGCGATCTAATAGTCGAAAATCATAAATAGCAGGCACCTCCGTTGGCTAGAGACGGAGGTGCCCACTACCTAAATCATAACGTGAAACTTGAAAAAGCACCTGGTTGGCATCCTTGTTACCTAAAAATAGTTCATTTGATACCAACCAGAGACCTAGTGCGCAAGCATGAGAGCATCCATAACCCAACGCAGACACCGCAAACCGCCGACAGATTTTGCACCCGCAGGTAGCAGCTATCCTACAAGTGGATTGGGTACATCCACATACACATCGCCCCGCGCTGGGTCCGCCAGCATGCGTAGAAACGCCTTCTGCTTTATCGTTGGCGCCAATAGCTTGTCGACGTCTGCCTGCGGCGGATTATGCTCGGCAATCAGGTCGGTCACAATGGATCGGACCAGCTGCCAATAATGGCGCGGATCACCAGGCAGCTGATCTACAAACGCCGCCAGGTTGCCGGGGATGGCGGCGTAATGTCCCTTGGCGACGAACGTGTCGTAGTCGTCGGTCATGGTGATGGCGCCATCCCGGATGGGCATGCTCGTGGCCCGGGGCCGGTAGGCCCGCAGGCCGGAGAAGTCCCGAAGGCATATTCCCTGGTATTGGAAGTCGTCATCCACATACACCAGGGTGTTTTGCAAATGTGCCTCCAGGGCGATGCCCGCATGCCACATGGTGGGCAGCACCGTCGACAGCAGGTCGCGGGCGTATCGGGAAAAGAATTCTTCCGTCACCGTGGGCAGCCCCCGCAGCGCGGCCGCCGTGATGGCCGTCCGGGGTGTGGACTTGCGGATGAGTGTGCTCAATCCCCGAACCGCCCGCGGATTTGTCTTCGGACCGTCGTAGGCGCAGCCGGCGACTTCCGGCAGCAGATCGCACGGCAACCCCAGGCCGGCCAGGTGGGCGGCCACCAGCGGGGTGCCCAGGGCGGAATCCCGCGACATGGACCGCCGCGTCGACGTCAATGTCGCATCCACCGACGTCTTGATGAACAACCGGCGTCCTGACGTCCCCGGATGGAACGTCAGTGCGGTTCGGAGCGACAGCGTGGGCAGCACCGGCAGCGTGGCCCCCGTGTCCATGATTGTGCCGGCGGCGATCTCCCGGGCGAATTCCGCACCGATCACATGTTCCCACTGCCATGGGTGGACGGGAACAATACGCAGCGTAGTGTTTGGCATATTCTCGGGAAACTCGGCCCGCAATATTGCCGTCACGTCCCCGGTCTCTGCGAGCAGATCAGGGTGAACACCAATCAGCTTCAGATTGGTGGGCCGGAAATTTTCCGGCCCATACAGTGCGGAATCTTCCACACTAAACCCCAGGCGCAGCTTCGCCAATGGGTGCACATTATGGCCGGTGATCGCCAAGGAGTCGGCAACAACCCCACGAAGCTCCCGGGGAGCAGTGGAGATCAGGTCTGCCGGTGGCCGGTAGAATCGGAGCCGACGATCGACAACCTGTTTGACATGAGCCAAGGTGGCCACCGCATTATCCACATCGCACTCTGGGCGTTGCGTGAGGCCTTCCACCGCCATGGTCTGGGTGAGGCGTTCGGACACGTGTTCGCGCGCCCACGGGAGCTCGTCGACAAGCGGAACCGGCGGAATCGGATTGGGGATCCGCACATAGTCCTGCTCCGTCACCGCCCCCGACAACCGCATGCCAAACATGCGCTTCCGCGGCAGCATCGGGGGCAGATTATCCAGGGCTATCGTGCCCGGATCAATGCCCGCCGCCTCGCACAACCCTAACACCAAATTCGTGACCATCGGATAAATCAGCTTGTCATAGGCGGTATCGCGGTCGCTCAGGAGTGCGGTGCCCTCCAGGAAGCCCCAATCGTACCGCTGGCCGAATGCGGAATCGCGCACAATCCGGCACCCACCAAAATCCCGCACCGTCACCGCATACGGCCAACCATTCCGCAGCTCAATGACCGTGTTTTGTGGGTGCGGCTCCATCGCCAACCCCTGGTCCAGCAGTGTGAGCGCCGGCTGGATCAGGATTGTCGACAATCGATCAAACCACTCCGCCGGAGTCGCCCCCGATTCCGCCAAAAACTCCGCGAAGAAATTCTCCCCGGTGAGCGGATTTGTCGCCAACAAGGCTGCTGCCGGAATCCCCCGGGGCGGCACCCGGACGATCGCCCCAAACGAACTCCCATCCGCCTGCGGCACCCGCACCCCCGCCAAATCCCGCGCCACCCGAAACGCTGGCGTATCGTCGCTGGTGTAAGGGGAAATCCCCGACGTACGCATCAGCTGTTCCGCCCGCTCGGCAATCACCGGCCCTGCCAACGCCGCATACGAAATCCCCCGAATCGCCCCGGTCAGCTGAAACCCCACACTGGTTTTAATGTGGACGCACCCGGTTTCGTCGCTCACCCGCAGTGTCCGCACGCTCATGAGCGGTTCCGCTGCTATCGACGTGGCCAGCTCCCGCACATCATCGGACAATGCCACCTCCTGGCACGGGTGCACCGGCACCACCACAAACCCCGGCGGGCACTCCGCCGCCAACCGGTCGGCCAAGCCCGGAATCTGGCTGCGAAGCGCCGCAATAATCTCCATGCCCGAGGTGCGCACCAGCTGTTCCCGAACCGCCACAAACCGCAACTGAATCGTTTCCACCTGCTCCGGCAGCACATCCTTATAGGCGTCACCCAGCCCCAGCGATGTTTTCGCACACGGATGCTTCGGGTGCCCCTCGCACACCAGCTGCTCCATATTGCCTAACGACGTGCGGCCCTGATAGCGACGCGCCACGCCCTCACGCGCCCGTGCCAACCCCACCACACTATCCGCCAATTCGGCGGTCGCCCGATCAAAATTTGTGGCCGGAACCGTCAGCTCGGATCGAAGCTTCCGCAACACCATTACCGGGTCCTCATCTGGGGGGATCGGCGTATCTGCCGGAATCAACTCTTCTTCTCGTAGTGCCGTAATTAACCGTGACCGAATGGTTTGTCGAGCAGCAGAAATATCCATGTCTCTATCACACCATTTCTTCCGCCCCACAGCCAATGCGCAGCCAAATCCCGCGTGGGAAAACCGATGAACCGGGACTAGGATAAGACCATGTTGGAAACCCTATGGCCACCAAGCACCCTCCAAATCCGGGCGGGCGGCCTACGCATCGTCGCCATCACCGACGAGCACCTGCCCCACGTGTGCACCATGACGTTCG
>ERZ773042.707-NODE-707-length-21901-cov-4.599057_pt1 | contig 21901 bp, 22 predicted proteins | sample MGYA00511664_ERZ773042 | MGnify/ENA primary metagenome ERZ773042 (study PRJEB29015, sample SAMEA2737984) | human oral metagenome | biome: human oral; feature: human-associated habitat; material: dental | place: China | collected 2036 ... | reverse complement strand
CAGAAGAACTCGTACCATTCCGCCTCTTCTTGGAAGAAGAAGGATTGCAATCACGCGCAATCAAATAATTCCTATCGACGAAAATCAAATTTTAAATTTGTAGATTTGATTCTTTGATTTTCTTAGAGCAGAACTTGAAAAGATCGGAGCAATCCGGTCTTTTTGAATTCCATTGTATATAGACTGTGAAAGTTGACAACGATAGATTGTGTACTATAAAAGTCAATATAATTTGAGAAATAATTTTTTGTTCTTCAATATAGAAAATTTTTTAACATCTTCAGCGGAAAACGAATAAATAATTAAAATGTATTAAAATCAGATGAAATCGTTGAAAAAAGCAATGATTTGATGTACAATTTGTATATAAAGGAGTTAAAAATGTTAAATAAAATATTATTTAAAAATTTTAAATCGTTTTCAGATGTAAACCTTGATTTTATTAGTAGAGGAAAGCCAAAACATATTGTAGCTCTTTATGGAGAAAATGGTTCAGGAAAATCAAATATTGTTGACTCGTTTAAGCTTCTTAGATTATCGATGGATACAATGAGACTTTCTAAAAACATAACATCATTTCAAGCAAAATTACAAGAAGCGAATGATAAGGATGATTTTCCTGATATTAACAAGCTAGTTGACTCTATTTTTACTGGCAGAAGTTTTAAAGAACTATCAAAAAATACACCTCGAATCTCTGCTAAGGGAGATACAAAATTAGAATTTTGTTTTAGTATAGAAAATAATGATGGTGTCTATATTTTAGAATACGATAGTAAAGGCGAGTTAACCTCTGAATCTTTAGAGTTTGTTATAAATTCTAATAAAGGGAATCATTTTAAAATTAAACGTAATAGTGAAATGTCAGTTAAACTAAATAAGTCAATCTTTAAAAAAGGAGTTTTTACAGATTTACAAGATTTAACAGAAAAGTTTTGGGGGAAACATACGTTTTTATCCATATATAGAGATTATATTAGTTCGATAAATAAAGACTATGCTAAGGCTAATTTATCTAAAAATTTTATAAATGTCATTGAGGAGTTTGAACGAATATCAATTTGGACAGATAATACCCGTGGTCCATTTAAGAATGATAAAATGTTACTAAATGAACTTGACAAAGGTGAAATTAGAATCGAAGATAAATATAAGCTTCTTCAAACTGAAGAAATAATTTATCAATTTTTCAGTGCTTTATATACGGACATCAAAGATGTTAAGTATAATCTTGATGAAGAAGGCGATTCTATAAGGTATGAATTGATAATTTATAAAAATATTGGAGGAGAATTGACAGGAGTTCCAATTAGTTTAGAATCTAAAGGAACAAAAAATTTATTGGAACTACTCACAGTTTTCTTTTGGGTTGTAGAAGGTAGAATTTGTGTTGTTGATGAAATAGATTCTGGAATTCATGATATTTTAATGAATAATATATTGGGTAATTTATCTGATTCTGTTAAAGGGCAACTTATTTTTACAACACATGATACAGCTTTATTAAAGGAGCTGCAACCTAGTTCTGCATACTTCTTGACAGTGGATGTGTATGGAAATAAAATAATTAGGTCAGGAAGTGAAACTGATAAAAAAGTTTGCACAAATAATAATATGGAAAAACTTTATTTAGATGGTTTCTTTGGTGCAGTCCCTGATCCCCTCGATCTTGATTTTAAAGAATTGTTTTCGAATAGCGATGAATTTGAGGATTAATGTATGAAAGAAAGAAATCATACGAAAGCAATAGTAATAGTTCATGGTAAAAGTGAACATGACATTGTAAGACATATCAAATCGAAACTCAGGATTCCTATAGAAATATATTCAAGAGATAAAGGGAAAATCAGTATAGAGATATCATCACTCAACGATATTTTAAAGAATAGTGATTTTTTAACAATTAAAGGCTTTCTAAATAAATTTTCAAAGGTTGAACTAGACAACAAAGGAAATCCAAAAAATGTCAAAATTTTTATGATTATGGATGTTGACAGTACAAGTTCGGCAGATTTTAACGCATATAAAAATAAATCATTCTTTCCAAAAACGTGGTTAAAGGATATGCTGGTACCAATTTGGAATGATAATAATTTAGAAGAGGTACTGGAACAAATAGGATACTATTATGCTAAGTCAAACAAAGAAAGGATATAAAAAAGTTTTTCCAGTTGAACGAGGTAGCCAAGATTTAAAAAGTGTAGAAGAATTGAGAGATAAATTACAAAGTAGCCCAAAGAGCAATATGGACGTTTTTTTAACTTTTTGTTTGGATAATTGTCCTAAATTTTAATCTTTTAAAATTTTTATGATATTTAAGATTTAGAGAGTCTAAATTGGTGTCGAAAATGTTTATCCTATTAAATCTAGTTAAATGCACTAGAGCTTTTAGTGTTAATCTATGTATTTTTATTAATGAATAAAAAGAATATCACATTTACAAATGCAGTCCTCCTACTGGTAGAAAGAAGTCAGAGTTACTGACATAGATTATATGAACTAAAATGTTTCTTTTCTACAATTATTCACATCATAAGATAAATTTTATAGATAATATTTATGAGGCAGTAGGATTAAAAATCTACTGTCTTATTAATTAAATTAAACATCATTATAATTTATATAGTGAATTTACTTATTATAGAAATTATTTTTAAAAGCTAGATGCTTATCACAAGATTGTGATAGTTTACATCTTCATAACAAAGGGATAAAAGGGCTTGATTGTTTTGGATTATCGTTATAAAATATAACCGAAAAATGAAAGAGGTATCAAAAATGTCTGAAAAACAAATGAAAATTTTGGGATGGGTTGCAACCTTTATGTCTGTTATGATGTATGTGTCCTATTTTCCACAAATCATGAACAACCTAGCGGGTCAAAAAGGGAATTTTATCCAACCGCTCGTCGCAGCAATCAACTGTAGCCTTTGGGTCTACTATGGCTTGTTCAAAAAAGAAAGAGATATTCCGCTTGCAGCAGCTAATGCACCGGGAATTATTTTTGGACTAGTGACGGCCATCACGGCTTTGATTTAAAAGGAATAGGAGGAGACTGTTTTTTCAATCTTCTTTTTTGTTTTAAGGGAGACTATTTGCTTTCATTTGAGAAACCGATTTCTTTAAAACCGGATACTGAAAATTTGTCGGATTGAATGAAATAGTAGAATAGTATCAATATTCCGCGGTTTTTTATAAGAAAAGGTTTACAGAATGAGCTATAATATGAGTAAATAAACAAGCAAAATAAGAAAGTGAGTAGAAAGATGACTGAAAAACTGACTTTTCCTGATGGTTTCTTGTGGGGCGGAGCGACAGCTGCCAACCAGTGTGAGGGAGCTTATGATGCAGATGGCCGTGGGTTGGCCAATGTAGATGTGGTGCCAATTGGTGAGGAGCGCTTGGCCATTATCACGGGTAAGAAAAAGATGTTTGACTTTGAGGAAGGGTATTTCTATCCAGCCAAGGAAGCTATTGATATGTACCATCGCTTTAAGGAAGACATTGCTCTCTTTGGCGAGATGGGCTTTAAGACCTATCGTCTGTCCATTGCTTGGAGCCGGATTTTCCCTAAGGGGGATGAGCTGGAGCCCAATGAAGCTGGCTTGAAATTTTACGAAGCCCTCTTTAAGGAATGCCACAAGTATGGCATTGAGCCTCTGGTGACCATTACTCACTTTGACTGCCCCATGTACTTGATTGAGCAATATGGCGGTTGGCGCAGCCGTAAAATGCTGGAATTTTACGAGCGTCTCTGCCGCACTCTCTTTACCCGCTACAAGGGCTTGGTCAAGTACTGGCTGACCTTCAATGAAATTAACATGATTCTCCATGCACCATTTATGGGGGCGGGGCTCTGCTTTGAAGAAGGTGAAAATGAGGAGCAGGTCAAATACCAAGCAGCCCATCATGAATTGGTAGCGTCAGCTATTGCGACCAAGTTGGCACACGAGATCGACCCTGAAAACAAGGTTGGCTGCATGCTGGCAGCTGGTCAGTATTATCCAAATACAGCCAATCCGGCAGATTACTGGGCAGCTTTGCAGGAAGATCGAGAAAGCTATTTCTTCATCGATGTCCAGTCCAGAGGAGAATATCCAAACTATGCCAAGAAGAAATGGGAGCGTTTGGGTATTGAGGTTGAAATGACAAAAGAAGACCTAGACTTGCTCAAGACCTATACGGTGGATTTTATTTCCTTCTCTTATTATTCTAGCCGTGTGGCTTCTGGTGATCCAAAGGTCAATGAAAAAACTGCCGGAAATATTTTTGCATCGCTTAAGAATCCTTACCTAGAAGCTTCTGAGTGGGGCTGGCAGATTGACCCGCTGGGCTTGCGAATTACCCTTAACGTCATCTGGGATCGCTATCAAAAACCCATGTTTATCGTGGAAAACGGGCTGGGAGCAGTTGATACGCCAGATGAAAATGGCTATGTCGAAGATGACTACCGTATTGACTATCTAGCAGCCCATATCAAAGCTATGCGCGATGCGATTAATGTAGACGGTGTAGAACTTTTAGGATACACCACTTGGGGCTGCATTGACCTCGTTTCCGCTGGAACCGGTGAGATGAAAAAACGCTATGGCTTCATCTATGTAGACCGAGATAACGATGGGAAAGGCACACTTAAACGTTCCAAGAAAAAATCGTTCAATTGGTATAAGGAAGTCATTGCGACTAATGGGGCAAGTGTGAAATAGAGCAATTGGGGCGTGAGACAAAATTTACAATCATTTTAATCATCTCTTTTATTACAATAATTTGGTGAGAGTGGGACAGAAATCAGTAGCTTCGTAGAAACTTGATTTCGTCATTCCACTCTCTTTTTTGCTTTCCGTTGACTTCCGTCTTTTTCCTTGTTACACTATGGATAAGAGATTTTGCTGGAAATGGATGTAATATGGCTACTATTTTAATCATCGAAGATAACAACGATATTCATGATATTTTAAAAGATTTGTTTCAAGCTGAACATAGAGTTTTTTCAGCATATTCTGGAACGGAAGGACTTCTTGTTTTTGCGCAGGAAGCAATTGATTTGGTATTGCTGGACATTATGCTGCCAGGGAAAAATGGCGATCAGGTCTTGGCAGAAATTCGCAAAAGCAGTCAGATTCCAGTGGTCATGCTGACAGCTTTGGGTGAGAAACCGCTGGTTAGTCAATATCTGCTGGATGGTGCCAATGACTATATTGTCAAACCGTTCGATCTGGACGAGGTTTTTGCGCGTGTGACCGTGCAGCTTCGTAACCACCTTTTACAAGAGCAAGCAACAGAAATTCAAGGGATAAAAAATATCCGTCTTTCATCAGAGACATTTGAAGTAGTCAATGGCGAGAAACGAGTTCGTTTAGGCAAGAAAGAATATCAGATACTTCAAACCTTGCTTCATCATCCGAAGAAAATTTACACAAAAGAAGAACTGTTTGAGTTGATTTGGGAAGAGGCATATTTTCCGGGAGATAATACGCTCAACACTCATCTAAGCAATCTTCGCAAGAAATTGGCACAAGTAGATGATTCGGAAGAATATATCGAAACGATTTGGGGACTGGGTGTACGACTCAAGGAGGAGTGAGAATGCTTGAATTTATACTAATTATGTTCATCGGTCTGCTTGGGTTCTTGCTCGTGCGTTATCATGTTGCGGTCCGTAATTTTTCACAGCAGATTCGTGAGAAACGAGAAACTGGTAGTCAAATTCGTTTGGCACCTCAAAATCACAGTCAAACGATTGTTGAGTTGGCAAATGAAGTTGAAAAGCTCTTTCAAGAAGTAGAGCAGACACGTTTTATCGCTCGCCAGGAAAAGAAAACCTTGGATATGGCGATTAGCAATATTGCTCATGATATTCGCACACCCTTGACCATTGCTAGTGGCTATACCCAACAGCTTATAAAGGGAAAAGAAAGAAACGAGCAGCTATTGAAAATTGCGACCAATCTGTCCGTTGTTTCCAATCGTTTAGAAGCTCTCATGGAATACCGCCGTCTTATGGAAGGTGCAGTTCGACCACAATTTCGGCAAATAGACATTTCCAAACTGGTTGCAAAGCAAATGCTTCCTTATTATGATGTCTTTCAAAAGCAAGGAATTGAACTGCAAGTGAATTTGCAGGAGAGTTTAATGATAGAGTCAGACCCAGAAATTTTGGAGCGGATTGTCCAAAATATGCTGAGTAATGTCCTCAATCATGGGAAGGAAACTGCTCAGCTGTCTTTAATCCGAAAAGATGTGGCTATTCATTTAAGTGTAAAAAACATTGTCTGTCAGCCCATTCAACATTTGGAAAAATTGACCAATCGCTTTTATTCTGAAAACCTCTCTAACACGGAAGAATCTTCTGGTTTAGGACTTTATATCACTCAACAACTAGTAGATATTCTTGGCGGTGATTTAACCATGAAAGCTAAAGGAAATTGGTTTGAATTGCTTGTCCGTTTGTGAATATTTTATACAGAAAAACAGCTAATCTTTGACTAGCTGTTTTCTTTTGTTATAAATCTTTTCTTTTAAATACCTGTATACCACTAAATGTAAAAAGAAGTGTGATGAGAAGAGCGATGGTTATGGTTTTGAAGACCATATCCTGTTTAGAAACCATGTCAAAATAGAATTGCATGTTCAAGTATTTCAACCAGTCAATATCTGGATAAAAGGCAGTTGGCAGACTTAGCAGGGAAACACCGATCAAATAAGTGAAAATAGCAGCTATAATAGAGTTGGTAGCATACAGTACGAAAGAAACAAGGCTAACCCAAGCTAGGGTACAAATAAATTGAACCCCTATCGTAATGAAAAAATTAGAAAGAAAATGTTTGGGTGCGGTTCCCATGCCATTGATGAGCGTAGCTGGAATAAATGAGGAATAGGTTAGAATCAATTGAAGTACGATGAGACTTGCCAGAACAAGAAACTTAGACAAATAGAATTCTGTCCGTGAAATACCACTAGTAATAGAATTTTTATATAATTTCTGGGTGAGATCAATTCCAATCAATAAAACAACAAGGATAATAGTAAAAATAATGGTATTACTAAGATTATCAGAGGTTTTAGTGATAGCCTCAAAGCCAGTCCAGCCTCCGTTATCACCCAGTTTTTCAAAAGCTTTTGTATCTGTATGAACTCCGATACTTCCCACAACACCGTAGAGCACACCTAATAAGAGTGTGATGATAAAAAGGATTTCTGTAATCCAAAAACCTTTTGAACGAAAAAGACGATAAAAGTCTGCTTGAATTGTGTGGAACATGATAAACCTCCCTATTCTACCAAATCTGTAAAGTATTTTTCTAAATCTTGGCGAGCATAGTAAATTTCGTTAATGGTAACATTCTCTGCCCCTAGCGTTTGAACAATCTTGTTGATTTCGTGCGAGTGAGTGAAGATGTGTATTTCATCTGTCGCATTCACGACTTTGAGACGGTAGCCTAGTTGATCGTGGAGGATTTTGCTTGCTTTAGCGAGGTCACTTGTTTTCAAAACGATATAATCTTCATTTTCTTCTTCAAACTCTGCTTTAGTGATTTCTTTGATGAGATGACCATTTTCAATGATGCCGAATTTTGTAGCAACCAAGTATAGTTCACTTAAAATATGACTGGAAATGATGAAGGTCATATTTAATTCTTCATTGAGACGTTGCACCAACTGGCGGAATTCTTTGATTCCGACAGGGTCAAGCCCGTTAATCGGTTCATCCAAAATCATCAAATCTGGTTTTGACAGAAGAGCAATGGCAATGCCCAAGCGCTGTTTCATTCCAAGAGAAAAGTCTCGGAATTTTTTCTTGCCAGTATTGGTTAGTCCGACGTAAGAGAGAGTTTCTCGGATAACCTTGTCCGCATTTGGGATATGCCGTATCTTGCAGCAATAGTTTAAGTTTTCATAGGCCGTCAAGTGATTGTAAGCAGCGGGTGCTTCAATGACAGAACCAACTCGCTTGAGAGCGTGCGTCCATTCGGAGTTATTAGAAGAGCCAAAGAGAGCGACCGTACCGCTATTGGGCTGAATCAGCTGGGTAATCACTTTGATAAGCGTTGTCTTACCAGCTCCATTTTTCCCAATCAGACCGTAAATTTCTCCTTGTTTCACGGTGAGACTGACATCATCCAAAGCGAGTTGTTGTCCAAATCTCTTGCTGATGTGTTTCACATTTACAACAGTTTCCATAACATGACCTCCATTTTTTCCATCGTAGAGTTCCCCTCTTTTCACTATTTAGTATACAAAATGCCTGTCAAATAAGTCTCAAGCAATTCTCAAATATTTCTAAAATTTAAAAAATCTGAGAAAACCTCAGATTTCACAATTTTGTAGGATAAATCTTTCAATCATAGCGGCCATTTCTTGAGGGTGGTCTGTGTTAAGTGTATGATTTCCACCTGAAAGTGTCACAAAATCTGCTTGTGGTAAAGCTGTAGCTAATTTTTTAGAGGAAGGCAGGTTAGGCCAATCTTTGCTGCCACAGATGATGAGGCTGGGAAGTTGTATTGCACTTAGTTGACTTGATAAATCTAAATTTTTCAAGTCTTTTAACAGGCCAACAAAAGATTTTTTATGAAGCCCCTCTTTTTTAAATAGGGAGTCTGGTAGGCAAGAGAAGATAAGCAGCTGGAGTTTGTAGAGTAGATTGGAGCTTAGTTTATATTGAGTTCCTGATAAAACGAGTGCTTGGAGCTGAGGAAATTGTTGCCCCACCTTTAAGGCAAGAGTTCCACCGAGAGACAATCCAACTAGAACAAATGGTTCGTTGATGGCTTGAAGTTCCTGACAAAGGTGTTGTTCTAGCTGAGAGACTGTAATGATGTTGTTATTTGTGTAAAAGAGGTCTAAAGCCTCGGTGTCATATTGTGGCAGAAGTTCACGGACTTTATCCCAAGAGTGTTTATCCTGTCCAAGACCGTGTAAAAAAATGATTTTCATGAGTGATTCCTTTTTATTTTCAACAAAAGAGATGGGAACGATTGTAAGAGTAAACCTATTAAAATCTATCATAAATTGGATTACTTGATATCATTATAGCATAAAGACGGTGCTTGTGTTGCGATAGAATTAGACGATGACCTACTTTAAATGGATAAAAAGACCTTCTAAAAAATAAAATTGATCGCAGTGTTTTTGTATCAAATTCTTACTTTGGGATAAAAAGGGTTAAATTGATGATGAGGAAAATCAAGAAACAGACAAGATTTGCACTTTTGGGTGTTTCCAATTGTCGGTAACAACTTCGCTTGATTGTTTCATCAAATCCGTGGGCGTACATAGCTTCTACATAGGAATCACGCCAGTTAAAAGCGATAAAAATTGCTTTGATATAAAAGATTGGTGACCAGAAATGCAAGGTTTTACCTCGCAAGAGACTAGCTTCGCGAACAGCTTGGATTTCTTTTTGAATAACTGGAATAGCGTTTAAGACAACGAGCAGCCCGTAGGTAAAATGACCCGGAAGTCCTTTTTGATGCCAGTAGCGCAAGAGTTGATTGAGATTGACGCCGTATAAAAAGGTCATTCCCAGAGCCGCTAAAGCAAAGGAACGTGTAAAAAGAACAATCGCTTGACTTTTGTCGCCGTGAAGCTGAATAGCCCAAAAATTTGCTAACGCCGGAAGCAATGGCAGAAGGAACACCCAGAGAATGCCCCACCATTTCCTAATATAAAAAAGGTAGATAAGTGTTCCTGCGACAATAGCGCAGTTGAGCCATGTTGAGCGGACAAAGGAGATTTCTAACGTCAAGGCAATGAGAAGGAGCAAGAGTGCTAGGACATTTGTTTCTTCTTTTTTCATAGCGACCTCCTTTCTGTCAGTCCGTCGGACGTCAGCTCTACCAAATGATCACTAATGCCGTCCAAGGGATCCAAACGATGAGAAATAATTATAAAACTTTGCTGAGCAGCCTTGTCTTTAATCCAATCGGCAAAAAAATCACAGGCTTTTTTATCTAAGCCAGTAAAGGGCTCATCCATGAGTATGACAGGAGTTTCCAAGGTCAAGATAGCCAATAATTGAATGATTTTTTTCTGTCCGCCACTCAAGTGGAAAAGACTAGAATCCATTTTCCTGTCTAAACCAAATAAAGTTAAGGCTTCTTGTACCTTTGCTTGGTTTTCATTGGAAAGAGAGGGCAGGTTTAATTCCTCTGCAGGGGTCGTCCGAATGAATTGCTTTTCAGCATCTTGAACAACAGCAGTAATATGGCGATATAACTTCTTGTTCTTCTTAATTTTTCGGCCCTGATAACGCATGCTGCCTTTGTATTTTTGCAATTGCAAAATGGCACGAAAGAGAGTGGACTTGCCGACACCATTAGCTCCGATGAGAGTCGTAACACCTTGCTGAAAAGTAAAATCCTCAATCGCAAAAAGTATTTTTGAGTCAAATTGACAGGAAACGTGCTGTAATTGTAAGAGAGGATTTCGCTGGGTATTTTCGCGTGCCAGCTGATAGCTTGGGAGTTCCTTTTTTAAAAGAGCTACATCTCGTTCAAAAAGTTCCCCATTTTTTAATTCAACAAGGTGGTCAACGCAGTCCGCATAGAGACTGCGGTCGTGATCGCACAGAATCACCGTTTTCCCCATTTTTGTCAAATCTGATAGTAAATGAATCAAGCGCTTGCGTGCTTCTTGATCGACAGAAGCAAAGGGCTCGTCCAATAGAATAATCTGCGAATCCATAGCCAACAGAACCGCCAGAGAGACTTGTTGCTTTTCTCCACCAGATAAGGTCAGAAAGTCTCGATGAAGCAGGTGCTCTACTTTGCCAAGTTCCACAGCGTGCTGGATTTTTTTCTCAATCTGTTCAGCGGGTGTTTGGAGATTTTCTAAGGTAAAAATCAATTCTTCATAGAGAGTTGGCATGGTGAATTGACGGCTTGGATTTTGGAACATCATACTGAGGTAGGTGACTCGTTCATGAATAGGTAAATGGGATAATAGTGTATCACCTAATTTTACCTCTCCAGAGAAATCTAGTTCGTTGAAATTCGTTAAAATCCGAAAAAAAGTTGATTTGCCAGCACCAGTATTACCAATTAAGAGTGTCATTTTCCCTGTTTCAAAGGCGAAGGTTAAATCTTTAAAGACATCTCTAAAATAAATGTGCTCTAATGTTAGTTTCATCTTATTTACCAGCAGCTTGGTTAATCTTGTCGTAAAGATTCATAATGATTTTGACTAGAACAGCACAGAAAAAGAACACAGAGAGAAAGCGGACAACAAGCAATGCTAAGACAAAACCGGGATTGAAAGCATAGTAACCAATTTTAAAATATTCATAGGTAAAGCTCAAAAGGGTCGTACCAATGGCGCTATAAGTCAGAGCTAACCAGTCGTAGCGTTTGTATCGCGTCGCCGCAAAACCAAGCTCACTACCAAAACCTTGAATGAGCCCAGAAATCAAAGTGCTCATGCCAAATTGGCTACCATATAGTACCTCTGCGAGGGCTGCAAGTACTTCTCCAATCGTGGCACTACCAGTTTTGCGAATGAGCATAGCTGACATAGGAGCTGCCATGCACCAAAGTCCGAACAAGACTTCATTGGCGAAAGGCTCCAAACCTGCTGGCGCTAAAATAGCTGTCAAAATGTTGTAAAGAAAACCTGAACCGACAAAAATCCCACCGAAAAGAATAGCTAAAAGAGCTAAGAGGATAACATCTCGTAAACTCCATTTTTCAAACATAAAAAAACTCCTTCTAACAAAGCAGATGAGGAGTTTTAGCACGACAAAATAAAATCTAATCACATAAATGATTAGAACGGTTTGGTCTTTCTTATACATTTCCCTGCGGCAGCATTAACTGCATCAGGTTCCATGGGTATAATCTCAGCCTTAGCACCCCAAATGTTCTTTGCTTTTTATTATGTTGCTATTCTAACATCTATTTTCAAAAATAGCAAGAAAAGGATTTTCAAAAATTTTAATGTATGTGGTCGCCATAGCCTTAAACTATATCAAATCATAGAACGTTAAACGACACGCGATGAAATCAATGTTTAATATATATTTGGAATCTCATTATAGTTAAAAACTATAATGAGATTCCTAGAAATTCCAATTATACAGAGCTTAGATTTTCTGTTAAGATAGTGTCGACAAAAAATTTTGGAGGATGACTATGTCAACTACGATTATCGGCTTCCCGCGTTTGAGAGAATTCCGAGAATTAAAATTCACTGCTAAAAAATACTTTAGGAATGAAATTTCAACTCAAGAGCTCCTGACTGCTGCCAAGGACCTGCGCGCCAAGCACTGGAATATCGTCAAAGAGCACGGGATTACAGAAGTACCGTCCAACGACTTTTCTCACTATGATAATGTTTTGGATGTCGCCTTCCTCTTTAACGTAGTGCCGTCCTCTGTTCAGGGCCTGGACCTGTCTGATCTGGAGCGTTATTTTGCCCTGGCCCGCGGTTACCAAAGGGAAAAAGGGGATGTTCGAGCCCTGCCGATGAAAAAATGGTTCAACACCAACTACCACTACATTGTGCCTAAGTTTGAAAAAGGATACTCAGGTTAAATTGTCCGACAGCAAGATCTTTGATGAATTTGCGGAAGCCAAGGAGCTAGGTCTGGATACCCGTCCGGTCCTGGTAGGTCCCTTCACACTCCTGCAGCTGTCCGACTTTGAAGAAGGGGTAGAACCTGCCCAGTTTGTGGATGCCCTGGTCAAGACCTATCAGGAAGTCTTTGCCAAATTGGCCGACCTTGGTGCCGGCCGCATCCAGCTGGATGAGCCAAGCCTGGTCAAGGACCTGTCCGCCGAAGAGAAGGCCCTCTTCCTGGATCTTTACAAGAAGCTCCTGGCGGACAAGAAGGGACTGGAAGTCCTGATCCAAACCTACTTCGGTGATGTTCGGGATATCTACTCCGATTTGATTGAACTGCCGGTTGATGCCATTGGTCTGGACTTCGTCGAAGGCAAGAAAACTCTGGAGTTGGTCAAGTCCGGCTTCCCGGCCGACAAGACCCTCTATGCCGAGATTGTCAACGGTAAGAATATCTGGCGCAATAATTATGAAAAGAGCCTGGCTGTCCTGGAGCAGATTCCGGCTGAAAAGCTTGTGTTGACCAGCTCCTGCTCCCTGCTGCATGTGCCTTTCACCACAGCCAATGAAGACTTTGAAGAAGCCATCCTCAAGCACTTTGCCTTTGCGGTGGAAAAGCTGGATGAGATCCGGGACCTGGATGCCATCCGCAATGGTGGCGGAGCAGAAGCCTTGGTTGCCAACAAGGAACTCTTTGGGACAGAGCGTGTCGGTAAAAATGCTGAATTGGCAACTCGTATCGCTGGATTGACCGATGCCGACTACACTCGCCTGCCGGCCTTCGCAGAACGCGAAGCCATTCAGGAGGAAGCCTTCAAACTACCGGCCCTGCCGACGACAACCATCGGTTCCTTCCCTCAGACCAAGGAAGTTCGGGCCAAGCGCCTGGCCTTCCGCAAGGGTGAGCTTTCTCAGGAAGACTATGATAGGTTCCTGGCTGAGCAGATCGACGAATGGATCAAGTGGCAGGAAGAAGTCGGTTTTGATGTTCTGGTTCACGGGGAATTCGAGCGCAATGACATGGTAGAATACCTCGGTCAAAATCTGTCCGGCTATCTCTTCTCCAAGAACGGCTGGGTGCAGTCCTACGGTATGCGTGGGGTGAAACCGCCGATTATCTGGGGAGATGTAACCCGTCTCAACCCGATTACTGTTAAATGGTCCAGCTATGCTCAAAGCCGGACTGACAAGCCGGTTAAGGGAATGCTGACGGGACCTGTAACCATCCTCAACTGGTCCTTCCCACGGGAAGATATTTCCATCAAGGATTCTACCCTGCAGATTGCCCTGGCCATCAAGGACGAAGTTCTGGACCTGGAAGCTGCCGGCGTTAAGATTATCCAAATCGATGAAGCCGCCCTGCGTGAAAAGCTGCCGCTCCGTCGCAGCGACTGGTATGAAGACTATCTGGACTGGGCTATTCCGGCCTTCCGTCTGGTCCACTCTACCGTTGCACCGGATACGCAGATCCATACCCACATGTGCTACTCAGAGTTTACCGATATCATCCCTGCCATTGACAACATGGATGCGGATGTTATCTCCTTTGAGGCCAGCCGCTCCAACCTGGAAATCCTGGATGAGCTTAAGGCTAAGAGCTTCCAGACAGAAGTGGGACCTGGAGTTTACGATATCCACTCTCCTCGTGTACCAAATGAAGGGGAAATCGACCACACCATCGAGGCCATCCTGGCCAAGGTGCCGAGCCGCAAGGTCTGGATCAATCCTGACTGCGGTCTGAAAACGCGTGGTATTACTGAAACCAAGGTCCGCCTGGTCCGCCTGGTAGAGGCAGCCAAGGCAGCGCGTGAAAAACTTTAATCAAAAAATAAGAGCTGACAGAAGGGAGGGCCTGCCCCTGCCCTTGCTGTCTTAGTAAAGGAATTGTGAAACATGTCTAGCCAAAGCCCGCCTCTCTCTTTTGAAGTATTTCCCCCCAATCCAGCAGTAGGCAATGAAAAGATTATGGCGGTCCTGAAGGAAATGCAGGATCTGGCACCTCATTTCATCAGTGTCACAGCGAGTAATAATAAGTTCAATATCGAAGAAACGACGGTGCGTCTGGCGGACTTTATCCGCAATGACCTGCACATCCCGACCATTGCTCACCTGCCTGCGGTTTATCTGACTAAGGAAATGGTTACAGAAACTCTGGCAGCACTTGATAAGGTAGGTGTTCATAAAGTATTGGCACTCAGAGGGGATATCCTCCCTGATGTGGAGCCCCAAAAGGATTTCGTCTACGCAACAGATTTGATTGAGTATATTAAGAAAGAAGCTCCTCACTTTGAGATTGTGGGTGCCTGTTATCCAGAAGGTCATCCAGACTCGCCCAATCAAATCTCGGATATCCAAAATCTCAAAAAGAAGGTGGATGCCGGCTGTTCCAGCCTTTTAACACAACTTTTCTTTGATAATGAGAGTTTTTACGATTTTCAAGATAAATGTATCTTAGCAGGGATTGAGGTTCCGATTCATGCGGGGATTATGCCGATTTTAAACCGAAATCAAGCTCTTCGTTTGCTCAAAACCTGTGAAAACATTTATTTACCACGAAAATTTTGCTCTATTCTAGATAAATATGAACACGATCCAGAGTCACTCAGAGCATCAGGATTAGCTTATGCGATTGACCAAATTGTTGACTTAGTCACTCAAGATGTGGCAGGTGTTCATTTATATACGATGAACAATTCCGATACTGCTCATCAAATTTATCAAGCGACGCATACATTTTTTGATAAGTAAGGATGTCCTGACCTGTTTTGGGAACAGGATGTTCTGACCTTTGTTGTTCTGCAGTTGCAGCTAGAAACTTTAAAAGAGTGATGAAAATACGCTCTTTTTGGTTTTCTGATTGATAGGAAATATCAAGTAATGAAAGAATAGTATTAGTATTTATGACTATTCTACAAGAAAGGGGTTACAAAAAAGAATATAATAGAAGTAACGAAAGAACGAGGTGAATGAAATGACAGAAAAACAGTTTCCGAATGGCTTTTTATGAGGTGGCGCGACTGCAGCCAATCAGTATGAAGGTGGCTGGGATTTAGGTAGTCGTGGTCCGGCTACGTCTGATACAGCCAAAGCTGTACGCCCTGAGGAGCGTCAAAATATGGAAGGTTTTGCCGCACCCATGACCAGAGAAAAAGTAGAAGCTGCTCTTAATGATAAGGAAGGACTCTATCCTAAGCGCTGGGGCTCTGACTTTTATCATCGTTACAAGGAAGATATTACTCTTTTTGCAGAAATGGGCTTTAAAACTTTCCGCCTCTCTATCGCTTGGAGTCGAATTTTCCCTAATGGAGACGATGTAGATCCTAATGAAGAAGGGCTGGCTTTTTACGATGCTGTCTTTGACGAACTCTTGAAATATGGCATTGAGCCTTTAGTGACGTTGTCACACTATGAGACACCGATTCATTTGGCATTAGAGTACGGTGGCTGGAAGAATCGCCGAGTTATTGGTTTTTTGAGCGCTATGTGCGGACAGTTTTTGAACGTTATAAAAATAAGGTGAAATATTGGCTGACATTTAATGAAATCAACATTATGGGTATTTCTGGTTATGTTGGCGGTGGACTGCTTTTTGAAGACGGAAAACAAAATTTCCAAGACTTGTATCAAGCAGCACATCATCAATTTGTAGCTAGCAGTTTAGCAGTCAAGGCAGCACGGGAAATCAATCCAGACTTCAAAGTTGGTATGATGTTGGCGCGTATGCAGTCCTACGCAACGACTTGCAATCCTTTGGATGTTATGGAAGAAATTCAGCAGGACCATGAAAATCTTTTCTTCTCGGATGTACAAGTCAGAGGGAAATACCCAAGTTATGCTCAACGCTTTTTCAAACAAAATGGTATTGAATTGCAGATAGAAGACGGTGACTTGGAGCTTCTGGCACAATACCCAGTAGATTTTATGTCTTTTAGTTATTACATGTCCTCTGTGGTATGTGCTCAAGAAAAATCTGGTGAAAAGACTGCTGGTAATTTTTCAATGGGAAAGAAAAATCCTTATCTAGAAGCCTCTGATTGGGGTTGGCAAATTGACCCAGTGGGTCTGCGCATTACCCTCAATAAGCTCTATGACCGCTATCAGGTTCCGCTTTTCATTGTAGAAAATAGATTGGGTGCTTTGGATAAAGTAGAAGCAGACGGCTCTATCCACGACAGCTACCGAATTGACTACCTCAAGGCTCACATTGAGCAAATGTATGAAGCGATTGAGGATGGAGTGGAGCTTATGGGTTACACGCCTTGGGGCCGTATTGACTTGGTTTCTGCTTCTACTTCTGAGATGAGCAAGCGTTATGGATTTATCTATGTGGATGCAGACGATGAGGGAAATGGAATTATGACCGCTCCCGCAAGAACTCTTTCTTCTGGTACCAGAAAGTGATTGAAACCAACGGGGCAGCGGTCTTGGAAGAATAGAGAGGTCAACAGATGAGCAGAAAAATTATCTTTTTAGATGTAGACGGAACTTTGGTGGATTATGACAATCGCATTCCAGAATCCGCTATCCAGGCTATTCGTCAGGCGCGGGAAAATGGGCATTTAGTCTATGTTTGTACAGGGCGCAGTAAGGCGGAAATGCCTCAGGAAATCTGGGATATTGGTCTGGATGGTATGATTGGCGGGAATGGTTCTTATGTGGAGCATGAAGGCCAGGTTATCATGCATCAGCTGATTCCTTTAGAAGTGGAAAAGAGAGTGGTAGACTGGTTGCATGAGAGAGGATTGGAATTTTATTTAGAAAGTAACAACAGTCTCTTTGCTAGTGAGCATTTCCGTGATGCAGCGCGTCCGGTCATGAAACTTTATGCCAAGAAAAAAGGAAAAACAGATGCGGAAGTTGAACATCAAGAGGTTGAAGATGTGATGTACGGCATGGTCTTTGGTGGCGAGCTTTACCGAGATGATCTGAATAAAATCAGCTTTATTCTCACTTCTTATCAGGATCACTTGGACTCTAAGGAAGCTTTTCCAGAGCTCAAGGCTGGTACATGGGGTGGTCGTGGAGAGGAAGCTCTCTTTGGCAATCTAGGAGTTAAGGATATTACGAAGGCACATGCGATTGATGTACTGCTAGAGCATTTGGTGGCGAAAAAAGAAGATACAATTGCTTTTGGAGATGCCAAGATTGACATTCCGATGTTGGAATATTGTCAAATTGGGGTTTCTATGGGTAATGGCGGCCCAGAAATATTAGCCATGGCGGATATGCTGACAGATGATGTGGCCGAGGATGGTCTCTACAATGCCTTTGAAAAATTAGAACTTCTTTAGAGGAACAGTTTATGACAAAAACACTTTATTTGATGCGACACGGGCAAACTTTATTCAATAAGCGGCATCGGATTCAAGGCTGGTGTGACGCCCCTTTGACGGACTTAGGAGTGTATCAGGCTCAGGTGGCTGGGCAGTATTTTAAAAATGCAGGAATTACGTTTGATGCGGCTTACAGCTCAACATCTGAGCGGGCTTGCGATACCTTAGAAATTGTTACAAATGGTAGCCTTTCTTATAAGCGGGTTAAAGGCCTCAAGGAATGGAATTTTGGGACCTTTGAAGGAGAAAGTGAGGACCTCAATCCTCCTTTGCCATATGAAGATTTTTTGGTGACCTATGGTGGAGAATCTCAAGACCAAGTTCGAGAGCGCATGGCTGCGACTATCCTACAGCTCATGCAAGAAACGAAAGGCAAGTCTGTTCTCATGGTATCTCACGGTGGTGCTATGGCCAATTTTGCACGTGCTTGGGAAGACAACTGGCGGCTGGATAATCTAGGACACATGACAAACTGTGGTATTTTGAAGTTTTCCTTTGAAGCTGACCAATTTTATCTGGAAGAAGCGATTGGGCATGACTTTAGTGGCTGGGAGGAAAAATGAAAGATTTATATCTAATGCGGCATGGTCAAACTTTTTTCAATCAAGAAGGGCTGGTGCAAGGAGTATGTGACTCACCGCTGACTGATTTAGGTATAGAGCAAGCCAAGCAAGCGCGAGCTTTTTTCGAGAAAAATGGCATTGAATTTGGCGGTATCTACTCTTCCACTCAAGAGAGGGCTTCTGATACCTTGGAAATTGTGACAGGTCGAATAGACTACACCCGTCTCAAAGGAGTGAAAGAGTGGAATTTTGGACTTTTTGAAGCTCAGCCAGAAAGATTGCAGCCCAAGTTTCGAGCTGGTGCGGTGTCTTTTGAAGATTTATACGTGCCTTATGGGGGTGAAGATGTGATTCAAGTAGGAGAACGCATGCTGACCACTCTGACAGAAGTCATGAAAAAAACGCCTGCTGTTGAGAATCCAACATTGGTCGTCAGTCACGGTGGCGCTATGTGGGCTTTTTATCTAAAAGTAGGCTATTTGCCTGATCCTAATATTTATTTCAGTAACTGTGCGATTTGTCATTACCAATATGAAAACGACCAGTTTCTGCTTCGACAAGTTATTGACCCATTGGCTAAAACGGTCTATAACTTGTAACGGCAACTTACTTGTTCTCGCTTGATCTCTTATAGAGAAAATAGTATAGAGTAGCTGTTTAATAGTTGAATAAAAGAAAGAAAATGATGACCAAAACCATCATTTTCTTTCTTTTTATATGTAATTTTCTCAAATTTCCTTTTTCTGTAGGTGATTGCATTAGTAAACTATCCTGGGCTCAAGTATTTTATGAAAAATCTCGAAGAAATTTTCGAGATTTGTAACATTATAACCGCTATTCTTCTGTCACCCACACGCTTCTGGTGAAGCTCATGGAGAGCAGAGCTAATCCAGCAAGCCCAATTCCTACGTACCAGTAGGGGAGGTCCATTGTGGTGGAGCGTCCAGACAGGTTGACAATGCCGCGAAAAAGAACGCCGGTAGCAATGGTTGCAACCGCAGAATTCCAAAGATTGAGACTGAGCTGTGAAAGATTAGGAATGATTTTTTGAAAAATCAGAAGCACCATCCCTCCTATTAGTGGCACTCCAAAGAGATAATGCATATAGGCTGAAGTCTCCCCAAAGCTGAAGTGCTCATAAATACGACTGAAAATGAAGAAAAATACTGTGATTAAGGCATAGACAACGGCTGTCTTTTTGAACCGTTTTTTGCTTGCTTTAGTAACCGATGTAGACAATGTCACTCACAGCCCTTTCTGAAATCGTTCCGTTTGTCGTTGGTTTATTGACGACTTTTCCATTGAAGTAAAGAGTAGACGAACCACCGCCATCCAGATTGTAGGCTGTTTTCACCCCGTAAGACTTCATAACTTCTGCGAGTTCATAGAGAGAAAGTCCCGCGCTTTCTGAAGTTAGACCGTCTGATACAACGATAATATAGTTATTTTTGTCAATCATTCCAATAGCTGTACGCGGATTGGAAGACATGGATTGCCCTACTTCCGAATTGCTTGAAACTGCGATCTGACCATTTTCAACCAAAGTCGGACCAAAGGCAAGAAGGTTTACAACACCATTTTTAACCAAGTCTTCAGCAGAAACATCATTTTCGTAAACAATTCCGAAACTCCCATCTTTATAAATTGCTAAGTCACCATTGCTAGCATCTTTACGTACGGTATTTCGATAGACGACACCGTTACGGATGACATAGCCAGTCGTGTTGGCTCCGTAGTAGTCTCCGTTGATAGCAAGAATGGCATTGTTGTTGGCTGCTGTGACAGAAGTCTTAGCAGTCACATTATTTCCATAAGTATTTTGTGCTAGAGCGGTTTTGAGATATTCAGGCGAGCTGACCGTAATATCTGCAATGTATACTTTCGTGTTGCTGACGGTTTTTGTAGTTAGGTTAATAGAAATGTTATCATCCTTATAGCTTGTATTTGTCTTTGTCGCATTTGTTGTTTTAGTACTTGTTGTGCTGGTTGAGGTAGAAGAGGATTTGACCGTTGTAATAGCTTCTGATAGAACAAAAGTTTTCAACATGGAGTAGGTAAACGCCCTGTCAACAACATACCAAAGAGACTAGCGTAAGCATAGGATTTTTTGAAAAACTTCATGATAAAGTATGCGTCCTTTCTTTGAAAATAATTTTTTTTGAACGAGCCAAAGATAGGCAAAAGAGTAGAGCGCCGACGAGGATTTTAACAATCAGCAAATTGAAACCGAAGATGGCGTAAAAGAGTCTAATCAAAAGGGTGTCAAGGGTAAACAAGCCCAAGGCTAGCCCGAAATAACCAGTACCCGTTTTAACAACACTGTCTTTATTTTTAAAGACCAATCTTTTGTTTGTGGAGTAATTAAAAATCGAGCTAGTGACACGAGCCACTCCGCTTGCCAGTAAAATTTTGAGACTAGTCGGAAACAGCAAGCACCAAGAGGGCGAGAGCATAGACGATATAGTCGATCAAAAAACTACTAATTGAAGAGAGAGCAAACTTAAACATATCTTTATAAATCATGAGCCCATCTCGTACCGGTCTAAAGTGAGAAGCTTGATTGTCATTGATATAAACCGTCTCGATTGGCACTTCAATGATAGGGTATTCTTTAGAAGCAGCTAGCAGCATATTCATTTCATATTCATAACGCTGCCCTTCAACCTCCAACATAAACGGAATCATGTTGGTTGTAAATCCACGAAGTCCTGTTTGGGTGTCTGTCACGGAAACACCAGTCTGTTGCTTAAACAGAAATCGTGTTAATTTATTTCCAAAAGCCGAACGCAAAGGAACGTTGCCAGAAAAAGAACGCGCTCCCATAATCAAGTGATAGGGGTTTTCTTGAGCCTTTTTGCTCACTCGGAAAATATCCCATACGTTGTGTTGACCATCTGCATCAGCTGTGACCACTGTCCCATATTGCCCTAAGGAATCAATATAAGAAAAAACTGTTTTCAGCGCTTGCCCTTTGCCTTGGTTGGTCATATAGCATAGAACCGTAGCGTACTTTTGAGCTTCCTGGAAAATCGAATCATAACTAGCCGGACTGCCGTCGTTTACCACGATGATTTGCAGCGAACTCTTTTCCTTCACCTTTTGCAACAAATGAATAAGATGAAGATCGGGTCTGTATGCGGGAATGACTAAATAGTTCATGTGTTTACTCCTTTCTTAGAAAAGTGATAGAAAATTTACACAACAGTATATAGAGCATAGCTTAAAACTAACTGATATCAGCTTTTTTTAAGGTTTTGGAATGGAATGGGTAATGGAGTATAGGGAAAAACTGTGCTTTTTACAAAAACAAAAATCGAATTTTTCTTGCTATTTCCCAAAAAGTTTAGTATAATAGTTATTCGTGAGAAAACCTCACTTACCCCTTGCAATGGCTGGGGGTCATTAGACCAAAAGGAGGAAAAATCAATGGCTAAATACGAAATTCTTTAT
>ERZ773042.704-NODE-704-length-21950-cov-3.704407_pt1 | contig 21950 bp, 15 predicted proteins | sample MGYA00511664_ERZ773042 | MGnify/ENA primary metagenome ERZ773042 (study PRJEB29015, sample SAMEA2737984) | human oral metagenome | biome: human oral; feature: human-associated habitat; material: dental | place: China | collected 2036 ... | reverse complement strand
ACATCTTCAGCGAGATGAAGGAGCCGGAGAACGGCGACGGCGTCTGGCTCTCGTCGAAGGATGGCCGGTACGCCCTCACGCTGTCGGGCGGGTACAACGTGCTGGAGGAGGACGGAGAGGCCATGCTGGCGTCCAGGCTGGAGGACGTTTCCTCCGTCCTGTCGAAGGAGGCGGCCCCGGACGGCTACCGTCTCGTCTACGGCGACGGGAAGGAACGCCTCTTTTTCGAGTGCGCCGTCGTCAACGAGGAGGCCTGGGCCTCCTTCATCCTCAGGCGGCCGAAGGACGAGGACGAGAGGTTCCGTCCCATCGCCACTCGTATGGAGAGGTCCCTGAGCCTCTCGAAGGGCGAATGATTCCCACGGTTTCGTGGCAAGGCAACTGAAAAATATGGAGGAATGAAGAATGAAGAGACCCTTTTGCACCCTTTGCGCGGCCGCCGTGCTGGCAGTCCTGACGCTGACGGGCGCGGCAATCGCTGCGCAGTTCGGCAAGGACGAGATGAAGCGGATGAGCGTCTTCGTCAGCAACTTCACGGAGCAGGAACTCTACGACTTCGATATGGAGCAGGAGAGCGACGGGATGCTCTGGCTGGGCGGACCCGACGCCGCCCCGGACCTGATCCGTTTCGGGATCAGGCACAATTACATCAATAACTTTAAGAGCCGTATCAAGAGGTGTACGGAGAAGAACTGCGAGCACGGAAGCTTTACCCTGGATGGGAAGTTCGTCCAGGAGTCCGTGAAAAAGTACTTTGGTCTGGACGTGGAGAACCGGAGCGTGATGGATTCCGACCCGTCATACTACTTTGATGGAAAGCTCTACCATTTCAATGGGGAGGATGGGGAGGCCGTGTACTACGCCGAGGTGATGAGCGCGTCCCGGAATGGCGGCGTAATCGACATGAGTGGCGAGATCTACAATGTGAAGGACAAAAAGGACCGCCCCGCGACCTTCCGGGCCGTCGCGAGGCCCTACAAGTGGAAGGGAAAGGACACCTGGTCCATCGTCCGCCTGAAGACCGACTTCAAGTGAGGCCGGGCCTCCGCCTCTTCATTCCGCGATCGGGGGCTCGGCGCCGCCCGTGAGGATTGCCCCGCGCGGGGGGTGCCCCTGTTTCTCCCAAGCGATGATCTTTGAAAGCCGCCCCGTGGCTCCTGGCGATGCGGGGCGGCTTTCGATTTGTCCGCCGGCGAGGTAAAATGAAAACGAGGCGGGCCGGCAGTCCTTGGAGGGACGCCCGCCTCCGGCTCCCTTGGAGTCCGAGGGAGAGAGAGTTGGTGCCACTTTTGCGTTGTCTGAGATCACGAGGCCCCGACGGGCGTACTTTCAGGATAAGGAGTGGTGTGACATGGCGGAGAAGTTCATCTACAACTTGAAGGAGGGCAAGGGCGACCAGAAGCTGCTTTTGGGGGGCAAGGGAGCCAACCTCTGCCAGATGGTGCAGAGCGGGCTTCCCGTCCCGCCCGGGTTCATCCTCACGACGGAGGTCTGCCGCAGGTACATGCAGGACCCCGGGATCATGGATACGGTCTGGGATGGGGTCAAAGAGGCCGTCAAGGCGCTGGAGAAGGAGACGGGCAAGGGCTTCGGCGACGGGAAGAACCCGCTCTTGGTCTCGGTGCGCTCCGGCGCGCCCATCTCCATGCCGGGGATGATGGAGACGATATTGAACCTGGGATTGAACGACGAGACCGTCGAGGGGCTGGCCTCCGTGTCCGGAAACCGGCGTTTCGCCTTCGACAGCTACCGCCGTTTCATCCAGATGTTCGGCAACGTCGTGGACGAGGTGAGCGCCGACCGGTTCGAGTCCGCGCTCGCGGCCTGCCGGAATGGGCTTGGGGTCTCCCAGGACTTCGAGATCCCGGCTGAGGCGCTGGAGAAGCTGGTGGCCGAGTACAGGAAGATCTATAAGGAGGCGACGGGCAGGGACTTCCCGACCGACCCGTGGGAGCAGCTTCGCAGGGCCATCGAGGCCGTGTTCAGGAGCTGGAACATCCCGCGCGCCGTGACCTACCGGAAGATCAACAGGATTTCCGACGACCTGGGGACGGCGGTCAACGTCATCTCCATGATCTTCGGCAACCTGGGCGACGACTGCGGCACGGGCGTCTGCTTCACGCGCAACCCCTCCACCGGCGAGAACAAGCTGTACGGCGAGTTCCTCATCAACGCTCAGGGCGAGGACGTGGTGGCAGGCATCCGCACCCCCATGCCCATCGGCCAGTTGGAGGGGGCCATGCCGGAGATCTACAGGGAGCTTTGCAGGCTGACCGGCCAGCTGGAGAAGTCCTACAGGGACATGCAGGACATCGAGTTCACCATCGAGCGCGGCAAGCTCTTCCTGCTCCAGACCCGGACGGGGAAGAGGACGGCCGCCGCGGCGGTGAAGGTTGCCATGGACATGGTGGGCGAGGGCCTGATCGACACCAAAACGGCCGTGGCCCGCGTGTCGCCCGAACAGGTGGAGCAGCTGCTGCACCGCCAGGTGGACAAGAACGCGCCGCAGGAGGTGCTGGCGGTCGGCCTCCCCGCCTCGCCGGGCGCCGGGGTCGGGATGCTGGTCTTCTCCGCCGACGAGGCCGAGGCGTGGGCCCATCAGGGCAAGTCCGTCGTCCTGGCGCGCCCTGAGACCTGCCCGGACGACATCCACGGCCTCTTTGCGGCCGCCGCCGTCGTGACGAGCCGCGGCGGCATGACCAGCCACGCGGCGGTCGTGGCGCGCGGCATGGGCAAGCCGGCGGTCTGCGGCTGCGAGGAGATGGCGATTGACCTGGAGTCCGAAACCCTCACGAGCCGCGGCAGGACCCTGAAGAAGGGGGACTTCGTGACGGTGGACGGCTCCTCTGGCCGCGTGCTCGCGGGGCAGGTGCCGCTGACCGAGGCGACCTTCTCGGAGGACTTCAAGAGGCTGCTCGGCTGGGCGGACGAGGCGGCCGGACAGGAGGTCTGGGCCAACGCGGACACGCCGGAGGATGCGAGGCGCGCCCGCGAGTTCGGGGCCAGGGGCATCGGCCTCTGCCGCACGGAGCACATGTTCATGGCGACCGACCGGCTGCCGGTGATGCAGCGGCTGGTCGTGGCCGACTCCCTTGAGGAGCGCGTCGAGGCGCTGAACAAGCTGAAGGTCATGCAGAAGGACGACTTCGTGGGGATCTTCAAGGCGATGGAGGGATACCCGGTCATCGTTCGCCTGCTTGACCCGCCCCTGCACGAGTTTCTTCCCAAGGAGCCGGCCCTCCTGGAGGAGCTGGGCGAGCTGGAGAAGAAGGGCGCCGCCTCCTCTCCGGAGGCCGAGAAGCTGCGCCGAACGCTGAACAAGGCATATCAGCTTCACGAGGCCAACCCGATGCTGGGGTTCCGCGGCTGCCGCCTGGGGATGGTCTACCCCGAGATCTACGAGATGCAGATCAACGCTATCTTCGAGGCCGTGGCGGAGCTGACGAAGGCGGGCGTCAAGGTGAGGCCGGAGGTCATGATCCCGCTGGTGGGGACGCGGGCGGAGATGAAGTTCTTCCGCGAGATGGCCGACCGCATCGCAGGCGAGGTCATGAAGGCCTCCGGGACGGACTTCACCTACCTCGTCGGGACGATGATCGAGGTGCCGCGCGCGGCCATGGTGGCCGACCAGCTGGCCGAGTACGCGCAGTTCTTCAGCTTCGGGACGAACGACCTGACGCAGACGACCTTCGGCTACTCGCGCGACGACGCCGAGGGGAAATTCCTGTTCCAGTACATCGAGAAGGGCGTGTTCAAGGAAAATCCCTTCAGCGAGCTGGACCGGGACGGCGTCGGCGGCCTGATGCGAATAGCGGTGGAAAAGGGCCGGGGCGTCGCCCCCAAGCTCTCGGTGGGCATCTGCGGCGAGCACGGCGGCAACCCCTCCTCCATCGCATTTTGCTGCTCCCTCGACATGAACTACGTCAGCTGCTCGCCCTTCCGCGTGCCCGTGGCGCGCGTGGCCGCGGCCCATGCGGCGCTGGGGACCTTGAAATAGGCGAACAAGCGGCTGACAGCGCTCAACGCTTCACGTCCTTAATGATTGGGCCGGTCCTGATGGGACCGGCCTTTTGCATAACGCTGTGTCCGTGCGCCTTGGGTTACGGCATCCCCCTCCCCACACGGGCAGGCAAATTCTGCGGAGGGGATTGATGGTGTCATGATATCCTTAATAAACATCATGATATTTTAAAAGGTTTATCGGTATTGCAAGATTTCTAGTTCCTATATCTGTATTTATCTTTGTTTTTGATTTTTGCCCATTGTTGTCGAGTCCCGCTTGCGTTTCGGCCCCGCCAGGGCTAGAGTGTGCGTGACGTGCCGGCGCGTCTTTCCCGATAAGTCATTTTTTTCTCCCGATAGGTCATGGGCCTCGGACAGGATGCTCCGTAAAATGGGCCTTGATGAAAGTGGGCCTTGATGGAGTCGGATGGAGCACGTCCTTCTTATGATGGGGACGTCCTTTCCGGGGGCTGTTCGATTTGAAAGGGTGAGCACGAATGCGTGATAGGGATAGGAAGGTTCTGGAAATAAGCCCGACTACGCTCTGGAGCCGGCGCCGCTCTCAAGCGGGGCGAATGGAAAAGATGGAAAAGGCGGTCCTTGCCGCGTTCCTGTCTCTTGGCCTCGTGCTGGGAAATGTTTGTGGCGCGGATGCCGCGCCGGCAGGGCCCGGAGCGGACCGTCCGACGCCCGTAGAGCTTTTCGTGGCGGAGGAGCGGGAGGTGGCGCTGGACCGCGAGTATATAGGGCAGGTGGAGCCCATCCAGTCCGTCGAACTCCATCCTCAGGTGTCCGCCGTCATCGAAAGCGTCGAGTTTCGAGAAGGAGGGAGTGTGAAAAAAGGAGAGGCGCTTTTTACCCTGGATGGGCGCACCTATTCCGCCGCCGCGGAGCTGCGCCGGGCGGAGCTCGATCAGGCCCGCGCCGACGACGACCGGGCCCGACGTTTTCTGAAACGGATGGAGGCCGCCGATAAACGCTCCGTCACAGCGTCGGCCCTCGACGAGGCGCGTTGTGCGGCGCTCGACGCCGGGGCCAGGGTACGGAGGGCGAGGGCGGCGCTGAAAATGGCGGAACTCGACCTGCAGCACACGCGGGTCCGCTCGCCCATCGACGGCCGCATCGGGGCGGCCCTGGCCACCCGAGGCAGTTATGTGACCCCGACGACGCCGCTGGCCCGCGTGGTGCAGGTAGACCCTATCCGCGTGTCCTTTGCCGTCTCCGATCGGGAGTACCTTGCCGAGCGGTCCCTCTTTACCGACGGCCGCGGCGCTTTGTCCGTCCGGGCCGTCCTTCCGGGCGGGGTGGAGCTCCCGGCCTCGGGGCATCCGGATTTCGTCGACAATAGGATGAATCCCGGGACCGGGGCTATCCTCGTGAAGTATCGCTTCGATAATCCCGACGGCACGTTGGTGCCGGGTGGTCTGGTCACGCTCAGGGTACGGCTCTTGCTGGGGCGGCTTCTGCTTGTTCCGCAGGAGAGCATCGTTGCTGGCCGGGATGGGGATTTCGTCTGGCTCGTCGGCGACGGGGAGACGGTCTCTCCCCGCCCCGTCGTCACGGGGCGGACCACGGGCGGTATGGTCGAGGTCGTGAAAGGGCTGGCCTCGGGAGACCACATCGTGCACCGGGGACTTCAGCGTGTGCGGCCCGGCGGCGTCGTGACGGCGACGGAGCCGTCGAAGGGGCGGTGAGGCCGCCATGATCTCGAAATTCTTCATCGACCGTCCCCGGTTCGCGGTTGTCCTCTCCCTCCTCATGTCCGTCGTCGGCCTGCTGGCGCTCTTCTCGCTTCCCGTCTCCCAATACCCCGAGATTGCGCCGCCGACGATACGCGTCACGGCCGTCTATCCGGGCGCCTCGGCCCGGGTCGTCGCCGATGCGGTAGGGGCGCCGCTGGAAAAGGCCGTCAACGGTGTCGAGGGCATGATGTATCTGTCGTCGTCGGCATCGGACTCCGGGGCGTACATCCTGACCGTGACCTTCGAACTCGGGACCGATCCGGACATGGCGCTGGTGCGGGTGCAGAATCGGATGCAGCTCGCGCTGCCCCAGCTTCCCGCCGAGGTGGTGGCCCGCGGGCTCTCGGCCTCCTCCATGGCCATGTCGCCCATCGCTCAGCTGAGCCTGGTCTCCCCCGGGGGGACCCACAGTTTACTGGAGCTCAACGACTACATGAAGAACAACGTCAAGGACGCCATCGACCGGATTGACGGCGTCGGGGATACGTTCCTCATCGGCTCGGGCCGGAGCCTCCGGATCTGGCTGAACCCGGATCGGATCGCCAACCTGGGGCTCTCGCCGGACGACGTGGTGGCTTCGATACGCAGCCAGAACCGTCAGGCGGCCCTCGGGGCCGTGGGGCGGGCGCCGGATAACGAGGAAACCCCGATGGCCTATTCTCTCGAGGCCAAGGGACGTCTCGTGGACGTCGAGGATTTTCGGAACGTGGTGGTGCACACGGCGCATGACGGCAGCCGGGTCACCCTGGGGCAGATCGCACGCATCGAGGTCGGGGCCGAGGGGTATGGCCTCGAGGGATACGTGAACGGCGCTCCGTCGTCAAGCCTGAAGATCAGCCAGTCGCCGGGGTCCAATGCCTTCGACGTCATGAAGGCCATCAGGGCCCGGATCGCCCGACTGGAACGGGACTTCCCCGACGACATGGAGATGGACGTCGTCTACGACGCCACGGCCTTCGTCAGGGCGTCTCTGAAGGAGATCGTCGCGACCCTGGCGCTCACCTGCCTGCTGGTGGCGGTCGTCTGCTATCTGTTCCTCCAGAGCTGGAGGACGACCTTTGTGCCCGTGGCAGCCATTCCCGTCTCCGTCCTGTTTGCCCTCGCCGGGCTGTCGGTGCTCGGGTACAGCCTCAACATCCTCACTCTGTTCGGATTCATCCTGGTGATCGGCACGGTGGTGGACGACGCCATCCTCGTGGTGGAACGGGTGCAGTTCATCATGAAGCGGGACGGGACCGATTCCCGGTCGGCGGCTATTCGCGCGATGGAGGACATCGCGACGCCCATGATCGCCACGACGCTGGTGTTTTTGGCCATCTTCGTGCCCGTGGCCTTCATGAAGGGGATGACCGGCATCATCTATCGTCAGTTTGCCGTCACCATCGCCCTAGCCGTCCTGTCCTCGCTGGCTGTTGCCCTGACGCTCAGCCCCGTGATGTGCGCCTCCCTGATCACCGACGCCGTCCCGGCGGCCGGAGGACCTCTGGCCTGGCTCAACCGCCTCCTGGAGCGGACCCGCTCGGGATATGTGAGGGGCGCTATCCGGATAGCCCGCCGCTCCGTCGCGACGCTCTCGCTGTTCCTCCTGGCGGTGGGGGTGGGATGGCTCCTGCTGGGCAGGCTGCCCCTGTCCTTTCTTCCCGACGAGGACCAGGGCTGTGCCTTTCTTGTGGCCCAGCTGCCCGAGGGGGCCAACAGGGGCCGGACGGCCCCCCTGATCGAACGGTTGTGCCGGCAGGTCGAAAAGATCCCCGGCGTCCGATGGGTTTTGGGCTTTCCGGGCAATAACTTCATAGGGGGCTTCGGGACGGACGAAGGGGTCGGCTCCATCTGGGTGACGCTGAAGGATTGGTCGGAGCGCTACGCGCAGGAGGGACAGGACCTGAGCTCCGTCATGGCGAATCTTCGGGGTATTGCCGCCTCGGTCCCGGAGGCCCGGGTCATGGTGTTCACGCTGCCGCCCATCATCGGCGTCAGCCTGAGCGGCGGGCTCGACTTCCGCCTCCAGTCGCACCGTGAGTTCGACCCGGCCGAGCTGCATCGGGTGCTGCAGGAGTTTCAGGGACGGATCGCCCGATGCCCCGAGGCGCTGTTCAGCTACAGCTCCTACACCGCCGACGTGCCCCGCATACGTCTCCACATCGACCGGGCCAAGGCGGAAAGGCTGGATGTTCCGGTGTCGTCGATCTTTTCGACGCTCCAGTGCTATTTCGGTTCCTACTACGTCAACGACGTCAACTGGGAGGGCCAGACGAACAAGGTGCTTCTGGCGGCGGACGGACCGTTCCGGCAGAGCGCCGACTCGATGGGGGGAATACGTGTCCGGAGCCGATCGGGGGCGCAGGTGCCGCTTGGTTCCCTGGCGGCGGTGGAAAAGACCCTGGGGCCGCGCGGGGTGGATCGCTACAATCTCTACCCCGCCGCAGCCGTCACCGTCGGGCTCCGCCCCGGCGTCAGCACCGGGCGGGGGATGGCCCTTCTGGAGGAGCTGGCGAAGACCCTGCCCGAGGGGTACGGCTACGAATGGTCCGGTATGAGCTTCCAGGAGGAACGGACCGGAAAGTCCGGCGAGCTCTCCCGGGTGTTGCTGCTGGCCCTGCTCTTCGGCTACCTCTTCCTGGTGGCGCAGTACGAGAGCTGGACCCTGCCCTTGTCGGTTCTCCTGTCCCTGGCGACGGCCTTCGCCGGAGCGCTGGCGGGGATTGCGGTCATGAAGCTGTCCCTGAGCGTCTACGCTCAGCTGGGGATTCTTCTGCTGGTCGGACTGGCCTCGAAGAACGCCATCCTCATCGTGGAGTTCGCCAGGGAGCTCAGGGAGCGCAGGGGGATGCCGATCCTCGACGCGGCCTCTCAGGCCGCCCATGAACGCTACCGTGCCGTTTTAATGACGGCCCTGACCTGCGTGTTCGGCATTCTGCCCATGCTCTTTGCGTCGGGCGCCTCCTCGGCCAGCCGGAAGGCCGTCGGCAGCGTGATGGTGTTTGGGATGACCGCCGCTACGCTGCTGGGCCTTTTCCTGATTCCCGGCCTGTTCGTCCTGTTGGAGAGGATTTCGGAGGGACTGGCCGCGATGCGGGGCAGTCGCCGACGGACCGATGAAAATGAGGTGAACTCTACGATATGAGCATGAGCGAAAAAATTTTCCTGTCCCGGGCGCTTGCCGCGGGAGCGCTGCTTGTTTTCCTCTGTTCGCCGGGTCATGCTGCACGGAATGTCCCGGGCGCCGGGGGAGAGAAAGAAAAATGGCTGGATCTGGTGGTGCGATACCCTCTGACGACGCCGCTTTCGGAGGACGTCCGTCCCTCTGCGGCAATGTTGGCCCGTTGGTGGGACGTGCTGGACGATAGACTCCTGACGGAGCTCGTGGAACGGGCTCTGAGACACAACAAGGATATGGATGCCGCGCTTGCGCGGGTACGCGAGGCGCGGGCGGTCCTGGGCATCGCCGATGCCGCGCTTACGCCGTCCGTCAATCTGGCTGGAGAGGCCCGGAGAAGTCGAAGGGCTGACAACGCGGGAGGGGCGGGGGAGCGGGATTGGTACCGTTTGGGATTCGATGCCTCCTGGGAGATCGACCTGTTCGGCCGGCTCCGCAGCGGTGCGTCGGCCCGACGCGCCGACTTGGAGGCCCATGTCGCGGGGCTGCAGAACGTCTGGGCCTCCCTGGCTGCCGAGGTCGCCTTGAATTACGTGGACTATCGTGCTCTTCGGGCCCGGATCGCCGTGGCGGAGCGAAATGTCCTGCGCCAGGAGGAGACCCTCCGGCTCGTCGCGTCGCGCCGGGCGGCCGGGTTGAGCGACGAGCTGGCGGAGCAGCAGGCGAGGTACGGGCTGGAGTCATCCAGGGCAGGAATTCCGCCCCTGAGAGCGGCTCTGGAGGCGCGGAGCAACGCCCTGTCCATTCTCGCGGGGGAGGTCCCCGGCTCCCTTAACGGAATGCTGTCCGATCCGGCTCCGGTCCCCTGCCCGAAGGATGCCTCTCTGGCTGGCATCCCGGCCGAGGCGTTGCGCCAACGTCCCGATATCCGCGAGGCGGAGCGCCGGATGGTGGCACAAAAGGCGAGAAAGAAGGGGGCCGTTGCGGAGCTCGCGCCCCGGCTGCGCCTGTCGGGGTCCGTCGGGCTCGAATCGCTGAGCTCGGGGAATCTCCTTTCGGCCGGTGCCCGGGGTTTTTCGATTGGGCCCTTGCTCCTCTCATGGCCTCTTTTCGATGCGGGGGCCCTGCGCCGGAACGTAAAAGCCCAGGGGGCGAGGGAGGAAGAACTGCTGGCGGTCTACGAGAAGACGGTCCTCAATGCCGTCGCCGAGGTGCGGAATGCCCTTTCGGACTACGGCCAGGAGAGGCAGCGCCGACGTTCTCTGGAGGAGGGGAGCTTGGCGGCCCGCCGTGCCCTGGAATTGGCCGAGGACCGCTATCGACAGGGACTGTCCGACTTCGGAGACGTTCTGGCCGCGCAGGGCGCTCTGTTGTCTCTGGAGGATGGCCTGGAGTCGAACGCTGGATCCCTGACCGCCGCCCTGATTCGCCTCTACAAGGCCCTCGGAGGCGGCTGGGCCCCATTGTCCGAGACCAATGGGGATGGCGGCGCGGGCGCCGATGCTCGGCTGTAGGGCGCGGATTGAACCTGTCGTCCAAAAGAGAACAGGGCACGGATAGCCTGTGCCGGCCTACGACCGGTATGGTATTCTGCCTGACCTGATTGCCGCGGTGATCGGTCACCCCCGGTGCAGGGTCCGATAGCCTTTCGGCCCTATGCCGTAGGCCCTCTTGAAGAGTCCCGCGAAGTGCCCGGAATTGCCGTATCCCACCCGGGCCGCGACCTCTCCGATCGACAGGTCGGACTCCTGCAGCAGCGTAAGCGCCCGGTTCATGCGCAGGTTCTTGAGGTACCCGTAGGGCGTCGTACCGTACTCCTTGCGGAAGGCCAGCTGAAAACGCGAGGCGCTCATGCGGGCGAGGCGGGCCAGCTCCCCGATGCTGGGATATGCGGCCGGGTCCTTTGCCATCGCCGCGACGACCCGTTTCAGCCCCCTGCGGTCCTGCGAGTCCAAGGTCACCGCCAGGTGCGGCGCCTCGGCCCGGCGCTCGAAGTTCAGCGCGATCAGCGACAGAGCCTCCAGAATCTTGCCCTCCATGTAGAGGAGCTTGGCGGCTCCCTCGGCCCGGCAGTCCCGAATCTGCCGGAAGAGGAAGCGCAGCTCCGGCAGGTTGGGGCTGCGGGACAAAAAGTCCACCGCATCTCGGGATTCGTCGTAGTTCTCCCCGTAACGGTCCCTCAGGAACCCGTCAAAGTATTCTCCAGAGACCCGAATCTTGGTGAAGCACGCAGGCACGCCGGCCTCGCAGCGCACGAACACGGTGCGGCTGTCGTTGATGTGGCAGATGATTCCCTGCTCTACCCGCGTGAACCTGCGCCGGCCCACCCGGTAGGAGCTGGAGTCCGTGTCGAAGCAGCCGATCTCGAGGTATTTCTGGGCAATCCTCCAGGTGTGCTCGAAGGTCATCCTGGGGACGAAGTCCGCGGTGAGGACGGCGAACAGGTTGTTGAAGTCGAGGGCCCGCAGGGTCCCCTCGCCGTACCCGGACGCCATGCGATAGACGCGCTCGTATGACGTCGAGCGTTCCGTGTCCGGTATGAATTGCGGCCCTCCCGGCAGCCACAAAAGGTCTTCCCGCGACGGGAAGTCGGAACCCGGATTCCTCTGCATCGTCCTCATTTCCTCCTCCGTTGAAAGTATCACAAAATAACTAATAAACATCATGATATTACAACGACATCATGAAAATTTCAAACTGAATGACTTAAAAATCTGTGTTTGAAAGCGATGTCTCTTTGACTGTCGTAATACGACGCTGGCTTGCCTTTCACGAGGGCCTGGGTTAGAGTTGCAAACGACGAACTTCAAGGTTGAAGGGGGACAAAGGGGTTGAATCAACAGCTTCTGGTTCGAGAGGTAAAACGCCGCAACAGGCTTTCCAACATCATGATCGCGTTCGGGATTCTGATGGACCTGATGCCTCAGGCAGCGGTCGTCCATATGATCGGGAACGCCCTTTCCGGGACGCTTTCCCACGGACTCATCCTGGCCGACGGAGCATTGATGTTTCTGGCCTTCTCCCTGAAAGCCGTCTGTTTCCGCACCGCGACCTGGAAAGCACATGAGGCTGCATACCGCTGTCTCACGGACCTGCGTCTGCGCATCATCGCCCACCTGAAAAAACTGCCTCTGGGTTTCTTCCAGGAACGCAGCACGGGCGACCTCGCCGGGATCATCCAGCACGACGTGGAGCAGGTCGAGGTCTTTCTCGCACATGGGCTGCCGGAGATCATGTCCGCGACGGTGCTGCCCGCTCTCATCTTTCTTGCCATGCTTTTCGTCGAATGGCGGCTGGCGCTCCTGATGATCTCCACCCTGCCGCTGATGGCGCTCACGAAAAAACTGTCCGCGCCGACGTGGGCCAGAAACATCCGGATTTATTCCAACTCCCTCAGAGCCATGCAGGAGACCTTGATGGAATACGTCGCCACGATGCCCGTCATCAAGGCTTTTTCGAAGGAGGAAACCAAGACCCGCAAGGCCCTGGATTCGGCCCAGGACTACGATTATTGGGTAAAACGGTCGATGGCCGGAGCCTCCGTGCCCATGGCCCTCATCGATGTCTTCATGGAGGGAGGGGTGGTTTTGGTGATGATCGCCGGGAGCGCCCTTCTCTCCTCAGGAGCGCTCTCCGTCTCCCGATTCATCCTTGCTGTGATCCTGGGGACGGCCTTCACCGCCTCCATCGCCAAGAGTGCGACCTTCCAGCACTACAATATCGTCTTCAATCAGGCGATGACGAGGATAGGGTCCATACTTGGCCGTGAAGTGCCCCGACAGACCGAAGCCGTTGCCTCTTTTGCGTGCGGGGACATCGTCGTCCGAAACCTGAGTTTTTCCTACCCCGGCAAGGGGCCGGTATTGGAGGGGATTGACCTGACCTTCCCCAAGGGGAGCAAGAACGCGCTGGTCGGGGAATCCGGCTCCGGAAAGACGACCTTGGCTTACCTGCTTATGAGATTTTGGGAGCCGCAGTCCGGGAGCATCACCGTCAACGGGGTGCCCATCTCGGATCTGCAGGAGGCAGGGCTGAACTCCATGATTGCCATTGTCCAGCAGGAAGCTTTCCTGTTCAACAGGAGCCTGGAGGATAACATCCGAATCGGCAATCCGGACGCCACGCGGGACGAAATCGTCGCCGCGGCGAAAAAGGCCCGCATCCACGATTTCATCATGAGCCTTCCCGATGGCTATGCCACGCCCGTCGGTGAGGCGGGCATCAAGCTCTCCGGGGGGGAGAGACAGCGCATCGCCCTGGCCAGGACAATCCTGAAGGACGCCCCCATCCTGATCCTGGATGAGGCGACGGCCGCCGTCGACGCCGAAAACGAAACGCTCATCCAGGAGGCTCTGGAGGAGTCGAGCCGGGACAAGACCGTCATCACGATCGCCCACCACCTGTACACGATCCGCGATGCCGACCAGATTGTTGTGATGGACGGGGGGAAAGTCGTCGGCAAGGGGACCCACGAGATGCTCTCGGACGACTGTCCGCTCTACCGAAGGATGCTGCGGGAGCAGGAGAGGGTGGACAGCTGGGAGATAAGGGAGGCAGTCCGTTGATTACGGAAATTTTAGGTCTGCTCACACCCGGAGGAAGGCGTTTCCTCGTTTTCAGCATCGCTGGATTCGTGCTCTACGCTCTGACGGGTGTCGCCATGTCTCTGCTTGTGCTGAAGATCCTTCTTGATGTCTCCGGGGGATCCGCCTCGGGGCTCCCGACCCTCTGGGGACTGTTGTTTCTCTGCCTGCTGGTCAAGGGGGGAGCGAACATCCTGGCCGACCTGCAGAAGCACTACGCGGGTTTCGACGTCGTCCTCCAGCTCCGCAGGAGGATCGTCCGACGGTTGAAGACCTTCTCGCTGGGATTCTACACGAACGAGCGTCTTGGGGAGATCGGCGTCATCATTCATAAGGACGTGGACAATATGGAGATGGTGGTCGGTCACATATGGACTCGGATGGTGGCGGATTTCATCGTGTCGATCCTGCTGATCGTCCCCCTGTTTCTCCTCGATCCCATCATGGGAGCTCTGATGCTGTCCACTCTGCCTGCGGCGCTCCTGCTCCTGGGGACGGAACTCGGAAAGGGACGGCGGATCGAGGAGGAAAATGGAGACCTCCTGGCCAACATGGTCAGCCTGTTCGTCGAGTACGTCAAGGGTATTCCCCTGTTGAGGGCTTTTTCCGGGAACAGGTTTCTCGACGATGAACTGGCCGAGTCTGCCCGCGGGTTCGGACTGTGCAGCGAGCGCGCGTCGAGGTACCGGGCCGGTATGCTGGCGCGGTACGCCTTCCTGTTGGACATGGCCTTTCTCGTAATGGCAATTGGAGGGATCGTCCGGGTTTGGACGGGAGCTTTGCCGGTCCTCTCCTACCTGATCTTTGTCCTCGTTGGGCGGGAGTTCTATAAGCCCTTCGGCGCGATGGAAACGCACTGGCTGAACTACCTCAAGGTTACGGACAGCTACGCCCGGATCAAGAGTTTGCTTGACGCCCCTGTGGTGAAGGAGCCCGTTCGGCCTCGGACGCCCCGCTGTTTCGACGTCTCCTTCGACCTCGTGTCCTTTTCCTATGAGAGGGACGGGTTTGCCATGCGGGATATCTCCTTTACCGTCCCCGAGCGCACGATGACGGCGCTGGTCGGAGAATCCGGCTCCGGAAAGACGACCGCCATCCACCTGCTGCTGCGTTTTTGGGATGTGGCGGCAGGCGCCATACGGATCGGGGGCGTCGATATCCGGGACATGAGCTACGACGAACTTCTGGGCTCCGTCAGCATCGTCATGCAGAACGTACAACTTTTCGCGGACAGCATCGAGGGAAACATCCGCATCGGCAAGGACGGGGCAACCAGGGACGAGGTCATCGAGGCTGCCAGAAGAGCGCGCATCCACGATTTCATCATGAGCCTTCCCGAGGGCTACGCCACGCCTGTCGGAGAGAACGGCGTGGGGCTTTCGGGGGGTCAGAAGCAACGTATCTCCATCGCCAGGGCTTTTTTGAAGGATGCCCCGATCCTGCTTCTGGACGAGATGACCAGCAATGTGGATCCCATCAACGAGGCTCTGATCCAGGAGGCCGTCTCCGAGCTTGCCGTGGACAGGACCGTCCTCGTCGTCGCCCATCATCTGAGCACCGTTCGCTCCGCAGATCAAATCCTGGTGTTTCGCGGAGGTTCCATCGTCCAGGCTGGAACTCATGAGAGTCTACTGGAGGATGCGGATGGATACTACTCCGCGCTGTGGCGGAAGGCTGAAATAAGAAAGTAAGGAAAACCTGAAAATGGACAAAAACGAGAGAATGCGTCTGATGGGGGAGGGTAACGTCACCGTGGCCCTGCTCCGGCTCGGGATGCCGATGGTCGTCGGCATGCTGGTAACGGCCCTGTACAATCTGGTGGATACCTACTTCGTCTCGGGATTGGGCACCGTCTCCGTCGCCGCGGTCTCCGTGGCGTTTCCGTTCTCCCTGTTCTTCGTGGGGCTGGGGCTGACCTTCGGCGCCGGGGGGGCGTCGCTCATCTCCCGGCTGCTTGGCGCGGGGGAGAGGCGGCGGGCGGAGGCCGTGGCTTCGACGGCGCTGTTCACAGCGATCGGGGTGGGGGTTCTAGCCGGGGCTCTGTGCCTGCTTGCCGTCGTCCCCGTTCTGCGCCTCATGGGGGCGACGGAGACCGTTTTGCCCCACGCGCGCGTCTACGCGGTGCCATTCATACTCAGCGCGGTCCTCGGCGTGGGGAACGTCGCGGCCGGGAACCTGGCCGTAGCACAGGGGGCGGCCGGGACCTCGCTGGCGGCGATGACGGCCGGCGCCGTCCTGAACATGATTCTGGACCCCGTCATGATTTATTCCCTGGGCATGGGGGTCCGTGGGGCGGCTGCGGCCACCCTGATCTCTCAGGCGATCACCGCTCTCCTTTACCTCCGCTTCTTCGCCGGGGCCGGAAGCTACCTGCGGCTCTCCCTCAAGAACTTCTCCCCGGACCGGAAAATCTACGGGGGGATACTGAGCATTGGGAGCTCCGTCCTGCTGCTGCAGATTTTATCCGCGCTCTCCATGAGCCTGCTCGTGAGGGCGGCGAGCGCTTACGGCGACGAGGCGGTCGCCGCGGTGGGGATCGTCCTGAGGATCGTCACGCTCGGCATGTTCGTCGTCTTCGGGTTCATCAAGGGTTTTCAGCCGATGGCGGGCTTCAACTACGGGGCCGGGAACCTCGCGCGCCTGGACGAGACCGTCAGGACCTGCCTCCTCCTGACCACGCTCTTCTGCCTGGCCTGGACGGCCGCGGTCCTGTGTCTCTCTGGGCCGCTCCTCTCCCTCTTCAGCCGTGACGCACGCGTCCTAGCCGTCGCCGGGCGAGCCCTCCTCGCCAACACCGTCCTGTTCTTCTCGCTGGGCTTCCAGTTCACCTACTCGACCCTGTACCTGGCCTGTGGCAAGGCCCTCGAGGGCGGTTTTCTGAGTGCAGGGCGCCAGGGAATCTTCATGATCCCGCTGCTCCTGGTCCTCCCGAACCTGTTCGGCCTGGACGGCGTGCTCTACGCCCAGGCGGGCGCCGACCTCCTGACCACCTTGGCGACCCTGGCCCTGGCCCGCAGGGGCCTGCCCTCCGTCGAGCCGCAGGTGCGCCCTGTCCCGGGACGTCCGGGGCAATAACTGGGAAGTCTTTGATGGGGACGGGCTGTAACGGACTACGACATAACGGATTATAATGGGGGATGAAGGAATTTCATCCTCTGCGAGGTGCGGAATATGGCGAACCATTATCTCTGTTTCGACGCGGGGACCCAGAGCGTCAAGGTTGCGGTCTGCACGGCGGACGGCCGGGTGCTCGTCCGGTCGGACCGTCCTACCACCCTCTCCTGCCCCCGTCCCGGTTGGGTGGAGATGAACGCGGAAGAGTATCTTTCCCTGGCTCTGGCCGGCATGAGGGACTGCGCGGAACAGATGGCCCGGAAGGGGCTGGACCCCGCTTCCGTCCGGGCGATCATGGGGGACGGCATCATCTGCGGCGTCGTCGGGGTGGACGACGCAGGGCGGGCGGTAACGCCCTACATCAACTATCTGGACTCCAGGACGCGTGAGGACGCTGCGGCGCTGGCCTCCCTCGACCTCGAGATATGGGGGCGGGAGACGGGAAACCCCGAGCCTCTCTGCCTCTTTCCCGCCCTGCACGCGCGGTGGCTCCTGGCGAACTCCGAGCCCTTCCGGAGCCGTGGCCGGAAGTTCGTCCACAACGCCCCTTACATCCTGATGCACCTGGCGGGGCTGAGCGCGGAAGATGCCTTTCTGGACTGGGGGACGCTGTCCGGATGGGGGCTGGGCTACGACGTGACGTGCAAGCGCTGGTCGCAGAAGCAGCTGGATCTGCTGGGGATCGACGGCGGCCTCATGCCCCGGATCGTCCGGCCCTGGGACGTCGTCGGCTCTCTCTCTGCGGACGCGGCGGCCCGGACGGGCTTCCGGGTCGGCATCCCGGTATGCGCCGGCGCGGGCGACACCATGCAGTCGCTGCTGGGGTGCGGCGTCTTCGCGCCGGGGCACGCCGTGGACGTCGCCGGGACCTGCTCCATGTTCTGCATCTCGACGGGCGGCATCGTGCCGGGGCTCAGCCGCAGGGGGAGCGGACTGATCTTCAACAGTGGGACGCTCTCGGACACGTATTTCTATTGGGGCTTCGTGCGGACGGGCGGTCTGGCCCTGCGCTGGTTCCGCGACAACGTCTGCGGGCGCGCGGGCGACGACGGCTTCTATGCGGAGCTCAGCGAGGGGGCGGCCCGGGTTCCCGCGGGGGCGGGGGGCGTCCGCTTCCTGCCCTGGCTGACGGGGGGCCCCGCGGGGCACGAGGAGGAGCGGGGCTGCTTCCTGAACATGACGCTGGAGACGGACCGTTTCGCACTCTGGCGCGCCGTGCTGGAGGGCATAGCGTCCGAATACGGCGAGATTGCCGAGAGGTGCCGGACGGCGGGGACGCCGGTGGACCGGATCATCGTGACGGAGGGCGGCAGCCGGGACGCGCTCTGGAACCAGATCAAGGCGGACAAGATCGGCGCGGAGACCGTGACGCTGGAGACGGGAGGGGCCCTCGCGACCAACGCCCTCGTCGCCGCCTGCGCGGTGGGAGACCTCCCCGGAGGGGAGAAGGGCATCGAGGCGGCCCTTGGGAAAAACCTCCGGGTCACCGGAAGCTGGACGCCGAGCCATCGGAGCCCGGCGGCTCCGGAGCCGGGGAAGCACTGATTCAATCAGTGCTTCCCTAAGAGCGCGACGGGGTATACGCAGGTTCTGGCTGTGCCAGGAAACGGACTCGGTGTATTTTCGGGTCCTTTTGGACCGCCTCGGCACTTGATTGTCGAAAAAGATAAAGCCGCCCCCAGATCCTTTCCCGGAGGTGGCTTTCGTTGTACTTGTCCGCAACTTTGGGCATATGGGGCTTTTTCGCAGTTTCCCGCTTCTTCTCCGTCAGGCCTCGCGTCCGGCCTTGTGGCGCTCCAGATCGTCGAGGATAGACTGAGGGGCCGCCCCCACTAGCTCGTCTTTCTCGGTCCACTCCATAACCTTCTCCAGGAGGCATGCGTCGTGGCATGTCCAGCTTGGTCGTCGTCTCCTTGGTGGCGGAACGGAGGAACTTCCTTGCCCTGCGAATTTGAAGGACGCCCAAAACCGCAGGCAAAAATTTAACGTGTGGCGGGGGCAGGTTTTGCGCATTTTTCTGCCGCACCTGGCGGGTGCGAGTTCAAGGTCAGCTTAACCCATACCATAACGTGTTTAATCCTCGATAAAGCTGTTTCAACCTGAGGATTTTGGAGGCAAAAATGCACTTGACAAAGTGAGGAGTATCGAATATATTAGATTTAGAATAATTCTAAGCGCGGAGAGCGGCATGGCAAAGTACAGCAGCGGTATCCTGGAGATCGTGAACAGGGTGGGGGGTCATATGACCGCCGAGCAGGTTTTCCTGGAGATGAAGAGGCAGTACCCCTCCGTCGTTATGGCGACGGTCTACAACAACCTGAATACGCTCTGCGCACAGGGTGTTATCCGCAGGTTGAGTGTGGAGGGGCAGCCGGATCGTTACGATCGCACTCTGCGGCACGACCATCTGGTCTGTCGAAGCTGTGGGAAGCTCAAGGACGTCTTTCTGGGGGACCTCACGGAATACCTGAGGACGGAGACGGGGCTCCATATCGATTCCTACGATCTCAAACTCTCCTACGTCTGTGACGAGTGCCGCGGAAAGGCACGTCCGGAAGGGCGGAAGGAACAGGGGTGACCGGGCGGGACATTCGCTGTTGAGGCCCCGCCCTGCAATGAAACAACGCGTCGGGCGAACCGACGTATTTATCTCAGAGGAGGAATTTTTGATGTCCATGATCAACAAAGAAGTTAGCGATTTCAAGGTCCAGGCGTATCATAACGGTGAGTTCAAGACCGTCACGAAGGCGGATATTCTCGGAAAGTGGAGCGTTTTCTTCTTTTATCCCGCGGACTTCACCTTCGTCTGCCCCACGGAGCTCGAGGACCTGCAGAACAAGTATGCCGACTTCAAGAAGGCGGGCTGCGAGATCTACTCGGTCTCCACGGACACCCACTTCGTCCACAAGGCGTGGCACGACGAGTCCGATCGCATCGGGAAGATCACCTACCCGATGCTGGCGGACCCCACGCACGCGCTGAGCAGGGACTTCGAGGTGCTGATCGAGGACGCCGGCCTGGCGGAGCGAGGCAGCTTCATCGTGAATCCCGAGGGGAAGATCGTGGTGTACGAGGTCAACGCCGGCAACGTGGGGCGCAACGCCGACGAGCTGTTCCGCCGCCTTCAGGCCAGCCAGTTCGTGGCCGAGCACGGCGACCAGGTCTGCCCGGCCAAGTGGCAGCCCGGCGCGGAGACCCTGAAGCCCAGCCTGGACCTCGTCGGCAAGCTCTAATGGACGACCGGAACTTTTACGACGTCGTCGTGGTGGGAGGAGGCCCTGCCGGTTTAACGGCAGGCCTCTACCTCGCCCGCGCCTGCTACCGGGTGCTGGTCGTCGAGAAGGAGACCTTCGGCGGGCAGATCACGATCACCTCCGAGGTCGTGAACTATCCTGGGGTGGGACGGACGAACGGGCGGGAACTGACCGAGGCCATGCGCGTCCAGGCCGAGGGCTTCGGCGCGGAGTTTCTGATGGCCGAGGTGACGGATCTAGAGCTGGATGGGGACGTCAAAAAGGTCCATACGGACCGGGGCGTCTACTCCTGCTTCGGGGTCCTGGTCGCGACGGGTGCGCATCCGAGGATGATCGGGTTCCCCGGCGAGGCGGAGTTCCGCGGCCACGGCGTGGCCTACTGCGCCACGTGCGACGGCGAGTTCTTCACGGGCAAGGAGGTCTTCGTCGTCGGGGGCGGGTTCGCCGCGGCGGAGGAGAGCGTCTTCCTGACCCGCTACGCCCGCCACGTGACGGTGCTCGTGCGCGAGGACGCCTTCACCTGCGCCGAGGCCACGGCGCGGGAGGCGCTGGAGCACCCCAAGGTCACGGTGCTGACCAACACGCAGGTGTCGGAGGTTTCGGGCGATACCGCCCTCCGCCGGATCCGATACAAAAACTCCAAGACCGGCACGGAGACGGTCTTCTCCACGGAGGACGGCGACACCTTCGGCGTGTTCGTGTTCGCCGGGTACGTCCCGGCCACGGACCTCGTCAAGGGCAAGGTGGAGCTCAACCCCCAAGGCTACGTCGTCACCGACCGCAGCCAGAAGACCAGCCTGGACGGGGTTTACGCCGCAGGGGACGTCTGCGTGAAGAACCTGCGTCAGGTTGTGACCGCCGTGGGCGACGGGGCCACGGCCGCGACGGAGCTGGAGCGGTACGCCGCCGCCATGCAGGCCAAGACGGGCATCCACCCCAAAAAGCCGGTTCGCACCGCCGCTGCGCCGACACGGGAGGCGAAGCGCGAGGCCCCCGCGGAGGGCGGCCTGTTCTCCGAGGACATGCGCCAGCAGATGGAGGCCGTCTTCGCCCGGATGGAACAGAACCTGATCCTGGAGCTCTTCCTCGACGACCGCCCCGTCTCGCGCGAGCTGCAAGGCTACATGACGGAGCTGGCGGGAATGACGGACAAGCTCACCGTGAGGACGGGCACGGGGCTCCCCGAAGCCGAGCTGCCCTGCGTCCGGGTCCTGAAGGCGGACGGCACGGATACGGGGTTGGCCTTCCACGGCGTCCCGGGCGGGCACGAGTTCACCTCCTTCCTCCTGGGGCTTTACAACGCCGCGGGGCCGGGCCAGCCTCTGGATGACGAGACGAGGGCGAGGATCCAGGGGATTGGAAGGGCCATCCGTATGAAGATTCTGGTCTCCCTCTCCTGCACGATGTGCCCGGAGCTGGTCGCGGCCGCTCAGCAGATCGCGTCGCTGAACCCGCTGGTGACGGCGGAGGTGTACGACATCAACCATTTCGAGGCCATGAAGGACCGGTACAACGTGATGAGCGTCCCCTGTCTCGTGGTCAACGACGACGAAGTGATGTTCGGCAAGAAGAGCGTTCAGCAGCTCTTGGACAAGATCGGTTAAAAAATTCGGCCATCGGCCAAAAAACTAAGGAGTAAATTATGGAAGCCAAAATGAACGCGCTGCTCTCGGACCTCGTGTTTTTCTATCACAAGCTGCAGAGCTACCATTGGTACATCAGCGGCCCCACCTTCTTCCAGACCCACGCCAAGCTCGAGGAGTACTACGACGACATCCGGCCGCAGATCGACGAGGTCGCCGAGACCATGCTCATGGTCGGGTACCGTCCGGTGTCGACCATGGCAGCCTTCGCCAAGCACGCAAAGGTCAAGGACGCCACGGAGGGCTTTGTCGGCGACGTGAAGGCGGTTTATGCGTCCATCCTCGGCGACTTCAAGCACCTCCTGGAGAGCGTCAAGGCCATCAAGAAGGACGCGGACGCTTCCGACAACCACCTCGTTTCCACCAAGATGGACGACTTCATCGAGAGCTACAGCAAGGCGATCTGGATGATCTCGCAGGCATCCATGTAGGGCACGAGCCTTCGGACGAGGGCCATGCCGTCGGGTAATTTTAACTAAAAGAGGGGCCGACAGGCTCCTCTTTTTTTGGCCCTT
>ERZ773042.700-NODE-700-length-22049-cov-43.908293_pt1 | contig 22049 bp, 20 predicted proteins | sample MGYA00511664_ERZ773042 | MGnify/ENA primary metagenome ERZ773042 (study PRJEB29015, sample SAMEA2737984) | human oral metagenome | biome: human oral; feature: human-associated habitat; material: dental | place: China | collected 2036 ... | reverse complement strand
TGCGCCGCCCGGGAGGGGACGGCCGTCTCCTGCCAGGTCGACGGCACGCGCCCCGACGAGTCGCCGGCCGGCAGGCGGCCCGGGTCGGCGGTGGTGTTGCCCCGGGGGCCGCGACGCTCAGCTCGGGGCAGGCGCCCCGATGGAAGACCAATCGAGTCTGATGCCGTTTCTACATTGATGGCGTGGTACCGCTTCAAATTCGCTCGCGGGCGCTTCAGGGCGTGGATCGGCTGACGCCGTCCCCGATCTCCCGGTCGCCGAGCTCCAGGACTGCATCGACGACCTCGTCGAAGGACGTTTCAGACGTGTAGGGTACAGACTTCGTATACGAATCCCAGACCGATATCATCTGATCAGATGCGCGAACCGACTCGAGCACACTATAGTATTCCGGCATGAGCGAGCTCGATCCTCGCTTTGCCACCGTAACGTTCAGCGCTGCCTTGACTTCAACGAAGTCTATGTCGTCGCCGTGTACCTTCATAAGCGCGTAAATGTCGTAGAAGTCCCTTCCACGCGTGTTCGCGGTACCCCTGCGCACCACAGTCTCGAACTTCTCGGCGAGCACGGTGGCCAGCGGGTACGACATCACGTTGACGGAACCTCCCTCGAACATCAGGGGATACGGGTACTCCATCTGCGACGGCACGATTGAATCGCCCGTGGTGATGTCGACCTTCACGGGTGCGTCCATCCTGCCGTAACGAACCCTGATATGGACGCGCCAGTTCGCGTACTCGTCGTCTTCCCTTATCGGCTCGACACGTTCGAAGGCATATTCCATCCCGTCACCGACGGCCGTCGAGCAGACCTCTGTCACTGCCCGCTCGACGCTCTCCCTGTCCATCGACATGCCGACGACGGTCGCGTCCATGTCCATGGTGGTGCGCTGCGCAAGACCGATCATGGACGATATGAGGAGTCCTCCCTTGAGCACGAACCTGTCGGAGTAGGGGCTTGCGGCGAGTCTGAGCGGCAGGTACTCGAAGAGGTACATCTGCAGGACCTCCTGGGCACACAGACCGTTCTTCTTGGCGACGGCGCGCACCTTGCCGCGCAGGCTCGCATCGTTACTGAACCTGGCCACCCTCACATCACCTCCAGGTAGACCTGCAGCTCCTCCCTGACCCCGAGCTCCTCGCACATCTCAGCGAGCTTGGGAAGATCCTTGTCCGCTCGCTTAAAATATCCCGTCACCGAGTCGCGGACGAGCTGGGCGTCGACCCCATCCCTCTTCCTCTGGCGGATGAGGTCGGCGATCGAACGCTCGGCGTCGTAGCACCGGACCGTGTTGCCCACAGGCGTCTTCACGGTAGTCTCACCGAGGGGGTAGAGCTCGGAGCTGACCCAGTGCATCCCGATTCCCGGGTAGGCGTTCTTCAGCCCCTTCGGGTTGTATCCCCTGGGGACCGTTACGTGCTGCTCGGAGGGTAGCCTGTCGGAAAGGCCCAGCAGGTACAAAGCGCTCGCGTGCGAGAACACGCACTTGCGCCAGCGGTAGCTGATTATCGCGAAATCATCCTCGAAAACATCCGGAGCGCAGTACACCCCGCGCGTGAGCCTGTCTATCGAGCCCGTCTTGAGGGCGTACGCTATCGCGCCGGCAGAGAAGCCTGCCGACTTCAGCTCGGACGACGTCGCGATGCCACCGAGGCCGTTGATCTGCTCAGATATGTCTACACCTGCCATTCGCAACCTCCAGTCAGACGTATAGACAACATATTAATCGATAAGATGCATGAACGTCTGAACGCCATGTAAAGATGGGATATCCGATTCCGCAACCTTCACATATCTCCGCGCCACCATTCGAACGCCGCATAGTCCTCGAGCCCGTCCCTCACTCCCTTGACGGGGGCGTCGAGGCTGCCGGAGGCTTTGCCAAGCAGCACAACAACTTTCGAAGCGCATACTGGAAATGGCGTGCTAGCAGCACATAGAAAGGAACCATTGATGAACAAGGACATTGGGGGCATTATCGCCGACTATGGCAAAGACGACTCGTTTACCCGTATTGCGCCCACTGAGCGAATGCTCGAAAAAACACAGGTACCCAAGGGACGACCAGGCTCCCCAGCTGTGATACACCCCAGAAGGTCCGGGCTCCCGCAAGCCATCGCGACTCGGTCTTGGGACATCACCAAAGAAGGCCACCTTCCCGGCCTCCGCACAACCGAAACCCCGATGTGCCCATAGAGACAATCCTCAAAGAGCGCCTCGAGCTGAGCCCCAGCACGCGCCCCTTCGCGAGGAGCGCATAGGCAAGCCGCGCCCCATCGCCTCATGCCGTGCTCGTGACAGATCTTTGAGAGGGCCTCGAGCTCCATGAGCGAGTAGAGGGTGCCACACTCGGTGGGCTACGACAGGTAAGCCATCCCCAGCTGGACCATATGATCCCTGTTGGCGTCACGCTCCCATGCGAGCGCGCATATGTCAAGCTGCTCCGCAGTGACCTTACCAAGACATACGGCCAGCTCGATGACCTGGTGCCCGTCGCGCTCGATGACCCCCTCCTTGTGCATGCTCACATGCCCACTCGTCGGTGCGACGACCCCCTGCCAGGGCATGAGGGCGATGACGGTGGTGTTGGGCTGTGCGAGGCCAAGGACGAACACCCCACTTGGCGGTATGTTACTCGTGAGCCCTCCCTCTCCCGTCACCATCCTCTCCTAAGTCGCTCGGCCCGAGCGGCCCCTCGCGAGGAGGAGATCCCTGCTCCCACAGCACGGCCTTTTTGCCCTCACCGACGACCACGACCTGACGGAGCGGGCGGCCGGCGTCGATGCTGACCCTCCCGAGGGGGTTCACGGAGTACATCTGGCCCCCAGGAATGCTGACCTTCTTCGGAGGGTTTGTGAACGGCTCCAGCAGCGGACCCCCGTCGAAATAGCTCATGTAGAGCCTCAGGTAGAGGCAGTCGCCTTCCACCCTCCACGAGTAGTCGCTCACATAGCCGATCGTCATGGTCCACTCCGGGTTGAAGGAAACCACCCCATCCGACACGCGGACGTCACGGAAGTAGACGAATCCTGTTGGACTGGTCTCGCAGTGGAAGAGCGAGTTTGTGAACCACAGCGTGAAGGCGACGCCGAGCAGGCCGACGAGCGCCCTGCGCACCCTATGGCCGCTCCGAACACATGGGCTTTCTGACCTCATGTCCCCCCTCCCTGCCGCATATGGCATGCCGAGAGCCTCAGACTCGGCCATGGCCCCTTTGTGAGCAGGCCATCGTCAAACATGCCATTCCACACATCGGCGGCAAATGCCGAGCGGCTATGCGGAACGTCAGCGCCTGTCCCGCCACAAGCTTGCAGGCGATGGCATCTGCCCCTGCCTGCCCGGTGGCGGCCTGCACCACCACCCCTGGCAGGCAGCTCGGGGCGGCCATCGCTAATAACGAGCATAAAGCCAGAGATGCCCTTGCGACACGTCGCATCGTCCCCAGCATCTCTCTGCCCATGATCAATCCTTCTCACAGCTCAAAGGGCTCTTGATGTCCATGAGCATACGACAGATACAACATCATAACTACATTCCATACGTCACGCACAACTCGTTCGGACACCCGCTTCCCAGTGTCAATCAGGCGGCCACAAGGGAGGCTTCGTGAGTTCATGTGGGTAGGTGGTCGCGTCACTGCCCTGGCGGCGTGGGCCTCAGGTCCGAGCGCTCTGGCATCACAAGAGCCATGGGGCCGTCGATGTCGTGGGACCCATAACCCCACCCGGTCGCGCGAGCGGTCGTGGGGACGCAGGAGTGTACACAGATTGACGAAAACGGCCTTTCGGAGCCATTTTGGGGCATTCGTGTACACTGTTGCGACGTTGTGGACAGACGTGGGGACGCAGGAGTGTACACAAATTGACGAAAAGTGCCTCACGGCGCCGTTTTGGGGCATTCGTGTACACTGTTGCGACGCTAGTTGCGACGCGAGCCGCGTCGGGTGGCACGAGCGCCCCAACCACCATGGCATGCCGGCGGCGCCCCCTCGGTGGCCGCCTCCCCCTTGGTCGGAAAAACAGGCTCTGCACGAGCGGAGCCGCCGCTAGGTTGGCGTCTTCGCCGAGGCAGCAAACTCACACAAACCCCCGAAGAGCTCCAGAAGGCAACGGGACCCTCTCTTTGCGGGCAACAACGCGTCATCTCGATTACTTGGACGCCAAGAAATCAAAGGTATCATCGATGCTCACTACCAGACGGCAAGCCATCCCTGGTCTCAAGGCGTGCAAGCGGCTACCTGCCCATGAGGCTATCGTCAGCGGGAAGGGAGCGTAGGACATGAACCTTGGAGCCGAATCAGAGCAAGTGGAGTTCAAGAGGTCTACGGGTGAGCATCGTGAAGCCATGGAGTCCATCGCATCGATCCTCAACAAGCACGGCAGCGGCGTGCTCTACTTTGGCGTACGAAACGACGGGGAGGTCATGGGCCAAGATGTCTCGGACAAGACGCTGCGTTCCATCAGCCAAGAGATTGGATCCAAGATCGAGCCAAGGATCACGCCACAGATACGCACAGAATGTGAGGACAGCGGCAAGACGTACATCCGCATCGACTTCGAGGGGGACGAAACGCCGTACGCCTGCGAGGGGCGCTACCGCATCCGCCGTGCCGACGAGGATGTGCTCATGACACCTGCGCAAGTCAAGCGCATGTTCGCCGCGGCCATAGACAGGGAGGTGCCATGGGACACGCGCCTCTCGGGTTGTCCTGTGTCCGATGTCAGGGCAGCGCTTCTCCATGCGTACATCGATGCGGGCATCAAGAAGAATCGCATTCCCACGACATATGCCGGGTCTTCTGATGCTGCCAACGTGCTTGAGCGCCTCGGACTCGCGCGCGATGGGCGCCTCACGAATGCCGCGACCGTGCTATTCTGCCGCTCACCCTCCCACAAGCGTCTGACCATGGGGGTGCTCGCCGGTAACGATCGCGTCAACATCCTTGATCTTCAGCAGGAAGATGCCCCTGTGCTTGAGCTTATCGACAAGGCGGAGTACTACGTCAGCTCCAATATCCGTCGCCGCATCGTGATTGACGGCAGCCCGACACGCGAGGAGATCCCTGAGATTCCACGTGAGGCCATCCGCGAGGCAGTCATCAATGCCTTCTGTCACAAAGAGCATCAAGGTGACAGCCGCGTGATGATCGATATCTTTACGGACACGGTACAGATCACGAATCCCGGCCTCTTCCCTGCAGGCACCACACCAGACGACTACCTCATGGGAGTGGCGAGGGCACCACAGAACAGAAACCCACGCATTGCCGACGCCCTCTTCCGCGGCGGTTACATCGAGGCATTCGGTAGTGGTCTGCGCCGCATCAAGCAGGCCTGCGACGAGGCCGGCGTGAGGTTCGAGTACTTCCAAGAGGGCAACGCCACGCGTGTGGCATTCCACCGTCCAGGTTCGCACGTAGAGCTCGTCTCATCTGGAAACTCGAGCGAAGCAGACGCGAAAATCGGACGCGAAAATCGGACGCGAAAATCGGACGCGAAAATCGGACGAAGGCAACCGATCGAACAAAGCGCCACATAGTTCAACATATCGCATCAGCCGCAGAGCCACTCGGCAGGGCAGCGATCATGGAGGCAACCGGGCTGGGCGCGTCACGGACAAGCGAGCTGCTCGGCGATCTGGTAAGCGATGGCATCTTGGCTGCACAGGGCTCCAACCGCTGGCGCACGTACATGATCGCGGACGAGAGGGCTGCAAGGAGGTATCTGGAGGAGGGCGACTGACCTGCCTCGCGTCTCCCAATGGCCAGATGCACATGGTGGAAAGACGCCTGCCGACAAGGGCGGTTTGTCCCAGCCCCGCCGATGGCCGATGTCCAAGCGCCTCACGCCACGCCTTGGGGATGCAGCCCGAGATGAGCGTGACCATGCGCTCGACGGACTTCGCACGCCTGCCTTCCACCCATCGCGCGGTGATCGCCGTGATGCCCGTAAGGTAGAGCTACAGCAGATAGCGCCTGTCGGAGGGACTGTCGATGCCCCGCCTGCCAAAGTCGTCGCCCACGCCCCCTCTGTCAGTCCCCCTGACCTCACGGCAGGGGCAATCGCCCTCCAGCCCTTCGAGAGGCGTCCGGTGCACCGTGTCCCGCAAGGTACACCTCCCACCGGGTGCGCTCCCTTGCAGGATGCATCGTATATTGTGCAGCTGGCATGCCGCCATGCCGTCTACGGTATAGTTCTCTGCTAGCACGTGGCTCACTTCTTGTCAACAGACGACCTCAGGAGGAACTCCATGGCAGACAACAGGGGCGACTGGCAATTCTGGTACGACGGCATGCACATAGTCCAAGGCATCAGGCAACGGGCGACAAACGGCTTCATAGGCATCGATGGCTCAGGCGAGCTCATCCTCTTTGACAACGAGGGCAACGAGTTCGATCGTGCACCCATAGGCGAGGTGGAAGCGAAGCTCAAGACGTGGAGCGGTGACTCCATCAAGATGAACGGCACGAAATATCGCCTTGAGTTCTCGCCCCTCAAGGCCGCGCTGGGACGCTCGTTTGGTGCCCTCGGCGCCATCGCGGCAAACGCCATGAGGGAGTCCAGCGAGGACTCGCGCACCCCGGCCCAGAGGCGCGACGAGTTCGCCGAGCTCGTGCATAAGCTGCAAGGCAGGTGAGCGGGCGTTCTCATGGGGACCTCCCCATACCTTCGCAACGTGACCCCCTCTGCGCTCCGCATGTGCTCGCACCTCCCCACGGCCGCCGCGTCGACCTTTGCCCGTCTCACGAGCATCCGCACCCCCGCACGAGAGCAGCTGACAGGTCCTCGCAATCTCGGCCTCATGCCGCCCTATGAGGGAACGCGGTACCGGCACCGAGCCCGACCACCACGGGCCCCCGACGCCTGCGCGCATCAAGGGGGACAGCGACGTCAGGGCGACTGAGGAGAGGCACAGGTCGAGGGGCTCGGGCAGACCCGGTAACAGGCAGCTCGCGGCCTACCGCATCCTGTTTGAAAAGCGCATCGGAGGAGCGCATGACGGCGAGTACGTCGGTCTTGACTTCGGGCATCTGCGGGATCTCGCGGCCATCGACCACATGCTCAGGTACACCTTGCTCCCGATGACGCTGGACATCGAGCACTTTGCCAAGGTCAGGCTCATGCGCGAGGTCACCGAGCGAGCAGACGAGGACGGCTACTCGATCGTCGCCGACTACCTGGAAAGCCTGAGTGAGAGGAACCGATCGATCCGTGAGAAGGAGATGGAACGGCTGAAGAGGGATGGGTACAGTGGGGGCATGGCCCGCAAGTACGACAAGGAGAAGCCCGTATGGGTCCTCATCGAGCTGCTCTCCTTCGGGGGCTTCATCAACTTCTACCTCTTCTGCGCAAACAGGTGGAAGGACCAGCGGATGAGAAGCGAGCGCTACCTTCTTAGGCAAGCCCAAGCCGTGAGGAACGCCTGCGTCCATTCCACCGACATCATAAACGGCTTCGCGCCAGGCGAGACAAGCACCATCCGCACCCCGAGAGAGGTCGCGCTGGCGCTCGACGAGATGGGCATCAGTAGACGTGCGAGGCGAGCGAAGATGGCCAACCCGCGCGTCCAGCAGATAACGATGATGGCGTTCGCCTACAGGGAGATGGTCGCGGGCTCCCACACGAGGGAGATGTGCAGGGACCTGGTCGGTGCCCTAAAGCATCGCGCCGTCGAGCACACCGACTGGTAAACGAACACCGATTGCGTGGTATCTGCTTACAGATTTCTTGCGAAGGTGTTCGACAACTGGGTGTAATCGTCCATAATGGAATCAGACAAAAACCTTCGGGTTTTGCGGGGCGGGGTTGCGAAAGCGGTCCTGCCCTAGTTTTTGTCATGAAGGCTGCGTTAACCCTCGTTTGAAAAGAGGCTTCGTGAGTTCGTGTGGGTGGGTGGTTGTGTCACCGCCCTGGCAGCGTGGGCGTCACCGCTTTCACTCAGCTGCGCCACCCTCCAGATCCACCTGTGAGCCTGCTCCTTGGGCCAGACCTCACTCAACCGACGAGGGGCCGACCCTGCCACGCGAAGTTCACCGTCATGAAAAAGTCCAATGATACAAGCGCTTCCACAGGCGATAGCTACCACATCGGTCCAAGCGGCAGCTTCAGAGCGGCCCCGATCCAATGACCTCTCTTGATCTCCCGCAAGAAGGACCGTTCCGGCCGAGGTCAGGCCTACCGCATACATGCCTTCGACTGCAATGGACACCACGTCGCTCCACTCGGTAACCCCAGAACGAGCATCGCCCTCAGGACCGGCAAAGAGGACAGTTCCACTCGAGGTCAATCCTAGCGTGCAGTCCCTACCGGAGACGATCCGAACCACATCCCGTCGCCATTGCGCATTACGGAAGGCATCAAGGGCATAAGGTGAGCATGCAAAAAGCACCGACCCGTCCGCAATCCTCGCCGCCACGTGATACTCACCTGCCGCCAGTTCCTCCACCGACCTCCAGTGCTCGACCTCCTTGCGATAGGCGCAGTCACCACCCACAGCAACACTACCATTTGACCGTATCCCAAAAACGCATTGGGAGTTGATTGACGCCTCTACGAAGTCTGAGCCCTGGGGCAAGTCAAAGCTCGGAGCCTTCGAAAGCCATTCGAGGCCTCCGTCGTCACAGACTGCCACGACGTACCCACTGGCAGCATATGCTCTCAACCCCTTCTTCAAGACAATCTTACCCCTACGACCATTGCATGCGAGCAGCTCGCTTGTCTGCGGGTTGAGTAAGAAGATCTCCCCCTGCCCACCTCCCTGTAGGGCGAATGCTGATGACAGGCGTGCTCGCACTCGGCCCAGTGACTCTCGCTCATAATCTGTCGCCAGATCTCGCCACGCGCTATATGCAGCAGGGGATGCAAAAAAACGCGCAGACGGATATACAAAGCCGCAAGACTCGCAAGGCACGCTTGTATCCTCCACAAGCCCCATACCGCACACAGGACAGGCCATAGTATCCGTCGGCCTCATGCGAACACCTCCACCTTGTGCCACCATCAGACTTCATTAGCTTTCGGGTCAATCGAAGAGGACGGCGCTCCATCGGCTTCACATACACTGACGGCCGGTGACGCCGACAAGCACCGTGTCTCACCCGCAGGGACACTCTCAGCTTCGTCAGTTCGCTCCCCATCCACGAACAAGTATGCATAGCTCGCTGGAATATCTGTTTCGACGAGCAAGTTCGGTTCCGCATCACCAGCCTTCACTCCTTCCGCCTCTATTCGGCGAAGCATCGCGGAGACGGCATCGTGGAGGTAGTTGCGCACAAAGCGACCGTTACCAAAGTCCGAGCGACCGGATTGCGTCACCTGCTCGAACACCCGAAGTGAACGCCGCCGGAAATCCTCTGTGAGCTTAAGCGGAACCGGTACTCCAATTTGGACTATAGAGTCGGCCCGCGATGCCATACGGTCTAGGATCTCCAATAGCTCGGCAGCGGTGTAATCCTCAAAAGTTACGATGCTCTGATCTTGCCCGAACCTGCTTGTCAACCCGCTGTCACTACGCCAGAGCCCATCCATGCGATCGGGATATCCCGCAAGAATAATGCAGGTACTCCCCACGATGTCCGGACGCTCGACTGCAGGCACCAGTCGCTTGATGACCTCCTCGCCCCACGGATTCTCTGCCAGCTGGTGTGCTTCGTCAATGAACAGCACCCCGTTACGTGCAAGTTTGAGCGAACGGTCAAAGGATGACTCGGAGCTGATGGCGCTCGCCGTACGGGTCACCACGTGTCCCTGCTCCAGCACGCCGGCCGCCTTGAGAATACCGCCCATGAGTCCTGCGACCATCGTCTTGCCGACACCGGGATTACCTAAAAAGGTATAGTAACCAGGTGGTACCCTCGCACCTGAGTAATAGCGAAGCCGTCGCTCGATATCATGGACGAACTCCTTGACCGACGAGAGGCCAATGAGTGACTCCAGCTCATTGAGTGCCTGATCTGCCACCACACTTGTCCGCACGAGATAGCGACGCACGCGATCCGGAAAGAGCTCGGTCGATACCTCACGCCAATCCATCCCGTCGCGCTGGACCGGTTCTCTACCTGAGGCATCCCAGGCGACGGTCAGCTCACTGGCCAGTCGATCGGCTTCCAAACCATTACCCCATGAGCCAGCCTCCTCACCCAAGCCTCCTCGGTCACTCACCCAGTTGACAAAAAAGTCGTCTGCCGTCTCTTTCTCGCAGTTGAGCACAATGCGGCGCGACGCGCACGCCTGGTCGAACACCTTCCGCAGTTCCTCGGGCGAGAAGTCGTCGAAGTGGAACTCGTGAGCTAGCATCGAGCGTATCGATGCAAAAGAGGCGTACAGTTGGTCCAGCCCCTCCTGTGTGTCAATGAAGACGATCGCCATGTCACGAATGTGCGATGACATGGCACTGACCACCACACCAAGCGCCTCAGGTCCAAAGGAGTGTTCGGTAGCCGTCCTGGCAAGAAGGGAGCTGGGATTGACGACAGCAAGCATCCCACCCGCAGCATGCGCCACGACCTCTGAGGTCTTTATGGCAGTCTGTCCCACGAAACCCGCCTCGAGGTCCGCCTTGCCCACAAAGCGCACGTCAGCTTTGTCGAGCAGTCCCATGTGGTGATACTCCGCCGCGATCGCTCGGGCAACCGTATGCCTACCGCTACCGACAGGTCCCGCTAATGCGAGGTGCATCGAGGCTCCCCCCGCCACGCCAAACTGTGAACCCTCGCGCCCTTCAAGTGAACGACGGCGCGAATCGAGGAAGGTACGCACCTCGTCTTTTGCCACAAGGTCATCAAGGAGGGTCCTTTGTTGGTCAAGTAAATGCTTCACGGGAACAGAAAGCGGACCCGCATCGACCGCATGACGCAGGGGAAGGTCACGCTCAGTGAGTCTGCGCCGGATGTCCTCGGGTACCGATGCAATATCTTCCTCGGTCGCCACCGGCTTGTCGCCAACATATTCCCGTTGCAGTCGCGCCGTGAGCGCCGTCTTCGACTCGGGAAGATAGACGTCACGCATGTAGCCACCGTTGCCAAAGTCCGGATCGCGTCGCTCAAGGTAGGTGCGCATTGCCAGCTCAGTACGCATCAGGTACTGACTTCCCGTAATACCCGAGCGATCTTGTACCTGCTCGTCCCAGTCATAGGTGACGCCGCCCTGCCGCGCCTCCTCGTCAATGAGCAGCTTTAGGATGAGCGTAAGGTCGTGCGCATCATAATCGTCGAAGCGCATGCGACGATTGATGGGGAACCTGCGGTTGAGTCCGGGGTCAACCGCCAAGAAGCGCTCCATCTCGGTCGTATATCCGGCAAGGATAAAACAGGTGTCCGAACGGATCTGCGGATTCTCCACGATAGGCACGAGCGCTTGGATCACCTGCTCGCCGTAGTGCTCATCCGCTGCCAGCTGGTGTGCCTCATCGAGAAAAAAGACCCCGCCTCGGGCCCGTGCCACCGCTTGGTCGAGTAGGTCTGGAAAGTTCGGACGCAGCAGCGAGGCTGCCGTGACCTCCACCACATCGTGCCTGCGTAGGATCCCAAGCTGCTGGAGCATGTCGCCCATACGTCGAGCGATGACCGTCTTGCCCGTCCCTGGGGGCCCATGGAAGATGTAGCAGCCAGGTACGCGTTCTTCCGTCCCCCACTGGGCCGCTTGACAACGCTCTTGCAGGAGTCGCTTGACCCTGCGTAGCCCTACCATCGACTTTATACGCTCCATAGCTTGCTGGAGACTCTCCAGACGCGGTTCCAGATGGTGCTGCAAAGCCTCAGGCACGTCACGGGTGTCGAGGACCAGCTCCTGCGTGCCATCATCATTGCGCAGCGAGGCGCTTCTCCTCAACTCGCCTAGCAAGTGATCAATCTCGTGGACGCCCTGCCAAGGCTGGGTCGTACCCACCCATTCGCTGCAAAAGTCGTCGAGCGCCTTGTCCAGTTCGTCGGAAAGGGAGACGCCCTGATCTCGCTCCACCTTGCGTCGGCAGATCTCAGTCAACTCCGCTGCAGAAAAGTCAGCAAGCTCCAGTTCGAGGGGCAGGTACTGCGCAAGGCGCGCATCATCGCGCGCAGCACGGGCGAGCTGCTGCGCACTGCCAACGTAGGCAAGGCCCATCTGGCCCTCAAAGGCCCTAAACTGTTGCAGAAGCTCGTCTTGGACGCGGTCCCAGGTGCGCCAGGCGTCCTCGTCACCTAGCGAGTCAAAGCCTTTCACACAAAGCACTCCGCCAAGCGAGCGTTGCACGGCATCGCGTACATTCTGGGTGGCATCCCCCCTACCCCCGGCAACAAGGTCGCGCACAAGTCGCGTCATGACATGGCCACTGGACAACAGACCGCAGTCACGCAGTCTATGGGCAAAGAGGCGCGTCACCATCGCCTTGCCCGTTCCTGCAGCCCCGCTCACGCGCACTCCCATGGGCTGGCCGGAAGCATTGCCAGCCGCAGGCGGAGCAAGTCGATCCGAGGTGCGACGCGTATGCCGTCCAGGCACCTCCTGTATTGCCAGCAACGCATCCCGTACAGCCTCGCGCCCGACCAGCTCAGCCAACCCCTGCTCAAAGGATGTCACCGAATCGATACCAAATAGCCTCAGAATCGTCTGTGCATCCAGGGTCTGACCACTCGCGTTCGCAGCATGGCTGATGAGCACGTCACGCACGTACCTGAGCTCACGGTTCTCACTCGCGCACATGTCCGCAATAGGACCCGCCACCTGTGATATGCCCATGGGATGTATCGCGATGGGGGCTTCGGCACGATGACGCAGGTGATTGAGCAGGTTCTCGACCTCGGTGCGGCCCGGCGGGCTGATGACGATGACGCGGTTCTCCTCTGGTCGCTCCGATACAATGAGCGGTAGCAGGTTGGATGCGTAGAAGGTCTGCCACTCGGCGCTGCCAATATGCGAGCTCGCAGCGAGGTTCTGCAGGCTATTCGAGCCACGAAAGAGGTAGATGACCACGCCGTTCACTTTGCGATCTGAACCCAGCTGCTGAAGGTTCTGCAGCACTGAGCCAGAAAAGTCTTCTTGCAGTGCGCTGACATTCGCTAATACCACGGCCACACGATACCTACTGCTGCGTAGGGCTGCCGCAACCTCTGCCCAGCACTGTACGAGCGGGTGCGGAAAGTGGTAGGTCTTGGTGCCACCGCTGCCTGCGACAGCTCCTTCAGGCTGCTGGACGTGTGGACGTTCCGGATGCTCGATGTCATCGAGCGTCATCGCTGGCCTTCTGCGACGTCCTAACGGCCCCTTCGCACTTATCTGCCCACATCTTTCGGACTCTTCCTTCCTAGGCGCCAGGCGCTCGGACTCTGGATTATTCAGCACCGCACTGGAGACCGCATCGAAACAGTAGAGGGAATTAACCGCATCAAAAAATATAACTGCGTCAAAGCCCGCATGGCGCAGGTGCCGATGCAGTGCTTGCTCGACACCATACAGCTGAAGACAGTCATCACAGAAGAGGTCTTCAGTATGTCCCGTCACCACGAAGTGCGGTATAGAGCAGTTCCTATGATCGAAGTATGTGGTACCCGTTCCAAGCATCTTGCCGCCTCATTCTGGTCACACCCAAGGGGCCTCCGCACCTATACGGGACTCGCCTCGTAAGGCACATTTCCTAGCAGCCAAGCCGTGGTGCAGGGACTATCCCGCCTTCTGTCGCTGATTGCCAACCTCCTCAAGAGGATTGGGGGGTGCTCGCCACGGAAGTCGCAGGGGACACTCCCTGCCACTGGCTACCAACCCCATCGCCTTTGGTCGAACTGACCTCGACGCTCGTGCCCTTGATCCACGCACCCATCTGAGCACGCTGTCTGCAATCGACCTGATCCTGAGCGTTCGCAGGACGAGCCTCATCATGCTTCACGTCAAACCCTGATCGGGTGGCAACTGCTTGGACATACTGACTGAGATAGTCTCTTAGTTTGCCCTCGTCAGCCCGGGTCATGTTCTTGCCAAGTTCGACCACATCCGCAATGTAGCGATTTCCGATATCGTCACCATAGCGACCGGGTTCCTGGGTGATTACGACAGTGAGGTTCGTAGCTGGATTGCGCAGATAGTTGCGATAGGCGCGACGCTTATCCCCGCCATAGTAGTCATCGCTTTCGTTTTCAAGACCAAACTTGTCCTTGAGTATCTTCGCGAAATCCTCCGCAGCATCGGTGCGATCTTGGCTGAGCTGCACATTGACATAAGCGTCCTCGGAGGCTTGGGAGATATCGACCGAAGCCCGTGCGCAGGCGTCTCGTAGGTCATCAAGCTGTTTGATGTCAAAAGTGGGCGCATTTGGGGCTGGCATGCTCTTGCGAAGGGCTTTGACACGGTCCTCGATCTGCCGAAGCCCATCAAAGGTCCAGTAGTCAACGTCAAACTTCTCCCCCTCCATAACCACTTCACGATTAGCCTCAAGACGATCCTCGGCGGCAATGAGCGCCTGTTGTGCCATCTGATAGTGCTCCTGCCACTCGGCCTCCATCGCATAGGCCTTCTCACGCAGCGCCATCGCCTTGACGAAAGCATCGCGCGCCGAGCCATGGGCAGCCGCGGCGTTTTGGATATTGCCTTTAGCAATATTTATATCATTGTCGGCCATAGCAACAGCCGTCCCCCATGCCGAGCACTCAGCCTTGCACAGCACCCCGTAGTGCGGGCAGTTCGCCTGTACATCCTCAAACACGCGATCGGCAAAGTCGCGGTACTCACACGCCATATCGAGAAGCTGCTGGTTTCCAGCCGCCATAGCGTTCACCGTCGCGCCAAGTTGGTTCACGTTCTGGCGAACCGAGTTGATGTCGGAGCTGAGCTGCTGTTGCATCAGATTCATCTTGCTCTGCAGATTATTGGCCGTGCTCTGGAGTGCCCTTTCGATGGCGCGATTGTTGTCCTCGATGGTTGTGGCCACGTTCTTGGCAAGGTTCGAGATATCCTTTTTGACTTGGCTCCGAGTGGCAGTGAGCTGGTCACGGAAGTTCTTGGAAATGGTCTGCAGCTGGGCTTGGTGCTCTTTACTCATACTTTTGAGTCGTTGGTCCTGCTGCACGACGACCTGCCTGAGCTGCGTGTGGAGCTGGACGTTCTGTGCATGGGTGACGTTGACCTGCGCACTCAAGTCTGACATCTTGCTTGACATGTCCCGTATGGTCTGCTCCGCTGCGTCCCTAGCGGCGTCAAGCCTCCTGTTGAGGTTCTGCACCTGCTGATTGGCCACCTGCAGCTCCGCGTGATCCCTGCGCAGGCTATCTAGCTCACTGCTACTCACACTCGTGTACGCTGATACGTGGTAATGACTCATGTCGTAGCTCCTCTCTGTCTCTCTCTAAATGATGGTCCCGCTGTCGAGGCATAACCCCTCAGTGTGTGGGAATGCCCGCTTGCCCTACCCCTCCCGGTTCCCAGAAGCTCTCCTGCTCGCGAGCACTAGCCTCGTAGGCCTCCTCGATGCCCTTATAGCGGTCCGTTAGGTGAATGAGCCGTTGGTTGGACGATCCCCTCAAGGGCCTGCCATCATCTAGCTCCTGCACGTAGGGACCGTCAATGAGCAGATCAATGCGGTTCAGGAGCCTCCTGGCCGCAGGGTAGTGGCACAGCCCCTCGTAGGTATGCCCCGTATAGCAGATGACGCCCACATCTGTCAGGTTACGCACGGCATCGAGCATCTCACAGAGGGCGTCCGCCTGCAGAAAGGGCTCTCCCCCACTGATCGTCATGCCCCTGACGCCTGAGGCATACACCTCCCAGGCAATTGCACCCGTCGAGATACACTCCCCGCCATCAAGATCCTGTGTCTCGGGGGACACGCATCCTGGACAGCACTGATCGCAGCCCTGCGTCCATAGCACGTAGCGGACCCCCGGCCCCAGGCTCCTCACGGCCCACTGCCGCGCATACACCCGAATGCAGCTCATGGCCTCGCCTTTTCCGCCACTCTATCTTGGTCCTCCTCAAGAGCCTGCATCGCCTCTTCCACCACCTTATCGACCCTACCCATGGCCTCTTTGACAAGTTCCAGGTCTTTGCGGAGCGCATCCACTCTCTCCCTAACCAAGACCGCCCTGAGCGAGGGACGGTCCGCAAGAGCTGTCGCAGTCGCTGGCTCAACCTCCTCTATGAGCGCCTGCGCGTGTACATGGTCCATCTCAAACCATGCGGCATAACGGTCCCGAATTTCGGCACACTCGTGGACGTCTGCTCCCAACGATTCTACACACGTGCGTACCTCGCGAAAGGCGGTGAGCGTCGGCGCAAGGCGCTCGAGTGCGTCGCTTGCAATGCGAAGGGAGTTCTTCTCGTCGGAGTCGATACCAACGCGCATCGCCTCCGCCACCTTCCGCAGCTCAGAAAGCCCTCTTTCCAGCTCGTCTCGCCTAGTCTTGAGCGTCTTGCATTCCCGTTGGGCATCCTCGACCTGAGACGCGAGGTCGTCGATCTCACACTTCAAACTCTCTTGCAGTTTTGGCCCATACTTCCTATGGGCATTCTTCAGATCATCGAGCTTATTCTGGTTCCGTCGGTACTTGTCGCGCAGCTGCCTTGCCTCTTCGGGTTGAGCCTTGATCTCTTGTTCGAGACTGTCGATGAGACGGCGCGTCTTTTGCGCCTTGGCCTGGGCCGCATCGAACTCACGCTGGAGATCGTCCAGTCTCCGTCGTTCGCTGCAGAGCTCATCCGTGGCTGTATCGGCCTCTGCCGACTTACGACTGGAAAGAATACCATAGAGTCCATTCAGTAAATCGAACATACCTTCGCATGAACATCGCAAGTCAATGGTGTCATCCTCGTCCAGGCTATCTGGCCGGAGATCCTCGGTACCGACACGGAGCATCGCCATACAGGTATCCAAAACTGATAAGAGCAGCTTACAGCCATCAAGCTTGCTCAGCGCCTCGGCCTGATCGCGCAGCTGCCCGATGAACCTGTCACGCCCGCTATCCACGTACGCCATCATCCCATCCTTTCACGGGCATCCTTGCGTCATCCAGCATGACAGGCTGACCGTCGCCCGACCCCTGTATAAGGACGCGAACTTCATCGTCCACGACACTGGCGGAAATCCTCACCAGGCCAAAGCCATTCACGTCGAGGCATGCGTCAGGCACGTGTGCCTCAAGGGTCTTGTCCCCCGCAAGCAACGTCAGACAGTCATCTCTTGCCATGAAGACCGGGCCTCGCCAGCACATACCCCTCACCTCGCTCGCCTTGGATCCCGCCTCGCACAGCACAATGTCATCGACGCGCTCGCTGCAGTCAATGTCACCACCGAACACGCGCAGTGACAGGTCATAGGTGATGCTACGATCGAAGACTATCGCCCCCGACGCGACAAGATCTCGCCCATGCGCCACGAGCTCAGCATAGGTACCATCGCCAAGGTCCTGCGGAAACTGTTTGGTTACAAGCAAAGGGTCGAGCCCATGGCGAACCTTGACATGGTCCATCACGAGAAGGTCAACCATCTTACCCGACAATACGTAAAGGCTGTCCGATACCTCTGAGGTGAGACCCGCATCGCGTAGAATAGCATCCCACTGGTCCAGCATCCCGTTAAGCTGGGGAACCAAACGCTCGAAAGCAGTCGCCCACTCTGATGCGCTCACATTGATTGCGTTCTGTCCCTCGCCCACAAGTGTGAGGCAGGAGCTGTTAGAGTTAGAGTGCCCATTCGAGCGCAGATATCGCCAAAGCACCTCATGATGCGTCGCGCGACCGCGTAAGAGTGCATCCAATAGTGCCTGCGGCTCCACGCCGGTGGTCATGGAAAGACCAACAAGGAGCGAGCGCGCAAGCTCCACTTCCTCGAAGGCCGATTCATTGGCAGCCACGGGTTCTACTACCACCTTACCATCAGTGTGGTAGAGCCCCACCGTTCCGTCTTCCAAGCAGATGCTGACCAACGATGCGCTGTGCCCACCGGTACCCCCTTGCGCAACAAAGGCGGCAGCCGCAGCCTGTGACCCTGATACCATCGAGTCCTCACTCATCTACAAGTTCCTCTCTACATGCCCGCTATGCAAGGGCACGCGGAGTGCACGAGTCCAGAGGTAACGTTACAAATATTCATATTTATCGTAAGCTGGAGTTCCTTCATTCTTGATGATTTTTTCCACTTCCACAATAGGATGTAGTACGGGCATCGAATGGCCATTATCCATCAGACGATCCACTCCCGGTGCCACGCAACGCTTCACGCGCACCGGTACATCCGGTGGTTCTCCCTCTAATAGGTCATGTAAATGGGAGTTATATACTTCACCAGAGTCTGCAAAACGCAACCGCACCCCAAGCTCCTCACAAACTCCCCCTAATGAGGATTCTAGACTCACAAGTCGAGCACAAATCTCTTTAAGATTAGGAATACCTATCTGAGATTCGGTCAACTCTTCCAGACGATTCACACACTGAAAATAATTTTGAATAAATCTTGCAAGATAATCGAACTTATGCTGATATAAACTCTCAGCAGCTTCATATAATGTTCTGGAGAATTTCCCGTAGATCTCTTCTAGCTTCTTCTCATGATCTTTTGCAGTGCGGGTTATCGAATCTTTGGCAGCCTCTATCTGACCTCTGACACCCTCATCAACAGACGCAACCGCCTTACGAATCTCCTTTTTAGTGTTCCTATCCAATTCTTGAAAATATTTATACCTATATTCAATTTGTTCGCGTTGAAGAGCTATTTCGGCCTCGGTCTGTCTACGCAGCTCATAATGATATCCTTCAAGGTTACTCTTCGCTTGGTTGTAAAGTGACCCCCTCTCCGTCTTAAGTTTCTTAAGTTCGTTTTTTAACTTCTGCGACTCAGCAGAATGTTCTGTACGTTCCTTTTTAAGCTGTTTCCTTAGTTCTTCACATATATTATATAGATCTTTATTTAATTTCAGAGCTTCATAATCCAAATTTCCTTGGAGCTTCTGCTCTGCAGCCTGCCGTGCACTTTGTTCTTTTTCAAGCTTGCCCTTTAAGTTCTGTATCTCAATAGAATATTCTTCACATTTCTTATTATATTCTTCTAATAAACATTCATAACTTAATTCGGACTTTAACTGACCTTGATTTTCTTGAGGTATCTGCCTAGACGAAGCGTCCGTCTGTGTTATGGCCCCAGAATCACACGAGGTACCTCCCGGCCCCATGGGTGGTTCGGCGCAGGGGGGCGCCTGCGGAGGGTCCACCTGCCTGGCAGCCGACCCGCCCTGGTGGGTCGCGGGGAAGTGCTCGTCCGCCCGAGAGCCCGTCGCGCCTCCGCAGGTCCCTCCCACTCCCGAGCCATGCGGAGGGGCCGCAGGAGCACCGCCCGCGCCCGGCGCGTCAGGCCCAGTGCCTCCCCGACGGGGGGCCTGGGGCTGCGGCGCCGCCGCGTTCTGCCAGGGCCTCTCATTTTGCTGAGCTGTCTCCCCAACAGTGCTCTGCTTACATTGACAATTCGTGGAAACACGATCGATCGAATTGTCATCATCTTTCATAGATACGTCCTTAGGTCCCCTCCTATCCGTAGGACCCAAGCCGTAACCCTTCTCGTTCTCAGGTATTCTGTCAGTCGCTTGCCCTCCCGGCTGTAAATGCCCAGCTAAGCCCATTGTATCCTCACTTCTCTTAAGAATTGTATCCCTACACTTATTGATGCCCCCGCCCACGAGCTTGATGATTCTGCTCCCAATCTCTGGCAAGTTCACGTCCATCCCATCCTCACCGCTTTGCCATCCTCGCCATACAGGAGGCAGCTCACCGATCCGTCCTCGCCCAGCACAAGTTCTAGCTTATAGCTACCAACCCTAAGCGGGACGGCAGACCAAAGCCGTCCCATCTCCCGGAACTTCTCAGCAGGCAAGGTAGCACCCACCGATGCAGCGTCCCTGTGTTCCCGTGCACAGCCCACGATAACGCAGGTTACAGCGCCTTCGGTATCGACAGACACCCGCTCGGAGGTAGCCGGCAGAGACGTCCCCTGCTTCACCAACACATGTAGCCGTGCACCGTTCCTGTCGGGCACTACAATGCCGGTATCACGCGCCACAAGCTGCACGAGATCCGTAACCCGCCGCACGCTCAAAAGCCGATGCAACCACTCGTACCCCACACCCCTGTCAAACGGCAGGTTTCGCTCCAACTGCATGCCGTAGCGCGCCGCACCAAAGGACACAGCTTGAGACGGACGATGCAACAAAATAGCAATCTGTCCATCACAGCGCTTTCCTACCAGCTTTTCCAACGCTGTGCGAACCATCGGCATTCGGCTTGCCCCACCAGAGAGCACCAAGTGTGTCACGCTAAGCTCCAGATCGCGGGCCGTGTCGAACATGCGGCTCACTTCATCGACCGTCTCATCGACAAGGTCAGAGGTCATCTCCTCGAACTCCTCACGGGAGATGGTGCGCTCCACGCTTACGGAGTCGTCGTTCATAAAGGCTACTGATGTCGATGTCACCTCCGTAAGATAGTGCTTACACTTGACCGCAGCCGCATAGATATCGCTTTTCGTTTTTCCTGTATTGCGCCTGCCAGGTGCAACCTCGTCTGCAGCTTCCTCGAGCAGCTCCTCTATGCGTCGGTCGAAGTCGGCGCCACCCACCTTTGAACTACCGCCATAGTCATGCACCTCCCAAGGTTTCTCCTCACCGTCCTCCACGGCGCGCGCCGTCACCAGTGCGGTGTCGAAGGTGCCGTGCCCCAGGTCATAGACAACCACCGTCACGTCACGGCGATCGATGCGTTGCGCTTCCTCGACCTCATGTCGCATGAAGGCCAAAAAGTCCAACGCGACGGCAGCAGGCTCGGGGATACGGCCGATCACCTTGTACGGCTCCCCGTCCGGAGCCATAAGCTCTCCCACCGCATTACTCAGCACGTCGATGAGTTTAGGCGTCCTCGCCAAGATTGCAGGATAGGTGAGCACAACATCATGGATAGCGTCCCGTCCTCTCTCGTCCACCATAAATTTGAAGGCCTGGTCGAGCGCACGCTGAGCGATCGCCGCATAGACTCGTTGCGGCTCGATTCCCGAGCTACTGTCCCGTGTCCCCTTTGCAGGCGCGAGTGCGATCATCGACTCGTCCAAATGACGCTTGATCACACGAACTATACGCCCACGATTGCTGTAATCCTCTTCTTGCTTGACCACCACCTCATCGACGACCACCTTACCGTCCGGTTCGATGTATGCGTCCGTCGGCATACCCTCAGGCCTCACGTTCGGAGGAAGCGCGCGATCGGGATACGAGCCAGCTTGTTCCAGCACAGACACATAGGCAAAACCGTTACCGATGTCACAGCCGAACACTGCCATGGCGACCTCCTTCCAACTGCCAGGCAATATACTTGTGGACGGCCAGTCTCAGTCATCAAAGGGCAGGAACCAAGAATCAACGTCCAGGTCATAAAGAAAAGAGTCCTTCGGGAGAGAATGACTCAGACGGGTCCCACGATTCTCGACAGACTCAGAACCAGTAGAGACTTCTTCAAGTTTCCAATCGATGTCCTTGTGGACGAAGCTCTTGTCACGACCCCTCTCTTCATAGGCCTCGACGCGCAGCGTTCCGTCACGATCGATGACAAGGCGTGCATAGCACTTGTATCCCTTGGGGTGAGCTGCACCATGCTCCAAAGTTAGCTCACCGATCTGGCGCCAGATATTGTTATCATCCCACTTAAGGGGATCAGGTTTCTCGACCAACGCCTCGAATATCTTGAAATTCGAGCTCGACTGCCCATCATATACTGTCTCACTAGGATTGAACTCGCACTCCGTGAACGGCAGGGTGGCACCTTCCGGGATGAGCGTCGTGATATGATATTTGTCAGGGTCGGCGTCATAATCGTCGTAGTATCTGATGCCAATGGAGCGGCGGACGCGCTGGGCAAGCACCGGACTCACCGCCTGTCGGGTCTTGATCTTGCCGGACTCATCGCTGAGGCGGATTCCTGACACTACCTCCACCACGCCGAAGCGAGAGGCGCCGAAGGAGATCGCGTCGCTCGGACGGAAGGAGACGATGTCCCCGTCTCCGTAGCCGTAGGGCTCGAGCGCCTCGCCGAGCGCGCGCCTGACCATGGGCATCT
>ERZ773042.697-NODE-697-length-22096-cov-11.758178_pt1 | contig 22096 bp, 10 predicted proteins | sample MGYA00511664_ERZ773042 | MGnify/ENA primary metagenome ERZ773042 (study PRJEB29015, sample SAMEA2737984) | human oral metagenome | biome: human oral; feature: human-associated habitat; material: dental | place: China | collected 2036 ... | reverse complement strand
CCGACACAATCAGCAAAGACGTGGGCGCCAGCCCGCCCTCAGGCGTCGATCGGCTCAAACGCCGACATCAGTCGCGCAAAAACTGCCGCGTAAGAAAACGCGAAAGAACAGAGGAAGAGAAGAAGGCGCTCCTAATTCTCCGCGTCAAATCAAACGCCAACGCCGCCGTCATGATCAGCGCCTGCCATTCCGAGGAGACGTCAGGGGAAAACTCCAAGGCAATGCGGACGCCTTTGCGCGTGCGAAGGTCCCCGGCGGCGATTTTGGCCTTCGACTCGAGGGAGACGACCTCGAACCGGCGCAGGCCTTTCATGCGAAGCTCCATCGGCTTGCCTTCGGTCGGGACGATGACGATTTTGCCGATAAACGTCGTTCTGATTCTCACCTCCGCCAAGGGCGAGCCGTCTGGGCCGACAACCGCGTAAAGCGTGCGGACCCCTCGAGGCTTCAACGTCTTCCGGGTGATTCGTGCTCGAAGGCCGATGCGGGGACCTCCTATGTCGAAGTCGCGAAAGGCCCTGAAGAAGCGCGGAGCTTTCCTTTCCGCCTCAACTATTGCGCCCATTTCGTCTCCATTTTCGTCCTCAATGGCGAAATCGTTGGAGGAGAAGGACTTTTTCCTTCGCATGACGACCACTTTGCCCCGCGCACCCGGCGTGCCTTCCGCCCCCGGGACGGGCGTTCTCTGCGCGAGGGGCCTTTCATCTGCCCGGATTTCTCCGTCTGCGTGACGTTCAATGTTGCGTTCTTCGTTATTCATGTGCGTTCTCCGCCATCCATTAGTCGTTCTGTCATTTCCTGGACTTTACCCAGGCTTTCATCATATCCCCCGGGAGACGCGGTCCTTTGGGAAGCGTTCCCCTGCCGCAAGGAAAACACCTCGATCAATTTTCAAGAGCGCTTTAATCAACTCTCAAGAGCTCTTCGCTTGCTCCATCCTCGCCTGTGTCATATCAATGCCCTTTCGCCGCAGACTTTTCTCGAGAACTTGCCTCAACCTTTCCTCGGGGATACGAGGGCGGTCCGCGGGCCTGCGCACAGGATTCGTCCAGACTAAGACTGTTTAATCGACTGCACTGCATTCTTTCGACTCGGCAACGGGAACACGATGAAATACATGTCGACACGGCCGGGCTCCCGGCTCGCCGCCCCTCTTCTGTGCGCCGCGCTCGCGGCCTTTCCCGCCCTCGCCGGGTGCGCCGGGGAGTTTTCTCCCGGCGGCGGGGCGTCGAGCGGCGTTGCCTCAGGCACAGGAAAATCGGGCGGAGCGGGCAAAGAGACGCCGATCGCGCTGCGCCCGTCGCCGGCGCCGGCCGGATACGCCAAGGCGGCGCAAAGCGATTCGACGGCGGCCCCGGCGACGTCGAGCGCGTCGGACGCGCCCGGGCCCTCGGCGTCGGCTTCTTCGACGTCGGCTCCGTCCTCCTTCAAGCCCTTCCATTTCACCGAGATACCGAGTTCCTATCGGAGCGAGGCTTCGAAGGCCGGGCGGCTGGAGACGATCGAGTATCGCACTTCCGACCCCGAAAAGCCGGGAACGACGATCACGAAAAAGGCCGTCGTCTACCTTCCTTATGGGTACCGCGACAATTCGTCTCAGCGCTACAACATCCTGTACCTCATGCACGGTTCGCAGGGGAACGAGCGCACGTGGCTGGGAACGCAATCCAATCCGACCACGGCCAAGAACATTCTCGACCACATGATCGCCGACAAGCGCATCTCGCCGACGATCGTCGCGATGCCGACCATACGTCGGGGAAGCGACCGATTCTCCTCGACCTTCCCGGCTTTCCCGACAGAGCTGACGAAGGACGTCATGCCCGCCGTAGAGGGCAAATATCGGACGCACGCGACGAACACGACCCCCGAGGCCTTCGCCGCCTCCCGGGGGCATCGCGCTTTTGGCGGATTCTCCCTGGGCGGAGGCGCCACATGGTCGGTCTTCCGCAGCAATCTGAGATATTTCGAGTACTTCCTTCCCATCAGCGGGATTTACAGGGGCAGCGTCTTTTCGCGGAACTACGATCCCAGCCAGGGGGTTGAGGACCTCGCGAACGTCGCTCAAAAATCCGGCGCCGGCAGGAGGGGCTACTTCATCTTCGCGGCGACGGGAACCGATGACAGCGTGGGGCCTTACATGACCAAAATGGTGGACAGGATGCTTGAGGAGAGAAAGGCCTTCGACTACACGGACACGAGTTTCGCCAACGGGAATCTCACTCTCCTCGTCGTGAACGGGAAAGGCCACAACTACACGTCCGCCCACACGTACCTGTACAACGCCCTGCCGTATTTCTTCCAAGCGGCGTGAGACTTCCTTCTCTTGCCGAGTGTGAGACTGCTTGTCTCCGCTCGGCCCGGAACCTTCTCCCGCTCAACGCGGGACTCCTTTCCTCCGCTCAACGCGGGACTTCTTTCTTCCGCTCAACGTGAGACTTCTTTCCTCCGCTCGGCCCGGAACTCCGTTTCTTCCACTGAAGGGCCCGAGACGGCGTTCTTTTGCCGCCGACGACGCCGCGCCCGGGTGAGTCTGCAACGCCGCGCCCGGGCAAGACGGCGATAAGTGATTTAAACTTAACTCAGCGCTTTAAAATTAATCTGCTGCTTTAAAACTAATCTTCTGTTCCAAATCCATCCAAATTAAAGCCATCCAGTTCCTTTAAACTTAACTCATTAGGGCGCAGGGCAGTTTCAAGGTTTTCACTAGGTCCGTTTACGGCTTTCAGCGGTCCGTCGGTCGACGGTGCGTTTTTCGATCCGCTCCGGATCGCCTTTTCAATCCGGGATTGTTCTTTTCATTCCGGGGCCGGCCCCTGCTGCGCCGTCGGTCGCGGCCTCGGATTCGAGGACGACGATGGCCTGGGCCACCGGGCCGTCGTGGCTGAGCGAGACGTGGATGCGGGCCTGGCCCACCGAATTGGCGAAAGCCTCTGCCACATCGGCGTGCAGCGCAAGCCCTGGCCGATGCCAGGCGTCTGTGACCACCTCGATCTCGTGCCACGCGACCTCTCCGAGAACCGGCGGCCGGCCCTTGAGCGCGGCGCTCCAGGCCTTGATGAACGCCTCCTTCACGCCCCACCGCGCGGCCAAACGCTCGGCGAGGTTGACTCCAGCCGCCTCTCGGCGTTCCCGCGCCGTGAACGCCCGCCCGAACGCCGTTCCGGGAAGTTCCAGCTGCTCGCGGAAAGCTGCGACGTCGACGACGTCCAGCCCGACGCCGAGAATCATCGGATCCTCTCCCCCGCCACCGGCATGGGCTCTCCTTCATCCGTCATGCGCCAAAATGCGGATCCGTCATGAGCCGAAATGCGGATACGGCGAAAACGCAGGCCGCCCTACGCGCCGATGTCGACGCCGAGGAGCCGATGTCGACGCCGAGGAAACGCTGGAGCGGCGAACGCATAGACGACCCCTGTCGGCCGCGGCCGCCGAAGCGGCAAACCGAGGCTGCTGCCGACCCCCGATTCCGGGGCCGGCAGCAGCCTCGTCGTCGCTCAGCCGTCATTCCTCGCCGTCGGCCTTGACCCGCGGGTAGAAGCCGTCGGCGCCGAGGCGGGCGTCGGGATTGAGCAGCATTGCGGACTCGTCCTCGTGGATGTCGCCGGCAAAGCGCCTGTCCTTGATGCCCTCGAAGAGCTCTGCCTTGCCGAGCATAGCCTTCTCCAGGCGAACCGCGCCCGCGTGTGTGCGCTCGTCGGCGCGCCTGCGCCACTCGTCGGCGGCCTCGTCTCCGTGCGCGCGCGCCACGGCCGCCTCGAAGGCGTCCGGAGAAGCCAGCGCGATGAAGGCCGAGACGTGGCCGAAGCCGAGCGAGGTGATGAGGCCCGCCTTGACGCCCTCGTGCTGGAACGACGAGCGCAGCCACACGAGGTAGGGGTCTTCCTCGAAAACGGGGTCGAGGCAGTCGAGCGCCTTGTTTCCGGGGATCAGCCCGCTGGCGAGGATCTGCGTCAGTCCGGCGAGCTGGAACAGCGCGGCGCCGCCCTTCGCGTGGCCCGTCAGCGACTTTTGCGACACGACGTAAAGCGGGTTGCCCTCGGTGCGCCCGATGGCCTTTGCCAGCCGCACATGCAGCTCGGCCTCGTTGGGGTCGTTCGCGTTGGTCGAGGTGTCGTGCTTGGAGACCACCGAAACGTCGTCCGGGGTGAGCCCCAGGGCGGCCAGGCTCTTGACGAAGCGCGCGTCCTTGCCTCCGCGGCCGACGGCCAGCGCGCCGAGCCCCGGCGCGGGGATCGACGTGTGGGCGCCGTCGGCGAAGGATTGCGCGTGGGCCACGACGGCCAGAACGGGCAGGCCCGTCTCCAACGCGAAGTCGCCGCGTGCGAGCAGCACGGTTCCGCCGCCCTGCGCCTCGACGAAGCCTCCCCTGCGCAGATCGCCCGCGCGAGAGTAGAAGCGCTCGTCGATGCCCTGGCGGGCCATGGCCGCCGAGTCCGCCGTCGCCGTCATGTCGCCGAACCCCGTGATCGACTCCAATCCGATGTCGTCGATTCCGCCGGCCACCACGAAGGTCGCCTTGCCGCAGGCGATCTTGTCGACCCCCTCCTCGACGGAGACGGCCGCGGTGGCGCACGCGCCGACCGGGTGGATCATCGACCCGTAGCCGCCCACGTAGGACTGCATCGTGTGCGCGGCGATGACGTTGCCGAGGGTCTCCTGCAGGAGGTCCTGCGGGCGCGAGCGGCCCGTGAACCTGTCGAGGTAGAACTGCCGCATCGAGGACATTCCGCCGAATCCCGTGCCCTGGGTGGAGGCCACCTCGTTCGGGTGGACGCTGCGCAGCAGCTCTCCGGGGGTCAACCCGGCTCCGATGAAGGCGTCGACCGTGGTCATGAGGTTCCAGATGGCCATGCGGTCGGAGGACTCGATCATCGATGCGGGAATCCCCCAGTGCGCGGGGTCGAAGCCGTCGGGGAACTGGCCGCCGACGGTGCGGCTGAGGGTCGCCCTTCGCGGAACGTAGGTCAGCGCCCCGGCCTTGCGGGTCACGGTCCATTCGTCGTCGACCAGCGCGGCAGACGTATTCTCGGGGTCCGCCTCGACAAGGGCGTTTGCGGCGGCCTCGTCGGCGACGGTGAAGGTCACGTCGGAATCCAGGCGCACCTCCTCGATGTCGATGGACCCGAGGTTTACGAGCGGGCCGTCGTCGACGAAGGAGCGAATGCCGCAGCGGGCCACGACTTCGTCTCGATAGCGCTCGTAGATCTCCTCTTCGGGGACAATGCTTCCCGAAGCGTCGTACCAGCCCGACTTGGGTGTGTCGTGCCATTCGAGCAGGCCCATCATCCAGGCCAGCTCGAGGACGCCCGCCGCGGTCATGTCGACCTCGCCGGTGCCCTGGATTCCCAGTTCGGCGGCGAGGCGGGTGCGCGAGGAGCCCCACGGCCCGGCTTCGCCGACGCCGACGACGACCACGAGGTCTTCCGGCCTGGCGGAGCCGCTCGCGAAGGCCTCGCGCCCCGGGGTGCGCCCGCTCGCGACCCCTGCGGGCGTGGCGAGCGCTCCGATCGTGGCCGGGCCCTCGGCCTCCTCGGGCGCGCTCGGGAGTTTGAGGCCCTTGGCAAGCTCGCGCAGATTGACCTTGTCCATCCCGCCGGTCAGGTCGACGACCATCGGGGCGCGGGCAGCCGCCTCCAAGGACTCCTCGGTGCACAGATCGAGCAGCCTCTCGGCAATCTCTTCCGTGTTCCACACGCGGACCCCCGCGGCTTCGACCGCGGCGACGAGCGGGTCGTTGTGGCCCATGAGGTTCGTGCCCTTGACCCAGCCGATGAGGGCGTGGGCGATCGACGTCCTGGCGCCCCACGGCTCGTTGGCCCACTTGTTGGCGACGGCGTCGAGAGCCGCCTTGACCTCGCCGTATGCGCCGTCGCCGCCGAAGGTTCCCCGGTTGGGCGATCCGGGCAGGACCACGTGAAGGCGGTGGCCGACGTGCGTGTCGGCGCCGATGCGGGAAAGGCCGCCGATCAGCCGCTCGACTCCCCACAGGAGCACGCGGGCCTGGTTTTCGGCCGCAGCCCCGGCGTCGTCGAGCGTGCCGCGGACGGGAGGCGCGGCGAACGGGAAGAGGATGTCGGGAACGAACGCCGGCTTAAGCACCTTGGTCGCCGCGCCGAGCGTCACCCGCTGCTCGGCGCCGATCCATTCGACGAGGGCGTCGATGTCGCGCAGCGAACCGAGGTTGGCTGGGACGATCCACAGTTCGGCGTCGCCGCGGGCGTTGCGCCGATAAAGTTCAGCGGCCCAGTTGAGGCGCCCGGAGTCCAAGCGCGAGGTCGTGACGACGACGGTCGCACCGCCCGCCAAGAGCCTGCCTGCGACGGACGCCGCGATCGACCTCGGCGAGGCGCCGGTGACGACGGCGACCTTTCCGCTGAACTGACCGGGGCCGGAGCTTTCTGCGGCCGCGGCGATCGCGAGGAGGCGCTCGGCGCGCTCGGGGCGGCGCTCGGCGTGCCATCGGGCCTGCTTCGCCACTTCCTCGCCGGTCGACTCGAAGTTGCCTTCGACCTCCTGCCCCGCGGCGATCCGCGCGACGTCCTCGCGGGCGCTCGCCCAGCGGTCGCACAGGCGGACGGCCCGGTCGGGGGTGAACGCGGGGGCGACGAACTTCTCCCAGCCGTCCCCGAGCTCGGCGGACACGGCGGCCCGCAGCGCGAGGTCGTCTGCATTGTCGCCGCCCGCCTGCTGCGCGGGCGCCTCCTTGCCCAGGCGGGCGAGAAGCTCGCGGGCGGTCGCCGCCAGGGCGTCGGTCATCTGCCCCGTGATCTCTTCGAGGGCGGCCGAATCGACCATCGTCCCCGATCCGCCGCCCGAGCTGGCCTTTGACACGGCGATTCCGCGGGCGGCGGCCACCTGGGCGACAGCCTCGTCGATCGTCGCGTCGAACTTCTTCGACGGCTTTATCGTGGCGAGTTCGCCTCCCCGCAGCGATTTTCCTTCGCGGGAGCCGAGCACGATGGCAGCGGCGACGTGCGTCGCCCACCCCTCGCCCAGGCCCCACGCCGAGGCGAGGTATTCGGGGACGCGCTGCGGTTTGGCGCCGGCGGCGCCGGCTATTTGGCGGAGTCGGCCGGAAATGGCCTCGCTCAACACCGCCCCGAACGGCTTGTATCCGTGGGCGCCGGCCAAAACCCCGGCTCGGAGCTTGGACATGGGCGCCTCGGCGGCGCCGTCCATCGACGACAGGCCGAACTCCGCCGTCAGGTCCATGAGCACCTGGTTGCGCTTCGAAGAGACGCCGTTCGTCAACGTCTCGACGGTGTCGGCGTCGACGATCTGCTCGGGCCGCAGCTTCGTGTGGACGGCGAGCAGCGCGTCCAACGCGTCGGCCGCGGTGAAGGGAAGGTCCTCGACGGGCCCCGCCGCGGCAGCAGGCGCGGGGGCGGCCGGCGCTTCTTGCGCGGGCGTATTCTGCACGGAAGCCGCCTGCGACTGGGAATCGGCGGGCGCCGCTGCCTTTCCTGCGTCGGCGGACGATTCAGCCGCCTGCGGCTCGCCGGGCTCTTCGACGGGGGCTGCGGCCACGTCCTCGCGCCTGACGCGCTGCGAATCCCTCGCGACGTTCATGACAGTGACGTCCGCGCCCGCCTGGGCGACGGTCCGCGCCCCGATGTTGGCGAGGGTCGGCGCGGTGGCGAGGCCAACCTCGACCCATTCGCGCACACCCTCCTCCAAGAGCACGTTCTGCGTATCAATCCACTGCACGGGCGAGGCGAACTGCCACGCGAGAAGCTCGATGAGCAGCGTGCGGATGACGCGGTAGCGGTCGCGCTCGAGCAGGCCGTCGAAGTCCTCGACGAGCTCGGCCACCATCGTCGACGGGGCGACGTCGAGGATGAGCCTCGCGAACTCCTCTGTCAGCTCGAAGGGCTTGGCCACGAGGTTGGGTATGTAGCGGCCCACGAGGGCGTCGGCCTCAATCTTCTCGGGCAGCAGGTCTTCCAGAAGCTCGCGGAAGTCGTCCACCCCGTTGCGCAGGACGCGCGAGTGGAAGGGCACGTCAATGCCGGGAACGAGGATGAACGATCGCTTGCCGCCCGCGGCCTCGGCCCGGGCGTTCGCGTCGCGCTCCAGGGCCTTAAGGCCCGCGACGGTTCCGGCCACGGCGTACTGCTGGCCCTCGATGTTGAGGTTGACGACCTCAAGGAACTCGCCCGTCTCCTCGGAGATCGATTCGACGTAGCCGACGACGTCGCTCACCCCGAACTGGCTGGGGCGAAGCGCCCCCATGCGGTAGTTTGAGCGGCCCTGCGCGTCGCGCGGAACGAGATTGTGCATCGTCGAGCCGCGCTGGAAGACGATCTCAAGGAGGGCCTCCAGCGGGAAGACCCGCCCGTACGACGAGAGCGCCGTGTACTCGCCCAGCGAATGCCCGGCGAACATCGCCCCTTCCACGAGCGCGCCCTCGGCCGCGAGCCTTTCGGTCTGGGCCGCCGCGACGGTGGCCAGCGCCACCTGGGTGAACTGGGTGAGGTTGAGCAGGCCCTCGGGATGGTGGTAGCGCACGCCGCCCGCGACGAGTTCGCGCGGATTGTCGCGAACCAGAGCGAGGATCGAGAAGCCGAGCTTTTCGCGAGTGTGCTTGTCGGCGCGCTCCCACACGGCCCGCGCCGCGGCCGACTCGTTGCGCTCGTCCAGAGCCATCCCCTGGGACTGCACACCCTGCCCGGGATACAGGTAGGCGGTGCTCGGGGCGGCCACAGCCGCCGTCGCAGTGGCCACCAGAACCCCGTCGACGGTGCACGAGACCTCGAGGGCCAAGCCTCCGCCGCGAATGCGTCCGACGCGTTCGACGCGCACGTCGACGACGTCGCCCAGCGCGACCATTCCGAACATCCTGTACGTCCACCCCAGAATCCTCGTTCCCGCGATCTTCTGGGTCGCGTACTCCGCGGCCGCGCACAGCCACATGCCGTGGACGATCGGCTCGTCGAGCCCGGCGAGCTTCGCCCCCCTGCGCGACGTGTGGATGGGATTGTAGTCGCCCGAGACGATGGCGAAGGCGGTCATGTCCGTCGGCGCGGAGACCTTGGCTGAGCCGAGTACGGAGCGCGGCGTGTCGACGACGTCGCCGACCCCCGCCCGCGGCTCGGGATCCTCAAGCTGCTCCTCGCCCACGCGGCCGCGCAGGGCGAAACGGTCGGCGAAGAAGGCGACCTCTCGGCCGTCGCCGTCCACGACCCGGGTGTCGACGCCGATGACTCTGCCCGCGGCGGTGTCGGCGACGCCGGTCACGTGCGAGGTCGCAGTCAGCGTCCCCGCCAGCTCGTCGAGGGAGGCCGCGATTCGCTCGGAGTGATCGAGGTGGACGGTCGAAAGCAGGCCTTCGACGACGGGATAGCCGTCGCGGACTGCAGAGCCGATCGCGCCGTATATCGCCGGCCAGCACGAGCCGAACAGGGCGCTCGGCACGGCCCCTGCGTCGACCGCCTCGGGGGGCTCGCACACGAGTGCGTGGGCGGCGGCCGCGTCGCGGCCGAAGTCGAAGGAGAAGGCCTCGCCGTCGCCGGGAAGGGACTCGATGGGGGTTCCGCCCGCCGTCGTCGAGCCCACGCCGGCCGTCGCCTCCAGCAGGCCGCGCATGGCTGCGGAAAGCCGGGAGTCGTCCACGAGCGGGTAGGCGCCGGAGGCCGCACCTTCGGGCGCCACGAGCGGAATGCGGATGTCGCGGACGCGATGGGTCGGCGAGTCGGTGCCGTCCCACACGGAGTCGAAAGGCACGAGGACCTCCCATCCGCCGGCGGCCGGGCCCTCGGCCTCATGGAGGCTCGCTCCCTCGATGAGGGCCGGGTTGGGCACGAGGCTCCCCCGCCACACGACGTAGCGGGCGGACCGGAAGTATTCGTCCTCGGTCGCGGCGATCCTGCTGAAGGCGTTCTCGCCCTCGCCCAGGCGGGCAGCCGCGACCTGCTCGTACTTGGCGAGGATGTCGGCGGCGGGCGCGTTTGCCTCGGTGATGGCCCCCACGGAGATCGGGCCCGGGATGATCCGCACCGCGTCCGCCGCATATCGCGGATCGTGGGACTGCCACAGGTTGTCCGACCCCCATCTGCGGACGATCTCCGCGTCGATGACGGGGACGAAGGGAACCGGCTTGGGGTATTTGCGCGAGAGTTCGACGAAGAAGGCGGCGTCCGTCGGCGTCACGAGGACGGATTCGGCCGCCGGGTGCGCGGCCGCGAGGGCCTCCACGGCGCGCTCGGGGTCCTCGGCGCCGTCGGCGAACAGGGTCTCGATCTGGCCGTGGTCGGCCTCGCTCAGGCGGGCCTCCGCGCGCTGAAGCAGTTCGACGAAGCGCTTTTCCATGGACTCGTCCACCCAGGGCCAGGCAAGCTCGACGTAGCGCTCCAGCATCTGGCGGTAGGTCATCTCTTCGACGTCGCCGAAGTACGGCTTGGCCGTCTTGTCGATCGCCTCGATGATCTCCTCGCGGCGCGATTCGACCTCCTCGGCGGGGATCTCGGCCAGAAGCTTGGAGGCCTCGGCGCTCGCGTTGGCGACCTCGTAGAGGTCCGCGTGCAGCTGGGACAGCCCGGAGGTCATTCCCCCGCGGACCTCGCCCCTGCGCACCCAGCCCTCGGAGATGCCGGGCGTCGCCACGAGCAGGTCCTTGACCGCGGGGCTCGTTGCGGCCTCGGCGGAGGCCATGAGCGGGGTTCCGACGAATACGCCGTCGACGGGCATCGGCGGGCGCCCGTGGGCGACGGACCACGAGCCGTCGAGGTAGTCGGCGGCGCGCTCGGGGTCGCCGAGGCCGCCTCCCGCGCACACGACGACGCCGGCCTCACGCAGCTGCGCATACGTCGGAAGCAGCAGCTCGGGAAGCGACTCCCACGAGTGGTGGCCGCCGGCCTGCCCGTCCTCGACCATGGCGATGAGCGGCAGATCCGCGCCCTTCTCGTTCAGCTCGCGGGCGATCTGCACGACCTGGCGGATCTGCGCCACCGTGCCGGGCTTGAAGGCCACATAGGGGAATCCCTCGGATCGCAGGCGCTCGACCAGCTCGACCGCCTCGTCAAGCTCGGGGACGCCTGCGGAGACGACGACGCCGTCGAGCGGCGCCCCGGCCGAGCGCTTCTTCGACACCGCGCGGCGGGAACCGAAGTGCAGGCCCCACAGGTACGGGTCGAGGAACATGGCGTTGAACTGGGCCGTGCGGCCGGGTTCGAGGAGCTCGCCGAGCCGGTCGAGGTGGTCGGAGAGGATCTCCTCGGTGACCTGTCCGCCGCCGGCCATCTCCGCCCAATGTCCGGCGTTGGCCGCGGCGGCGACGATCTCCGGCTCGACGGTCGTCGGCGTCATGCCGCCCACGAGGATCGGCGAACGGCCCGTCAGCCGCGTGAAGGCGGTTTCAACGACCTTCCTCCCGTCGATGACGCGGGCGGCCGGGGCGAAGACGGACCAATCCTGGGAGGCCGTCTCGCGAGGCGCTCCCTGGGCAAGCGCATCGCGCAACTCGGCCGTGCCCGCTTCGATGTAGTGCACGCCGGTCCCCGCGAAGTTCTCCGCGGCCAGGCGCGCCAGGCCGGTTCCCGGGCCAAGGTCGACGACGGTCGCCCCCGAGGGCACCTTTTCGCGGAGCTCCGCGACCCAGTCGAGGCTTTCCGTGAGCACGGCGCGGGCCAGATCGGCGGCGTCGGCAAGCGAGACGCCGCAGGCGCGAACCCACTGGAGCACCTGCTCCACGGCCGGTTCGAGCACCGGATTGTGGAAGGGGGCGGCGACGTCGAGGTACTCCCCCTCGACCTTGAGCGCCTTCAAAGCCGCCTCGAGGGCCTTGGGCGCGCCGGAGAGCACCTCGGACGTGGCGGAGTTCTTGATCGCCAAGGCGACGTCGCCGGGAAGTTCGACGTGGGCCAGGTTCTCTCCTTTGACGGAGACCATGGGTGTGTGTTCGCCGCGGCGGCTCGCCCCGGCGAGAAGCGTCTCGCGGGTGGCGGCGGCGCCGATGAGGCGCGCGAGCGCGAGGACCTGCGCGTGGTCGTCGCGCAGCATGGCCGCGCCGAGGACGCCCTGGGAATGGCCGACGGCCGCGACGGGCTCCGGCAGGGTCTCCCGCACGTCGAGGTAGGCCCCGTATTGGGCAAGAAGGATTCCGGGAACTGTGGCCCCTGCGTTCTCGGGGGCCTCAAGCGGCGCCCCCAGAAGATCCATGGGGCCCGTGACCGTCAGCAGCTCGGGGGCCACGGGGGCGAGGATCTTTTCCGCGGCGTCGCGGATGGCGCCCAGCTTCGCCGCGATCGCGGGATCTGACGCAAGCTCCGCCAGCTCCGTCCGCCAGGGCGTCGATTGCCCGGCGAATTGAGCGATCCAAGCGGAAGGGGTGTAGGAGTTCATTGATTGGCCTTTCGTCAGCTCACATCGGCATGTTGCCGTGGCGGCTCGTGCGGGATTGGGAACGGTTCTTCGTCCGCGCGATTCGCAGCGCGGAAACGATCGACGAACGAGTCGTCTCCGGGGTGATGATGGCGTCGAGTTGCCCGCTTTCTATCGACAGGTACGGATTGACGTTCTCGCGCGTGTACTTTTCCACGAGTTCGGCTTTGACGGCGGCGACGTCCTTGCCTTCCTCAGCGGCCTTTTTCAGTTCGCGCCGCCCGGTGATGGCCACCGCGCCGTCGGCCCCGAGCACGGCGATCTCCGCCCCCGGCCACGCGTAGTTGAAGTCTCCCCCCAGGGATTTCGAACCCATGACGATGTAAGCGCCTCCGTAGGCCTTTCTCAGCGTCACGGTCACGAGCGGGACCGTGGCCGTGGCGTAGGACCAGATGAGTTTGGCGCCGCGCCTGATGATTCCCGCGTGTTCCTGCTCGGTCCCCGGGCGGTACCCGGGGACGTCGACCAAGGTGACGACGGGCACGTTGAAGGCGTCGCAGAATTGGACGAATCTCGCGGCCTTCTCGGAGGCGTCGACGTCGAGCGTGCCGGCCTCGTGCATCGGGTTGTTCGCGACGATTCCCACGGACTCGCCGTCGAAAGCGGCGAAGCCAACCGTGATCGACTGGGCGAACATTTCTTGGACCTGCACGAATTCGCCGTAATCGACGAGGGCGCGTATGACCTCGACCATGTCGTAGGGCTGCTTCGAAGACTCGGGGACGATCTGGGAGAGCCTCGCGGCGTTGGCGGCGTCCTCGGGTCCCTCTTCGTAGTCCCATCTACGGGCCGCGCCCTCGCAGTTCGGCGGGAGGTAGGTCAAGAGCGTGCGCGTGTAGTCGAGGGCGTCGGCTTCGTCGTCGGCCAGGTAATGGGCCACTCCCGACTGGAAATTGTGCACCTCGGCGCCGCCCAGGTCGGCGAAGGAGACGTCCTCGCCGGTCGTCGCGCGCACCACGTCGGGGCCCGTGACGAACATGTGCGAATTGTCCCGGGTCATGACGATGAAGTCCGTGAGGGCCGGGCAGTACACGGCGCCGCCGGCGCACGGTCCGAGGATGACGGAGATCTGCGGGATCACGCCGGAGGCCTCACAGGTCTTTTTGAAGATGCGGCCGTACTGAGAAAGGGCGAGCACGCCCTCCTGGATTCTGGCGCCGCCGGAGTCGAGCATCGCAACGATGGGAATGCGCAGTTCGAGGGCCTTGTCCATAAGGGCGGTGATCTTGTTGCCCTCGACTTCGCCGAGCGTGCCGCCTTGGATCGAGAAGTCCTGAGCGTAGACGGCGACCGACTCCCCTGCAACCGTGCCGATTCCCGTCACGACTCCCGCGCCGGTGAACCCTTCGGCCATGTTCCCGCCGCGGAACCGCCCGATCTCGGTGAAGCTCCCCTCGTCCAGGAGTTCGGCTATGCGTTCGCGGGCCGTCTTCTTGCCGACGGCGTGCTGGCGCGCCTCTGCCTTTTCCTGGGCCAAATCGATGAGACCTTGCTGGTAGGCCGCGAAGTCTTCGCGATGGATCTCGTGCGAAGTGAGGTCCATCGTCTGGGATGTGTCCGGAAGCGTCCGGAGTTTCGTCAACGACATCATTTCTCCTCGGTGGTCTCGTCCTCGTTGCGCACGACTCGCACGAGGGGTTGATAAGCGGACACGTTCTGGCCTGCCTCGACGGCGATGTCAGTCACTTTCCCGTCGTAGGGCGCGTGGACGTAGCTCTCCATTTTCATAGATTCGAGCACGACGAGCAGGTCGCCGCGGGAGACTTGCTGTCCGCTGTCCACGCAGACGCGGACCACGATCGCCTGGATCTGGGAGTTGACCATCCCCGTCGGATCGACGAGTTCGCCGGATTTCGCATCGTTCCGTGCGCGGGCGCCTCCGCGAAGGGGCTGGAAGCCCCGGTGGCGCGACGTTCCGACCGTCGTGGCGAACATCGTGCGCGGGACGGTCAGCTCCATCCGGCGCCCGTCAAGCTCCACCACGAAGGTCGCCCTCTCCTCGGCTGCGGTCGATGCGGGAGTGGCGCTCACCGACGACGCGGGGGCCACGCCCAAGGAGGAGGCCTCCGCGGGATCCGCCAGTTTGGGCAAGACGACGTCTTCGAACCAGCGCGTCGACGGCGGCGCCGGGCTGAACTCGTCGAGGGAGATCACGGCCGAATACATCGACGCCGGCGTCGCCACCCCTTTGATCTCCAGTTCCGCCAGGGCCCTGCGCGAGCGGGCGATCGCGGCCTCGCGCGTGGGCGCCGTGACGATGAGCTTTGCGAGCATCGGATCGAAATCAGACGTGACGACGTCGCCCTCGTTGATTCCCGACTCGATGCGCACGCCATGGCCCAGCGGCCAGCGCAGTCGCGAAACGGTTCCCGTGGAGGGAATCATTCCCGAGGCGGGGTCTTCGCAGGTGATGCGGAACTCGAAAGAGTGAGCACGCGGCGAGGGAACCTCGGCGAGCCGCTTCCCCGCTGCGATGCGAATCTGTTGCTCGACCAGATCGAGGCCCGTCACTTCTTCGGAGACGGTGTGCTCGACCTGCAATCGCGGGTTGACCTCAAGAAAGTTAACACGGCCGTCGGCTTCGACGAGGAACTCGCAGGTGCCCAGCCCCTCGTATCCGACGGCGTCGAACAGTCTGTGAGACCAATCGACGAGGGTCTCTTCGACGCCCCGGGGCAGCGCGGGCGCGGGCGCCTCCTCGATGAGCTTCTGGTTTCTGCGCTGCACGGAGCAGTCTCGGGTGGAGACGACCGCGAAGTTGCCGAAGGAGTCGCGGGCACACTGGGTTTCGACGTGCCGCGCCGTGCGGATGAAGCGCTCGACGAAGAAGCCTTCTGCGTGGTGCCCGTGGGCGGTGAAGAAGACGTCGAGGTCGGAGTCGGATTCCATCACCGTGATGCCGCGGCCTCCCCCGCCGTCGGCCTTCTTCGTCACGATGGGGAAGCCGTTTTCGGCGACGAAGGCGTCCACGACGTCGCGGCCCGTGACGGGGTCCGACAGCCCGGCCACCGGGCTGACGTCCACGGATTCGGCGAGGCGGCGGGCCTTGATCTTGTCCCCCAGGGCGTCGAGGACCTCTGGCGACGGGCCGATCCACGCCATGCCGGCCTCCAGCACCGCCCGCGCGAACTCTGGGACCTCGGAAAGGAAGCCGTAGCCAGGATGGACGGCGTCGGCCTCGGCCTTGCGCGCGATCTCCAGCAGCCTTTCGGCGTTCATATACGTCTCCGCGTAGGCGGTTCCGACCAGCGCATACGCTTCGTCGGCTTCCCGGACGAACTGGGCGTCGCGATCCGAATCCGAGTACACGGCGATGGACTTGACACCCATGTCGCGCGCCGTTCGGATCACTCGCAGCGCGATCTCCGAGCGATTCGCGATGAGGACGCGGTTAATCAACGTGCTTCTCCTTCCGCGCGGGGCTGCATGCCCAGCAGAGAGACTTCGCCAGAGGTGACCGCTTCGAGGCCGTTCCTCGTCAGGATTTCAAGGGATGCGTCCGGAAGGACGCGAATGCCGTCGCCCACAAGCGGTTCAAGGCGCGGGCGGCCCACGACGACGCCCGGCCGGAGCGTTTCCGTGACGGCGTTGGCCTCGTCGACGAGGCCCGCAGCCTGCGGGTCGCCGGCGTCGGCCAATGCGTCGAGCCGAGCGTGCAGGCCTTCGAGGTACGTGGCGATGAGTTCGTCACGCCCGGCTGTTTTCAGGCCGGAAGTCAAAAGGGAGGCGGCCGTGGGCGTCGGCAGCTCGTCGGCCTCGAGCGAGAGGTTCAAGCCCCATCCGAGGATGCACGCGATCTTGCCGTCGCGCCTGCCGCAGACTTCTCCCAGAAGCCCGCCGAGCTTTCGCGGCCCCGCGGGCGTGAGGGCGACGACGTCGTTGGGCCAGCTGATCGCCACATCGGGCGCGCCTTCTTGCGCACAGTGCCGCCGAACCGATTCGAGCGCGGCCATTGCGCCCGCGAGCGTCACCCATGCCAGACAGTCGGCGATCGATTCGTCGAACTCCAGAAGAACGGAAACGAGCAGGGACTTCCCCGCTCGCGTAAACCATGGGCGTCCGACTCTTCCGCGGGCCGCCGTCATGTTGTCGGCGATCATGACGGCTCCCGCGGGAACCGAGCCCTCGCACCACAAATCGGCGAGGTCGTCCTGCGTCGAACCTGTGAGCTCTGTATGGAGAACGATAGGCGACTGCTTTCCCGTCAGCGGAAAACGAGCCTGGCCAACGACATGTGCCTGGGCCTGCCCCGCCTCGCCTAGACGCTCTCCCGCACTGTCCACACGCTCTTCGGACAAGTAACACTCCAATCTTCCGCCCTCGCGGGCGCGATCCGCGAGGCAATCCCTCGGAGCCAACACTTACGAAGCAGTAATCTACCTTAAAGTACTCGATAATCCCAATCGTTGAGTGTGGTGTATCAATCATAATCTACAAACACGGCTTCCATAATCGACAAACGCGCCGCCTCTACGCCCAGAGCGCACGACTTGACGGGGCGGTGTGCAGCGGATTCACTACGGATGCCATTGCCAAATCGGAGAATCGGCGGTGCAGACGGCGCAGGAAACTTCTCCCATTGTGATCCTCGTCAACCTACAACGGGCGGAGGTCTTCGGGCCCGGGCAGAACCGCTCGCGGAGCGGTCAATTCGAAGTGCCCCGCGCCTTATTCATTGCCGCGTTTTCGTTTCAGCTCGCCTGATCCGTTCCAACGCACCCAATTCGTTTCAGCTCACCCGACCAAAAGGAAGGCCTCCTCCCGAAGGAGGAGGCCGACGATGGCCTCAAGGTCGCCGCAGGCGGGCTGCTTGCCGCGGGCGGGCTACTTGATAAGGCCCAGGGCGCGAACCGCGTCCAATTCCTCCTGGGCGGCCTTGATGTTGTGTTCGATTCCGGCGCGCGTGCGGTCGGAGACCTCCAAGCCGTCGACGACGACCCATTCGCCGTTCTCGGCCGTCGCGGGCATGCCGAATATGAGCCCTTCGGGCACGCCGTAGTGCGATCCGTCCTGGTAGACGCCGGGGGTGACCCAGTCGCCTTCGGGCACGCCGTTGACCCAGTTGTACACGTGGTCGATCGCAGCAGAGGCGGCCGAGGCGGCCGACGACGCCCCGCGGGCCTCGATGATCGCCGCGCCGCGCTTGGCGACGGTCGGAACGAAGAAGGACTCCAGCCATTCGGCGTCCACGAGCTCAGAGGCCGGCTTGCCCGCCACCGTGGCGTAAGAGACGTCGGGGTATTGGTCGGCGGAATGGTTGCCCCACACCGTCATCTTCTTGATGTCCGCGACGGGCGCACCCGTCTTGGCCGCCAGCTGCGAGATGGCGCGGTTGTGGTCGAGCCGCATCATCGCGGTGAAACGAGACTTGGGGACGTCGGGGGCCGAGTGCATGGCGATCACGGCGTTGGTGTTCGCCGGATTGCCGACGACGAGGACCTTGACGTCGTCGGCCGCGCGGTCGTTGATGGCCTTGCCCTGCGGCCCGAAGATCCCGCCGTTGGCCTCCAGGAGATCGGCTCGCTCCATTCCCTTGGTGCGCGGGCGCGCGCCCACAAGCAGGGCGACGTTCGTCCCGTCGAACGCGTCGTCAATGCCGTCGTAGACATTGACGGACTCAAGAAGCGGGAAAGCCGAATCGTTGAGCTCCATGGCCGTGCCCTCCGCGGCCTTCACTGCCTGCGGAATTTCCAACAGGTTGAGGCGCACCGGCGTGTCGGAGCCGAGCAGCGCGCCCGAAGCGATGCGGAAGAGGAGGGCATAGCCGATGTTTCCGGCGGCGCCCGTAACGGTGACGGTAACTGGCGTACGAACCATCAGGTCTCCTTTGTCTGGATTCATTCGTCGCGGTCGTAGACTCAGCGCGTTGGCGCGATATTCGGCGCGCTCGCGCCCACGGTCAAGAATAGGCGCTGCGGCTCGTTTGTCTCAGGTCCCTTGGGCCTAGAAATTTCCCGCGCCGTTGTGCTGAGTCCCCTTGTTCTGCGGCAACGCGGTCTGACCTTGCTGCCAGGCCGCCGCCTCGCCGGTCTTCGGCGGCACCGCCTTGTCCTGCTGCCAGGCCGCCGCCTCGCCGCACTGCCAAGTTCCGGCCTCCAGGAAGGTGACTTCCCTGCCTTGCTCGTAGTCGGAGGCCTGGCTGAGCCCTTCTGGGAGCCGCAGAGCCTCCTCCTCGCCGTTCCGCCTTCTTCCTGCAGCCAATCCGGCGACCGCTCTTGTCGTCGCGGACGCTGGCGCAGCGTCGGGGGCAGACCGCCAGACGATGCCGCCCTTTCCAACCGACCCCGCGGGCCGTGGCGAAACACCTTGCTTGAACGTTCCGTTTTTCAGTCCGAACGCAGCCGGGCGCGCGGAGCTTGCACCCTGTGCGCCCGTCGAAGCGCGCGGACCTGCCTGGCTCCCACGGGCGCTGCCTGCCCCACGCGCTCCAGCGATTCCCGCGCGTTGAGCCGCCGCGTTCTTCGCCGACGCTCCCGTTCCGCGTGCCGCCCCGGCTAGGCCCGTCCCTCCGCGTGCCGCCCCGGCTCCGCGAACCGGGCCGGCCGTACGAACCGAACCGGCCGAGCCGCTTCCACGGGAGGCCGCGGCTCCGCGCGCCACATTGCCGCTGCGGCCCGAATTGCCTCCGCGCGCCGAGGACGATGCGCCGGCCCCGGCCTGCGCGCCGCGGGCCGTCAAGGCGCGGACGCCGCTTCTCGCAGCCTTCGAACCCGCACCCGTGCGTCCGGATCCCCCGGAGGCTCCTTGGGGCGCATTCGGCACGCTTGCACGCGAAACGGTCGTCGCGCCCTTGACGATGCCAGAACTGCGAGTGGGCGTCTGGGAGCCCGCGCGCCGCGCCGTCGTCGCTCCCCGAACTATCCCGCCGCTGCGAGCGGAGGCTGCGGCGGGACGGGCGACTCCCGACGCGCCGCCCCGAGCCAAAGCGCCTTTCGCCGCAGCGCCCTTCGTCGACGTCGCCGACGCCTCGCGCGCGGCCGTCGTCGCACCGCGAGTCATTCTGGCGCCCTGCGCAGCCGTGCCGTTCGCCCGCACTGCCGCCTCCGACCGGCTTGCTGCACGCGCCGAGCGAACCGCCTGATAGGCCTTGTACCCGGCGACGGCGCCTCCCGTCGCTGCCGCGGCGGCCGCAGCCGGATTGTGCACGGAGGACGAATGCAGGATCGAAGGGCGCACCGCCCCCTGGGAAACATCGCCGGTCTGATGGACCGTGAAATGCGATCTCTGCAACGTCGGGCCGCCGTCGCCGCCGGGCGAGACGCTTCCTGAGCTTCCGGCGGAAGGGTCGGGGATCGTTGCCGACCATCTCGTCGCCGATCGAATCGGGCCGGAGGCGGAGCCGCCCGAAGCCCCGGCGTCGCCAGAGCCGCCAGAACCTGGGCCGCCCGCGCCCGAACCATTTTGCCCGTTGCCGGAGCCGTCGCCGCCCGTGCCGCCGTTGCCCGAACGGCGGCGAGAATCGCTGCCGCCGGAAGACTGACGGTCGCCAGAACGGCGCCTGCCGGGTTCGTCCCCGTTGGAAGATCCTGTTTCCTCGCCTCCGAGAGCCGGAATGCGCTGGATCGCCGCCGCCGTCCGCTCTCGCAGAGTGCTCAGTGCGGTGATCGCCTGATTCTCTGCCTTGGCATGATCGGCGTCGAGCGTCCGCAGGGCGCGCATTTCCGCTTGGAGGTACGGTTCCTTTTTGACGACGGAATCGTACCGGGCCTGGGCCTCCGCCAGCTCCTGTTGAATCTCTATGTTCTTGTTTTGCGCCTCTCGCCCGGCGTCCAAAGCTTCTTTTCGCGCCTCCACGATGACCCCGATGTCCTCGGAATGCCGACGCACTTTCTTGCCGAGGGCGTCCAAGCTGGCCGTCACCGCCTCAGCGGTGGAGCCTTTTATCGCCGACCCCAGATTTGTCGCGACCGATTCGGTCAAATCGGCCACAGAATCGAGCTCTGTCTTGATTGCGCCCAGAACGTCGCTCGTCGCGTCGTTGGCGCTTGGATCCCACTGTCCAATTCCACGAAGCCTGTCGGCATTGGGAGTCGCCACGACTCCTCCTTTCGTTTCAGCGGGCCTCCGTCCTGCCGACGTCGGCCTTGCCGTCGCCATCGTTCGAATCGACGTCGGCATCCGGTAAATTTTCTATGTGTTTCTAGGTTGTCTCTGTGTTTTTAGGTTGTTTCCGTGTTTCTAGGTTCTCTACGCACTCTAAACGTCTATGAATTTTCATATATTGGTGTATGCTCGCAAACGGTCGGAATGATCGTCGGTTCGACGACGCCGAAAACGGCATAAGCGGCACGGCCGACTCCCATCTTCAGCCAGGCGTCCCGCCTTTAATCCAAAAGCTATGTTTTCAGTCAAAGACCTTGAGGCTAAGTCGAAACCCTATCTTTCCGGCGTGTTCGTAGAATTGTAGGCGAACTTATCGGTCAGCCCATTCAGCTTCGTCATGTAAGCCGTCCTTTCACCCTCGTCGATTCCCTCAAAATTCTGCACGGCTTGCCGAAGGTCAGAAACGACCCCCTTATACCGCGACGATATCTGCCCCAGTCGATCATCAATGCTCGCCACCGTATCCCGAAGGGGCAGTCCAAATTGGTCGAGCTCGTTAAGCTCTGACCAGATTTCACTCGATTCTCTGACACCGTCATAGAACTTGTTTTTAGCGCTGTCGAAGTTGTCCCCCGCGGACACCAAGAGATTCAATTGCGCATCGAAGCCGTCTCTGTCGAGATAGAAGATCCCCACGGATTCCCCCTGCCTTGCTCTTTCATGTGCCTTGCCACAAGGCCCGAAGGCCCGAAGCGTCGAAACCCTCGGCTGCCGCAACCGCACCGTCAATGAGTGCGGCTTCCGCGATTTCACGGCTATTGACTTACCTCAATAATAGTCAAAGCGTAAAGAACAATCCATCAATTTCGAGGAGGAAACGGGTGCAGATCTCCCCAGTCTGAAAACTAAATCAGTCTATAAACATAAAGATCTCATATCAAGCGCAAACCGCTTAAACGTCTTTGGAAAACAAGAGAACCTATATAACAGAAAACTAAGACATTGAAATGAAAGGATATAGGTTTTATAACACTAAAATTGGAAGAATAGATTGTTGGGTGTATGAACCGACGGAACGCCGGACTGACGAAATAGAGGGAACGATCCAACGGCCGTCGAACCGAAAACTAACAAGTCGCTTGGCCTACGGCGTCAAGGGCACAACTAGAATGCCGGTGACAAGGCGGCGCTTTTGCCCAGCCGCCACCTATGTGCGCGCCGCCGTCTCTACGGGTGAAAGGGCTGCCCCGTTGGGCGAGAAGGCGGCGCGCACATCAAACCTGGCCCGGATGAATGCGCATCGGGTCGAGTCAATTCGCATCGGGGACGAATCGTTCCGGTTCGGATTGGCTCCGATTGCAGCAGGCAAGAGCCACATCGGCGTCCAGTCCGTCCCCGGCGGGGTGGCTCCCGTCAGGGTCTCACTTGCGATTGGCGCGATAGTAGTCGATGAGGCTCGCGGTCGAGGAATCCTGAGCCGCGAGGGCTTCGGCGTCGCCGGAAATGGCCGGGCCCAGGTCCTTGGCCATCTGCTTGCCCAGCTCCACGCCCCATTGGTCGTAGGAGTCGATCCCCCACACGGCGCCCTGCACGAAGGTGATGTGCTCGTAGAGCGCGATGAGCTGGCCGAGGACCGACGGCGTGAGCTCGGGGGCCATGATCGACGTCGTCG
>ERZ773042.694-NODE-694-length-22194-cov-17.898008_pt1 | contig 22194 bp, 19 predicted proteins | sample MGYA00511664_ERZ773042 | MGnify/ENA primary metagenome ERZ773042 (study PRJEB29015, sample SAMEA2737984) | human oral metagenome | biome: human oral; feature: human-associated habitat; material: dental | place: China | collected 2036 ... | reverse complement strand
GCCCGTCCCCGGGCGCCCGGGCTGTCCCGCTCCCCTCCCGCGCCCCTCGCCCGGCCCGTCCCCTGCCGCCGAGGGTGTCGTGGACGGATCCGCGCATCGTGCCGTGGGTGCTGGGCGTGATCGGCCTGTACTTCGCGGCGGGCGTCACCCAGATCCTCATGGGGTTCCTCATCCAGGACCGGGTGGGGGCCGCCCCCGACCGCGCTGTCTCGCTCACAGGGCTCATGCTCCTGCTCAGCGCGGCGGGCGCGATGACCGCCCAGCTCCTCGTCGTCCCGCGCCTCCAGTGGCCGCCGCGGCGCCTGCTGCGCGCCGGGGTCAGTGTGGGCGTCGCCGCCGTCGCGGTCCTCACAGCGGTGTCCGCACTGGTGGCCCTGGCTGTTGCGATGCTCTTCATGGGGGTGGCGACGGGACTGACGTCGACGGGTTTCACCGCAGGCGCCTCGTTGGCGGTGCGCGACGACGAGCAGGGGGGCGTCGCCGGCCTCGTTTCCGCGACGGGCGCGATCACGTGGATCTTCGCGCCGGTGAGCGCCACCGCGCTGTACGGGTGGCAGCCGCTGGCCCCGTTCGCACTCGCCCTGGTTTTGGTCGGCGCCTCGTGCGCGGCGGCGTGGGCCCACCCGGGGCTGCGCAGGCCGCCCGGCCCGCTGCTGGACGGGGGCTCCTGAAGAGGAGACGCGCCTTCGCACGCCCGTGCAGCGCCGGTGCCCGCTGGACGCGTAGGGCGGGCCGACGAGAGCCCGAGCGCAGTGCTGGGCTCCTCACTTCCTGGACGTGTCCCGGATCGCTACCGGCCGACGGGGTCGTTACGGCGGCTCATGACGGCCGGAGCTGTTCCAAAGCCAGGTTGAGCAGGTCCGCGAGATGCTCATCCCCGTCGATGGTCCTGGGCTCGTGGAGATGACCAGTGATCTGCAGAGCGGCCAACCCATGGAGCAGGACCCAGACGATGGTGGCAATCTCACGAGTCGGCCCGGGACGGAGCAGGCCAGCGTCCTGCGCCTGGGCGACGAGCTCGCCGACGGCGGCCATGGCGTTATCGGCAGCCTCCTCCAACCCGGGATCCGGTTCGGCAATCGGAGTGTCCCCGAAGACCAGCTGGTAGTGATGGGGGCGCTCTACGGCGTAGTCGATGTAGGCCTGGCAGCCGGCGCGCAGCCGTTGCCATTCGCCCTGGTGGTGCTCCGCGCCATGACGAATCCGTCTCGCAATCTGCCGCAGTGCCCGCTCAGCCAGGGCGCGCATGAGCGCTGCCTTGTCCGCGTAGTGACGGTAGGGGGCCGAGCGGGACACGCCGGCGGCTTCTCCGACGGCACGCAGCGTCACCGCTTCGGGCCCGCTGTCCTCGAGCAGCTTCGAGGCCGCGTCGACGATAGCGGCACGAGTCATTACTGAATCACGGGGGTTCACGAATCAAGCCTACCCATATGTTGACTGTGTCAACTTCAAGGCTATAATTGACATTGTCAACATTACCTTCCGAAAAGGACGCTCATGACCGACTCCATCCAGGCCAACGCCGACTTCGATGCCGCTTACCTGCGCACTTGGACCGAACCTGACGCAGGCAAGCGCCTTGCCCTCATCGAGCAGGTGTGGGCCCCCGGGGGCTCACTGCACATCTCCTCACCCGGCCTATCCCTGACCGGAACCACCGATATCGCGGCACACATCGAACGCGTCCACAACGACCTCATCGCCAACAAGGGCCTGACCTTCTCCTACGATCAACGCGCAGAGTCCGGTGACGCGCTGCTGCTGCGCTGGTCGATGACCGCGCCGAATGGCGACGTCGTCGGGCGCGGAGTCGACACCGTTTTCCGCAACGCTGATGGCAAAGTGGTGAACGCCTACATGTTCATGGGTGTGAACTGATCCAGACCGGGCTCTGCACCGCACTGCAGGCCCGGCCACCCATAGCATCGCCGCCAGCATCGCTTGGACGCCGGCGGCGATGTCGTGCATGCGGCGGGCGCGCCGCCCACCCGACTCCTCGCTATACCGCTCCCCATATCCGCGCGGAGCGCACCCAGCTGGATGGGAGCGGCGCTAGGACGGGAGGCCCCCGGGGCGACTGCGGGAAACGGGTATCCTGGGACCGTTATGATCGCCTGATGCGAAGGAGCCGAATATGGCCGACAACACACGCACCGAATCCGATTCCATGGGGACCGTGGAGGTCGCCAACGACCGCTACTGGGGAGCGCAGACCGAACGGTCCCTCCACAACTTCGACATCGGCCGCAACACCTTCGTGTGGGGCCGTCCCATGGTGCGTGCCCTCGGCATCCTCAAGAAGTCCGCAGCCCTGGCGAACGCTGAGCTGGGCGAGCTGCCCCGCGACATCGCCGACCTGATCGCCCGCGCGGGCGACGAGGTGATCTCCGGCAAGCTGGACGACCACTTCCCCCTGGTCGTCTTCCAGACCGGCTCGGGCACCCAGTCGAACATGAACGCCAACGAGGTCATCTCCAACCGGGCCATCGAATTGGCGGGCGGCGCGCTGGGCTCCAAGAAGCCGGTCCACCCCAACGACCACGTGAACCGCGGCCAGTCCTCGAACGACACCTTCCCCACCGCCATGCACATCGCCGTGGTCTCCGAGCTGCACGACATGTACCCGCGCGTGCGCCAGCTGCGCGACACCCTGGACGGGAAGGCGAAGGAGTTCGAGGACGTCATCATGGTGGGCCGCACCCACCTGCAGGACGCGACGCCGATCCGCTTGGGCCAGGTCATCTCCGGGTGGGTCGCGCAGATCGACTTCGCCCTGGACGGCATCGAGTACGCGGACTCGCGCGCCCGCGAACTGGCCATCGGCGGGACCGCGGTGGGCACGGGCCTGAACGCCCACCCGAAGTTCGGCGAGCTGACGGCCAAGAAGATCTCGGAGGAGACCGGGATCGCCTTCAAGCAGGCGGACAACCTCTTCGCCGCACTGGGCGCCCACGACGCCCTGGTCCTGGTGTCCGGTGCGCTGCGCGTCCTGGCCGACGCGCTCATGAAGATCGCGAACGACGTGCGCTGGTACGCCTCGGGCCCGCGCAACGGTATCGGCGAACTGCTGATCCCGGAGAACGAGCCCGGCTCCTCCATCATGCCCGGCAAGGTCAACCCCACCCAGTGCGAGGCGATGACCATGGTCGCCACCCAGGTGTTCGGCAACGACGCGACCGTCGGCTTCGCGGGCTCGCAGGGCAACTTCCAACTCAACGTGTTCAAACCTGTGATGGCGTGGAACGTCCTGGAGTCGATCCGCCTGCTCGGAGACGCCTGCGTGTCCTTCGACACGCACTGCGCCTACGGGATCGAGCCGAACCGCGAGAGGATCCAGCACAACCTGGATATCAACCTCATGCAGGTGACGGCGCTGAACCGCCACATCGGCTACGACAAGGCCTCGAAGATCGCGAAGAACGCGCACCACAAGGGCCTGTCGCTGCGCGAGTCCGCCCTGGAGCTGGGCTTCCTGACAGAGGAGCAGTTCGACGCGTGGGTGGTGCCCGCCGACATGACGCACCCCAGCGCCGCCGACGAGTGATCCCGGACCGGCCCTGCCGGGCGGCCCCGCTGGAACAGTGGGGCCGCCCGCGTTCTCGCGGCACCCCGGCGCGGACTACGCCCCGGGCAGGACCAAGGGGATCGGCGCCTCGTCCACGCCGTCCTCGACACTGAGAGAGGCGACAGTCCGCGGAGTGGGGTTCCAGCTGATGATGCGGGCGCCCCGGGGATTGATGACGTCGTAGGCAGGATCGGCCGGATCGATGTCGATGCGCGCGCGCTTCAGCTTCAGTAGCGACTCCTTGGCCGTCCACAGGTTGACGACGTCCCCCGGGTGCTCATTGAGGTGCATCCGCTCGGCGACTGTGAAGATACTGGGAAGCAGGGCTATGCGCTCGGCGGCGGCGAGCACATCGCAGTCCACTCCGACCCGCTTGTCGCTGATGGCGACGCACACCAGCGCTTGGCAGTAACTGGCCGCAGCGTGCCAACCGGGCACGGTGAACATGGCGGAGGCCATGGGCGCGCCGTCCCCGACTTGCGCGATGCCCCTTTTCGACGTGATGCGGCCGTCGGCGCGCGCCTCGTCGAACAGGGAGTGCAGCAGGATCCGCTCGACCAGGGCCCCGCGCTGGAAGATGGTGGGCTGGCGCCTCACCCACGTCCTCTCCTGGGGCTCCAGGCTCTGCGCACAGCCCCACAGGGCGCGGTAGCCCATTTCGAGGGGCGCCCAAGCGATGTACGAGTCCCACTTCGGCCACCACATGGAGCGCTGGCCGGGGAGCGCAGGGCTCTTGGCCTCGGTGTCGTCTGACATGGCGATGACACTCCTTCCGGGGCGGGTACAGGAACCTGGTCCCGTACCCTTTCATACATTTAACAACTTTGTTGCGTTTCTGTCACCTTACTTAGAATCCATGAGGAGACTCAACACCTTTGACGAAAGCATGACGCACCTCCCACCTCCATGACCGCGTGCCCTGGGCGCCCCGGGCACCCCGACCGCGCCTTCCTATACTGATTGGTATGAATGATCGTTTATCACTGGAGGGCTTGCGCTGCGCGGCCGCCGTCCACCGTTGCGGGTCGTTCTCGGGGGCGGCCCGGGAGTGCGGTCTGACACAACCGTCCGTGTCGGCCGCCGTGCGCAGGATCGAGGGCTTCATGGGCCACCCGTTGTTCGAGCGGTCGGCGCAGGGGGTAGCCCTGACTCCCTTCGGGGAGGCCGTGATCGGCCTCATCGAGGACGCTGCCGCCGCTGCCGACCGGGTCGCCGCCGCATCGAGGAAGGGGAAGGCCGCTCCCGTCCACCTGGCGATCGGCGCGTCCGCCCTCGTCCCGCGCTCCCTCATCGAGGGGCTGCGGCGCGCCGCCCGCGCCCACCCCCGTCTCAGCGCCGATTCCCTGGCGCTGAGCGAGTACGACCTGTTGGATCTGCAGCTCCAACTCGAGACCGGGGGCATCGACGCCGCCCTCGTGCCCGCTGTGATGCCCGCGACGCGCTACCGGAAACGCGAGATCGGATCGGAGGCGATGCGACTGGTCGACTCCCCCGGCCAGCCGCATTCGAGCGCCGCGCCCGTCACTGCCGCCGAGGCGTCCGCGCGCACGTTCGTCCTCATGGCGCCCATGTGCGGGCTCTCCGTTTTCACCGAGGCGTTCTTCCGGTCCGCAGGGCTCCTCCTCAAGGAGCACCCCGATCGGGCCGCCTCGTACCGGGAACTGGAGGACCGGGTGGCCCTGGGCCTGGGCAGCGCGATCCTGCCGGAGTCGAAGGTGACGCGCCAGGACTTGGTCGGGCACGACCTCGTGGGCCCCGACGGCAACCCCGTCGTAATGCGCTACCGGGCGTACTGGCGGGACGATTGCCCGATGGCCCAGCTCATCGAGGAAATCACACGGAGCCTCGGGGCAGAGTAGCGGGCAGCACCCCAACACCCGGCATCCCCGCGCCCCGGACCCCGCACCCGCATTCCGGACCCGGGGGCCGGGCCCGCGTCGGCACCGGTATTCCCCCCAGGAGGCCATAGACATCGTCTATACCCCCGCCCGGGAAGAACACAGCCCACCGCCCTTCGCCCGAGACGATCGAGGCGGCCCGCCCCGGGTGGGACAGAACGTGCACCGCGCCCGGGGGCGGAAAGAACCACCCGCCCGGGAACAGAATGAGCGGCCCGCCCGCGCCCCCGGCTGGGCGCCTCCGAGAACGCGGAGCCGAGAAATGCGCGGGGATGAGCAGAACCCCCCCGCGCCACGGCGCCTCCAGGAACGCGGTGCCGGGAACCCGTGGAATGCGGCGCCCGACACCCCGACACTCGGACCCCCCCCGCGCCCCGGGAACCGGCCCGGGAGCTCGTGTTGGCGGGGCTGGGGTCCCCGGACACCCCCGCGCCCCGGGAACCAGCGGAACACGGGATCCTCGGAATACTGCGCGCCCGGGCGCCGTTGAGACACGTATCCGACGAAAGGCGCGCCCATGACGACCCCCGCAACCGGCACCGGCACCGGGAAAGCGGACAGCGCTGCGCGCTCCCGCCTCGTGCGCCGCGCCGTCGAGATCCTCTGCTCCGAGCAGGGCACCGAGCCCCCGGCCGACCTGGACCCCGGAGCCCAGCGCGCCCTGCTCCGCGCCCTGATGAACACCCGTGAACCCGGCCCCCTCGACCCGGAGTACCTCGAGGTGGAGGGCGCCATCCTCGACGCGGAGGCACGGGCGCGGGGAACCGCCTCGTGGGAAGACGCCGAGGCCTCCCCCATCCACCCGCGGTTGGCCCTGTGGCGCGGGGACATCACCCGCCTGGCAGTCGACGCCATCGTCAACGCCGCGAACTCCGCCCTGCTGGGGTGCAGGGTCCCGGGCCACTCCTGCATCGACAACGCGATCCACTCCGCCGCCGGGCTCCAGCTGCGCGAGGCGTGCGCGACCATCATGGCCCAGCGGCGGGCGGCCGGACTCGGCCCGGAGCCCACGGGGGAGGCTGAGATCACCCCGGGCTTCCACTTGCCCGCCCGCCACGTCCTGCACACGGTGGGGCCCATCGTCTCCGGGCGCCTCACCGACGCGCACCGCGCGGCCCTCGCCTCGTCGTACTGGTCCTGCCTCGGCCTGGCCGCCTCCCACGGCCTGCGGACGGTGGCGCTGAGCTGCGTGTCCACCGGGGTCTTCGGGTTCCCGCAGGACCAGGCCGCCCGCATCGCAGTGTCCACGACCGCCGCGTTCCTGGACTCCGCCACGCCCGGCGCCTCCCGCGTGCGCGTGGTCTTCGACGTGTTCGGCGCGCGCGACGAGGAGCTCTACCGGAGGGAACTGGGGCTGTGAGCGCGGACGGACTGGGGCAGCGAGCGCGACCGGGGACCGTGAGCGCGGACGGAGGCGGGGCTGGCGCCGCTCTGTCCTCGCTGGTGGAGTGGGCCGACGCCATCGTCATCGGCGCGGGCGCGGTCCTGTCCATCGCGAACGGCGACGCCCACGCGGGCCCGGTCTTCGAGGAGCGCTTCGCCGACTTCATGGAGGCCCGCGGCATCACGGACGCGTACTCGGGCGGTTTCTACCCCTTCCCGACCCCCGAGGAGCGGTGGGCGTTCTGGGCCCGGATGATCTCCTTGCTGCGCTACGAGGCCTCCGCGGGCCACGTGTACCGCGACCTTTTCGACCTGGTGCGGGACCGCGACTTCTTCGTCGTGACCACCAACGTCGACCACCGTTTCCAAATGGCGGGCTTCCCCAAGGAGCGCCTCTTCTACACGCAAGGCGACTACGGGCTCTTCCAATGCACCACCCCGTGCCACAACGCCACCTACGACAACCGCGGGGCGGTGAAGACGATGCTCGCCGCCGAGCACGCGATGCGCGTGCCCTCCCCGCTGCTCCCCCGCTGCCCCCGCTGCTCGGGCCCGATGACGACGAACCTGCGCATCGACGGGCGTTTCGTCCAGGACGACGGCTGGGAGGCGGCCGCGCGCCGCTACGCGGACTTCTGCGCCTCCCATGAGCGCGGGCGCGTCCTCCACCTCGAGCTCGGAGTGGGGGCGAACACCCCCGGGATCATCAAGTACCCGTTCTGGCGGCGCACACTGGAGAACCCGGAGGCGCGCTACGCGACGGTGGCCCTCGACGCCTGCGCTCCGCAGGAGATCGCGGACCGCTCGTTGGTGGTCCGCGCCGACATCGCCGCCGTCCTGGCTAGTGCGGTCCACCAGGGCCGCGCGCTCGATTGACGGCGCGCTGACCGCCTCGATCCCGAGGAAGGCACTGAGCACCGCGGGGCATAATCGCAGCGGCAAGGCCGCCCCTCGCGCCAACGACAAGCCCGCCCCCGGCGTCGGCCCGGACCCGGGGCCAACGGCAGAACAGTGCCGTTATGGGGCTCACCCCCGTGGCTGGAACCCGTTAGCCTAGTGGCATGGCGCTCTTGAAAGACCCCCGGGGGATCCTCACCTTCACCTTCCGCTACCTGGCGCTCCACGTGGCTTTCCTGATCGGGCTCCCCATCTCCAGGGAGATGGACGTCCTTCTGTTCTACTTCTTCGGCTTCATGGGCTTCTTCACCTTCATCCAGGTGCTGGTGTCCATCTCCCAGAAGTTCCTCGTCCACGGCGGCGTATTGAAATTCGTGGCGGTCCTTTGCGCGATCGCCACGGATGTGCCAATCCTATGGTACTTCGGCTGGGTACTGAAGGGATTGTTCCCCGGCGGCAACGATTGGTCCTTCGTGGTCAACTGGATGCCCTTCCACTTCGGCGCCGCGTTCGCGGCCTGGGGACTGCGGGAGCTCATCCACATGGTGAGCTCACAACGCACCAACCATCCAGGGCTGCCCAGATGAGTCGGGCGGCGCCCGCGGCCGCCGTTGTCGGCGCTCGAACACGGGATCCCGAGGCCCCCGGGGTTCTCGCTGCGAAGAACGGACGCCGTGCCGCAGCACTGGGCCAGACGATCAGTCGAACACCCGCATATCGGCGCGGCCCCTGAGGGGCTCACCCCCGTGGCTGGAACCCGTTAGCCTAGTGGCATGGCACGTGTGAAAGACCCCCAGGGGATCCTCACCTTCATCATCCGCTACCTGTTGCTCCACGTGGCCTTCCTGATCGGGCTCCCCTACTCCTTGGGCGTGGGCCTCGCCTTGTTCTACTTCTTCGGCTTCATGGGCTTCTTCACCTTCATCCAGGTGCTGGCGTCCATCTCCCAGAAGTTCCTCGACCACGCCGGAGCGTGGAAAGCCGTGGTGATCATGGGGGCCATGGCCTCCGATGTGGCGGTCCTATGGTGGTTGGGGTGGATGCTCAGGGGCCTGTTCGGCGGTTCCGACTGGGAGTTCGTCGTCAGCTGGCTCCCCTTACATTTCCTCGCCGCGTTCCTGGCTTGGGGGCTGCGCGAGATCATCCACGCGGTGAACTCGGGAGGAACCGCCAAGCCCAGGAACCCGAGTAGTCCCGCCGATCCAGGTAGTCCCATTGATCCGAGCGGTCCCGCCGACCCCGATGGTTCCACGAGCCCCAGTGGCTCCGAAGACTCAAGCACCCCGACGGTCAGCCCCACGGACACGAACCCCAAGGCCGACGACCGGTGAGGCCGTGGGGCGCTGGCGTCACCGCCCGCCCAGGTTCATGAACCGTGACACCCAGGCGCGCAGGGCATCGAGTACCCTGGCCTTCTTCTCGGCGCGGCCACCACCCCGGGCGAAGCGCGACATATGGGGCAGGATGCTCGACAAACCGGTCCCCTCCTCGGAGACGAACCCCTCCGCCAGTGCGCGGTGGGCGAACTCGCTGGCGTTCTCGCGCAGGTTCTCGCGTTTGATGATCCCCTCCAGTTCGGCCTCTCGGCGCTCGGCGACGTAGCGCGCGAACTCGGTTGCCACGTCCCCGCTCAACGACACGCGCCTGTAGAAGTCCTCTATGAGGTCGCGCTTGTCACGCAGTGAGGGGCTGGATTTCAGGGCGCGCGTGATCTCGACGGGGATCTCCACATCCCTGCCGTCCCCTCTGCTTGCCCGGTGCTGCTCGACCAGCATCAGGACGTAGTTGACGTTCACCTCGACCTGTTTGACCAACTCGATCTCGAAGACGAGGTCCCCGTTGATGGGTTCCTTGTCAGCGGCGTCGTGCTGGCGCATCTCCTGGTAGAGGTCCAGGTAGGCGCTGCGGTAGTCCTCGATGTCGCGCGCGGGTTCCCCATGACCCCCTCGACCCGTATGGTGCCGTCGGCGACCAGTTGGGAGTGGAGCACGTGGACCCGCTGGTAGCGCCGCGGAGTAGTGACCTCAGGCGTGACGCGCGAACCTTGGAGGACGATGAATTCGCCGCCGACCGCCCGGGCGCGGGCGTCGATCCCCCGCTTCGAAAGCACGCAGCGGAAAACAGGGCTGTCCTCCGCCGGGGTACTCTCCTCCTCGCGAGGCAGGGGGTGGGCCTCACGGAACACCTGGATCCCCAGGACAGGAAGTATCGAGCGCATCTGGGTGAAGAAAGCCTCCGCGTCGGATTGCTGGGCCTCCGAGAGTGTTCGCTCCTGCGGGATCTGTGCGCTGTCCTTGAGGGTTGCCCGTTTCGCGCGCATGGCGACCTCGACTATGCGCGCCTCCAGGTAGCCCCAGTGCCCTTCGTTGAAGGCGTCTTCGCACGAGGAGACCAGGACGGGCCGGTCCACCCGGACACGTTTGCCGTTGCGATGCCGCCCGCTTCCCCGTCGACCAAGAGGAGCTCGATGTGCTTGCACACCATCGCAGTCAAGCCTTCTTTTCTGGGAATGACAGCAAACGGTCGCGGTAGTACTCGTACTGTTTGCGCCGGACTACGATCTCCGCAGGAAGGCCAGTGGCCCCACTTTCCCTCACCACATTTTCGTACTACGATAATAGGGTGAGAACGATGAACGGACACCCCGTTTCCGAGGCGCAGGTCGACGACTGGGTCGCGGAGGCCGAGCATGGCTACGACGTTGAAGCCCTCCGGCGCCGGGGACGCCCCCGCCGCGGAGACCAACCCGCGCGGACCATCTCGGTGCGCCTCACTGATGACGAGATCGACGGCATCGACCGCTACGCGGATAAGAATGGGGGCACGCGTTCCACGGTGATACGCGACGCTCTGCGCGCCTTCATCTCATGATTTTGAGACCATCGGCACTGAAACACGGGATCTCCGAAGAAGCCGCGGTATTCGCGGCGACGAACGGGTGCCGATTCACGGCTTCGCTTGACGACGACCATCCCCAGCGGGAGTTTCGCCTCGGTTTCGACCAATCCACGCGCCTCCTTGAACTGGTTGTCCTGCGCTGGGACGATCAAACGGAGGAAATCATCCATGCGATGAAAGCGCGCAGAACATACCGGCGCCTACTGGAGTAGGCGCGTCCACTCCCTGCGGCCCGGGCAGCCTCCGTCCTGTCCCACGGAACCCGGCCCCAGCCTCGTCCCCGGATCCGCGGAACCGGACCCCGCATCCATCCGGCGCATCCCCCTCCCCGCGTGCGCTTCGCATCACTGCGCCCCTCCGCGAGGCGGGCACTCGGGAGCCGACATACAGTCGACAGCCGCAGCCCATTCCCGTGCAGATCAGCCACCCCCATGAGTCTTGAACTGCTCATCATCGTCTGCGTCGCGGCCATCGTGGCGACGGCGGCCGCGGGGCGCCGTTACCGGAACTCGAACACGGGATCCCGAGGCCCCGCGGTTCTCGCGGCGAAGGACGGGCGCCGTTCCGCAGCACTGGGCCAGACGATCAATCGAACACCCACATATCGGGACGGCCCCTGACGGGCTCACCCCCGTGGCACGAACCCGTTAGCCTAGTGGCATGGCGCGCGCGAAAGACCCCCGGGGGATCCTCACCTTCATCATCCGCTACCTGTTGCTCCACGTGGCCTTCCTGATCGGGCTCCCCTACTCCTTGGGCGTGGGCCTCGCCTTGTTCTACTTCTTCGGCTTCATGGGCTTCTTCACCTTCATCCAGGTGCTGGCGTCCATCTCCCAGAAGTTCCTCGACCACGCCGGAGCGTGGAAAGCCGTGGTGATCATGGGGGCCATGGCCTCCGATGTGGCGGTCCTATGGTGGTTGGGGCGGATCCTGTACGGTTTGCTCGTTGGTTCCGACTGGGAGCTCGTGGCCAGATGGTTGCCCTTCCACTTCATCGCCGCCATCTTCGCCTGGGGATTGCGAGAGATCATCCACGCGGTGAACTCGGGAGGAACCACCAAGCCCAGGGCCCCGGGTAGTCCCGTCGATCCGGGTGGTCCCGCCGATCGCAGCGGTTCCGCCGATCCCGGTGGTTCCACGAGCCCCAGTGGCTCCGAAGACGCAAACACCCCGACGGACGGCCCCACGGACACGGACCCCAACACCGACAGCCAATGAGGCCGTGGGGTGCTGGCGTCACCGCCCGCCCAGGAGCGGGCAGCCCCGGTCCGGCCTGCCCCAGCGCCCCGCGCGCTTTCGCTCCATCACCGGCCTCCGCTGGGCGGGCACTCGGGAGCCGTCATACAATCGACAGTCCCAGCCCGTTCCCGTGCAGATCGGACATCCCCATGAGCCTTGAACTGCTCATCATCGTCTGCGTCGCGGCCATCGCGGCGACGGCGCTCACCAACCGTTTCCGCTTGATCGGCCCCGTCATGCTGATCGTCGCCGGCCTGGTGGCCTCGTTCGCCCCGGGCGCCGAGGGCGCGGGACTGCCCAGCGAGGTCGTCCTCACCGTGTTCCTCCCGGTCCTGCTGTACTGGGAGGCGCTGTCCGTCTCGCTCAACGGCATGCGCCGCGCGCTGCGGGGCATCATCCTCTCAGCAACCGTCCTGGTGGTCATCACCTCGGCGATCATCATGGAGGCGGGCCTGGCAATGGGGCTGTCCGCGGGCGCGGCGCTGCTGGTCGGCGCGTGCCTAGGGCCCACCGACGCCACCGCGGTGGCCGCGCTGGGCAAGGGGATCAACCGTTTCGGCCGCACAGTCCTCCAGGCCGAGTCCCTGCTCAACGATGGCACCGCCCTGGCGGTCTTCGCCATCGCCCTGCGGGTCGCCGCAGGGGGCACACGGGTCAGCGCCGCCTCAGTCACCTCGGAGTTCGCCATCTCGATCGGAGCGGGCGTAGGCGTCGGCGTTGTCTGCGGCGCGGCCGCAGTGCTGCTGTGGGCGAAATGGAACGCCAGCAGAACCGACGCGATGCTGTCGAACCTGATCGCGCTCACAGTCCCCTTCACCACCTATTTCCTCGCCGAGGAGCTCCACGGCTCCGGCGTGCTCGCCGTCGTCGCCTGCGGCATCGTCTACTCCCGGTACAACCGGAACGCCAACGACTCCGCCATCCGCCTCGTCGGGATCCCCTTCTGGTCGGTTCTCACCTACCTGATGAACACCGTGCTGTTCATCATGGTGGGACTGTCCCTGCCCGACATCATCCGCCGACTCCCCCACCAGGAGCTGGTCCGCGGCCTCGTCCTGATCCCGATCATCTACTCTGCGATGGTGGCCGCGCGCTTCGTGGGCCACCACGCCATCATCTTCAGCATCCGGGCCCTGGACCGCCGCCCCCAGCAGCGCGAGCGCCGCACGAACATCCGGGGACGCCTCGTGTCGACGGTCGCGGGGTTCCGGGGGGCCATCTCCCTGGCGATGGCCCTGTCGATCCCCGGGTCCTTCGGGGGGACCGCCTACGAGGAGCGCGACCTCGTGGTCCTCATCACCGCAGGAGTGACCCTGCTGTCACTGGTCGTCCAGGGGATCGCGCTCCCCCACGTCGTCCGCTGGGCGAATGCGCGCCCCACAGCCGTCCAGCGGCGCGAGGCGGAGGAGTTGGACGAGGAGACGCGCGTGCTGGCAGGGATCATGCGCGACATCGTCGAAGAACTCCCCTCCATGGCCCAGCGGATCGGCGTCGAGGACGGGGAGCTCGTCAACGCGATCCGCGAGTCCTACGGGCGCCGCGAGGAGCGGATGCTCCAGGCCGCCTCCGAGGAGGAGTTCTCCTTCTTCGACGAGGACGAGACCGCCCTGCGTCTGGAGTGCATCGACTTCGCCCGCGCCAGGGTGCTCGAGGCGCGCAACGCCGGGCGCTTGGATGGAGCGACCGCCTCCCTGGCGATCAAACGCCTCGACACCGAGGGCGCACTGCTGGCGGGACCGATCGAGATGGAGTGAGGCCGCCGGAGCTTCCCGCGCGTCGGTTCAGGCCCCTGGTTCCAGCGGGCCCACCACAGCGCTGGCCGCGTCCGAGCACACGCTGAGGTCCGCGTGGCTCAGGGTCACCTGCGCCGTGTCGCCGGGCAGGACCACGGTGACCAGGTCCGCGCTGGCGGTGGAGCACCCGGCCGCGGCAGGGTCGTCGAGCGTGAGGATCGCGTGCGCCGACTCCTGGGGGAGCACTTTGAAGATGTTCCCCGGGTCCTCGCCGTCGCGAATTGCCTCCAAGCCCACGGTCTCGTTCGTCTGCGACGACATGAAGGACACCTGCGGGAAGCCGCTGATGGTGCACTCCTGGCTGCTGCCGTTCCAGAAGGAGATCGTGACCGTGGTGGTCCCGCCGTTCGTCGTTTTCTCCCCCAGGGACGCCTGGAGCTCCTCGGCCGTGCACGGCAGCCCCTCCACGTCGGGGGGCGGCAGGGACGGCGAGGCCGTGGCCGCTCCGGACTGGGGCGCTCCCGTGGCCGGGGGCTGGGCGGTGCCCGAGGCGCCACCGGTCGCGCTCTGCGAACCGGTTCCGCTCTGGGCGGTGCCGCCGGGAGCGCAGGCGCCCAGCGCCACGCAGGCCAGGGCAGCGGTCATCATACGCAGCTTCTTCACCATGTGTCCATCCTAGTCTCCGCGGGGTGCCGAGCACCAGGCCCCTCCCCTGTGGCGCGCCGCCGGGCGACGGCCACCGCTGAGGTGGGGCCCGCTGTCACCTCGCCTGGTACGGGTCGATGTTCGCGTTAGTGGTGTTCGAGCAGGTCTTGCCGGAGAAGTCGACCCCTATGGTGTCGTCCTCGGCGGCGAGCGACACCCAGATCTCCGTGAAGTCCTCCTCCTTGCAACTCGTCAACGCGGACGGGTCGATGATGTGCAGCGTGGCCACCGCGCTCGCCCCGGGGCCCAGGGAGACCGTGGTGGCCTCCGCGACCCTGCTTGACTCGACGACGGGCCGCCCGATCTGGACCCCGCTGGCCGCGAACACGACGCCCGGGTATCCAGTGAGGGAGCACGGCGCGGAGCCCGTGTTCGTGACGACCAGGTCGACCTTGCGCGTCGAGGCACCCGACGAGGCGTCCTCCTGGGCGTCGACGCTGATGGATCCGGAGGCGCAGGGGCCGCCCGCCTCGGCCGCGCGCCCGTTGGCGGCCGGAGTGGCGGCTGGGGCCGCTCCCCCGCTCGCGGGCTTCGGCGTCAGCGGGGAACATGCGGCCAATCCGATCAGTGAGGCAACACCAATAGCGAGAAACCGAACGGTACGAGAACAATCCATGCGGTCACTGTGCCACATCCCCGGTGGCGCTTCACCTTTCCCGCCAACCACCGCGGCGGGGTGCGGACGGGGCCAACGCGCAGCCGCAGCGGCCCCGGGGATCCGCGCCCCACCAGTCGCGAGGGCCCACGAGGAGCGCATTCTGAGGCCGTCGTCCCGCGCTGACGGCCGACTGCCCCAGAAGCGGCGCTGTGAGGAACCAGCCAGTCGCCCCTGCGCTACTGGCGACGACGGCGCGACATGTCGTCGACGCGCACGCCCTTGACGTCCATGTCGTCCAGGGCGACCACCCGGTCGCGCTTGACCAGGTGGAACCCCAGCCAGACGATCAGGAACAGGGGCAGGCCGATGTAGGAGGGCAGGACCTCCATGTACGTCCCCTGCACGAACGCCTCGTAGACTTGGCCGATCATGATGATGATGCACATGGAGAAGGCCAGGATCGGCCCCGCCGGGAAGAAGGGCGAGCGGTAGGGCAGGTCGTCCAGGGAGTACCCCTGGCGCACGTAGGCGCGGCGGAAGCGCCAGTGCGCCGCGGCGATGCCCAGCCACATGACGATCCCGGACAGGCCGACGATGTTCACCAGCCACGTGTAGGCGACGCCCTCGCCGACCAGCGCCGTCAGGAACGCGCACCCTCCCATCAGCGCGGTGACGACCATGGCGTTGACCGGCACCCCGTGGGGGCTCACATAGCTGAACACCTTGGGCGCCTGCCCCACTAGGGCCATGGAGTGCAGCATCCTCGAGGCCGCGTACAGCCCGGAGTTGCCCGCCGACAGGATGGAGGTGAGGATCACGGCGTTCATGATGGCCGCTGCGCCGCCGACGCCCAGGCGCGCGAACACCAGGGTGAAGGGGGACTGGGCGACGTTCGTCTCGCTGGCGGCCAACAGGTTCGGGTCGGTGAAGGGCAGCAGCGTGCCGATGACGGCGATCGCCCCGATGTAGAAGATCATGATGCGCCAGAAGACCGCGCGGATCGACTTGGGCACGTCCTTGTGCGGGTTCTCCGACTCGCCCGCGGCGATGCCCACCAGTTCCGTCCCCTGGAACGAGAAGCCTGCGATCATGAACACGGCGACGACGCCCAGGAACCCGTTGTGGAAGGGGCCGTCCTCGAGGGTCCAGTTCGTCAGCCCCGGGGAGGCCGATCCCATCACGCCGAAGATCATGGCGACCCCGGCGATCAGGAAGACGACGACGGTGACCACTTTGATGGTCGCGAACCAGAACTCCGCCTCGCCGTACACGCGGGCGGAGAGCGCGTTGAGCATGACGAGGAACGCCAGGAAGCTCCCTGCCCACACCCACGAGGGCACGGTGGGGAACCAGTAGGACATGACCAGGCCCGAGGCCACCAGGTCGGCGGCGACGGTGATCGCCCAGTTGAACCAGAAGTTCCACCCCATCGCGAAACCGAAGGAGGGGCTGATGAACTTCGTGGCGTAGGTCTGGAAGGAGCCCGCGATCGGCTGGTGGGCGCTCATCTCGCCGAGGGACTGCATGAGGAGCAGGACCATGATCCCGACCGCCGCGTAGGAGACGAGGGCGCCGCCCGGGCCCGCCTTGGACACGGTGGCGCCCGAGGCGACGAACAGGCCGGTGCCGATCGCGCCGCCGATGGCGATCATCCGCATGTGGCGGCCGGAGAGCTTGCGTTTGAGCTGGGTGCTCCTGCCCTCCTTCGAGGCGATGACCTCGTCGATGCTGGGACCGGTGTCTCCTGCTGCGGAGGGTGTGTTCTCACTCATGCCGCGACTCCTGGGGTTGTCCGGGCCGTTCCCGGCCCTCGGTGCGCTGCCATTGCTTGGCCCGCCTTTTTCGCTTCCTTGACTGTAGTCCACCGGGAGGGATTCCGGCACCCCTCCCCACATGGTGGCCGGTCGTTGCGGAACGGGGCGGGCGCCGGGCAGGGCTCCCGCGCACCGCACCCCGCGGGGCGCTCACACCGAGTGGCGGTGCAGGGCGGCGGCCACCGTCTCCAGGCGCGCCTGGGCCGTCTCCTCCTCGTAGGGCCCCAGGCGCAGATCCTCGACGATCCCGCCATCGACCAGGACCAGCACGCGGTCGGCGCGGGCAGCGACGCGCGCGTCGTGGGTGACGACCACCATCGTGGCGCCCGAGGCGTGGACCCGTCCGAACAGATCGAGGATGGAAGTCGCCGCGGAGTAGTTGAGCGCCCCCGTCGGCTCGTCCGCGAAGAGGACCGCGGGGTCGTTGATCAGGGCCCTGCAGATGCCCGCGCGCTGCAACTGCCCTCCCGACACCTCGGTGACGCCGCTCGAGGCGCACTCGCCGATCCCCATCTCCTCCATGAGGGCGCGTCCGCGCCCCACGACCTCGTCGCGCGGGCGCAGCTCCGCCAGGAACCCCGGAAGGACGATGTTGTCCAGCAGGTTCAGGGTCGCCATGAGGTGCGCCTGCTGGAAGACGAAACCGAACTCCGTCAGCCTCAGCGATGCGAGCTCCTTCTCCCCCAGTCCCGTGATCTCTCGTCCGCGCGCCGTGACCGTGCCGGAGTCGGGCCGGTCCATTCCGCTCAGGCAGTGCATCAAGGTCGACTTGCCGGAACCCGACGGGCCCATGATGGCGACGAACTCCCCGTCGGCGATGTCCAGGTCGAGGCCCGCCAGAACGGGCGTCCCGTAGGACTTGTTCAGACGGCGGGCACTCAACGCGGGCGTCGCGCCCCCGGTCGCGTTGCGGCTTGTCGCGGTGGTCATTGGCACTCCTCAGTCGGTGTCGGTCAGGGTCATGGAGGGCAGGGGCCTGAGCGCGAGCCCCACTGCCACGGCGGTGGCGCACAGGACCGCCGCCGGCACCACCACGCCCATCAGCAATGGGTCGGCCAGCAGGTGCAGATCGGGGGCCCCGCGGTTCGCGAGGACCAGCCCCACGGCCCGTTCGCCGGCAGTCGCCGCCATCACGACCCCCAGGGCGACCCCGATCACGGCGACGAGGCCGAAGCGCATGAAGTACTGGCCCGCGATGGAGCGCACGGTCGAGCCGAGGGCCCGCAGAACAGCGATCCTCCCGCGCTCCCAGGCGAGGACCAGGACGGAGTAGAGGGCAGTGATGAGGAACGCGAGCCCGAGGGACACCGCGAGGGCCATCGCCGCCAGGACGTCCACTTGCGACTGGGTCGCCCCGAAGAGTTGCGAGGCGTACTCGCCCATCCGGACGATCTGCGCCCCCGGGTGCTCGCGCGCAAGGTCCTCCGCGGCCTCCCCCGCGTCCTCCCCGTCCGCCACGTCCGCGTACATGAGCTGCCACAGCGCGGGAGTGGCGTCGTCGAAGACCGCCTTCGCGGTGAGCCCGTTGTTGGTGATGTCCTGGTACACCCCGACGACCGCGAGATCCCTCTCGCCCTGGGAGCCCTTGACCGTCACAGTCGCGCCGACGGCGGCGCCCGCCTCGGCCGCCTGGCTGTGGGACAGGGCGATCTCCTGGTCGTTCAGGGGAGCGCGCCCCGACATGTAGTTCACCGGGAAGGCGCTGTGGTCCCCGATGTCGATGAGCACTGGCGCCCATGCGCCGTCCTTGTTGCGCATCGTGTAGTCCTTGCGCATGATGACGACTTGCTTGGCGATCCGCGGGTCGGCGGCGAAGTCGTCGGCGATCTCCTCGATGTCCGCGGCGCCTGAGCGGACATCGACCCTCAGATCCGCCTGGCCCACCCCCAGGTACGTCGCGCTGCGGGGGTCGCCGAGGGTCGTCGACACGTTCATGGGCAGCACCGCGGTGAAGGCGCACAGGGCCAGGACTCCCATCAGGAGGGCGTTCGCGGGGCGCAGCGCCTCGCGCACCCCGAGCCACGCGTGCGGGCCGAGCAGACGGGCGCGCGAGAGCCTCCACCGGAGGCGCGGGCGCCCCGCGCCTCCACTGGTCCCGCTGCGCAGCGCCTCAACGGCACTGATCCTGCCCATTCGGCGCAGGACCAACCACGCGGAGCCGACGACCACCGCCACCAAGCCCGCCGCCACGAGAACGGGCACCACGGCGCCGCCCGCCGTCGTCGGCGGCGTGCCGAGGTACACGGTGGTCGGCGCCAGCAGGGACGAGGCCAGCGGATGGGACAGCGCGTAGCCGGCGCAGCCGCCCGTTGAGGCGATGACCGCGTACTTGAGCGAGTAGAGGCGCCGGATGCCCGCCTGGGGGGCGCCGATCGCCTTGAGGACCGCCACCTGGGGCAAGTCCGTCTCCAGGGCGGCCAGGACCGTGTAGCGCAGCGCCAGCACCGCAACGGCGGCGAGCACTCCGGCCACCACCAGCGCGACTGCGGCGATCAGCATCGTGGACAACGCGTTCATCAGCTGGATCTGCGCCACAGTCACCGCGATCCCGGTGCTGGGGAGCCCAGCGGCCTTGTACTGCTCGCTGACGGCGGCGGCGCTCGCCCCGTCGGCCAGGTCGAACTCGATGAGGTACTCGACTTCTCCGATGTGCTCGTCCAATGAGGAGAAGTCCTCGGGGTTGACGACCAGCCGCTTGGAGGGGACCATCGCGGCGTTCATCTGCGCGTCGCGGAGGAATCCGGCCACGCGCAAGTCGATCCGCCACTCCCCCGTGTCCACCGTGACCGTGTCCCCGGTCTGTGCGAGTCCCGCCGCCTTGTAGTGGACCGGCAAGTAGACCTGCCCCGGATCGGGCAGCACGCGCTCACCGTTCTCATCGAGCAGCAGATCGATGCGCTCGGGCGCGGTGACGAAGGCGGGCTCCAGGTACGAGGCGGCCTGCACGGCCCCTCCGATGGAGAGTTGCGCCCTGGGGACCGGCAGTGTCCGCATGACCATGTGGTCCTCGACGTCCGCGCGCGAGTCCGCCCATTGCGCGATCGCGCGGGAGTCCGCCTCGCCGGTGTGCATCTGGACGAGGTCGGGGACCCTGGCGCGCTCCGAGAGGCGGTCCGCCGCACTGACCGTGTCGATGATGAGCGAGGCGCTTGCGGAGGCGAGTGCCACCGCCAGCGTGACGAGGCCGACCAGCACTGCGGCCACCGCGCGCCCGCGGGCGAGATCGGCTTTCAGGAGTCTGAGCAGCACTGGGGCGCCTCCGCATCGGTGTGGGGGATCGGCTGGGGGCCGCCGGACGCCATGGAGGCGAAAGTCCCGGGCTCGCAGCCGAGCAGGGTCTCCGCCGCGTGGACGAGCCCGCGGGTCCGCCGCGCCAGCTCGTCGTGGTCGCCGGTGAAAATGCCCTCGTCCAGCAGCATCCCCGCACTGGTGAGGAGGATCTCGACGGTCTCGCGCGGGTGGGGGGTGGAGAAGACGCCTTCCACGATCCCCTGTTCGACGACATCGGTGAGAACGGGCGCGAGGGCCCGGACCATCTCGACGATGGTGAGTATGTGGAACTGCGCGTTGCCGCTGGCGTGGAGCTCCTCGGCGAGTTCCCGCTCGGGCTGATCGACCCGGCTGGCGGCCACCACTGCCGCGAACTTGCCGATCGCGCCGCCCGGCCCTTCGGCGACGGCCCTGGCGACCGAGGCGGCCCGCTGGGTCGTCCTGCCGATGATGGCCCGCAGGATCTCGTCCTTGGAGGAGAAATGGTAATAAAGGGTGCCTTTCGCGATCCCGATCTCGGCGATGATGTCCTCGACGGACGTGTTCTGGAAGCCCTTGGCGATGAACAGGCGCTGCGCCGTGTCGAGGATCTCCGCGCGGCGCGACGGGGCCGCTTTGGTGGAACGGGGTTTGGGTGCCATATCTGCTCCGTACTCGGACGCGTCGAGCGCTCTGGGACAACTTAACCGACCGACCGTCAGTCGATAACGGCCACCGTACTCCCCTTCCCCTTTCGTGTCAACGCCCTTCCCGCACCCCCGACGAGGCGCGACCGGACCTGTTGCGCCTCTCTCCACCGGCGGCCCGTCTCCGACGGGACGCGGCTGGCCCTGCGGAAGCAGGCGGGGCGCGGCCCGCGATCCGGCAGCGCGCCCGCCCGGATGAGCGCAATACGCTGGCGGGGGCGGGGGCCGTAGTCCCCGCCCCCGCCGTGTGGGCCGCTCCGCCGCACCGGGCCGCGATGGGGCGCCCGGCACGCCGATCAGGATGGCACTGGCGCGGATCAGCGCCCCCTACTGGTAGGGGTTCGTCGTCCCCGCCTGGTACGGGTTGGTCCCTCCTGGCTGGTACAAGCGGCTCTCCCCTCCCGTCTGCGCCGACTGCGCCGGACCGCCCGCTCCTGGCTGGGAGCCCGCGGCTCCGCCTTGGGGCTTCTTCAGCCCCAGGGCCTGGAGCACAGTCGCGACCACCATGAGCAGCATGGAGAACAACCCGATGTACCAACCGTATGAAAGAGTGAAAACACCCAAGCGGTCCGTCGCCGTGACTACCCAGATCGCGACAACCGCTATGTCCACGGCCGCCACGCCGCCGAGGACCACCGAGGCGATGAGTGCCCACCGCTTCTTCAGAAACCACGAGGCCAGGGCCACTACCACGACCGGGACGGTGCCGATCATCAGAACAGTGCCCTGCAACACGCCGAAAAGGGGCAGTTTGACGTCCTCGTGGGCGAGGTAGGGAAGGAAAACGCTGCCGATCGCAACCGCTGAGGCGACGAGCAGGCCGAGGAACGCGATCAGCCGTCGGCCCGAGCCCCCCTTGTCCGCAGTCGCGCCCCGCGTCCCCTGCCCCTGCGGACCGGCCGACCAGTCGGATGAGTACTGGCCGCTGTAGGAAGGCGCCTGCGGGTTCGCCCCCTGGGGGTTCCACTGGCCCTCTCCGAACTGTGGAGCGCGGGCCTCCGCCGACTGCGGCTGCCACGGCTCCCTCTGCCCCTGCGGCGCCGCGAAGGATGCCTGCGGCTCCTGAGGACGCGGTGAGTCCTGCGAGGCCTGGGCGTGCCCGTCGGGCTGCGCCCCCCATACGGGCTGCGGTTCCGAGTTGGGCAGGGCCCCCGATGCCCCGGCCCACGGATCCTGAGCGGCCCCGGGGCCGCTGGGCGCCTGGGCATGCTCGTCGGACTGGATCAACGCATCGGCCCGGGCCTGCGCGTCGGACTGGGCCCCCCAGGCGGGTTCCGGTTTCGCGGGGGGCTCGGCCGCCGACGCCTCCGCCTGCGGTTCCTGGGCGGCCCAGGGCTCGCCGGGAGTCTGCGCCTGCGCGTCGGAGTGCGCCCCCACATCGGCCCCGGCCTGCCCACCGGGCTGAGCGCCCCACGCGGGCTGGGGCTCCGCGACCGGCTGGATCTGTGCACCGGGCTGGCCCCACTGACCCTGAACGGGCTGAACCTGCCCACCCGGCTGGCCCCACT